>SAMEA104315430__coassemble_422_pt1 | contig 19088 bp, 14 predicted proteins | sample SAMEA104315430__metabat2_low_PE_016 | metagenome-assembled genome bin SAMEA104315430 (sample SAMEA104315430) | gut metagenome | biome: Monkey gut; feature: monkey-associated habitat; material: faeces | place: China | collected 2013
ACGTATAGGCCTTCTACCCGCCACTATCAATAGGGCCTTGCGCCCACACCACAAAAAAGATACCTGCGCTACCCACGACGCACGTAGGGGGCTCAATAGACTCGCTGCTGTGATTTAGCCACGGGTGGCTTACAGGGGTGCCTGATATGTAAGCCAAAAAATTTATAACTTCCGCTTACTGTGCATTATATACTTACCTTAAATACAAATTAAATCAACTCCTTTCCAATAAGAAACCGGCACCATAAGACCTAACTCATAAATGAACGGGTGTAACTATTGCCCCTTATCAAAATTGCTTATTTAACTTTTATGCCGTTTGCGTATTAGTGCGGACTTTTTGCTATAATACCCATAAACACAAAGCACAAGGAGCGCTTGTTTGAAACACTTAAATATGTTGGAAAGGGTAGCCTAACCGGGAGGTTAGTGTTATCTAATGTTGCACAACCTCTTGGTATTGCGCAAAGAACTATCAGGAGGATTTTATGAATTGTCTAATTCGTTTAGAAAAAAAAGAGGAACAACATACCGTAGAAAATTTAGTAAGAGAATCCTTTTGGAACGTCTATCGTCCGGGGTGCTTGGAACATTATGTTTTGCACTGCTTGCGCACAGCCCCAGCCTTTGTGCCTGAGTTAAACTTGGTTTTGGAGCAGAACGGGCAGATTATCGGGCAAAACGCATTTGTCCGCGCCCGGATTCAGGCGGATGACGGGACAAATATCCCGATACTCGCAATGGGGCCTATTTGTATTGCCCCTGCTTCCCAAGGCAAAGGCTATGGCAAAAAATTGCTGGATTATTCACTAGAAAAAGCCAAAACCTTGGGCTATGGTGCGGTATGTTTGGAAGGGAATATCGGCTTTTACGGCAAGAGCGGATTTTCTTTTGCCCGGAAGTTCGGGCTTCGCTATCACGGTTTGCCTGCCGGGGAGGACGATTCCTTCTTTTTGTGTAAGGAACTATGCCCGGGATACCTACAAGGGATTACGGGGGAATATGCTCCCCCAGCCGTGTATTTAGTGGACTCGGATAAGGCCGAAAGGTTTGATAAAAACTTTCCGCCCAAAGAAAAACTAAAATTGCCTAGTCAGTTATTCTAGTATCAGGCCCCGCCGCATAGTGCGGGGCCAGTAATAGCATATCATTTTTTCCCATATATGAACGTAAAAAAACGCATATCTGAGTTAGAGATTATAAGATTTATTTGTTGTCTGTTGATTGTTTTGCACCACGCGGATGTATTTTCCTCTTATTCTATGAATGGTCAGTACGCCGTGGGCTTCTTTTTTATATTGAGTGGCTTTTTTATGCAGCGAGATGCCGCCGCCAACTGTCTGCATTCCTCTGTACCATTTGTAAAAGAGAAATCCACTTTTGCTTTTATCCTATCCCGTTTTAAGCATATTTTCCCTTATTTTATTGTTTCTATTGCGGTAGGACTAACGGCTTGGAGTGCTATGCGTTTAGTGGTGGGGCCGCTATTGTGGAAAATATCCCACATTTGGCCAGAAGTATTTTTGCTTCAAATGTTTGCCTCTTGGCCGAGTGCTTGGTGGATTACCGGGGTTGCGTGGTTTTTAGGCGCATTGTTTGCCGGGCAACTGCTCTTATACCCGGTGGCAAAATTTTGCGCCAAAAGGTCTATTTTCGGGATTTTCATTATTTCTACATTTATAAGTTGGGGAATTATTTTGCTGTGGTTTCCTAATGCGTTTAAAGAGCCAGGGAGTATTTGGTGTGGAACGCTTCGCCTAGGCCTTTTGTTGGCGTGGGCAGGGTTAAGTTTTGGCGCTGCATTAGGGGAAATATCTGGCAAAGGGACTTATTCGTTTTGGAAGAAAGTGTCAAAAATCCGTTTTTTGTTGTATTTTATTGCATTTGTGGCAATGTTTACAAATTTCCCTGGGTTATGGATTTGGGGGCTTTTTGGAATAGGAATTTTATTAAGTTCGGTGCAAAACAATCAAAATTCTGTTCCGTGGGCGATTTTTTTAGGGGAGTGGAGTATAGCCTTATATTTAAATCATTACTATTGGGCTTTGGGTATAAATACTAAATTCTCTTTTTTCCCTACCACTACCAAGTGGGCGCTCTATTGGGGGTTAAGTTTCATCACTTCTTTATTTGTATGGTGGTTGGTTCGGCGGGTTGGTCCTTATTTATGGGATACAATGCGCCGCTTATTGGGAAATGTTAAAATATCAATATGAGTATTGAGTTTTTATTTGTTTCGTTTTGTCTGGCCTTGTTACCGGGGCCGGACATTTTGTTTGTGTTGGCGCAGAGCGTTACGCGCGGTTTCCGTCCGGCGATTGCGGTCAGTTTGGGGCTTTTTAGCGGGCTTTTTGTGCATACGGCGGCGGTGGCGTTGGGGGTAGCCGCGTTGGTGGCCGCCTCGCCCGTACTTTTTAAGGTGATAAAAATTTTGGGTGCGCTCTACTTGGCGTTTTTGGGAATAAGTGCCTTGCGCGCCGTTCCCACCCCGTCCTCCGAAGTCCCGCAAGAACCACTCCAAGAAACCTTTGCATTTGGTAAATTTTACCGCCGCGGGATTATTATGAATTTGCTAAATCCCAAGGTGATAATCTTCTTCCTCTCGTTTTTGCCGGGCTTTGTGCCCGCAGGAAGCCAGCACATCGGCTGGCAGATGGTGGAATTGGGGCTCGGCTTTGCTATGGTGAGCCTGGTAGTTTTTGGCCTAATTAGTTTGTTTGGCGGGTGGCTGAATAAGCGCTTTCATATTGCGCGGTATTCTGCGTCCCGCCCGTTTGCGTGGGTTACGGCACTCCTGTTTTGGGGCATAGCCGGGTGGATTTTGCTCGGCTAGTTTAATAGCCGCCCGTTGTCGTTCCAATCGCCGTACAACAGCCCTGCCTTGGTGTTTTGCAAAAACTTTTCCAGCCTGCTTTTAAAAAGGTCCGGGCGGTTTACTTTTTTGTTGATTTGAATTGTGTCTATCCGTACCCGGCGGTATAGGGGCGGCAGTTTTTGGAAGTTATCCCATAGAACCGGGTCCGCTTGTAACGCTTCCAGAATTTCCGGCAGAATAACAAAGCCCGCCTCGCTCATATCGGGCAACACCGCGCGCCCGGCATCCGTCATTAGACCCAATTTTTCAAGCCGCCTGCAACGCTCTTTGTTCAGTTCGGACCATAAACTGCCCTTTCGGCGCGGAGCAAACCGCTGGGCGGTTCGTCCGTCCGGCAGTCTTTTAACGGTGCTGTCTATCCAGCCGAAGCAGAGTGCTTCCTCTACCGCGTCTAAATACCAAAAGGTCTTTTCGTCTGTCGGGCGGCCGCGCTTCACGCATACCCAGCAGTCCTTTTCCCGCGCGCTATGTTGCATGAGCCACGCGCGGAATTCAGCCCTGTTTTTAGCGGTTAATAAGTTATTGCAGTCCATTTTCTTGCTTTTTGTGGTGTAAACTAAACGGAAGCGACGGTCTTTTCAGTTTGACTTGCTGTACGTAGCGCAGTAAATTGGTAAATATTTTATGAAACCCAAAATGCGGGGAGGTCATTTCCTGTATGGCGTGCTCGCGCGGCCAGTCTTCCACCGCCATACGGTAGAGGGCTACCATTGTGCCCGTGCGGTCGGAGCCGTATCGGCAATGGATGTAAATAGGATAATTGGCAGGGTCGGAGAGTAATTTTAATACTTCATCCACGCCGTCCGTATTTAGCATAACGGGATTTATCGGCACCTGATATACCGTAAGCGGCAGGCCGGCTATCAGTTTTTTATCTTGCGGGGTAACGCGCAAATTGATGACGGTTTTGATGCCCATTTTTACCAGTTCCTCATATCCTTGGCGGGTGGGTTGTCCGCCGCGGTAGAGCCACGGGGATACCTGATACGCATTTGGCAGGCCGGGGTTGGAAAGGATTTTTGCCGCGCGGAGTGGTTGGGCCTGTAAGGCTTGGGTTACTAATTGGTGTTCCAGATTGGCGCGGTATTGTGGGGCAAGCACCGCGGGCACCTGTACTTTGGGCACTTGCACATTAAGCGGGTGAACCGCCGGGGTTTTAATCTTTGGGGTATATACCTGCACCCGGATCGGCTTTTTGGGGAAAAGCGCCCGCCGCTGGGCCTGTGCGTCCGTGGCCCCGCATAAGGAAAAAATAAAAATAAGTAAAAGATACCAAAACCGCATATCTATACTATACCTGTATTAAACGGCGCGCACAAGGGCATAAAGACCTATAACTCTTCTGGACCCTATTTGCTATAATAAAACTATCAAAAGGGGAAATTTTATGCTATTTAGAAAAATGATAGTTTTTCTGTCGTTCTTATTTTTATCCTTGCCGGGTTTTTGCTGGCGGTTTACGGATTACTTTGCAAATAGTACACAACAAGGGCGCAAAGTGCCGTTGGTTACCCGTCTGGTGCGCGGGGAAACGTTGCCTTATTTTGTGCACACCAGGGGCCCGTGGAACTTGGAAAAACTGGACGATATTTTTGTGCGCTCCTTTAACAGTTGGCGTATTTACACCTTGCAGGAACTGCGCGAAACCAAACGCGAAAAAGAATTTAAGGACGTGGTAAAAACGCTTAAAACGCCGTGGAAGTTTGAAATGCGGCCCTATTTATCCTGCGCGGATTTTGAAAAGACCCCTTGGCAGGAACTGGCCCGCCCTGTGGTGGTGGCCAATTTGCCCCAATACTTGGAAATGTACCCCGTGCATTGCTCGCCTGAGGTGCGGGAGGATATGGAAAATTATAGTAAGGAAGTGCAAGACAGTTTTTCTTCCTCTTATATCACTATTGCGCAGGAAGCCTATAATTTGCCGGGGCGGTATATTTCCTGGGAAGCCGTGGGGCAGTCGTTAGCCATAGATGGCGATGTTACGGCTGTTTATACGACAAGTTCAGTCAATGCCCTCTTTGTGCCGTTTAGCGAGGTGGATACCTTGTTCCACGAAATGGGGCACCTGTTGGGCTTTGCTGACCAATATCCTATTACGGAGGAGGAATACGATAGTTTGGAATACGGTTTATCCGGCTATTGGCCCAGCATTATGCAAAATGGTGTGGATACACAAGACTATGCTTATTTCTCTTGCACGGATGCGGACGGGATGATTAATTTACTGGACTTTGTCAGTGATCACTCCCGTGGCGGGAAAAAGGGCTGGAAAACCCTGTGCCGCCAGGAAAATATACGATACGCTAGTTCCCGCCAATTAAACCGCCCGCCCTTTGTAGTCCCGCCCTATGTGTATTTTTATAACGAAGCGGGCGAAAAGTTGTATAGCCGCAAAGAGGATATGGCAGTGTACGCGCCGATTACCTTGCCGTGGATTCCTTACTATGAAGATCTGCATAAAGGAACCCCTCAGACAGACGGAACGCTACTGGTTACTGACGGTGGAACAGAGGGGCATCTATACTATACACCTATATCTGTAAGCGCTTGGGTGGAAGATACCCAAAACAAAGGGTTTGTTAGTGTATTTACGCTGATTTTTCTGCCGGACTGGGACTATGTATATTGGAAAGACCCTTGGTATAGCGTTATAGACCACAGTAATGTTGAAGTATCCGCCCTAGTGGGGGATTCTAAATTATATTTGGTGTGGAGACCGGGGGATATAATGAGTTTAGGTTTGGGCGTTGCCCCCCGAAAAGAGACGGGCAGTTCTTCTATTTTTATAGTAACCAAGGACACGCAAGACGACACGGTAGATGTATCTTGGACAAGCAATTCAAAATATTCCGAATACGATACTTATTTAAAATCGGTCATCAAATTAATGGGCAATGACCTGGACGATAAGTATTTAAGAAAGAATACGTATGTGATGTCTTTACTGTCTTTAATTGGCAAAGGGGTGGAAAACGCCGATTGGGAAAAAATCGGGAGTGGAATGATGGACTTTATGCAACAAGCCGGGGTGGAGTATGGGAACGACTATCGGACTGATAAGATAAAGAAATTTGTAGGGGCTTTATACAGTTCTTGGCTAGATGTAAACACTTTGCTTTTAAATGAAGATCTTTTTAAGGCCAATAGGATAAAAGTCTTTAAAACGGGCAACCCGGCAAAATGGCAGGAAATGATATTGGAAAGGGACACAGTTTGGACCGGAGCCCCCAAAATATGTGCTAATGAGCCAACGGACTTTTATCCGGCGGATAACCCGCTAAAAGCCACCAAATGGTGCCCGGATACGCAAGATATGCAAAACGAGGGCCCGGCAGTATATAAGTTATAAGCGGTTGTGAAAGGCCCGTAAACCGTGCCAAAAAATGAAGCGGGAAAACATAGAAATTTCCTTAAATTTTTGGTATAATAATTACAAGAGCCGCGGATAAAACGTTTGCAAAAAGGATTGCATTTGGCGGCTTTTATTGATAAAATATAATAGAAGTATTTAACCCGATTTTTAACGAGAACCATAACTCCTCCGACGGTAAAACGAAGGGAAGGGAGTTTGTGGCTGTCGTTTTCTCTGCCTAAAAAAATGTTTTTTAGGCGCGGAAAATAAGGCTGGTTCCGTTATTAAAACAGGCAATAAAATGAACCTGACAAAAGACCAAAAGAAACAAAAGTCGCAAGACTTAGCTTCTGAAATTACCGCTAGTGGCACCCTGTTCTTCACGGCCTACCAAGGCTTGAAGTTCGTGGATATGGCCGAACTGCGCAAGCAATTAGCGCCCGCCGGAGCAAAATTCCGCGTGGAACGCAACGCTATCGTAGATCACGCTATTCGCCAAGCCAACATTGAAGGCGCTGATGAGAAACTCTTTCAGGGCCCGACGGCTATTGCGGTAGGCGGAGACATTGCCGCCGTCGCCAAAACGTTGGTGGACTTTCAGAAAAAGTTTACGGCTTTGAAGCTTCGCGCTTGCTATTCTGATGGCGTCTGGTACAACGAAGACCAGGTTAAACAGTTGGCTACCATTGGTACCAAAGAAGAAAACCTGTCCAAGTTGGCCGGTGCGTTGTACAACGCGGTCGCCCAGTCTGCGCAAGTGTTGCAAGCTCCGATACGGGATTTTGCCTACGTTATCAAAGCCTTGGAAGACAAACAACAAGGCAAATAGTAACGTACGCGCCGACGTCTGGCGCGCGGAAAACGGGTGGCGCTTTTGGGCGCGGAAGCGTTACGGAAGCGATTTTGGATTTTGGCAGGCGTGATTTTCATTTTCTTTGCGACGTAGCATAGTGTAAATTATGTAAGGAGCAAAAAAATGGAAATCCGCCCCAAAATACGAAATGGTGCGAGCGGAATAACCGTTCGTTACGCCAGTTGTTTTCTCGGAAGGTAAAATCTAACCCCGCCAAGTGCGGTAGTAGCCCGAAAGGATAAATGTACGGGCCTAAACACGGTTTAGGCAGAAGGCAGCTACTCTATAAGAAACAAGGAAAAAATAAAATGGCTAAATTGACCAAAGAAGAATTAGTAAACGCTATTGCTGAACTCACCGTTCTGGAACTTTCCGAACTCGTGAAAGCTATTGAAGAAAAATTCGGCGTGAAAGCCGCTGCTCCGGCCGTGGCTGTTGCCGCTGCCGCTCCTGCTGCCGCTGCCGCCGCTGAAGAAAAAGACGAATTCAACGTTGTGTTGACCGCTGTTGACGCTGCTAAAAAAATCTCCGTCATCAAAGTAGTGCGCGAAATCACCGGCTTGGGCTTGAAAGAAGCCAAAGACTTGGTTGAAGGCGCCCCGAAAGCCGTAAAAGAAAACGTTGCCAAAGCCGAAGCTGAAGAACTCAAAAAGAAAATCACCGAAGCCGGCGGCACCGTAGAACTCAAATAGTTCAACCAACGAATTATTAATCCCACCCCTCGCATTTAGCGGGGGTGGGATTACGTACCCTATACGGGGTATAACGGCGGACCGACAGCCGAGTGCGTTGCGGCCCCGTCCGTCCGCTAACAAATAGCAGGAAGAAAAGAAATGATTGAAAAACAAACAAATTTCGGCAAAATTTCCACCAAACTTCCCTTACCCGATTTGCTGGACATGCAAAAACAGTCCTTCGTGGACTTTTTGCAATTAGATGTCCCTCCCGCCAAGCGGGAATTGAAAGGCTTGCAAGCCGCTTTTGAAGACGTTTTCCCTATTGAAGCTCCCGATGGGAGTATGAGACTTGAATTTTTGAAGTACGAACTGGGCTCGCCCCGCTATGCCACTCCGGCAGAAGCCACCGTGCGCGACAGTACCTATTCCGCTCCGTTAAAGGCTATGATGCGCTTGTACGTCAAGCAGAAAAACGGAAAAATGAAAGAAGCGTCCGACCAGGACGTAACCCTTTGTGATTTGCCCTTAATGACCGATGCCGGCTGCTTTGTATTCAACGGCGCCGAACGCGTGGTTGTCAGCCAGATGCACCGCTCCCCGGGTATTATTTTTGAAGAAGACGAAGAAAAGAAACAGTCCACCTTTGGTAAACGCTTGTACGTGGCCCGCATTATCCCGTACCGCGGCGCGTGGATTGAATTTTCGTTTGACCTTATGAACGCGCTGTGGGTCCGCATTGACAGAAAGAAAAAAGTGCTGGCCTCCACGTTCCTTCGCGCTTGCGGCCTGGAAACCAACGCACAAATTATCCAGACTTTCTACAAATGCGAAGATATTGAAGTTAAGGCTTCCAATATTGAAGGCGTTATCGGCCGCTACGCCGCGGACGATATTTACGATCCGGCCACCGGCGAAGTGCTGTGGAACTTGGACGATAAAGCCGCCTTGCCTATTGACGATAAACTCTTTAAAACCTTAATTGAAAAGAAGGTTAAAACCATTAAAGTCATCTGCGGTAAACCCCGCCAGGATGACCCCGGTATTTTGGCCACCTTGGAGCACCGCAAGGATTCTATCCGCACGGCTGCCGAAGCGCAGGCTGAAATTTACAAAAAGATGCGCGGGCAGGATTTCGTCGTCAAAGAACAGGCGGAAACCTTCCTGAACAACTTAATTTTTGATAACATCCGCCGCTATGATTTGAGTTTTGTCGGCCGCTATAAAATCAACAAAAAGTTTGCCAATATGTTTGATTTGATTAGCAAATTCAAATTCAAAAAGTTCACCACGCCGAAAGATAACCGCCGCACCTTGTCTCCCGAAGACATTATTGTTACGGTTAAATATCTGCTCGCGTTGAACGCCGGCGAAGACGTCCAAAAAGAATACGGCCCGGACTTTTCCTTTAAGATTGACGATATTGACCACTTGGGCAACCGCCGTGTGCGCGGTATTGGCGAACTCTTGGAAAACCAAATCCGCATCGGCCTTTCCCAAATGGCTAAGACCGCCCGCGACCGTATGAACCGCGAACTGACGTCCTTCACGCCCCGCGCGCTTGTAAACGCGCAGCCCGTGCAAGCGATTGTCCGCAAATTCTTCGGTACGTCCCAACTTTCCCAGTTTATGGACCAGATTAACCCGCTGGGCGAATTGACGCACAAGCGCCGTTTGTCCGCTTTGGGTCCCGGTGGTTTGAACAGAAAACGCGCCGGCTTTGAAGTGCGCGACGTACACTATACGCACTATGGCCGTGTCTGCCCGATTGAAACCCCGGAAGGTCCGAACATCGGTTTGATTACCTCTTTGGCCTGCTACTCCCGTGTAAACAAGTACGGTTTGATTGAAACCCCGTACCGCAAAGTTGTAAACGGTAAAGTAACCAGCCAGGTGGAAGAATTAACCGCCGATGCCGAAGACGATAAATTTGTAGCCCAGGCCAATACGCCCTTGGGCAAAGACGGCAAAATTGAAACCGACAGAGTCGCCTGCCGTGTCCGCGCGGATTATCCGTATGTGGAACCGAAACAGGTGGACTATATGGACGTTTCCCCGTTGCAGGTTATCAGCGTGTCCGCCGCGCTTATTCCGTTCTTGGAACACGACGACGCGAACCGTGCTTTGATGGGTTGTAACATGCAACGCCAGGGTGTGCCGCTCCTTATGCCGGAAGCCCCGTATGTGGGTACCGGTATTGAACACGAAGTCGCCCGCGACTCCGGTACCGCCGTTGTGGCCCGCCGCGACGGCCGCGTCCAGTTCGCCGACGCTTCCAAAATTATCATTGAAGCCAAAGACGGCTCCTGTGATGTATATGAACTTTTGAAATACAAACGTTCCAACCAAGATACCTGCATTAACCAGCATCCGATTGTCAAATCGGGCGATAATGTGAAAGCCCGCCAGGTAATCGCCGACGGTCCGTCTATGGACAACGGCTACCTCGCTTTGGGCCGCAATATGCTCGTAGGCTTTATGTGCTGGGAAGGGTACAACTACGAAGACGCCATCTTGGTATCTTCCCGCTTGGTAAAGGACGATGTGTTTACCTCTATCCACTTGCACGAATTTACAGTGGATGCCCGCAATACCAAATTGGGCGCGGAAGAAATCACCCGCGATATCCCGAACATTGGTGCGGAAGCCTTGTCCCACTTGGACAATGACGGTATCGTATTGCCCGCCACGGTGGTAGAACCCGGCGACATTTTAGTTGGTAAAGTAACCCCGAAAGGCGAACAGCAATTAACCCCCGAAGAACGCTTGCTTAAAGTAATCTTCGGTAAAAAAGCCGATGACGTGGTGGACGCCTCCTTGCGCGTACCGCCCGGCACCAGCGGAAAAATTTTGGGTACCCGCGTTTTCGTCCGCAAAGAAAAACTGACGAAAGCCGAAGAAAAAGCCCGCTTGACCGCGCTGGAAAACGAAAAAGACGCTACGCTGACCCTCTTAAAGGAACAACGCAAACGCGCTTTGGCCAATGCCAAAGAAACCATTAAGAAGGAAGCCGCGCTGAAAGAGGAAGAAGCCCGCATTAACGCGTTGTACAAGTTAATGGAAAAGAAAGCGGTGGAACACTACGAACGCGAAATTGAGTTCTCCAAACAAGGCGACGAACTCGCCGTTACGGTGAACAAATCCGTTAAAGTGTATATCGCTTCCAAACGCAAACTCCACGTGGGTGATAAAATGTCCGGCCGCCACGGTAACAAAGGTGTGGTCGCGCGTATCTTGCCGGAAGAAGATATGCCGTTCTTGCCGGATGGCACCCCGCTTGATATTGTGCTTTCCCCGTTGGGTATTCCTTCCCGTATGAACGTCGGCCAGTTGCTGGAAACGATGCTCGGCTGGGCCGCGCACTACCTGCACTACAACGCTGCTACCCCGGTCTTTGACGGCCCGAGCGAAGCGGACGTAGTGAACGAAGTACGCAAAGCCAAAGAAAAGATTTTGGACGATAAAGGTCTTACCGGAAAAGCGCGCGAAGAATACGCCGCCAAGTACCTGCCGGACGATTACTGCCGCATTACGCTCTACGATGGCAGAACCGGCGAACCTTTTGAAGAAAAAGTAACCATTGGTTATATGTATATGATGAAACTGATCCACTTGGTGGAAGACAAGGTTCACTCCCGCTCCACCGGGCCGTACAGTTTGATCACGCGTCAGCCCTTGGGCGGTAAAGCCCAGTTCGGCGGTCAGCGCTTCGGTGAAATGGAAGTGTGGGCTATGGAAGGTTATGGCGCCACTTACACTTTGCAAGAATTCTTAACCGTGAAATCCGACGACTTTGTCGGCCGCACGAAGATGTATGAATCCATTGTCAAAGGCGAAGCGCCCACCCAGCCCGGCGTGCCGGAATCCTTTAAGGTATTAATTAAAGAACTCCAAGCGTTAGGGTTAAGTGTAGAACTTCTTAAAAACGTTGAAAACGGCGAAACGCCGGACGCCTCTTCCGATAAAAAGGAAGAGGCCCCTGCCGCTCCTGCACAAGAAGAAGGAGCCGCTAAATAAGCCGGGGATTTGAACAATGCAAACGAAAAAAGTTAAAAAATTAAACGAACTGAACTTCTTTGACTTTGATGCCATTAAACTCGGTATCGCCAGTCCGGAACAGATTTTGGCTTGGTCTTTCGGCGAAGTCAAAAAACCCGAAACCATTAACTACCGCACCTTGAAACCGGAGCGCGACGGTCTGTTCTGCGAACGCATTTTCGGCCCCACCAAGGACTACGAATGCGCCTGCGGCAAATACCGCTGGGTAAAATTTAAAGGGATTAAGTGCGACCGCTGCGGTGTGGAAATTACCGAAAGCAAAGTCCGCCGCGAACGTATGGGCCATATTGAATTGGCCGTACCGGTGGCGCACGTCTGGTTTTTGAGAAAGAACCCCTCCCGCATCGGTATTATGCTGGATATGCGCACGAGCGATTTGGAACGTGTGGTTTATTACGCCGCGTATGTGGTTATTGAAGACTGCATTGACAGCGTAACGGGCCGCGTGGACTTCAAAAAAGGTACCTTGCTTTCCGACGTACAGGTGCGCGAAGCCCGCAAAAAACACGGTTCCCGCTTGAAAGTGGATATCGGCGCCCCGGCTATTAAAACCTTGCTGGAAGGCATTGATTTTGATAAAGAAATTCCCGCTTTGCACGAACAATTAAAGAACACGCAGAGCGAAATGGAACGCACCAAACTCATCCGCCGTATTAAAACGATGGAAGAGTTTAAGGAAAGCGGCAACCGCCCCGAGTGGATGATTTTGAGCGTACTGCCCGTCATCCCGCCGGATTTGCGCCCGCTCGTTCCGCTTGACGGTGGCCGTTTTGCGGCTTCCGACTTGAACGATTTGTATCGCCGTATTATTAACCGCAACAACCGCTTGAAACATATTGAATCCCTGCGCGCGCCGGAAGTAATGATTTACAACGAAAAGCGCCTCTTGCAGGAAGCGGTGGACGCGTTAATTGAAAACGGTGCCCGCGGTAAAGTGTTTATCGGCCCCGGTGGCAGACCTCTTAAATCTCTGTCCGACAGCATTAAAGGTAAACACGGCCGCTTCCGCCAAAACTTGCTCGGTAAACGTGTTGACTATTCCGGCCGCTCCGTTATTGTCGTCGGCCCGAACTTGAAAATCCACCAGTGCGGTTTGCCGAAATTGATGGCGTTGGAACTCTTCAAACCCTTTATCATTGGCGAATTGATGAAGAAGGAAGGCGTAACGCTTAAATCCGCCAAAAAGATGTTGGAAAGAGTCCGCCCCGAAATTTGGGATATTTTGGAAAAGGTAACCAAGAGCCACCCGGTGATGTTAAACCGTGCTCCTACCTTGCACCGCTTGGGTATTCAGGCGTTTGAACCGGTATTGATTGAAGGTAAAGCCATCCAGTTGCACCCGCTTACCTGCGCCGCCTTCAACGCTGACTTCGACGGTGACCAGATGGCCGTGCACGTGCCGCTTTCTTTGGAAGCGCAAATGGAAGCCAGAACCTTGATGTTGGCTTCTAACAACATTTTGTCCCCGGCGTCCGGTAAACCGATTGCCGCTCCGTCCCACGATATGGTCTTGGGCGTAAGTTTCTTGACCAAAATTAAAGACGGCGACATCGGCGAAGGTTCTATCTTCGGCAGCAAGGAAGATGCCTTGGTCGCTTTGGAATACGGCAAACTTTCTTACCACGCCAAAATCAAAGTGCGCGGTATTAACGCTATCCCGGAACCCGGTTTGGACGGCAAAGACGAAAAAGATGCCTCCAAATGGAAAGATTTTACCTCCGTGGGCCGCATTATTTTCAACCAGGCTATGCCGAAAGGTTGGGAATACATTAACAAAACGGTCGGCAAAAAAGAATTGGCCGCCTTGGTTGATGAGTGCTACAAGAGCAAAAAGTATGGCCGCTACGAAGCCGTACAACTCTTGGATAAGATTATGAAGATGGGTTATCACTATGCCACCTTGTCCGGCTTGTCCATCTCCATTGCGGATATGACGATTCCGTCCGCCAAGCAGAAATACATTGACGAAGCCAAGAAAAAGGTCAAAGAAATTCAGGCCCAGGCCGAAGCCGGTATCATCACGGAAGGCGAACGCTATAACAAAGTTATTGATATCTGGACCCGCGTTACGGACGATGTAGCCAACGAACTCTTCAAAGAAATGAAGAAATTTGAAGAAGGCAAATACGACCCGACCAATAAGGAACACAGCGGACAGCGCTTTAACGCCGTTTATTTGATGGCTGACTCCGGCGCCCGCGGTTCCCGCCAGCAGGTCCGCCAGTTGGCCGGTATGCGTGGTTTGATGGCTAAACCGCAGAAGAAACTGACCGGTGGTCAGGGCGAAATTATTGAAAACCCGATTACCGCCAACTTCCGCGAAGGCTTGTCCGTGTTGGAATACTTTATTTCCACGCACGGTGGTCGTAAAGGTTTGTCCGATACGGCTTTGAAGACGGCCGACGCCGGTTATTTAACCCGCCGCTTGGTGGACGTTGCCCACAATGTTGTGGTAACGGAAGAAGACTGCGGCACCCATAACGGGATTGTGGTTAAATCCTTGATGAGCGGTGAAGAAATGGTGGAGCCCATTGAAGAACGTATTTTGGGCCGCACCAGTTTGGAAGATGTCGTGGTGAAGGTAAAACGCGCCGACGGCACCGAAGAAGAAAAGACCATCATCAAAGAAGGCGATTTGATTACCTTGGAACAGAGCAAATTGGTCAAAAAGTATGGCGTGGAATCTGTACGCATCCGCTCCGTGCTGACCTGCGAAGCCCCGTTTGGCGTATGCTCCAAATGCTACGGCTTGCAGTTGGCCACCTCTGCCAAGAGCAACCCCGGCGACTCGGTGGGTATTATTGCCGCCCAGTCCATCGGCGAACCTGGTACGCAGTTGACGTTGCGTACGTTCCACATCGGTGGTACGGCTTCCCGTGTATTGTCCCGCAGCCAGGCGGTTGCCGAAATTGACGGTAAAGTAACCTTTAAAGATATGAAGGTTATTACGAACCGTTACGATAATAAAATTTGTATTTCCAGAAACGGCTCTATCTTTGTTGAGGCCGGAAATGGTACAATAAAAGAATACAAGATTCAGTACGGTGCTTCCGTGTACACCACGGATAAAGCGACCGTGAAGAAAGGTTCTTTGCTCGCGGAATGGGACCCGCACTCTATCCCGGTGCTGGCCGAAGCGAACGGTACTGTAAAGTTGACCGACGTAATTGAAGGTATTACTTTGCAGGAAGAACGCAACAAAGTAACCGGCGTAATTGAACGCAAAATTACCGCGAGCCGTATGGGCAAAAAGAACCCGCGCATCAGCATTGAAGGCAAAGACAAGAAAGTAAACTTGCCGCTGCCTATTGATACAATCCTGATGGTGGAAAACGGTGAAGAAGTGGAACCCGGCGATGTGCTTGCCAAAATCGGGCGCGAAGCGGGCGGTACCAAAGATATCACCGGCGGTTTGCCCAGAATCGCGGAGTTGTTTGAAGCCAGACGCCCCCGCAACCCGGCAATTATTTCCGAGTTTGAGGGTATCGTAAGCCTGGAAACATCTCCCAAAGGTTTGATTGAGGTTGTCGTGCGGAACGAAGAGACCAACCAGGTCAAGCAGTACAGCATCCCGCAAGGCAAACACCTCGTAGTATATGAAGGCGATCACGTTGGCGTGGGCGAAGCCCTTACCGACGGCGCCATTGACCCTCACGACGTGCTGCGCGTGAAGGGCGAAAAAGAAGCGCAAGAGTTCCTGTTAAACGCCATCCAAGAAGTGTACCGCTTGCAGGGCGTTACAATTAACGACAGACATATTGAGGTTATTGTCCGTCAGATGTTGGGGAACGTGAAAATTCTGGATGCGGGCGACACCCACTTCCTCAAAGGCGAAATTTTAAGCCGCGCAAGTTGGCTTAGAGAAAACGCCAAGATGAAGGCCGAAGGCAAACGCTTAGCCGACGCTGAAACCATTTTGCTTGGTATCAGCAAAGCGTCCCTCGCTTCCGAATCGTTTATTTCCGCGGCCTCGTTCCAAGAGACGACGAAAGTCCTTACGGACGCGGCTATTACGGGCCAGGTGGACGAATTGCAAGGCCTGAAAGAAAACGTAATCGTAGGCCATTTGATCCCGGCGGGTACAGGTATTTCCGCCAGACAAATTGCCCAAGAGTTTGAACAAAAACGCAAAGAAACAGGAGAGAAGTAATAATGCCGACAGTAAATCAATTAGTGAAATACGGACGGGCGAAAGAAATTCACAGAACGAAATCCCCGGCGTTGCAAGCCTGCCCCCAGAGAAGAGGCGTTTGCACCCGTGTTTATACCACGACCCCTAAAAAACCGAACTCTGCTTTGAGAAAGGTGGCCCGTGTAAAACTTACTTCCAAAGTGGAAGTAACCGCTTATATTCCCGGTGTGGGACATAACCTCCAAGAACACTCCATCGTGCTCGTGCGCGGTGGCCGTGTGAAAGACTTGCCGGGTGTGCGCTATCACATCATCCGCGGCGCGCTGGATGCTTCTGGCGTGGAAAACAGAAAACAAGGCCGCTCTCTTTACGGTGTAAAGAGACCCAAAGCCGGTAAATAATTTTTAGGAGTTGAATAAAGAATATGCCGAGAAAAGGTTTAAGACCCAGAGACAGAAGACCGCAGCCCGCGCCGGATTATAAATATAATTCCGTGCTCGTGTCCCGGTTCATTAACAAATTGAATTTTGCAGGCAAAACCTCCACCGCCGAACGCTTGTTGGACGATGCGATGGCTATCATTGCCGAAAAAACCAAAGAAAACGCGCTTGATGTCTTCAATAAATGCATTGAAAACGTCCGCCCGCTCGTGGAAGTGAAAGCCCGCCGCGTGGGTGGTGCCAACTATCAGGTACCGACCGAAGTAAAACCCTTGCGCAGCACCTCCTTGGCTATGAGATGGCTCATCGGCGCCGCGCAGAGCCGCAAAGGCCGCCCGATGGCTGAAAAATTGGCCGAAGAAATTATGTTGGGCGCCAAAAAAGAAGGCACCGCTTTCAAAAAACGCGAAGACGTGCATAAAATGGCCGAAGCCAACCGCGCTTTCGCTCACTTTAAATGGTAATTTGGAATTAAGTTATGGCTGAATTCAAAACCTATCCGATTGATAAAATCAGAAACATTGGTATTATTGCCCACATTGACGCGGGCAAGACGACCACTTCCGAACGCATCCTGTACTATACGGGTAAAGTGCACAAAATCGGCGAAACGCACGATGGTGCTTCCGTAACCGACTGGATGGAACAGGAAAGAGAAAGAGGCATCACCATTACCTCCGCCGCTATTTACTGCGTGTGGAAGGACTGCCAACTCAACATCATTGACACCCCCGGCCACGTGGACTTCACGGCCGAGGTGGAACGCTCCTTGCGTGTGTTGGACGGCGCCGTCTGCTGCTTTGACGGTGTACAGGGTGTAGAACCCCAGTCCGAAACGGTATGGCGCCAGGCCGATAAATACCACGTTCCCCGTATTGCTTACATTAACAAAATGGACCGCATCGGCGCGGACTTTATCCGCTCTGCCAACTCCATTAAGGAAAAATTGGGCGGTAACGCCTGCCCGATTCAGTTGCCTATCGGCGCCGAAGATAAATTCGTCGGCATCGTGGACTTGGTAAAGATGAAAGGTATCATTTGGGACGGCGACCATAACGGAGCCACTTTTAACGAAGTGGAAATCCCGGCTGACCTCGTGGATGCCGCCAAAAAAGCCCATACGGAAATGATTGAAAAACTCGCCGACTTTGACGAAGACCTTATGGAACGTTACTTAAACGGCGAAACGGACTTTACGGTTGAAGAAATCAAAAAAGCCATCCGCAAAGGTACGCTTACGGGTAAATTCTTCCCGGTTATCTGCGGTTCTTCCTACAAAAACAAAGGCGTACAGCCGCTTTTGGACTGCGTGAACGATTATCTACCCTCTCCTGTGGACGTTCCGCCGGTCAAAGGAACCAACCCCGATACGGGCGAAGAAGTACACCGCAAAGCGGACAACAAAGAACCTTTCTGCGGTCTTATCTTTAAAGTTCAGACGGACCCCTTCGTGGGTAAACTCAGTTTCTTCCGCATTTATTCCGGTACCTTGAAGGCCGGTGATACGGTCTTGTTCCCGGGCAAAAACGCCACGGAACGTATCGGCCGTATGATGCGTATGATGGCTGATAAACGCGAGGAAGTAAAAGAACTCGGCGCCGGCGAAATTGCCGCCACCGTGGCTATTAAAAACTCCCGCGTGGGTCAAACGATTTGCTCCCCCGAACACCCGATTGTGTTGGAAAGCATCACGTTCCCCGAACCGGTAATCTCCATTGCCGTGGAACCGAAATCCAAAGCCGACGAAGAAAAAATGTCCAACGCCTTGGCGCGCTTGGCCGAAGAAGACCAGACGTTCCGCGTCCGCACCGACGAAGAAACGGGCCAGACCGTTATTTCCGGTATGGGCGAACTCCACTTGGATATTATTGTGGACCGTATGAAACGCGAATTTAACGTGCAAGCCAACGTTGGCGCGCCGCAAGTAGCGTATCGCGAAACCATCACCAAGACGGTTGAACAGGAAACCAAGTTCGTCCGCCAGTCCGGTGGTCGCGGTCAGTACGGGCACGTATTCCTCCGCTTGGAACCGCAGGAAAAAGGCAAAGGCTTTGAATTTGTCAACGAAATTACCCAGGGCCGTATTCCGAAAGAATACATCCCGGCTATTGAAAAAGGCTGCCGCGAAGCGCTGGATTCCGGTGCTGTGGCGGGTTATCCCTTGGTGGACATTAAAGTGGCCGTGTTTGACGGTTCGTTCCACGAAGTGGACTCCTCCGAAATGGCCTTTAAGATTGCCGCTTCTATGGCCTTGAAGGACGGCGCGAAGAAAGCCAACCCGATTATTCTGGAACCTATTATGAAGGTAGAAGTTGTGGCTCCGGAAGCCAACTTGGGTGATATCATCGGCGATTTGAGTTCCCGCCGCGGTCAGATTGGCGAAATGGGTGTCAGAGGCAACGTACGCTATGTACGCGCCGAAGTACCGCTCGCCGAAATGTTCGGTTACGCCACGAACGTACGCTCCCTGTCCCAGGGCCGCGCTTCGTTCACTATGGAACCGAGCCACTACGCCGAGGTGCCGGCTAACGTCGCAAAAGCGATTATTGAAAAACGCACCGCGGAAAAAGTGGCCGCTTAATAACCATTTTCCCCTGTGCCCGGAAATCCCGGGCGCAGGGGTTGCATCTTTCATATAAGGAGTGTAAACAATGGCAAAGGAAAAATTTTCCCGCAGCAAACCGCACGTGAACGTGGGTACGA
>SAMEA104315430__coassemble_444_pt1 | contig 18130 bp, 14 predicted proteins | sample SAMEA104315430__metabat2_low_PE_016 | metagenome-assembled genome bin SAMEA104315430 (sample SAMEA104315430) | gut metagenome | biome: Monkey gut; feature: monkey-associated habitat; material: faeces | place: China | collected 2013
CACCGGTAAACCTTTTCTTCCACCACCGGCATAGCCGGTGGTTTCTTTGTACCAATAAAAAACCCCGGGCGGTAAAACCCGGGGTTTTTTCTATATCAAATACAGGCTTATTTAAGCAAGTTCGTCAAACTGTAAGATTTTACTTCCTCTTTCATTTTGGCGATTACTTCGTCCACCGTCAAAGGCTGCGTGTTTTCGCCGCCCTTCAAGCGGATAGTCAACTTGCCCTCGGCTGCTTCCTTCGCGCCGATAATGGCCGTGTACGGAATACGCTGCATATGCGCTTCGCGGATTTTCAGGCCCAGTTTTTCGGGTCTGATATCCAGTTCGGGGCGCAGGCCTGCTTCGCGCATGTTGGCGGCCACTTCTTTGGCGAACGGAATTTGGTCGTCGGTCAGCGTTAAGAGTTTAATCTGCACCGGGGCCAGCCAGAGCGGGAACCACCCGGCGTAGTGCTCAATAATCACGCCCGTAAAGCGTTCAATGGAGCCGAACATCGCGCGGTGGACCATAATCGGGCGTTTGCGGCCTTCGGGGGCCACATATTCCAAATTAAAGCGCTGGGGCAGGTTGAAATCAAACTGAATCGTGGACAACTGCCACAAGCGGCCAATAGCGTCCATAACCTTAATATCAATCTTGGGGCCGTAGAAGGCGGCTTCGCCCGCGTGAGTGGTGTAAGGAATATGATTCGTTTCCAACACGTGCTTCAAGGCGTTTTCGGCACGTTCCCAGTCGGCCACGTCGCCCGTGAAATGTTCCGGGTGTTCGGGGTCGCGGGTGGAAAGTTCCACGGCGTATTTTTCAAAGCCAAAGGTCTTAAAAATGTGCATTGCAAATTCAAAGCATTGTTTGACTTCGTCTTCCACCTGTTCGGGCGTGCAGAAGATGTGCGCATCGTCCTGCGTAAACCCGCGCACGCGCAACAAGCCGTGCAAGGCGCCGGAGCGTTCGTAGCGGTAAACCGTGCCCAATTCGGAAAAGCGCAACGGCAAGTCGCGGTAACTTCTCAAATGGGTGTTATAAATTTCCACGTGGAAGGGGCAGTTCATCGGTTTAATTTGGTATTTTTCGCCGTCCACTTCCATCGGGTGGAACATACTGTCGGAATAGAACCCGGCGTGTCCGCTGATTTCAAACAAATGCAGGCGCGCGATATGCGGGCTGACGACCAAGTCATAACCGCGTTTCAAGTTCTGTTCTTTAATCCAGTCTTCCAAGATTTTGCGCAGCATACCGCCCTTGGGGTGCATTAAAATAAGCCCCGGGCCGACGTGGTCGTTAATGCTGAAAAGGTCCAATTCCGGCCCCAGTTTGCGGTGGTCGCGTTTGGCGGCTTCTTCCTGTTGCTTTACATAGGCGTTCAGTTCGTCCTTGGTGTTAAAGCACAGGCCGTAAATGCGTTGGAGCATCGGGCGTTTTTCGTCCCCGCGCCAATACGCACCGGCGATAGTGGTAAGTTTAAAACTGTTAATTTTGCCCGTGTGTTCCACGTGCGGGCCACGGCACAGGTCGGCATAGTCGCCGTTTACATAGACGGTAATTTCGCCGTCCGGAAGGTCCTTCAAAAGTTCCAATTTGTACGTTTCGCCGCGTTTTTCAAAGAAAGCCGTTGCTTCGGCCTTGCTCATTTCTTTGCGTTCAAAGGGTTGGCGGGCCTTGATGATTTCCTTCATCTTGGCTTCAATGGCCTTTAAATCCTCGGGCACGAACTGGTGGGGGCAATCAAAATCGTAATAAAAGCCGTTTTCAATAGCCGGGCCGATACCTAATTTTGTACCGGGGAATAACTGCTGCACCGCTTGCGCCATTACGTGCGCGCAGGAGTGGCGCTTAATCTGTAAGTCGTTATTTTCCATACTGGTTTGCGCTATGGCTCTGCCGGCCACAACGACCGGGCCAGAAGCCAAAGGTCCTCAATTAAGATATAATAATTATATCAAATTGAGAGGAACCAGAACGGATATGGACGTAATAAAAAAATACCTTTTCTCCCCCTTTAAAAACGATTGGAAACTGCTTCTTTGCTTATCAATACCCGCGCTTCTGTTGGGCGCGTTCGGCTTAAACCAACTGGGCCGGATGACACCCGCCAATTTACTGGCGTTGGAAAGCGTTAAACTGGCGTGTGAATTTTTATTTTTGGGCGCTTTATTATCTCTGTTGCACCTGTTGGGCGTAAAAAACAAGTGGGTGCTGGCGGCGGTGGCGTTTGTGTATTATTTGACGATGACCGCGGACCTTATTTTATTGTGGTACTTTAAAGAACGCTTCGGCGCCAAGTATTTAAACACTATGGAAGGCGGCGATTACGGATTTTTGAAGGATTGGCGCGTTATCTCCTACTTTATATTATTGGCGGCCTTTTGTATTTTTGCGGCTAAAAGGTATTTCCAAAAGTCCACGCGCAAAAACGCCATTAACCGCTTGGTGGTGTGTGTGGCGGGGCTTGGCTTATTATATGTGGCAAGCCCGCTAAAACTACTGCCGCGGCCCGATAATTTTTATACCTCTTATATGGTGCCGCCGTCTGTCGTCTATACGGTTAATGCCGTGCTGGCCAAACGTCCGCAGGCCCACAAAGAAAACAACTTGTCCGCACCCTTAAAGGAACTGGCCCAAGAGTACAATGTCTTTTCAGCCCAAAATACGCCCGTGGGCAAAAAATATACGCGCGTGATTTTGATAGCCTCGGAATCCCTTTCTAACAAATACCTGCACCGCGTAAACGGTAAAATCCCCCCGCAGGCAAGCGCACCCTTGGATAAATTAATGGCAACCTATCCAGCAGCGTCCTTACAGCACGTTACGCTCTCCACGCTCTACGGGCTGACGGTCATTTTTACCTCGCACCCATACGCGCAACTGGCGTACGAAAACGGCTATCCCGTTTCGTTTGTAAAGGAACTTAAAAAGCAGGGGTTTCATACGGCTTTTTTGCGCGGGGCCAACGAAACGTATATGGACGAAAATATTTTGTTCAAACAAGCCGGGTTTGACGAAGTTATCGGCGCCACTTATTTTGAAACGCGCCCCGAATACAAGGAATACATTGATTGGTGGGGCTTAACGGACCGCCAACTTTTTAAATATGCGGGCGAATATTTGCAAGAACACCAAAAGGAGCCGCTTTTTATGACGATCCTTACCGTAGATTCGCACGTTCCGCTGGGGCGCCTAGACTATTTGGGGCAGGAATATGAGGAAATTGACGCGGAATTTTATAATATTCCCACCTTGCCGCGCGCCTTTGCCCGCTTTGGGCAGGACGTGAAACGCTTTTTGGCGGATTTAAACAAGCGCGGGCTGTTTGACGAAAACACGCTTATTTTGGTAACGGCAGACCATCCGTCCTACTCCAACACGCCGACGAATAAACTGTTTAAACCGTACCAAGCGGAGTTTGATAATCTGCCGTTTATCATTATTACCAAAACGCCGATTAAGGCCCCGCTGGCGGACAATAAACTGATTTCCCAGTTAGACATTGCGCCCACGGTGCTGGACTTGTTGCAAGTGGAACCGCCGAGCGGATTTTTTGGGCACAGTTTGTTTGACACCGCGGCCCAACGCAGTATTTTTGACATCAAAGAGGATTACGCCGTTGTAACCACCGATCAAGGAAAGCGCGTTTTCCCCTTGAATTCGCCGGACGCCAAGGATAAGGATTTAATCCACCTGATGACGACCTTCTTGGTGAAGTAACAGCCCCCGTCTAATTTGTCATTCCGGGGCCCGCATACAAGCGGGAACCCGGAATCCAGAATAAAATAAGGTCTTTTCTAATAAACAGACTGGATCCCGGGTCCACGCCCGGGATGACAACAAACGACTCACGACAGATCCCGTATAAAAACACTACGGGATGACGACCACAACTAACAGCAACAACAGTCCCCTCTGTTGTCATTCCCGAGAGTCGTAGTCGGGAATCCGTTGTTCGCCGTTGTCGTTCTCTTGCGAAACAACAGATCCCCGACTAAATTCCTCGGGGATGACAACAAAAAAAACAAACTGCAACAACAACTAACAACAGATCCCGTATAAAGACATTACGGGATGACGGCTACTACTCCCTCTGTTGTCATTCCCGAGAGTCGTAGTCGGGAATCCGTTGTTCGCCGTTGTCGTTCTCTTACGAAACGACAGATCCCCGACTAAATTCCTCGGGGATGACAACAAAAAAAAACAAACTGCAACAACAACAAACAACAGATCCCGTATAAAGACATTACGGGATGACGACCACAACTAACAGCAACAGCCACAACGGATCCCCGACAGAAACCCTCGGGGATGACGGCAAAAGGCAAACGACAAAGGCAACAACTAACAGCAACAACAGATCCCCGACAGAAACACTCGGGGATGACAACCACAACTAACAACCAACGGCCACGGCACGCAAAGCCAAGGCACGCGCAATAACAGAACAATACCCCCTTATAAATGAACAGCCCCCGGCGGAAATATCCGCCGGGGGCTACATATTGTGAAAATAAATGATTACTGCTTAGTCATCGCCGTCCACATTATAACCTTGGTTCTTTAAGCCCATACAAACTGGCTTACCGTCTTTGTCATTATAATAGCAATAGCGTTCCCATTTTCCGCCACGGCTTCTATCGCCGCTTAACTCATAACTTCCATTATTGCGTTCTGCGCGCCAATGGCAAGCAGAAGTACTGCAATACACATCATAAGAAAAATCCTTGGACTCACACATATCATCGCCCTTGGTGCATTTTAAAGCGGCTTCAATATCAATGTTTAGTTTGCCAGTAGTGCGACCGCCATCACCTACCAATTCTACCAAGCCGCTGGTCGGATATCCTTTTTCCAATACATACATATCTGCCGCTTTTTCCGCTTGGGACATCAGCGTAACCACTTCCGTGGCGCGCGCTTTTTCTACCGCCGCGGTATATTGCGGCAATGCCACCGCCGATAAAATGCCGATAATCAGCACCACTACCAGCAGTTCAATTAACGTAAAGCCCTGTTTCATAGTATCTCCTTTAAATTAAAAAGTCCTACTCCCCTAGTATAGCAATTTTGGCGCAAGAGGCAAGCCCTTTTGGTCTATCGTCCTAAACGACGGGAAATATGCTAAAATAACAATGTGTATTTATATCTTTAATTGGAGGATTTAACCTATGGAAACGACAGCCCAGGGTGGTGGAATGTTCTTCTGGTTTATTCTGCTCGCTTTTGCGTTTATCGTTATTTTTCTGCCGGCCCGTTCGCAGAAGAAGCGTGAACAAGAATTAATGAGCAAAATTAACGCGCTTCAAAAAGGCGACCAGATTATCATCCCCGGCGGGATTATCGGCACCGTGGCGGGTTTTAAAGACAACGCACTTGAAGTAAAAGTAGCGGAAAACGTAAAACTCACCGTGCTGAAAACCGCCGTCGTCGGACTTGTAAATGACGTGCAACCCGCAGCCAAAGAAGGAGGCGCAAAGTAATGTCTAACAAATTAGCCGTAAAATGGGGACTTATCATCGCCATTTTACTGGGGTCCTTGTATTTAATTTACCCCAACTACAAGTGGTACTCTAAACCGCTGGCCGAGCGCGAAAAACTGGATACGCTTGGCGAGCGCCCCAAACGGATGCTGAACTTGGGTCTGGATTTAAGAGGCGGGTCTAGCCTGCTGGAACTGGACGTATCCAAGTTGAGCGCCAAAGAACCTTTAAACGAAGCGATGGCCCGCGCGGTGGAAATTATCCGCAACCGTATTGACCAGTACGGCTTGGCCGAAACCCAAATCACCCGCCAGGGCGATAAATGGATTATGGTGCAGTTGCCCGGCGTTTCTAACCCGCAGCGAGCGGAAGAACTTATCGGTAAAACCGCTATGTTGGAATTCCGCATCGTAAAGAACGACACCTCAGCCGCCCAAAAAGCCATTGAAAAACTGGAAGCCACCGATAAGCCGTTTGACGATAACGGCCTTGTCCTGCCCGAAATTGCCAAATTGGTGCCGGAAGGCTACCAAATTATGCGCAATAAAGACGGCGGGTACAGCGTGGTTACCGCCAACGCCACCGTTACCGGTGCGGACTTGGAAAACGCCCGTGTAGTGATGATGGGCGAAAATGGCTACCCCGAAGTTTCCTTTACGTTTAACGCGGAAGGCAGCAAAAAGTTCGGCCAGTTGACCGGCTCCAACATCGGCAAGCAATTAGCCATTGTGTTGGATAACACCGTTCAATCCGCCCCCGTGGTGCAATCCCGCATTACCAAAGACGGCCGCATTTCCGGCACATTCACGCCCGAAGAGGCCCGCTCCTTGTCTATCGTATTAAAGGCAGGCGCGCTCCCGGCCCCGGTAAAGGTAATTGAAAAGAAGACCATCGGCCCGACCTTGGGCGAAGACTCTATTAAATCGGGTCTGTCGGCTTCCTTCTATGCGTTTGTCATCATCTTGCTGTTTATGGCGGTGTACTACAAGGCGGCCGGTGTCATTTCCGACATCGCCCTCTTGCTCAACTTCGTGTTCACCGTGGCGATTATGAGTTACTTCTCCGCCACGCTTACGCTGCCCGGCATTGCGGGTATGATCTTGTCCTTGGCTATGGCTATTGACGCCAACGTACTGATTATTGAGCGTATGCGCGAAGAAAAAGTCCTCGGCAAACCCGTGTACGAAATTATCAACCTGGGTTACGACAAAGCCTGGTCCGCCATTTTTGACTCCAACATCACCACCATTATCGTAGGTGCGTGCTTGCTGCAATTTGGCACCGGCCCGGTAAAGGGCTTCGCCGTTACGCTTATTATCGGCTTGGTAGTCAGTTTGTTTACGGCCGTGTTTGTTACGCGCGCCATTTATGAACTGGTGCTTACCACCAACACCAAGGAGATCAGTTTATGATGCACTTACTTCCTAAAACAAACATTGATTTCCTTAAATTTAGAAAAGTATATTTCACGCTCTTTGGGCTGTTGCTCTTGGGCGGTGTGATTTGCTTCTTCACCAAAGGATTCAATATGGGTATTGATTTTACCGGCGGCACGATGGTGCAGGTAAAATTCAACGCCCCCGTGGAAATGGCCGACATCCGCGCCGCGCTTACGCAGACGGGTGCCAATTCCGAACTCCAATCGTTCGGCGACCATACCTTCGCCATCAGCGAAAAAAGCACCTCCGACGAAGTAGGCGTGGTTCAAGCCCGCATTGAAAAAGCGCTTGATACCTTAAAAGTGCCCTACTCCGTCTTGCAGACCAACTCCGTCGGCCCCGCCGTGGGCGAAAATATGACGGAAAGAGCCTTGTGGTCCGTGCTTTTGTCCTTGGTGTTTATCATCATTTATGTAGCGTTCCGTTTCAGCAACATTTTGTGGGGCGTATCGGGCGTAGTAGCCTTGTTCCACGACTTGTTTGTAATGGCGGTGGCGTTTTCGCTCACCCAACGGGAAATTGACCTCGTGGTCGTGGCGGCCTTCTTAACGGTGGCCGGGTTCTCTATTAACGACACGATTGTTATTTTTGACCGTATGCGCGAAAACTTCCGCCTGCACCCCAAAATGGACTTCGGCCAAGTTATCAACCTGTCCATTAACGAAACGCTCTCCCGCACGATTATCACCACCTTAACGGTGCTGTTTGCGCTCGTGGTGTTGTATTTCTTCGGCGGAGAGGTGATTAACTCCTTTGCGTTTGCTATGCTGGTGGGTTGTATTGCGGGTGTATATAGCACCATCGCCCTTACGACCCCCTTGGTGTACGCTTGGAACAACGGCGAAAACAACGACGGCAGCGATTTGAAGAAATCCGCCGCCAAGCCTGCCGTAAAGGCCGAAGCGGAAGCGTTTGTAAAAGAGCAGAAACCTGCCAAAACCATTACCAAAATCAAACGCACCCGCAGAAGCAAAAAATAAGTCTTTTAGGGAGTTCCCCGCTTGGGGAACTCCCTCGTTTTACACGGTCATCCGGGCTTCTGGGTTACAGTGCCAAACGGTAAGGAATTATATGAGAAAAATAAAACGCTTTAAAATTGCCCCCCGCCAACGCGAAATTTTGCGCCGTTTACTGCGCGAACTGCCGCTGTTGCGCCGCGCCGGATTTACGAGCGAGGCGGAAGTTTCGGCGTTTATTTTATCCATTTTTAAACTGTTGGACCCGGGCGTAGTGTATGAATTTAACCAAGACGCCCACTGGGAACTGGACGACGAAAGCGCAATTCACAAGGAAATGTTCAGCGCCTGCGCCGTAACCTTAGGTGCCAAGGCGGAACCCTTTTTAGCCGCCATTACGAACGAGGACCGCAAAACGGCCGCAATGATTGTTCTCTTGGAATTTTTAAAGAGTGCGGTCTCCTTTGTGGCGGACCTGGTTAAAGAGCAAGCCGAAAAAGAGGAGTGCGAAACGCAAGAGGTTCAATTTGTCTATTTGCCCCCCTTTGGCCTGGCTATGGCGCCCAAACTGCTGCGCGAAGCCGCCCGACTGGAAGCGCCGCTTGCGCAAAAGGCCTTACCCGTTATTTTAGAAAAATTAAGCGCGGAGAAAATTGACCTTGCCGCCCGGGAGGGAGCCTTGTCCCCCTTTATGTCCGCCGTATTTTTGGTCCCGTGGCAAAAATCCCGCAAAAAAGGTAAAAAATAATGTTTCAACCTACGTCATTAGAAAAGAAAAAAATCTCTTGGAAGCACGTCATCGGCTCTACCTTGGCGTACTGGTACACCCTGTTTTTAGGCTGGACGACAAAAATTTATTGGTTCAAAAGCGAGGAAGCCCTGAAATTTGAAAAGGAAGGCCAAAACTATATCTTCGGCGTTTGGCACAACCAGCAGTTGTTTTTGCTTTATCCCTACCGCGGGCAAAAAATTTGCGCCTTGATTAGTTTAAGCGACGACGGCGAATACATTGCCCGCTGTCTGCCCCATTTTGGGATGAAGGCCGTCCGCGGCAGCACCACGCGCGGCGGTGCCAGAGCCCTTATTAAACTAAAAAACATTGCCGAAGCCGGGTATCACCCGATGCTCACGCCGGACGGCCCGCGCGGACCGATTTACAAGGTCCAGCACGGCATTTTGTTCCTGGCGCTCAAAACGGGTCTGCCGATTATTCCGGTGGGCACGGCGCTTAGCCACAAAATAAAGGTGGGCTCGTGGGATAAAATGCGCGTACCGCTGCCCTTTGGCAAAACGGCGCTTACCTATGGCAAGGCGGTTTATGTACGCTCTGACGAGGAAATGGAGGCCGCCGCGTCCGAACTGGAAAAGCAACTCAACTGGGCAACGGACCAATCGGAACGGTTTATTAATAAAAAACCCTTTGACCCGCTAAAACCGTAAAATAAGATTTTGAATAACGTAACTCCGCCCCGGGAACTCTATCTCCCGGGGCGTTTTTTATACAACCAATACAACTTTTTCCGCCTTGCAGGCCGCACCCTGCAGGCCGCACCCTAGCGGGCGGCAGATTGTCCAAGCCCTTTTGATTTATTGGACAACACTCTTTTTGTAATGTTGCAAACAAAAGAAAAACAACAACAGATCCCGGATAACAACACTCCGGGATGACAAACAAGGAGAAATCGCCGTCATTCCCGAAAGTAGTAGTCGGGAATCTGTTTTTGCTGTGAGTGTTCTCTTCCAAAACAACAAATCCCGGACTACGACTTTCCGGGATGACACTAAGGACTAACGGCAAAACACTTTCCGTACGCAAAAAGTGCATAAAAAAACCCGGGGCAAAAAATCTGCACCGGGCATAAAATAAAGGTACAACTTGCCGTTATTTAAGGGCTTCCAACATCGCGGGGATTACGTCGTACAAATCCCCCTGCACCGCATAATTGGCCACCTTCATCATCGGGGCTTCGGCGTCCTTATTAATGGCCACAATCACGTCGGAACCGCTCATCCCGGCCATATGCTGGATTTGGCCCGAAATACCGCACGCAATGTAAAGTTTCGGCTTTACCGTGCGGCCCGTCAAACCGATTTGGTAGCGGTAATCAATCCACCCGCTGTCCACCGGCGCGCGGGAAGCCGCCACGGCTCCACCCAAGCGGTCCGCCAATTTTTTAAGCAATAAAAATCCTTCCGCCTTGCCTACACCGCGGCCGCCGGCCACGATTACTTCGGCTTCCGAAAGGTCCAAGCCCTCGCCTTCGCTTTTGATAAATTTGATAAAGTGCGCAAGCGAGGTATATTTCGCCGCATCAAACGGGAATTTTACCACTTCGCCCGTGCGGTCCGCCTGCAAAGCGGCCTTTTCGTAAGACATCGGACGCAAGGAACACATCTCCGGGCGCGTGTGCGCACAGGTAATGGTAGCCATTAAGTTGCCGCCAAAGGTAGGGCGCGTGGCGTGGAGTTGCCCGTCCTCTTTATTGATAACCACTTCCGTGGCATCCGCGGTAAGCCCGGTGCCCACAAACACCGCCGTCTTGGCCGATAACGAGCGGCCCATATTGGTCGCCGGGAGCAAAAACTTGTTGGGCTTATACATTTCAATCATCCCCGTCAAGGTTTTGGCATAGATATCGTCCACATAGTTTTCCAAGGCCTTATCATCGCACACATACACCACGTCTGCGCCGTGCTCAAACAAATCCTTGGCAAAGTGTTCCACCTGATAACCGAGCAGCACCGCGCATAATTTTTCGCCCAAATCGTCGGCCAGTTTGCGGCCGGCAGTCAAAAGTTCCAGGGCGGTGGGGCTCAATTTACCGCGCTGCGCTTCGGCAAAAATCCAAACATTTTTAAAATCTTTCATATTCGTTTATCCTTAAATATACTTGGCATCCTTTAAAATTTTAACCAAATTAGCGGCCTTTTCCTTGCCGTTGGCGCCTTCTACGGCCACGGAGCAAACCTCGCGCTTGGGCACGAACGATTTTACCACGCGGGTGGGGCAGTTCTTCATCCCCAGTTTGGTTTTATCCGCGCCGATATCGTCCGCCGTCCATTTGGTAACCTCGGCCCGTTTGGCAAGCATACGGCCCTTTACGCTTCTTACGCGCGGGCTGTTGATTTCCTTTACCACGGACAGCACGCACGGGAACGGCAGTTCCACCACTTCGCTTCCGTCCTCGGTCAAGCGTTCCACGACGATAGATTTTTCTTTTACTTCCACCACTTTTTTAACAAACGCCGCGTTGGGCATTTTGAGCCAAGCGGAAATCTGCGGACCGATGTGGCCCGTGTCGCTGTCGTTGGTTTGTTTGCCGCAGATAATCAAGTCCACGGGGCGGATAGAGTTAATTTTTTCAATTCCCGTGGCCAAGGCGTAACTGGTGGACCAAGTGTCCGAGCCCGCAAAGGCCATATCGCCCAGTTGATAGACGTAATCCGCACCGCGGGCTATACTGTCGCGCAGGACGGCTTCGGCTTGCGGCGGACCCATTGTAATCACGGACACGACACCGCCTTCCTGTTCCTTTAAGGTTACGGCTTCTTCCAAGGCGTATTCGTCAAAGGGGTTCATCGCGCTGGCGGCGCCGGAGCGGATTAAGCACCCGGTGGCCGGGTCAATTCTTACATTATCGGATTTGGGGGTTTGTTTAACACAGGCTACAATGTGCATAAAAGTTTACTCCTCGTCGCCTTTGGCGGCGTATTCTTTAATAAGCGCCGTGATGATTTCGTTCTTTTGAATATGCACGGTGCCCTCGTAAATTTGGGTAATTTTGGCGTCGCGCATATACTTTTCAAGCGGGAAATCGCGCATATACGCCACCCCGCCGCAAAGCGTTACGCACTCGTCGGCCACTTCCATAGCCACGTTGGAGCAGAACAACTTGGCCTCGGCGCTGTATTTGGTCCAGCGCGCGCCCTTTAATTTTTTCAGTTCGTCGTGTACCGTGGTGCCGTTAGCCAGCGCGTTTTTGACGGCGGGCAAATATTCCGTATCCATACGGTGCGTGAGCGAATACACCAGCGCGCGGCCGGCTTCGGTCTTGGCGGCGAGTTCCGCCACCTTGTGGCCCAACGCCTGGAACGTAATAATCGGCTGGCCGAACTGCTTGCGCGTGCGCAAATAGGGAATCGTCTCATCCAGCGCGCCCTGCGCAATGCCTACGGCCTGCGCGGCCACACCGGGGCGGGAATAGTCCAAGGTTTCCTGCAAATAGAGCAGCCCGCGGCCCTCGCTGCCCAAGAGGTTGGCTTTCGGTACGCGGACATTTTCAAAAATCAGTTCGTAAGTAGGGTTGGAGCGGATACCCATTTTTTCCTCTTTTTTACCAAAGGAAAAACCGGGCGTGCCCTTTTCAATAACTAGTAGCGAAATACCGCGCGCCCCGCGGGCCGGGTTGGTATTTACGGCTACGGTGTAAAAATCGGCTTCCTTACCCGTGGAAATAAAGTGCTTGGTGCCGTTTACCACATAAAAATCGCCGTCCTTAATGGCGGTAGTTTTTAAGGCGGTAGCGTCGGAGCCGGCTTCGGGTTCCGTCAACGCGAAGGCCCACAGTTTTTTGCCGGAAGCCAAATCGGGGCACCAGCGTTCGCGCTGTTCCTTGGTGGCGGCTAAAAACATCGGGATTGCGCCCAAAGCGCTCGTGCCCGGCGTTAAAGCAAGCCCGGCGCACACGCGCGAAAGTTCTTCAAACGCCATAGCCAGGCAGGTAATCCCGCCGCCGAGTCCCCCGTATTCTTCGGGCAGCCACAGCCCCATAATGCCGGACTTTTTATATTCTTCCAGCATTTCCTTGGAAAACTGTTCCTTCGCGTCCATTTCGGCGCGCAGGGGTTTTAATTTCTTTTGGGCCAGTTCCCGGGTTGTATTGAGAACTTCCTGCTCCATTTCGTTAATTGCGTAATCCATTATTTATCTCCCTGAGTAAATTTTTTGGCGGGTTTGCGGTAGCGGCGGCGGAAAAAACGCCGTTTGCCGCCGTTCTTTTTGGTGGGCGGAACCAAACTGCGGTACAAGCGTTCCTGCTTTTTAACCATTGTGGAAGCCGTAAATTCCGAAAAATCGCGGTGGTCAATCGCGGCTTCAAAGCGTTCGCGCAAGGCGGCGTGGCGCAGCAGCACCTTTAACTTATCGGCAAAGGTATTAATGTCGTTGGGTTTTACCAAAAAACCCGTCTTGTTATTGGTAATCACTTCGCCGATACCGTCCACATCGTAGCAGACGGCGGGCACGCGCATTGCCATTGCTTCCAAGAGCGACATCGGCAACCCCTCGCGCAAGGACACGCTGGCATACACATCGCTGATAGCCAACAGTTCCATTGCGTCGCTTCTCCACCCGGGGAAGAGCACCTGCTTTTCAATCCCCAAGTTTTTAGCCAAATTTTCAGCCGTTTCTTTCAGCGGCCCCTCACCCGTAAAAATGAAATAGACGTTCTTCATTTGGCTGAGCACCTTGTAGGCGGCCAGCACAAAATGAATCGGGTTTTTAAGCGGTTTAAAGTTAGCAAGAGCCAATACCACCTTGGCATTGGCGGGAATTTTTAAGGAAGCCTTTTTGGCGGCCGGGTCAAACTTTAAGGGCAAAATGGGGTTAAAATTAATCCCCGCGCGGATGAGTTCCGTCCGCACGCCCTTACCGATGCCCAGTTGCTTGGCTTCGGCGGCGTTGCGGCGGGAAACAAACACGAGCACATCGGTAAAGCGCGCGCAGAATTTTTCCACCGCCACAAAGAATTTAAACCGTCTTTCCCCGTGCTCCTTGGCAAATCCCAACCCGTGGAAGGTGTGGACCACTTTGGCTTTGCGCCAGAACAAACGCGCGGCAATGCGCCCCAAGACACCTGCCTTGGGGGCGTTGGTGTGCACGATATCGGGTTTTACCTTACGCAAAACGCGGCCCATTTGCCACACGGCCCACATATCGTGGAACACGTAGCGCGGGCGGATATCGTGGCGCAAGGCGGAGATAAAAAATACGCGGTTGGCGTCGTTTTTTAGTTTAAAATCCAGCCGTCCGCCGGGGCCTGCCGCCAAATACGTATCAAACTGCTGTTTATTGATGGTTTTTAGCGTAGTCAGCACGCTGGCTTGCGCGCCGCCTTGGTCCATACGGGTAATAAAGTACAGAATTTTTGTCTTTTCCATTTAATTAATCGTCCCTGTGGTGGTATTTAAGATACGGGCGTTGGGGAAGTAATATTTAATAATTCCTTTATAATCCATACCTTTCTTGGCTAAACCGTCCGCGCCCTGCAAGCACAGCCCATACCCAAGCCCCGTGTCATAACCGCGCACCAAGACGCTTTTGATATTTTTGCCCTTGTAGAGCGGTACAATATCAAACAGGTTGGAGCGCATCGTGCCGGCGCTTAAAATAAACGCGGCTTCCTGCGGGGTTTTGGCTTCGTACGAACCTTTGCTGCCTTCAAACCGTATGGACAAAATGCGCCCGTTAGGCGTTAGCGAAGTAGGCGTAATGGCACGCAATTTGCCGATATTTTGTTTGTAGGCGATACGGTTTTGAATCTCTTTTCCGTCGTAAACATACATCCACTTAATGCCGGACCATTGGGTCGGGTCCTGTGGGCGGGAAGATAAATCCGCCGGCGGATTGGATAAGAGGTATTTGCTTACGTTGGCGGGCGAGAAAATATAGCCCGGTTTGTCCGCGGTGTTTTGGATTTGGTCCGCGGACAGGACGCCGCAATCATCGTACGAGCCCGCCTGCGCCTGCGTGAGGCGGATTTTGGCGGACTCTTTGGAGGCGTCCAAAAGCGTTTTAAAGATAAGGTTAATCCCTTTAAACTTAAAATCGGTATCGTTATCGGTAATAAAATAGGGCTCGTTTTTATGTTCTTCCGCCGCCTGCAACAGGGCCGAACGGAGCACCACGGCAAAGGCTTCCAAGGCCGCCGGATGCGTAATGCTCTGCACGCGGGAGGCCAGCAGGGCCGGGATTAAATCTTCGGCGTTTGAATTATTGATAAGCATAAACCCGTCCGAAGCAGGCACGACAATGAGTTCGCCTTGCAACTCTTTATCGCTCAAATCCGCCGCAAAAATATTTTCGGCCTGTGCATTTTTGATAAGCAAAGTCCGCTCCGGGTGCACAAGCGAAACGGTAAACGGGCGTTTGGCGGAAAATTCAATATGCCCCTTGGCGTTTTGCAAGTCCACACCGCCCGTTTGCGGGTTAAACACAATCTGTTTGTCTATGTAAGACGGCACGCGCAACACTTCGCCCAATTTTTCATCCGATACTACCGCCGTGCCCGATAGCTGGAAGGAAATCGCCTGCAATTTTTGCGGCACTTGTTCGCGGTTGGCGTAGAGCGCCATTTTGATTTTTGGCGAGGGCGTAGAGGGCAGTTCGTGCACAATGGGCTGGTCCAAGCGCAAATAGAACAGATAATCAATGCTCTTGTTGCCGAACTCCTTGGAATATTTGGCGATTTTTTTGGCCAGTTGTTTATTATCCGGGTCCAAACTGTACAAGGTGGCGTAATACTGCCAAGAGCGGAGTTTGTTTTTATCCTTTTCGGATAATTTGGCAAAAAGTTCCGCGGCGGCATAGTTCTTGCTGTCGTGCGTTAAGGCCTGTTGCAAAAACACGGGGGCCAAATGGCGCGAAGCCTTCATTTCCGAGGCTATTTTGCCCAGCATATACGACACAAACGAAATATTATACGGGTTCGCCGTGTATAAGTATTGCCACTCGGCGGCGGATTTTTCTTTATTTCCGCTTAAATACCACGCCAGCGCGTTGCCCGTTTTGGACGAAGAAACATATTCAAAATCGGCGGTAAGGTACATTAAATCGTCAAACGATTTGCGCGCTTTTTTATACTTGCCTGCGGCTAAATACGTCCACCCGCGCGTAAGTTCCATAAAGGGGTCATCCGGGTTTAATTCGCACGCGCGGTTGATATACGATAAAGCCTGCTTGACGAGCCCGCGCTGTAAGGACAAAACGGACAGTTCCAAATTGGCCGCGGCGGCCAGTTTGCTGTCGGCGGCGTTTTCAAAGGTTTTATAGGAAAAATAACACTCGTCCGTTTCCCCCGCCGCGCACTTTTGGGCCACTTCAATTAGTTCCGGCGGCAAGGAATAATTTAACACACTTTTATGCAGGACGGTTTCGTTTAGTTTGCTGTCGGCGTGCTTGGCGGCCAACGAAGATTTGCTAATCGTCTGCGCCGGTTGGGCAACAGTATCCGCCGCGGGGGTTTGCGCCAACGCCGTACCCAAGCCAAACAGCACAAAAAAGCCCGCAAAAAAAGTATGTTTCCTCATATACAAATTATACCAAATACAGTGCCCTAACGGACGGCACCCTAGCGGGCGGCACCCTGCGGGCCGCTACTTGTCCGCGCTCTTTTGATTTATTGGGCAACACTCTTTTTGTAATGTCGTAACTAAACGAAACGGCACCCTGCGGGCCGCAGATTGTCCGCGCCCTTTTGATTTATTGAGCAACACTCTTTGTGCAATGTTGCAACCACGGTAACGACGGATCCCCGACTAAATTCCTCGGGGATGACGACAACAGCAATAACGACAGATCCCATATACAACGAGAAAGAGTCCCTCTGCCGAGAGGGACTCTTTCCGATAAGGCAACTAATATCTATTATGCCTTCAAATTACCAGACGTACCGGGATTCGGGTTAGTAGTAGAGTCGGAATAACACTTGCAAGCCCCCACATTTTGACCTCCCAGGTGTTGTCCACAACTATCATACTCACAGCAACACCCCGTAGAATTTTTTACTAGATGTTGTCCGCTAGGGCAGGAACTATTACAGCCACTACCAGTGGAACCGCCAATCCCGCCGAAATTCAGGCATACACAACGCAGATTGTCCCAGGCACCTCCGGCGTTTTCACAAATACTAACCTCTTCAGGGTTGCTTACACAACCGTTTGTGCCGGAGTCGGCCACGCGGGCCTTGGATTTAAGCAAGTAAGAAGTATATTTCGGCGTCGTGCACTCTTGCGAGGTCCCCTCCCCCGGCTCCTTTACCCGGCAATTCCAAAATGCGCAATAATTGGGGCCATAGTTTGCGCTCCCGCTTGAATCACTCCCCATACGAAACAGACATCCGATCGCATAAGATTTAGCACGTTTAGATAAATAATAAGGGCCAATATCTCCAATATCACTTTCACAAGAGGCATTATCCACAAGCATAGTACGGCTGTTGCTTCCATAACGTCCATCCAAAATATTTTGGGAAGAATAAAAACGGCTCTTAGCGTTAAAACTTTCTTGGTCATAAAAGGAAGGGTCTCTGCGTGTGCTTGCCCACATCGCCAAATTATAAGCGTGAGAATCTCCCCCATTAACGCCGTGCTCATTGCATATTTCAGTAAAGAAATCGCCCCAATTAGCCCTAGACATTGCTTGTATGGAGCCCTCATCAAAACAAGCCACACACTCGCATTGCACGTCGTACTTGCGGGAATCATCCCCCGGCTCATACCACGGCGTGCCCTTCCCGGAAATATACGCAGAATTGGTACCAATATACTCTTTTACGTCCACATATTCCGTGCCCCACACGCTTTCGCCCTCGGTATTGGACGAGGAATTATAGTCGCATTGGTATTCGTTGCTCCACTCCATTTCTTTATCCAAATAGGCGGAGTTCTGCGCACTTTTGTTAATCTTGGCGGTGCCGGAAATTTCCATATTGTCCGTCTTCCCACCCATTACGGCTACATCGCTACCGTAAATCGTACTCGTTACTTTGCTTTTGTGATAATTACTATTGCCAAATGTAACATTATTTGCCATTACGCGCCCGGCGTTTACTGTACCACCGTTTTCAATAGTTAATTTTTCACTCAAACGGTATTCGGGCGTATTCGTGGTGCCTAATGTGGTTCCGTTTTGGATGTTTACTTGTTTTAAATAAGCATTAGCCCCTTTGATGACGATATTTCCCACATTGGAGCGTGTATTACAAAAGTTAAGTATCGGCGCACTGGTAACGTGCGTGGAGTCTGCCGCGTCCAAATGGGCAAAGTTGCCCACCGGGGCGGACATTGTGGTTACAAACTGCATTTGTTCCGCATTGACGGCTGTAATCAACAGCATACAGGCGGAGAGAAGTGTGAGTTTTTTCATTTTTTGTCCTCGTTTAAACGGCCAAAACGGCCTTTTATACGCATTTTTATACGGCGGATACATCCGGGTATATTCACTGCGAATTATCAAAATTTTAACAAAAAAAAAAAAAACGAAACAACC
>SAMEA104315430__coassemble_469_pt1 | contig 17591 bp, 15 predicted proteins | sample SAMEA104315430__metabat2_low_PE_016 | metagenome-assembled genome bin SAMEA104315430 (sample SAMEA104315430) | gut metagenome | biome: Monkey gut; feature: monkey-associated habitat; material: faeces | place: China | collected 2013
TATCCGCCGTATAAAAACGCGTATAAAAGGCTGTTTTGCTCAAATATAAAGGCCTAAACAAGGAGAAAAAATGAAAGGATTTAACAAAAGTTGGTGTTTGTTGCCGTCATCCCCGAAGGTTTCTGTCGGGGATCCGTTTTTATTAAAAAAGGAAAACGACAGATTCCCGACTACGACACTCGGGAATGACGTTACTGGTACAGGTGGCCGCACGGCAACAGCAGGTTTTACTTTAATGGAACTATTAGTCGTTGTGCTTATTATCGGCATATTGGCGGGGGTGGCTCTGCCCCAATACGAAACGGCCGTGTTAAAGAGCAAAATGAATAGTATCGTGCCATTGGTGCGGGCGATTAAAAATGCCAACGAGGTGTATTATATGGCTAATGGCAAATATACCGACAATTTAAATGATTTGGATATTTCTATTCCCGCGGGAAACTCCAAAAGTATTCCTACCGCCGGACGTGTGGAATATGACAATGGTACTTGGATTGACCAATATGTAGGGGGGGATTGCGGCGGCGATTTGTCTTGCCCTCGGGTATGGGGCGGCATTGGCGGACGGGACGACGCGGGCAAGGCCTTGCCTGCTTGCTCGGTGGCTTTTTATTACGATAATACGACCACGCCCGGGCGGATACAATGCTTTGGCTCGCACTCCAAGTGTGCCAAAATTTGTAAAGGGATGAATTTGTAAGGGGGGAAAACGGACGGCAATTTACGGTTGTACCAAAATTTGGCAAACGGCAACAACGAGATCCCGTATAAAGACACTACGGGATGACGGCACCCTGCGGGTCGCCAACTCCTCGGGGATGACGACCAAGCAGGGCCCAACAATTACATAAAAAAACCGCCTTGGGTATATTACCCAAAGCGGTTTTTTACTTCCTTACAAACTTATTTCACGACTTTTTCAGCGGGCTGGATGGCCGCGAGTTGTTTGTACAAATCGCGGCCGCTTTTACGGATAAGAAAAGCCCCCGGTTCGCTTGCGCTTGCCGGGGGCTTTTCATCCTACCTTACAAACTTATTTTACGACTTTTTCAGCGGGTTGGATAGCCGCGAGTTGTTTGTACAAATCGCGTCTCCAAGCATACTCGGATTCAGCGCGTTTGATAAGTTCCTTCGCGAGTTCCGGGTTGTCGCGCATCAAGCCTTTGAAGCGGTTTTCGCCGCTCATATAGTCGGCCAACGGCAAGGTCGGCGCGCCTAACGGGCTATCCACGTGCAAGGGGTTCTTGCCTTCGTAGCGGGCTTCGGGGTTGAAGCGGTAGAGGATCCAGCGGCCGGCTTGTACGGCGCGTTTGGCTTCACCCATACCTTTGGACATATCAATCCCGTGAGCGATACAGTGGGAGTACGCAATTACGAGGGCCGGACCGTTGTAAGCATCGGCTTCCGCCAAGGCTTGGATGGTCTGGTTCATATTGGCACCCATAGCCACTTGGGCTACGTAGATGTTACCGTAGGTCATCGCAATCATACCGAGGTCTTTCTTCGGCATTTGTTTGCCGCCCGCGGCGAACAAGGCTTTGGCGCCCAACGGGGTGGCTTTGGACATCTGGCCGCCGGTGTTGGAATAGACTTCCGTATCCAGTACCAAGACTTTTACGTTCTTGCCGCTGGCTAATACGTGGTCCAAACCGCCGTAGCCGATATCGTAGGCCCAACCGTCGCCGCCCAAAATCCATACGGATTTCTTGACGAGGTAGTCAGCCAGGCTGAGCAGGCGTTTGCAGGTTTCGCAACCTTTTTCGGCGCCTTTGTTCAAAATGGCTTTGAGTTCCGCCACACGGGCACGTTGTTCTTCTACGCCCGCATCGGTGCTTTGGTCCGCGTTGATAAGCGCGTCAATCAAAGCGGCGTGTTCTTTAAGTCCGCCTTCTTTGGCTTCGGTCAAGGCCGCTTTGGCATCGTGGTTGAGTTGGTCAAAGGCCAAGCGCATACCCAAGCCAAATTCGGCGTTGTCTTCAAACAAGGAGTTAGACCAAGCCGGACCTTTGCCGTCGTCGCGTTTGCAATAAGGCGTGGTGGGCAGGTTGCCGCTGTAAATAGAGGAGCAGCCCGTCGCGTTGGCCACGGCCAAGCGGTCGCCGAACAACTGCGTTAAAAGTTTTACGTACGGGGTTTCACCGCAGCCAGCGCAAGCGCCGGAGAACTCAAACAAGGGTCTTCTCATTTGGGAACCTTTTACGGATTCCTTTTTGGTCTTTACATCGGCTTGTTTGAGGCCCAAGAAGAAGGCGTAGTTGTCAATTTCGTTGTCGCGAACTTCCAACTGGTGCACCATACCGAGGGCTTTCTTTTCCGGATTTTCTTTGTTTTTGGCCGGGCAGTTATACACGCAGGCCGCGCAGCCGGTGCAGTCTTCCACCGCTACTTGTACGGTGAATTTAAGACCGGCGAGGTCGGCTTTGCCGTCGGCGGATTTAAAGGTCTTGGGAGCGTTTTCCAAGGCTTTGCCGTCGTAGGCTTTAATGCGGATAGCGGCGTGCGGGCAGACCATAGAGCAGAAACCGCACTGGATACAAGTGTTGGGGTCCCATTGCGGTACCATAATAGCAATGTTGCGTTTTTCGTACTGGGTGGTACCCGTGGGATATACACCGCCTTCGGTCATAGCCGAGGTGGGGAGTTCGTCGCCGCGGCCGGCAATCATTTCGCCCAAGACGTCTTTTACAAACGCGGGGGCATCGGCCGGAACCGGGGCTTTGGTGTGCAGTTTGGAGGTTACTTCGTCCGGGTATTTTACTTCTTGCAAGCCCGCCAAGGCGGCGTCCACGGCTTTGTAGTTCTTCTGCACCACTTCTTCGCCTTTTTTGGAATAGGTTTTCTTAATGGCTTCTTTAATGTCGGCGATGGCTTTTTCGGTCGGGATTACGCCCGCAATGCCGAAGAAGGCCGTCTGCATAATGGTGTTGGTGCGGCTGCCCATACCGGTGGCCAAGGCGATGTCGGAAGCGTCAATGACGTAAACTTTCAGTTTGCGGTCAATGATAATCTTCTGTACTTCGGCGGTTAAATGGTTCCATACTTCGCTGGCGTTGTAGGGCGAGTTGATAAGTACGGTGGCGCCGTTTTTGGCTTTGCCGAGTACGTCGTATTTATCCAAGAAGTCAAACATATGCACGCCGATAAAGTCAGCCGATTGGATGAGGTAAGGCGCGCGGATGTATTTTTTGCCGAAGCGGATGTGGGACGTGGTCATAGACCCGGACTTTTTAGAGTCGTACACAAAGTAGCCTTGGGCAAAGAAACCGTTGGCGCTGATGATCTTCATCGTGTTCTTGTTGGCGCCTACGGTACCGTCGGAGCCCAAACCGTAGAACAAAGCGGCGAAGATGTCGCTGGCGGCTTTGCTTTCCAATTTGGTTTCGGGCAAGGACAAGTTGGTCAAATCGTCTTTGATACCGACCGTGAACTCTTTTTTGGGTTCGTTGGCGGCCAAGTTGTCAAACACGGCTTTAACGTGGGAGGGAGTAAAGTCTTTGGAACCGATACCGTAGCGGCCGCCGATGATGAGCGGGGTAACGGCGAATTTGGCCTTGGCTTCTTTGGTCAAGAAAGCGGCGCAAACATCTTGGAACAAGGGTTCACCCAAGGAACCGGGTTCTTTCGTGCGGTCCATAACGGCGATTCTCTTAACGGAAGCCGGGATGACTTTAATGAAATCTTCAATAGAGAAGGGGCGGAACAATTTGATTTTCAAAACGCCCACTTTTTCGCCCTTCATCGCTTCTACGGCGTTCTGCGCTACGTCCGCGCCGGAACCCATAATCACGACCAAGCGTTCGGCATCTTCATCACCGACGTATTGGAAGAGTTCGTAGTGGCGGCCGGTCAATTTTTCAAATTTAGCCATTTCTTCTTTTACAATACCGGGGACGGCGTTGTAAAATTTGTTGACGGCTTCGCGGGCCTGGAAGTACACGTCCGGGTTGGCGGCGGTACCGCGCACGGTCGGGTGTTCCGGGTTCAAACCGCGGGATTTGTGTTCTTCCACGAGTTTGTCGTCAATCATTTCGTGCATTTGTTCTTTGGTAAGGGGTTCCACCATATTCAGTTCGTGGCTGGTGCGGAAGCCGTCAAAGAAGTGCACAAACGGTACGCGGGCTTTAAGCGTGGAGGCTTGGGCAATAAGTGCCATATCCATTGCTTCCTGCGGGTTGTCGGAGCAGAGCATAGCCCAGCCGGTTTGGCGTACGGCCATAACGTCGGAGTGGTCGCCGAAGATGGACAAAGCGGTCGTGGCGATAGCGCGCGCAGACACGTGGAACACGGTCGGCGTGAGTTCGCCCGCGATTTTGTACATATTCGGGATCATCAAAAGTAAGCCCTGCGAAGCGGTAAAAGTGGTCGTCAGCGCGCCGGCGGTTAAGGAACCGTGTACCGCACCAGAGGCACCACCTTCGGATTGGAGTTCGTTCACGGAAGGAACGTTGCCCCAAATGTTGGTTTCACCCTTGGCGCTTTTGGCGTCGCAGATTTCGCCCATCGTGGAAGACGGGGTAATCGGGTAAATAGCGATTACTTCGTTGGTAGCGTGGGCGACGTGGGATACTGCACCGTTGCCGTCCATAGCAACTAGTTTAGCCATAATAGAGAAGTCTCCTTTTGCTTAAATTAAAACGGTAAAACGCCGCTAAAAAACGCGGCAGCCCGGAGGTATACTCCGGCCTATGTATATTGTATAACTTTGCGGGATAGAGGTCAAACAACTGTTTACCGCGCGGTAAATGCCTTTTGCACCCCTTGACTTGGAGTTTTCTCTATATGATAAAATAATAAAAAATCCAGTCAGGAGGTTACTTAAATGTTTAAAAAATTAGCGGGCCTGTGCCTGGGCGCGCTTTTTGTGGGCGCGTGCACGGCAAACCAGCCCGCGGCGGACCCCGCGCAAGACAAGGCCGTCGTCTATTTCACGCAGGACATCAGCCCGGAAGGACTGGTAAAAATTTACGATAAAATTTCGCAAAATGTTTCCGGCAAGGTGGCTATTAAAATGCACACCGGGGAACCCCACGGGCCCAATATTCTGCCCGTGCCGATGGTAAAGGCGCTCCAACAGCATATTCCAAACAGTAATCTGGTGGAAACCAATACCTTATATGCCGGCGGCCGCCACACCACGGAAGAACACCGCAAAACCTTAAAAATAAACGGCTGGACCTTCTGCCCGGTGGATATTATGGACGAGGACGGCGCCGCAATGCTGCCCATTAAAGGCGGAAAGCATTTTAAAGAAATGTCCGTAGGCAAGAACTTGCTCAATTATGATTCTATGGTGGTGCTGACGCATTTTAAAGGCCACACGATGGGCGGCTTTGGCGGGTCTTTAAAAAACATTGCGATTGGCTGCGCGGACGGAAAAATCGGCAAGGCAATGCAACACGGCAGCAACGGGGCCGATTTGTGGCGCGCCAATAAATCCCTGTTTATGGAAAATATGGTAGAAGCGGGCAAGGCCGTAACGGACCATTTCGGCAAGCACATTGTGTATATTAACGTACTGCGCAATATGTCGGTAGATTGCGACTGTGCGGGCACCTCGGCCGCCGCGCCCAAAACGCGCAACATCGGCATTTTGGCTTCCACCGATATTTTAGCGGTGGACCAAGCCTCGGTAGATATGGTTTATGCCCTGCCGGATGCGGAATCGCACGATTTAAAGGAAAGAATAGAATCGCGCGAGGGGTTAAGACAACTTACCTATATGCAGGAACTGGGGATGGGCAATAACCAATATACGTTGGTAAATATTGACTAACTGGTCAGCCGCCCTTTGCCGGGCGGCTTTTTTATGCCTTAAAATACTTGTTTTGAGTTTCAATTTTGGTTATACTATTAGGTAGATTTTACTTATAAGGAGAGAATATGAATAATAAGGGTTTTACGCTTATTGAACTGTTAGTAGTCGTGCTGATTATCGGCATTTTGTCCGCGGTTGCGCTCCCGCAGTACGAACGCTCCGTGGAAAAGGCCCGCACCGCCGAAGCGGTGGTAACGTCCAAGAATATTTTGGATGCGGCGTCCATTTACGCCACCACTTACCGCACCTGCCCGGGCTCGCTTTCCGACCTGGATATTAAAATTGCCAACAACAGCAAAAACTGGACCTACACCCTCGGCACCGCCGCCGGAAGCACCCGCAACTGCGAAGTTACGGTAACTTCCAAAGGAATGAGCAACAGTTATACGGGCGTGCGCGGCTTTGTGAAGGTGCAGGCCTCGGGTCTGCCCGAAGTGGGTACGATGTACTGGCGTTGCCCGTCCGGCGATTGCTCGGATTTCTTTGATTTGATTAACGTCTCGCCCATTTCCAGCGGCAGTTCTTATTACCGCTAATCGGACGCACGCTTTTGTATCAAGCCCCCGGTTTTTAACTGGGGGTTTTTCATTTATATCCCGTTTTGAACTCCGTTTCCCGGTTTGATATACTTATATATATGAATATCCAAAAATGGCTCTGCACGCACCGCACCGCCTGCGTGGTTTACGAAACTTTACGCTGGCTGGGACATAAAATTTTCTTTTTTGTTCACACCCATACGCCCGTATGGTATCAGTTTGACAAGCGGCACACCGCGGAAAACACGGCGGAAACCTTGCCTATAAATAAGGAGTGGTACCGCATTTCCCGCCCGCTCTACCGCCACGAACACGTTTATTATCATTTGGGCAAGGCCTTAAAGGCTAATCCCAAGGTAAAGGGCGTGGCGCTTATTTTCTTTATGGGCATTGGCGACTACCTATATACTACGCCGATGTTGGCCGCGCTTAAAAAAGCATACCCCGATTTGCCCTTTTATGCCTATGTGGGGGGACAGTTTGACCGCAACAATTCGCCCTTGGTCGGCAAGTTACTGGCCGAAAACCCCAACTTTGAAAAGGTCTTTTATTTTGACGGCTACCGACACCCGTTCATTTGGAAGAATTATCATTACGAGGACGCCTTTAAAAATATTCCCGAGGGCTTTTTGGCCGTACCCGTGTATTACGATTACGGCGTACACGTGGCGCACCGTGTGAAGAGTTTGTTTGAAACTTTTTCCTTGCCCGTTCCCGCGGAGGTTCCGGCCCCCGTGATGTACTTCCCAAAAGAGCCCGCCCCGGTGGTGGCCGATTATTTGGATAAGGCCCGTAAGGGGGCGCAAGGCAAAAAGGGAATTGTTTTCTTGCAGTTGGATTCGCGCGGGTCCAACTATGTGTACCCGCATATGCAGGCGCTTGCCAAGGGGCTTATTAAAGAGGGCTACTTTGTGATGAGCGTTACCAAGGGCGGCCCGACGGAAAACCCGGACTATTTGGAAATTGATATCAAAAAACTGTCTATTAACCAAACGTGGCATTTGCTTTCTATTTTAAAGGCCGAATTCCCGCTGTATGTGATTGCCGTCAATTCCGTATTTTGGGCGGCCTCGGCAGGTTTGCACTTGCCTAACTTGGGCTTGCAGCATTGGATAGATAAAAAGGTGCATAACCTGTGGTACCCCAATATTGAGGTGGTAACCGATTATATTTATCCGCTCCTGCCGCGCGAAAAGCAGATTTTTGCCCCGGCGGAAAGTTACACACCGCACAACAAAAAAATCATTGATTACAAACCCGAGTGGGTGATTAAATGGTTTAAAGAAAAGTTTGAAAAATAAGCGATGTTTTCCCGCCGGAAAAAGTAAAAAACTCTCTGCCAAAACGTTATAAAAAACAGGCTTGTACGGATATTTTGATAATGTGCCCAAATGGGCCCCCAACAAATCAAAAGATTTCTCCGTACAAGCCATTTTTATGGGCAACTTACGGCCGTCCGCAGGACGCGGCCCGCAGGGTGTGCTGTCATCCCGTAGAGTCTTTATACGGGATCTCGTTGTTATTATATAAGGGGTCATTCTGAACTTGTTTCAGAATCTACCTTATGGGTTGTTAGAAAAAACAGCAACTACCAACGACCCAAGAAGTAGATCCTGAACTAAATTCAGGATGACCTACTTGTTTAATAACGACACTTCCAACTCCAAAACCATACGGGGTGCCGCCTAACGGTAAGGCCACCAATCCTCGGGGATGCCGACTTTATTAAAAAAGAGGTCATTCTGGAAGGTTTCTGTCCAGAATCTCTTCCTTGTTTTGTAACGACAGATCTTGGACTACGACTTTCCAGGATGACAACAAAAACCAACAACACAATCGGTAGATTCTGAAACAAGTTCAGAATGACCCCAATTTTTATAACGGTCTTGTTTTATTGTTTTTCGCCGTCATCCCGGAAGGTTTTTATCCGGGATCTGTTGTTGTCTTTTTGTTTGTTTGCGACATTGCCAAAACAGTGTGGCTCCATTAATCAAAAGAGAGCGGAAAATCTGCCGTCCGCAGGACGCGGCCCGCAGGGCTATATCCCCTAGTTTTTATGGCCCCTTTTTGTTAAAATATATATCCCTGTGTTTGGGGCAATAGGAGGGTTTATGAAACAAGGGTTTACCTTAATTGAATTATTAGTTGTAGTGCTTATTATCGGCATTTTGTCGTCGGTGGCGCTCCCGCAGTATAAGAAAGCGGTGGATAAAAGCCGTGCAGCCGCCATTTGGCCCGTTATTAAGTCCTATTGCGACGCTATGGAAGTCTGTCGTTTGGGTAAAGGGGACATTTGCACCACGGACGAACTGGATATTAAATTACCCGCTTCTACCCCTTGTAAGTTTTCTTTTTTTCAAAATGATAGTTGTGGTTTTAATGGCGGTAGTGTGCACGAAAACACTCCTTCGGGTTCAGGCCTTGTTGTATATTGGGGTGTTCCGCCCAGCAGTTTTGGTTTAGGTATGGGCCCCGGTGGCAGACGGTTCTGCATTTCCAAGTATGATGCAGACGGTGCGGATTGCAAGGCAATAGGTCTAACGAAAAAGACTTCCAACGGAAATAGCGGAAGCGGCAGTTTCCAGAGTTGGGGACCGGAATATACCGAGTAATTTTAGAGCAAATAAAGAAAACGCCCTAGGCTATAAAACCTAGGGCGCTTTCCGTTATTCCTTAAATTCGTTGTAACTTACCTTCTTTTCAAAGGCTTCGCGCGGGCGCGCATCGGGCGTTTCGACCGGGTAGCCCATTGCAATTAAATGCTCAATTTTTTTGCCCTTGGGCAGTTTAAAAAATTTTTCAGCCTTGTCCGAATTTAACCACCCAATCCAGCAGGTGCCAAGTCCTAAGTCCCACGCGCGCAACACTAATTGTTCGCCGGAAATCCCCTGGTCCACCAAATAAAACTCCGTCCGGCGGAAGAAATTGCCGATACGGCTGGTAAAGGACCCTTTGTCCGACACCGCGGCAATCAACACGGGCGCCTTTTCGGCCCATTTTGTCATCGCATAAACGCCGCTGAACGCTTCCTTGCAAAAGGCTTCCTTCACTTTCGGGTCGTCAATCACAATGTAGTGCCACGGCTGGGAATTGCAGGCGGACGGCGCCAAGCGGGCGGCCTCCAAGCACTCGTTAATTTTTTCCCGCTCTACGGGTTTATCCAAATATTTGCGCACGCTGCGGCGCGTTTTAATGGCTTGTAACAGTTCCATAAATTTACCCCTGTAAGTAAGATAAAAATATCTTACCAAATTGGCGCCCTGTTTTTATAAAATAAGAATATGCAATTTACAAAATATACAGGCCTGGGAAACGATTTCGTCCTATTGGACGGGGCGACCGCGGCGGATATAAAAAGTCCGTCCGCGCTTGCCAAAACCATTTGCAACCGCCGCTTTGGCGTGGGTGCGGACGGACTTGTTTTGCTTTTGCCGTCCGACAAAGCCGATATCAAAATGCGCATTTTTAACAGCGACGGCAGTGAGGCCGAAATGTGCGGCAACGCTTCGCGCTGTGTGGCCCTGCACCTGTTCCGCCGGAAAATGGTAAACAAAAAACAAATTTCCTTGGATACCTTGGCTGGAATTATCCGCACCGATATTACCGACGAAGCCCGCGGGCTGGTGCGGGTGGATATGGGTGTTCCGCGCCTGACCAAGGGGGAAATCCCAATGACGGGAAACCCTGCGGAAACGGCGGTCAATTTCCCGCTGACGGCCGTCGGGCAAACCTTTTACGCAACGGCGGTTTCTATGGGTAATCCGCACTTGGTGATTTTTACGCCGGACATAAGCCAGGTGCCGCTTGCCGCTTGGGGGCCTCAACTGGAAACGCACCCGCTCTTCCCGCGCAAAACCAATGTGGAATTTGTGCAGGTGCTGGACGGCAAAACCGTGCGGATGCGCGTATGGGAGCGCGGCGCGGGCATTACGCAGGCGTGCGGAACGGGCTCTTGCGCGACGGCGGCGGCGTGTATTTTAAACCACAAAACAGAGAAAAATATAACCGTTAAATTGGACGGCGGCGACCTGTTTATAGAGTGGCCGGATAAGAAAAATATTTTTATGACGGGCCTCGCCCAAGCGGTTTTTACGGGCGATTATTGGGGGGACTAATGGCGCAATTAAACGAAAACTATTTAAAATTACAGGGCAGTTATCTTTTTTCCACTATCGCTAAGCGCGTGGCCGCTTTTAAGGAGCAAAACCCGGGCAAAAGCGTGATTAGTTTGGGCATTGGGGACGTATCGCGCCCGCTGGTTCCGGCGGTGGTGGAAGCATTAAAAAAAGCCTGCGACGAAATGGGCAATATAAAAACCTTCCGCGGATACGGGCCTGAACAGGGCTATGCGTTTTTGCGCGAAGCCATTTTAAAGCACGATTATTTGGACCGCCATATAAAACTGTCCGCCGACGAAATTTTTGTCAGCGACGGCGCCAAAAGCGATGTTGCTAATTTCCAGGAACTCTTTTCCCCGTTGGAAACCGTGGCCCTGCAAAATCCGGTTTATCCCGTGTATTTGGATACCAACGTAATGGCGGGCCGGACGGAAGAGTTTTTCAAGGGCCGTTACGGCGGGGTAGTTTATCTGCCGTGTACGGAAGAAAACAATTTCACGCCTACCTTGCCGGATAAACCCGCGGATTTAATCTATTTATGCTCGCCCAATAACCCCACGGGAACCGCTATGACGCGCGCGGAACTAAAAAAATGGGTGGACTGGGCCGCCCAAAACCACAGCATTATTTTGTATGATTCCGCCTACGAAGCGTATATTACGCAGGACGATGTGCCGCACTCTATTTACGAAATCCCGGGCGCGGACAAGGTGGCGGTGGAGTTCCGCTCGTTCTCCAAAACGGCGGGCTTTACGGGTACGCGCTGTGCTTATACCGTGGTGCCCAAGGCGTTGGAAATTTTTGACGCAAACGGTTCTGCCCACTCGCTTAATGCGCTGTGGTTGCGCCGCCAGACGACCAAATTTAACGGCGTGCCGTATATCGTCCAGCGTGGGGCTGAGGCCGTTTTTTCGCCCGAAGGCCAAGCGCAGATTAAAGAGGTTATCGCCGGATATCAGGCCAATGCGCGCGTGATTTTAAACGCATTAAAGGGTGCGGGCATACAGGCCTTTGGCGGCGTAAATGCGCCGTACATTTGGCTCAAAACGCCGCAGGGGCTTACCAGTTGGGCGTTTTTTGATAAATTATTAAGTGAGGCCCAAGTGGTCGGCACGCCGGGCGTGGGGTTTGGTTCGTGCGGGGAAGGATATTTCCGCCTGACGGCCTTTAATACGCCGGAACTGACCGCGGAAGCCGCCAGCCGCGTAAGTGCGCTTAAATTTTAGTACAATTTGTTAAAGTAAAAAGGGAGGATATATGAAATCTAATGCTGGTTTTACGTTAATTGAACTCTTGACCGTTGTGCTAATTATCGGCGTGCTGACGTCTGTGGCCCTGCCGCAGTACACGCGCTCTATTGAGCGCGCCCGCGCCACGGAAGCAATGGCCGGTATCAAGGCGCTTAACGACGCTGTATATGCCTACGCCGCCGGACGCTCGGGCGACAACGCTTGCCCGACTTCGTTTAAAAAATTGGCGATTGCCTACCCCGGCACGATGAGCGCGGACGGAAGCAAAATCACCACCAAGGCCTTTGAATTTGTGATTAACTCCGCCACCACCGCCAACATCCCCGGCACCGATTGCAACGGTGTAACGGCCAAACGCTTGGGCGGCACCAAGTACGACTATGTACTGTGGAACCCGTACATCAGCGGTACGTCGGGCAAGGGGGCCTCGCTCGCCTGCACGAGCAACCAAGCCAAGAGCATTGCTATTTGCCAATCGCTTGATTTGTACACCGCCGGCAGAAAGCCGTATTAATTGTAATAGTTAAATATTTTGGCCTTTATACCAATATTTGTGTAGTTTTTATAACGCCCGCCGCTTAATCCCGGCGGGCTTTTTGCTGTGGACGGAGAAACTTTTTGACAGGCGAACGGTGTTTGCCTTGTGCGCCGTGGAACTTTATGCGCACAAACAAAAACATCGCTCCGCCTTTCAAATCCCTGCGGCATAAAGCAGTTTATGCCGCACCTTATATTGCCGTAAGAATCCAAGACCTCTGTTTTCACCGGGGTTACCCCCCGATGGAGCAGTAGCGTTTTTAGTAACGTTCGCTAATACTCCAAAAGTACAATGAATTGTTCCATTCTTTTAAGTTGTTCGCGTTCTCGGGCACGCATTTCTGGGTTTAATATGTCTATGTAGTTTTTGCGCATAACTTTTCGGTCCGCGTGGCCCATACTTTTGCCGCACTTACTCAATGGTAGCCCCTTGGCCTTGGCGAGTGGGGTTGTGATTTTTGCATAGCGTTTTGCAACTTGCCATTATTTTTATAGGGTCCTTTTTTCTTTTGTCACGGATTTCGGCGTTCCCCTTTTTGATAAATTTTCCATAAAACTGTGGAAAGCCCAATTGAGTGCGAGGTTTGCCGTCCTGGTTGGTAATCAAATAAGGCCCTTGGACACCAGTTTCTGAATTTCTGCGATAAGGCGCGGGGTAAGACGAATTTGTCGACGCTTTCACCGATTGGAATGCCAACGCGTGATACCGCGCTTGGGGTTATCTTTATGCGGAGTAATGTCCACGAATCCGTTCTCTATGTCTAAATTATATACAAGCATATTGGCGATTTCTTACGGCCGGTAGCCATAATCAAAACCCAACAATACGACACGCGCTCTTTGGGGTTGCCGTACTTTAAAAGCAGCTCTATTTCGCGCACCCTCTGGGTTTTGACTTCCACTTCGGCTAACGGAAGCGCGCGGAAATTGTTTAGCAAAATATCCTTCATATACCTGCGTTTTATGGCCTACATCAGTCCGGCGAGTAAAGTATTCTTCAATGTTGGTATGAGTGTACACCGCTTTGAGATTGACGCTCGATCTTAAAGGATTTAATTCGCCGCTCTGTACCATAAAAGTTGCACTGTTGCATCCTTGTCAAACACAAATTCCACAATGCCTGGATGAAAGAAGTCCTTGCCGGATTTTAACTTGTTGCCATCCTCTATATTCCCAGTCCTCCGTTTATGAAATTCGTTTATTGACTATTAACTTTATTTGCTAAAATAAAAAGCGAGCGTATGTGCCGTGGGCACTGTGGGCTTAAGGACCCTCGCTCGCTTTTTGGGCAACTGTTGCCAGCCTTACGTCTAACAGTTCGTTATCTCAATTTGTTGTACTGTCTGATAGTTGCCAACCCCTGCCCTGGGGTTTTAGGCATTCTGTGGTTCGTGGCTTCCGCCGTATTTTGAAAAGTATATTATTATATTGGTATGATAAATAATTTGGCAGGTATATTATTTTTACGTCGGAAAATGGCATTATGAAGCCAAACAGAGAACAAGTTTTGATGCTTTTTGCCTCACTAAATAGTGGTATGGTTCGAGGTCCTCAAATCAAAGCGGCTAAAGCATTAAATACAACGGAGGTAGTAATAAGCCGTTAGGTTAAAGGTCTTTCCAAACTGCCAGAAGGAGAGCAGTTTGCAGCCTATCTAAATTATTTAACAAGTCCGAAGAATAAATAAAAAATATCGTTGGAATGAAAGATTTGCCAAGTACCAAGCATTATGCCGTTGCCGACGAAACGCAACTAATACCCATTATCGGTGTTTCTTCCGCGTCTAACATAAGGTTTGTTTTGGGAAAAAAGGCTATCTTACTACGAAAAAGCGGGAGCGGAAGATTTTGCTATTGAAGTGTTGGGGCTTTGTATGGAAGACCCCGCTGCCCCGCGTCCTTCCATTTACTACGGCGACAGTATTATTGTGCGCCCCAATCTGCCCGTCAAAGACGGCGATGTCGTGGTCGCCAGCATTGGAGAAGAAAGTACTATAGAATGAATTTATTATAGCAAGAAAGACAACTTGGTAGACTTATACCCCGATAATCCCAAGTTTAAGACGTTGTATTATTCGACCAACAAAGTAGAAATCGTTGGTAAGGTCATTAAAAAGATGAACCTATTATTTCCAAGAAATGGAGAGAAACCAAATGAAAAAACTGTTAGTACTGCTACCCATTATGGGTATATTGGCAGGATGTGCCGCCGGGATTAATCATAACGTCGCCAAAATTAACGGAAAAACTTACCTGGTGAAAACGCAAAATAGAAATGTGTTAGACTTGCCCCAATGGAGCGAAGGAAGCACTTTTGTAGATTTGGAAAATAATGACATCGGACAAAAACTTGCAAAAGATTATGTTACCAAAGTGGCTCAACGTTGCCGTTCCGCCGAGAAACGCCGCACTACTGCCGCTAACAACAACCCCGGCACCGCTTTATGCAAAAAAAATGGAAGTAGACTTCAAAGGAGTGCACAACTGTATTGTTGAAAAATTGACGAATTATGCCCCGCTTTTTTGCGTGGTGTTTCTTATATTGAGGAGCCCAAGTTATGTGTAAATGTTTTTATTGCGGAAAATCATTCATCCCTAAAAAGCCAGAACATATTATTCCTAATTGTCTTGGGGGAAAACTAAAAGATAAAACAATTTTATGTGCTACGTGTAATCAGAACCTATCATCAATAGATAAGGCTTTTGATGAATTTCGTTTAATCAATGTTTTAGAGAATCCTGCTCGGGATAACGGAAAGGTCGCGCAGGCCTCTGGTGAAGTTGAAGGCGTGCGAATTTCCATTGAGCCGGGCTTCAAAGATATGTATGGTTTTAAAGTTGTTTCTTTTGATCAATCAAAAAAAACCGCGCGTATTGCTATGTTTCATACCTCTGGTATTGGTGAAACAAAAAATAAAGAACATTTATTCTCGTGGTTAGAAAAACAGGGAACAGGGAAAGATTTACCAGAGCAGAAAAGGTTAGAACATTTTCAAACAATATGGGAGCGTTTTTGCTCTAAAGCAGAACGTATAGAAAGCCCTCTTATTCATTCTGCAAATTCCTGCTCATTTGGGGAAAATCTTTTATTAGCAGTTCTGAAAATAGCATTAGGAATATATTGCCATTGGAGATTAGATAGATCTTTTATTGAAGGTGCGGTTCAAGTATTACGAAAGCAGAAAAACGTCGGGCAAATTGTTAATTGGTTTGCTTTACACCCTGTTCCTGGGGTAGGAACTTCTCATATAGTTTTGTTGGAAGGAAGTCCTGTTTCTCAACAACTATATGCCATTATTTCTATATACAATGCATTTTCTTTTTTTGTTTTGTTGAATGCGTCATATAAAGGACCGCAAGTTCATAAAATATATTGCTACCAAATAAAAGAGCATTCAGAAATCCTGTTAGATGCTTCGCTATCTGTGAGCGCAGAGCAAGCACAACAAATACTCTCTACTTCTAAGGAAGAGGTTTGTAATATAATAAAAAGTGCTTTAAATATTGTTATAAAGAAGCATGTCCGGGGCTCTGAGGATTTACGGGAAGCATTACCAAAACAAACGGATTGGATTTTAATTGAAGCTAAAAGGATACTATTATGCCTGGCCTGGCGGAGTGAATTCTTTTCTGCAGAACAATACAATGAATACTTCATTCAAAATTTGGTTATTTCTATGAAATCAAACCCCGTGCTTTCCACTTTGGGTGATGATTTTAAAAGAGATTTGGGTGGTAGCGTATTGAAATTTTTCCCATACTCTAGTTACAAAGATCGACATTATGAAGGGCAAATTATACGAATTTTATTGGAAAAAATTTCACCTCGTCTATGTTTGGGTAAAAGTGGAACAATAGATAAAAGTTGGGAAAATATTGTTGAAGAAGAAATTTCTAATTTGGATAATCAGGCATTTGAAGACAGAGAGGTAATTTTGTTCCTAAAGCAAAAATTTATGCCTAGTCGTCAATTTTACATAGATATGTTGAAAAGTTCTATCAGTAATCTGTTGAATCCTAGCAAAAGGACCTAGGTCCCCAAATAGATTAATACCAAAGGAACGGGCTAACTAGAATCCGACCTTTTTAATAATCCGCGCGACGGTTGTACATCATTTCCACGTCTTCTAACAAATACACCACGCGGCCGTTTATATATCGGTCCAACGGCAGTAAACCCTTGCGTTTATAGGTGGTGGCCAATGTCGGCAACGAGCACCCAAACAACCGTGCCACTGCTTGCCGGGTTAAAAACGTATTTCCGGCCAAATCGGTAATCACTTCTTTGGCTTTGTCCGTGTTTTTAAAGATACGTACATCCAATTTTTTGTAAATCAATTTTGTTTGAATAAGTTTCTGACAAAAGACATTAGGAAACAATTTCGTTTGTTATCACAGCCATCATAAACACCAACATAGCCACCCCACCCAATGGGGAAAGGGCTACTTCCACCGCCGTTTTGGTTATTCCCACGGTGGCAGTTGCGGCCCCTTTGGCGATATCTTGCGTTACGTCTGTAACGGATTTTTGGGGTAATTTAAGTTCCAGCGGCTGTATGCCGGGCATAGCAAAACGCAAAGAATAAATTTTCCCGTCATATTGGTAGGCCTGGATATCTCCCGCGGTGTTGAATACAAAGGCGGCTTTGTGTTTGTTGTTGTGTAGTAGCATAATGTGCGTCAAGCGGGCGGTCTTGCTCTCTTTGTCAATTCTGTATTCGTAAAACATAAAAATGGATTTTTTAACACGTTTTATCTTGATAAAGCCTACTTGTTGGTCGGTGTCGTCATATTCATAGGCATAGGCCACACTGCCAATTTTAAAATGGTGAATAGTTTTGAACCACAAAACATACCAATTATCATCTAAAATAAATTTGATAGGAAGACCCTCGGCGATAAAATCCATTTGGGGAGAATAAATTTCAGCAAGTCTTTCTTCGTCTGTATATTTAAGAGCCTTTTTTTGATAAGAGCGGATGATTTTTGTATGTTTGGGGGGTATCAAAGAAACCGGATTTTCTGCTCCGTACAGCGGTGCGGCTAATGTGCCGGATAAAAAACAAATAATAAATACAAGTGATAAATATTTTTTTAACATACATTTATCATAGTATTTTTATTGCTGAAAGAAAAATATGTATTGGTGCCGGGTAAGAGAAGAATCGCACCAAGCAGTTGGTGTTGCTCCAACTCTCCTAAAAATTAAAACCCCCGCCAAAATTAGCGGGGGTTTTAAATTTATACGGAGAGGGAGGGATTTGAACCCTCGAAACCTTGCGGTTTACAGGTTTTCGAGACCTGCTGTTTCAACCACTCACACACCTCTCCAA
>SAMEA104315430__coassemble_478_pt1 | contig 17285 bp, 11 predicted proteins | sample SAMEA104315430__metabat2_low_PE_016 | metagenome-assembled genome bin SAMEA104315430 (sample SAMEA104315430) | gut metagenome | biome: Monkey gut; feature: monkey-associated habitat; material: faeces | place: China | collected 2013
TTTTATACGCGTTTTTATACAGCGGATACATCTGGGTACGCCAACCGCAATTTATTAAAATTTTAACAAAAAAAAAAAACGAAACAACCCCTTTAAAATAAACGACGCAAAACGGCAACCAAAAACCCAAAAAGTAGATCCTGAAACAAGTTCAGGATGACCGCTTTTTTATAAAAAGCCCTTTTCCCTTGTCATCCCCGAGGAATTGGCGGCCCGCTAGGGTTTTCAGAATCTACCGATTGTGTTGTTGGTTGTTGCCGTCATCCTGGAAAGTTGTAGTCCAGGATCTGTTGTTATTAAAAAAATGGAAAACGACAGATACTGGAACGCTCCTCGCCGGCATACCTTCCAGTATGACCTTTGTTGGATAACGACACACCAAACAACTCATAAAGTAGATCCTGAAATAAATTCAGGATGACCGCTTAAATAACAACAGATCCCCGAACGCTCCGCGCCGGCCGACACTCGGGGATAACAACAACAAACCACAGAGACTATCATATAAAGACAACAAAAGAGAAAAAGCCGTCATTCCCGAAAGTTGTAGTCGGGAATCTGTTTTTGCCGTTGTCGTTCTCCCTTACGAAACAACGACAGATCCCGGATAAAAACACTCCGGGATGACAGCGAAAAACAATACCAAAAAAGCAGCACAAACAATAGATCCTGAAAACCCTGCGGGCCGCCAGTTCAGGATGACCTCCTTTTTTTAACAACATATCCCAGCGTCCTATCGCGCCACTTGTCTGCCCTTTTTGGCCTATAAAAACTGCACCGCCACGCAAAAACGCCCTCTAAAAAGAGGGCGTTTTAGACTTAAACCACTAAATTATTTCTTGTCTTCAGTTTGGGCCGGGGTGTCCGTATTTACGGGCATCGGCACAAAGCCGGACGGTGTACCGTAAGGCACACCCGTTTTGGGGGTAAACAGGTTATAGGTCTGCCCGAAAGCCTGCCCATAGGAGCCAAACACGCCCTTGGTCAACCCAAGTGTCCCCGCCGGAATCTGTTTGGGGAACAACCCAATGCTGGGCGCGGCCAACCCCATACTAAGGCCGATAGAGGTAAGCGGCATCCACAGCGAGGTTCTCGGTACATCCTTGCGGTCCTCAATGCCCGCCTTAATGTGTCCGTCCGTATAATGGCTGACCATTAACGGTACCGCGGCCAACCCCGTTTGGGAGAGTGAAAACACCGTCATTGCCGTGGTGGCCGCTTTGTCGCGCACGACAACGGCTTCGGCGGCGGCAAGGCCTTTGGTGCGGGCCGCCACATACCCACCGCGGACCACGTTCATATTGGCCAACTTCTGCAAGGACTGCGTTACGTTAGCCGTACCCATACCAACAAGGGCAATACCCAAGAAACCGGGGCTTGTAAAGCCGTCAAAACCGAAGGTCATCATCGTGGCACCGCCCAAGATGTTCATCCCGTAGGAAAGTTTCAGCATACGCTGGTATTCCAAGCCGGGGCGGAGCGGGTCCTTTAACGCACCCAAGAGCGATTTGGCGCGCAAGCGCACCAAAAGCGGGAAGCCCACCACCGTACCGCTGGTAACGAGGGCAATCCAGTTTTTGCGGTTATCCTTGTGGATGTTATTGTTAATCCAATCAAACTCCGTTACCGACGGGCGGATTAACTGGTTGGCCGCTTTGTTAAAGGTAGCGGCTTCAAAGCCCGTAAAGGCAAAAGCGGAGGCCGTTAGCGGCAGAAGTTCCTTGCTGGCTAAAATCCGCAGGGAGCCCCACGTTTCGCCCCAGCCGTCGCGCATAAGGGTGCGGGTGTTCTGCCAGGCGTTTGTCAGGGCCGGATATAAACCTCCGCGCAAGGCCACGGGTTTAAACTTCATAAACCCGGCCACCTTACCGATATTGGGGTCAATGCGGGAGAAATACAAACTGCCCAAGGACAGCGCGGAAATTGTACCCAAGACGGGGAACGCAAGCGAAAAGTCCGTCTTGCCCGGGAAAAAGGTATTGGCTACAACAGGGGGCAGCAACATTACCATAGAACCCATATTTTTAAACGCCATACTGGTAAGGAGCGACCCGCCGCCGCCAATGCGGTCAATCAGCAGGTTGAGCCCGGAGCGGTTTAACGCGGAGGACAAACCAATCGCCGCGCCGGATACAAACAAGGGCCAAATGGGGGGCAAATTATCCTCGTGTACCTTGCCGCCAAAGCCGGACACGCCCGCAAACACGAGCCCGCCAAAGGCCGTGGCCAAGGCTATTTTAACGGTCTTTAAGGCACCGATTTTCATCACCAACGGCGAGAAAACCGGGGTCAACAAAGAGGGAATATACGGCAGGGCGAGGGAAATCATCGTCTTGTCCGTTTCGGTAATTCTGTCGCCGTAAGTGTTTTCCAAGGGAGCAATTAAACTGGACGAAGCGGAACTCAAACTAAGCCCGGTAGCGATATAGAGCGGCACCAATTTGCTACGCGTCCCCTTTACCGTCAGGTCAAAGCGCATACCCGCGGGGGCTTGGCGCACAATGTCCATAAACGGCTTTAACTGCGTTTTGCGCACGCCGTAAGAGAAGGGGGAAATATCCGTCAGCAACTGGCCGCCGCGGTAGAAATTGACCGAGCCGGACGGGCCCAACACCATTTGCGCATCTTTCAGGCCCAAATAGGTATCGGCCTTTAACGTAAGCGGCACGGAAACCAGTTCGCCTGCTTCCGTTTGGCGGAAGACCGGGATATCGTGCGCGTACATATTTTCTTTACTGCGCGTTAAAATATTTTTAAACGACCACTTGCCCGTTTCAGCCTTTTGCGCCTGGAACAAATTCCAGCGGTTTGCAAAGGAACTGCGCAAGGAGCCGAAGAACCCGGGCTGGTTAAGAGCCGTCAGTTTCAGTTCAAAGGGCTTCGCCAAATCCGCCCGTTCGGCGGCCGCCGCAAAAGCGGGGATTTGGGAATCCGACAACGTAAGTTTAAAATTGGTAGGCTGTGTAACACCCGCTAAATCCGTACCGAAGCCAAACTTCACACCGGATTTGCCTTGCGTAAATACAACACGCTGGTAGCCTGCCTTTCTCAGTCCGCCAAAGCCGGACGCCACATATACGTTAAGTGGCAACTCCGTCGCAGTCGTTCCATCGCCCGTTAATACGGCCGCGCCCAAAAGGGTAACCTTTTGTTTTTTGGCCGGGGCGGCCTTTTCCGCCGCAATACCCGCCAAAGAGACAGGGGCTTTAACGGAAGCGTCCCCGTTAAGTGCGTGCATAAGGGCTTGCCCGATTTTGCCATAGGCTTCTTCGGTTAAAAAGCGTTTGTCCGCGTCCATTGCCTGCGCCAAATTGCTCATAAAGGCCTTTTTATAGGACCCGCGCGAGAACGTCCGCTTGAACCAACTCTTTGCGGCGTACTGGGCATTTGTTTTTTGGAGCGTTTGTTCAAGCAGGGTGGTGGCGTAAGCGGTTTGCTCCGCCGTCGGGGCCACACCTAAGGTAGCAGACAACAAACTGGTTACAGCCGCGCCGTCGGGCTTGCCGTTGGAAAGAAGCGGGCGGCGTTCAAACGCCGCGATATTTTCGGGTACTTTTACCGTCTTTAAATTGCGTACTTCCGCCGCCAAGGAGGCCGTTTCGCCCGGCTTGTAGCCCGGCAAGGAGCCTAATTGGGAAATTTCCTTGGCCAACATTTGGCGGTAGGCGCCGTCCGCGCTGAAAGTGGTTAATTTGGCTACGGTTCCGCGGTTGGCAAACGCGGTATTGGCGCGCTGGGTGGCCGCCGCCAAAGAGGTATTAAGGCTGGCTACTTCGCCTTCGTTTAACACCGTCGGATGCATCGCCGCCGGAGCGCCGACAGACAGCACGCCCGCTTCGGCGGAAAACTTCAAATTGGAAGCCACCATTTTACTGGCCGCCGGGATAAAGCCGCCCGGCACCTTTAACAGTTCCGCCGTGGTGGGCACGGTGGCAAACTGCGGCAACTGCGCGAGCACGGCAGGCTCTAACCCTTTGCGCAAGCGCACCGGAATATTGCGCATTGTGCGCAAGGGTTTAACCACATTTAAGCGGCGCAACATCATCGCGCGCTGGGTTACCGTCGCGCCCGAACGGGCCATATTCATCGCCTTGTACATCGCCCGGCCCAAATTGGCACCCTTTAAAGCGAGTTTGGAAATATCCACCAAACACCATACCAAAATAGCGATATCGGCATACTGCGCGGCCTTTAACCACCAGTTGGTGCGGTCCTGGCGGACGCGCTTGGCGTTATAAGCGGCGCTTCCGCGGCTGTAAGCGGAAATAGCGTAGCCCGGCTTCGGCGCGTGCTTTTTGGCGGATGCGGCATATACCTTATACAATTTTTGGTCCAAAAGCAGTTCGCTTTCCGCGCTCAAATCGCCCATACTTTGTTTGAATAAATGGCGGGCAATAGCGGCAGAAGCGGAAAGGCCCGTCATCGTAACATATTGGTTAAAAAGGTCCCGGCGGGAGGCTTGTTTCTGGCGGTTTTGGGCGGCCTGTTGGGGGGTAATACGCACACTGCGGCCAAAGGAATCCAGGTACGCGCCCGGCTGTAAATAATTTACTTGCGGGGTATAATTTTCAGCCCCGCTCTTGCCGCTGTGCAAAGCACCCGCCAAGAACGGCACAATGCCCGTGCAAGCCATTTTATACTCATTTTTAAGCGTTACACTCTTGGAAACATACACCCCGCAGCGGTCCACGCCGAACTCTTTAAGCATTGCCAAACTTTCCTTGCTTCCCTCGGCGGCTAACAGCAAGGCCAAATCTTCCCACGCATTGCCGAAGGCGGCGGTATTGGACGTATTCTTGGTAAGCGGATAGACGGCGTATTTGGAAACTTCGCCCAAATACTGCCCGTTAATATTTTTAAGCACATCTACGGCTGTGGTTACGCTCAGTAAATCCAAATTGGAAATATCGCGCTCTTTATCGGTGGCGGAATAAATAAACCCGCGCAGTACGCTGTACTGCTTCATCGCCAAAAGCGCGCTCGCGCCCGTGAGCAAGGCTGGCACGGAATAGGCACCCGTGCGCGTTTTTTCCATAAAGTTTTCCACTAATTGGGCATCCTGAAAAGACGCCCCCACCATACCAAGCCCCACTACCGCCGTCAGCGGGAAGGCACACTCCGTTTCGCACTTGGCGGTTTTTAAGGTGTCGCTGTACATCTGACGCAAGGCTTGCTTTTGCTGGGGGGTAAAAAAGGATTTTCCGTCCCGCGTGCGCAAGGGCAGAACGCGCACGGCAAGGCTCATTAATTTGCGTTTGGCAAAGGGGGCTTTATCTTTTAAAATAAATAAGTCCTTTACGGCTTGGAAAATTTGCTTTTCCACTTGCGCCAGGGATTCCGCCTGTGCTTGGTTAAAAATTTCCTTGGCTTGGGCGTTGCGTTTTTTGCTCCAAGCGTTTAATTGGGCCAACGCCTCCTGCTGCCACTTATCAATACGGGCTTCGTTTTCTTTGCGCCACTCTTCCACTTTGACGGTGTCATATTTGCCGGAGTCAATCATTTGGTTGACTTGGGCTCTTAACTCGGCCTTGGCCCCGGCGGCGCGGTCGTTTACCTGGGCAATTTGCTGTTTCTTTTGGGCGGCGGTATCTTTGGTGAGTTCCGCTTTAAATACGGCAAAAGCGTCCTTGGTTTCTTTTACGGAAAAAACATTGTTCGGGTTTAATAAGCCGTCTATCTGCGTTAAACGGGCTTTGTCTTTATCGGTCAGGCGGCCTTGGTCAATTTTAAAGAGTTGCTGGTTTACACGTTTTTCTTGTTCAATACGGGGGATAGAGGTGCTTTCGCGGGTGGAAACGGCTTCAAAATATCTTTGATTTAGGGAACGTTCAACATCTTCCTTCTGCTTTTTGCTTAACTTAAAGCCCGTCTTTGCCGTTTGGGCCATTGCCGGAGAGACAATATTAATAAAAAAACTAAATGCAACAAACAAACAGGTAAGACGTTTTAACAAATCAGCCAAGGCAGATAGATTATTCATAATCAGAAGCGTTCCTTTATTATAAAGTAAAAAACTCTACATCCTTATTATATTTTCCTACAAAACAGATTTTTGCGCAAGGGTCAAAGGGCCCAAAATCCGGATAGTTATTTTATATTATTTGATTTTTCCCAATACACCACGGGGGAATTTTGTATAATAAATGTAAAGATTTTATCTTAACAGGAGAAGAGTAATGCCTACTAAACATACCGCTAAAAGCGTTTGTTCTCATCTTCAAAAGCACCGCTGCAAATACCAGCCCGTGCTTCCCAACATCCTTAAAAAAGGCCCCGCTGCCGTAAAACCCAAATTGGGCAAAGCGACCAAAAGCGTAGCCGACCAAGCCGCCGTAAAACGGATTTTCCCCAATACCTACGGCTTGCCTGAAATTACCTTTGTAAAAGGCTCCAACGCCGCCGCCTGCAAAAAGGCCGTGCGCGTGGGCGTGGTACTCTCCGGCGGTCAAGCCCCGGGCGGCCACAACGTAATCGGCGGCCTGTTGGACGGGCTTAAAAAAGCCAACGCCAAGAATAAACTTTTCGGTTTCTTGGGCGGGCCCAGCGGCATCGTAGAAAACAAATTTATTGAAATCACCCCGGCCTTGATGAAGGACTACCGCAACACCGGCGGTTTTGACCTTATCCAATCCGGCCGCACCAAAATTGAAACGGACGAACAATTAAAAGCCGCCAAAGATAACCTCTTGGCCAACAAAATGGACGCGCTCGTAGTAGTCGGGGGCGACGACTCCAACACCAACGCCTGCGTAATTGCCGAATATTTAAAACAGCAGGGCGTGGATATCTCCGTTATCGGCGTGCCGAAGACGATTGACGGCGACCTGAAAAACAAACAAATTGAAACCTCCTTTGGTTTTGATACCGCTACCAAAATTTACGCCGAACTCGTGGGCAATATTGAACGCGACGTCAATTCCGCGCGTAAATATTGGCACTTTGTCCGCCTGATGGGCAGAAGCGCCTCCCACATTACCTTGGAAGTAGCGTTTAAAACGCACCCCAACGCCGTACTCATTGGCGAAGAAGTATTAGCCAAAAAGATGACGCTCGGCCAAATTGTGGACGATTTGGCTAAACTTATTGCCAAACGCGCCAAAGCGGGCAAAAACTACGGTGTGGTGTTGGTGCCGGAAGGATTAATTGAATTTATCCCGGAAATGAAGGAACTCATCAGCGCGCTTAACGACTCCTTGGCCGAAAACGAAGCCGCCCTGTCCACGATGACCACCGTGGCCGAAAAGAAAGAGTTTATTATTTCCAAACTCCCGGCCAAACTTGCCGATTTGATGAAATCCCTGCCGGCCGGTATCGCCAGCCAGTTGATGTTGGACCGCGACCCGCACGGTAACGTGCAGGTTTCCTTGATTGAAACCGAAAAACTGCTGGTGGAAATGCTCCGCACGAAACTGGCCGAAATGAAGAAGGAAGGCAAATACGACGGTAAATTCTCCGCCATTACGCACTTCTTCGGTTACGAAGGCCGCTGCGGTATTCCGTCCACCTTTGACGCGAACTACACCTATGCCTTGGGCTACAACGCCGCCGTTTTGGCGCTTAACAAATGCTCGGGCTACCTCTCTTCCGTGCGCAAACTGACCAAAAAGGCGCAGGATTGGGAATGCGGCGGTATTCCGTTGACGATGATGATGAACATTGAACGCCGCAAAGGTAAAGAAAAACCGGTTATCAAAAAGGCCCTCGTGGAACTCAAAGGCGAACCCTTTAAGCACTTGCTTAAAAACCGCGCCGATTGGGCGGAGTTGGACCTTTACACCTTCCCCGGCCCGATTCAGTTCTTCGGCCCGGACGAGGTAACGAATATGACCACGTTCACCTTGCTCTTGGAACAAGGCAAAAAGGTCAAATAAGCATTTTAATATGCACCAAGGCGGGCTAAGGCCCGCCTTCTTATTTTTATATTCTGTGCTAAAATAAAGTAACGGAATTTTTTATATATGGCTTCGCGCACACTTGCAAAACTGATACGCCTTTGCCGTCGGGAAAATTTTTCATTAGGCGGCCTGTATGATGCCTTGGCACACCAATTAGCGGGGGATAAAGCCCCGGCGTGGAGCGAATTTTTGCCTAAAAAGCCCCTGGTGCCGCCCGCCGTGGCGCACGCCATCAACCAAGCGGACATAGTCCCCGAAGATTTAGGTTTTTTGCAAGCCCTGCTCCAAGCGGACGGACGCGAAAAAGGCGTTTTTTACACGCCGGATACGGTGGCACAGCACCTAGCAGGGCAAACCCTCTTTTACGTTTTATGCCGCCAAGGGAATTTGTCGCCCGAAATGGCCCGCGTGCTCTTAAACGGCACCCAAACAGCGGACGTAAAAACGCTTACATTTTTAAAAAATCTTACCGTGTGCGACCCGGCCTGCGGAACGGGCAATTTGCTAATTCCTTTCGCGCAAAAACTGGCGGATATCATCCAAAGGGCAGAACCCCAAACGCCCTACGGACAAATTTTAGCGCAAGTCGTCCGCCACAATCTGTACGCGGGGGATATTTCTCCGCAGGCGATTAACACCTTTAAGTTGCGCCTCGCGCTTTTGCCGGGGGTGGAAAATCCCTTTAATTTCCCTCATTTGCGGGTATTGGACGCACTTTCGGCCCCCAATGGGCAGACCTGCTGGCAGGAGGAATTTCCCGCCGTATTTATACAAAAGGGCGGGTTTGATGTGGTGCTTTCCAATCCGCCGTACGTCGGGCAAAAAAACCACCGCGAAATTTTTGAACCCCTGCGGCAAAACCCGCTCTGGCAAGATAAAATTACGCCCAAGAGCGACCTTTTGTACCTGTTTTTCTACCTCGCCTTGGAAATTCTGCGCCCCTGCGGCACCGCGGGCTTTTTGACTACGCCCTACTTTGCCACCGCGCAAGGGGCCGCCCGCTTGCGGCAGGATTTAAGACAAAATGCCGCTCTCTTATATTTGCAGGACTTTGGCGAACAGCGGCTCTTTGCCGAGGCAGACGGGCACCACAGTTTAATAAGCATTTTTGAAAAAGGCCATAGCGAAACACCCTGCGCCGTAAACGGCACGCCCGTTGCGCAAGGGGCACTTTTTAATGGGGAAAACGCTTATTTACTTATCCAAACAGGGGGGGATTTAAATGCGGTACTTGCTAAAATGGCAAGCGTTCCGCGCACGTTAAAGGATGTCGCCAGCGTAACCAACGGGCTAATGACGGGGTGCGACAAAATTTCCGCCGCCCATTTGAAGAAATTTGCGCTTCCCGGCGTGCAAAAAGGCGACGGTGTGTTTGTACTTTCGGAGCGTGAAAAAAACGCGTTGAACCTGTCCGCTACCGAAGAGGGCAAATTAAAGCCGTTTTTTAAAAATTCCGATATTTTCCCTTACGTGGCGCGCCAACGTCCAAACCATTGGCTGATTGATTTCTTTTATCCCGGGGATAAGAATACCGATTTTTCCCAATACCCCGCCTTGCGCGCGCACCTGCAAAAATTTGCCCCGGTTTTGCTCGCCCGCAAGCAAAACAACAACGGCATAGACAAAGCCTTAAAGCGGGGGGAATACTGGTTCGGCTCCGTCCGGCGAAAAATGGATTTTGACGCGCCCAAACTGGCCGTGCCCCAGCGTGCCATAAAAAATATGTTCGCATATACGCCCGGCCCGTGGTACGCAAGTTCAGACGTGTATTTTATTTCGGCCCCAAAAGGCGTTTCCCTGTGGTATTTGCTCGCCCTGTTTAATTCCGCGCCGTATTACGCGTGGCTTTTTTACAAGGGCAAACGCAAGGGAAATTTGCTGGAACTCTACTCCGCTCCGTTAAACGATTTGCCCGTACCCGCGGCCACTTCGTACGAAGAAACCACGCTGGAAGCGTTAGCCAAGCAAATTTACGCATTAAAGGCGCAAAACCCGCAGTCAGACACGGAACCGCTGGAAGCCCAAATAAACCGCCTGGCGGGCAACCTGTTAGGCCTGAGCGGGGACGAAACGGCACAATGTGTGTCGTTTTTACGCCGTCAGACAGCCCCAAAAAAGATATAATTTAACAAACCCCTACAAGGACTTTTTATGAAGATTAGAAACCTCTCTTTTTTTGCGCTTATTAACTGGCTTTTGTGGTGTATTTTATCCCTTTTTTACTTTAAAACGGGCGGTTTTGCGGGCGACTTTTACGGCAGCCTCTTTACCGCGTTTTTTATCCCGGGGCATATTTTGCTTTTTGCCTTGGGCCTTTTTATATTATCGCTCCCGTTCCGCCTGATTGGCCCGCGCGCCCTGCAAGCGGCGGCTACCGTGTGGGGGGGATTTTTCTCGCTGTTTTTTGTGCTGGACATTATCGTCTATTCCCAGTACCGCTTTCACATTAGTCCGGCGATGCTGGAACTATTTTTCGGCCCGGCCGGGCGGGAAATTTTTATGTTCCCGGCGGCTACTTGGGTGATGGCCTTTACGGGCCTAGCGGCTCTGTTTGCGGCTGAGTGGGGGCTAACGGTCCTCAGTAAAAAATTTACGTTTTCCAACAAGTTCCTTATTTGGACGGGCGTATTTTTTGTGCTTATTTCGCTTGGGTACAACGGTTTATTTGCGTGGGCCAAGTTTATGATGGTGCCGTCCATTACCGCCCAGCGCGACAGACTCCCTTTTTCAAATCCTCTTTCCGTCAACCGCCGCCTGCGCAAAATGGGTTTTGAGCCCAAGCGCGAACCGTACGCGCTTCCTGCCCGTGGGGATTTAAATTATCCCTTGCATACGCTTTCCTGCGCGCCGGGCAAAAAGCCCAATGTGCTTATTATTTTGGTGGAATCGTGGCGCTCGGACAGTTTTTCGCCCGAAGTGATGCCCCGCTTAACCCAATGGAGCCAGCACGCAGGGGCCCATTACTTTGCAAACCATTTAAGCGGCGGGAACGCCACCGAAGCGGGGGTATTTTCGCTTTTTTATTCTATGCCCTATGCGTATTGGAACGATTTTACCAGTCGCCACTTGCCGCCCGTTTTGGTGAGCGAAGCGCAAGCCCTGGGCTATGCGCCCGCTGTGTATAGCAGCGGCAAGTTAAACAGCCCCGCCTTCCACCAAAATGTGTTTGCCGCTATCCCAAATCTGCGCCTGGAATCCAAAGGCCAAACAAAATGGGAGCGGGATATAGACGCCGTGCAAGATTTTGAAGCGTTTTTAGATAAGCACAACCCCAAGGAACCGTTCTTTGGCTTTGTGTTTTTGGACGCTCCGCACGGGAGCGATTCGCCCAAGGAGGACCAAATTTTCAAACCCGCAGGCGAAGCGATGAACTACCTGCTTTTAACCAAAAACACGGATCCCACCCCGTATATGAACCGCTACAAAAATTCCCTGCATTTTACCGATAAAATGATAGACCGCCTGCTGACGGATTTACAAAAGCGCGGACTTTTAAAAAACACCTGGGTCGTTTTGACCGGGGACCACGGACAGGAAATTAACGACACGCGCCACAATTTTTGGGGACACAACAGCAATTTTGCCAAGTACCAAACGCACGTTCCGCTTTTTGTGTGGAGCCCGTCCAATGCGTCCGCCCAAACGCTTACCTACCGCACGAACCATTACGACGTTGCGCCCACTATCTTAACGCACGTTTACAACTGCACGAACGCCCCTGCGGATTACTCTATCGGCACCGATTTATTTGACGATACCCCGCGCCCGTTCAGCCTTATTTCCAGTTATACCAAAAAGGCCGTGCGCACCGGAGATAAAATAACGGTAATGGACGCTTACGGTAATTTGGAATTTTACGACGAAAACTTTACCCCAATTTCGGACGGCGCCGACGCGGCCCAAGTAGGGGAAGCATTTAAGACGTTTGCCAAGTTTTACAAATAACTTGAAACACGGCTAAAATTTGTGCTATAAATTAAGTAGTTGTTAAAGGAGAAAGTATGAACGTAATTAACATGTATTTTTTGGATGTTTTTAAAAAGCACTATGTAGATTTTAAGGGCCGCGCCACCCGCAAACAATACTGGATGTATGTATTGTTTACCGTGGTTGCGTTATTAATTTTGGCCGTAGTGCTTAGTTTCTTTGGCAAAGTAGGCCAAATTGTTTTCAACTTGTGCCAGTTGGCTATTTTGTTGCCGTCTTTGGCTATTTTGGCCCGCCGCTTGCACGATACCAACAAAAGCGCTTGGTGGATTCTTTTGAACCTCGTGCCGTTTATCGGTGGAATTGTGCTTTTCGTCTTTGCCGTGCTTCCCAGCAACGAAGGCGAAAACCGCTTCGGCCCCGCCAACAACTAATTTGTAAAAATACCGCTCCCGTAGTGGGGGCGGTATTTTTTTGCCCACGTTACTATGAGAACTTACCGCCTGATTTTAGCGCTTGTTTTGCTGCTCCTGGTTTTGTCCGGGGCCTACACGGCCTTTATGTATGTATATACCGAGCAAAAATTCATTTTGCCGCAACTCTTAACCGAGCCGTCTGATTTCGCCCTCGCCAAACCCGCTAAACAGATTTTGTTTTTGCACCAAGTAAACACTCCGCGCCGCGCCCAGAAAAAAGAGGACAAATACCCCGGTTTTGAACTGGATTTAACCGCCGTAACCGAAGAAAACGGCGAGCGGATGTATGTGGCGCACGACGAAAAACAACTCAAAAACCGCGTAAAACTGGCCGATATTTTTTCTGCGCTGCGTGCCCCGGCGGAAAAATACTGGTGGTTTGACATCAAAACGGACCTCACGCAGGCGGATATAGACTATATTTTAAATACATCCAAGGCCTTCCATATTCCGCAGGACCATTTGTATTTGGAAGCCAACCCCGGCCCCACGGCTAGGCTAATAAAAAAGAATAACCTAAATTTACTTTTGCAACTGATAGACGGCTTTGAAGAGGACGGACAAAACGCAAACACCCGCACCGCTATCAACGAAGCGGCCCTAAAAGAGTGGCAGGATTACAAGCCCGCCGCCGTATCGGCCAGTTTCGGCAAATATACCTATTTAAAGGCGTATTTTCCGCACTTACCCAAGGCCATTTATTACACGGCTACCGTGCGCCCGAGCCTTAAAAAAACCTTTTTAAAACGCCATATGGCCGGGGATTCATCGGTACAGATTTTTATGGTAGATGAATATACTTTCTAGGAGTTTTTTACAGTTATGCACACACATATCACGCGCGAACAAGCGCTAACCTTGCTTAAAAAATATAACCAAGAGCCCTTCCACCTCTTGCACGCGCTTACGGTAGAAGCCGTAATGCGCCAACTGGCCGCGCAACTAGGCTATGAATCCGACGCCGATTTTTGGGGCTTGTGCGGGCTGTTGCACGACATAGACTTTGAAAAATTTCCGCAGGAGCATTGTAAAAAGGCCCCTGAACTATTGGGCGAAATTAATGCGGAGCCCGAACTGGTGCACGCGGTTTGCAGCCACGGCTACGGCATTACCGTGGACGTCAAGCCGGAGCACGAAATGGAAAAGGTACTCTTCGCCGTGGACGAACTGACCGGGCTTATCGGCGCGGCGGCCAAAATGCGCCCGTCCAAAAGTACGCAAGATATGGAAGTTTCCAGCCTGAAAAAGAAATTTAAGGATAAAAAGTTTGCCGCCGGCTGTTCGCGCGACATTATCAAACAAGGCGCCGAAATGCTGGGCTGGCCGTTAGAAGAATTATTTGAAAAAACCTTGTCCGCTATGCGCGCAACAGAAAAAGCCGTCCAAACCGAAGCGGAGGAACTTGCCAAATGAAGTATTTAATTAACCCGTTAAAACGACTGTTTGACTTTTCGGGCCGCGCCAACCGCAAGGAATTTTGGCTCTTTATGTGTTGGTATATTGTATTGATGGTGGCTTCGTGGTTCCCCATAATGTTTCTTTGTATGATTATCGGCACTATGTTGTATAGCGACCCGGGAAGCCAGCAAGGCGTAGGCTGGATTGGCGCAATCATTTGTATTGTCGGGTCCTATTTAGGTGCATTGCTTTTGCCGCTTTCCCTGCGCACGCGCCGTTTGCACGATATCGGGCTGAGCGGCTGGTGGCAACTTTTGCTATTTGTGCCCTACTTGGGCGAGCTTGCGCTGTTTATTTGTATGTTGCTCCCCGGCACCGAAGGGGAAAACCGCTTTGGGGAACAACCCCGCTAAAAAAGGGCGGCTTAAAAGCCGCCTTTTTTATAACTTCATTTCCTTTTCTAACTCAGTAAAAAACTCGGTGGCCTTCATCGGGTAATACAAATCTGTAATGCTCCCGGTAAAGGCAGAGGCCTGCGGGTTGACCTCTATAATCTGCGCACCAAATTGCTTGGCCGTAAGCGGCAGACTGCAAGCGGGCATTACCTGCCCCGCCGTGCCCACAATTACCATTACATCGGCATTTTGGGCCATTTCCAGAGAGTTTTGGTACGCCTTAACGGGAATACCCTCGCCATAAAACACAAAATCGGGCTTTAACACGCCCCCGCAAAAGCACCGCGGGGGGACATCGTCCAAGTTCACATCCTCTAACTCATATTTTCGCCCGCAAGAGCGGCAGGAAAGCGTTTTAATCGTTCCGTGAAATTCCTGTACGTTTTTGGAGCCCGCCTTTTGGTGCAGGCCGTCTATATTTTGCGTAATGACACCCTTTAAAAGGCCCTTTTGCTCCAATTTAGCCAACACCTTATGCGCCGCATTTGGGTCGGCCTCGTCCATATCGGTAAAAAAGATTTTCTTCATTTCTTCCCAGGACTCTTTGGGGTATCTTTCAAAAAAATTGATTTCAATAAATTTCGGGTCATACTGGTTCCACAAACCACCAGCCCCCGTAAAGGGCGCAATTCCGCTCTCTACGCTAATGCCCGCCCCGGTAAAGGCTACCGCGTAACGGGCGTTTTTTAATAAATTTGCTGCTTCTTTGATAGTTGCCATAGAAATATTGTACTTATTTATCCACGGAAAGGGAGGCGTTTTCGGCCGTTTTCATTTCGGCAAAATATTTGGCCGCCTGCGTGGGCGTTACCTGTACTAAACGCACTTGGGCCACCCGGCCCGAAGCGTTATACTGCACTTGCGCGGCCTTGTACTTTTTGCCTTGGCGCGCCACTATCAGCCAAGAGCCCTGCCGCACGCCACTTGGCAAAACCGTTCCGCGGGAATAAATTTCGTCCGCCGCGCCCAAAGACGCCGCCGCGGTGAGGGCATCGTCGTCCAAGGCTTCCGCCTGGTGGACGCTTTCGTAAAGCAGGGCTTTGGTCGTGGGGGAAGAAGGTGTAAGGCTCCACCGCTCCAACACGCCCGGGCGAACGCGCAATTTGGTGGGGGTATTTTTTACAACCTTTTGCACGCCGGACACAAAGGTTACGCCGTCTCCGCAAAAACTGGTAAAGGTGCGCGGGGTGTGCGTGTAGCGGTCTAACAGGGTAATCATCCCATCCACCTCACTGCACCCCAAGGGATCGTAGAGGCGCTTCATTATGCCGGAAACGGGCGCGGCAGTTTTATACAAGGGGTCCGCACCGAGCCCCGTGTATTCGTCCGCCAAGCCAAAAGCGTGGCCCATTTCGTGCGTAACCGCCGCCAAATAGGTCGGCCCGTCATACGAATACAAGCGGTTCAATACCCACAGGCGGCGCTGGTCGTTTGCTGAATAATCGGGCGCGGTGGTGCGGGAAAGCACTTTTTTGGCATTAGTCAAAATATCTTTTTGCTCGTCTGAAAGCCCGGTTTGAGACAAATTTTCCTTATCGCTTGGGATACTTGCATAGCGGGTTTGCAGACAAATAAAGGGTTTCGCCGGGGACATTTGCTCGGTGTAAAAAGAAGAAGTTCTATGAAAATGCCCCTCGCAATAGGCCGAAGAGGCCAAAACCGTAATATCGGCCTCTTGCGCGTTTTTACGCGCGAGGAAAAACGCCTTGGCCGCGGGGTGCTTGGATAAATCACACACAACTTCGGTAAATTTAGCCCCCTTTAAGAGGGGAATTATATCGGCAAATTCCTTGCTGCGCCCCGCCGCTTCTATATGCAAGGCAACGCCGCGGGTCCACTCGTTAAGAGCGGCACGGGTTTGGAGCGTAAGGTCCGCAAGTGGCGCGGTAACGGTTTCAAAATCGCCCTTTTGCACGCAATACGTAATCGGTTGTTTTTGGACTAATTTGTCCGCCAAGAATACCGCCCGTTGGGTGGATACATTTTCCAAATGCCCAAACGGCGCCGCCGCGGCAACCGCGGAGAAAAACAAAAAGGGGAGCGCAAAAAGGGATTTCATAAATATAGTATATCCGTCTATGCGCTCCCCCGCAAGGGCCCAAAGGCCTAATTTTGTTTAGGCCCTGTTATTGGAAAACCCACTCGCCGTCTACATTTTTTATGGCTCCGGCCTGCTGACAGGGCTCGTCCTCATTATGCTCCTGATGACAAAAGAAAATACCCGGCTTATCGTCGTTTCCTCCGCCGACATAGCCACTGCCTACCACACGGACGGAATAGTTTTTCCCAATTCTATCGGCGTAAAAATCAGTAGAAACACCTCCACGGGTAGAGGCTATGCACTCATCCCCGTAAAATTCAAAATTTTTGGTTACTATATGCGTTCTGCCCGAAACTTTTTTTATTGTTCCGGGTAAAGTGATATCTAAATCCTCTAAATTCCAAGTACCGCAGGGCTCGCCCGTGGCTAACACATACGCATCTTCCGCATCCAAGAGGGCCTTTAACAGCACTTTTGCCTCGCTAACGAGTGCCTTTTCCACCGCGCGGGTATATTGCGGCACCGCCACCGCGGCCAGTATGCCAATAATGAGAACGACTACTAATAATTCTATAAGGGTAAAACCTGCGGTTGCCTTGCGAAAAGTATTCGCCGTGCGGCCACTTGTTGTTAAGCCGTCATCCCGTAGTGTTTTTATACGGGATCTGTCGTTATAATTGCTGTTGTTTTTGTTGTTATTCCCGAGTATGAGACGGCCCGCAGGGTTACGGGATCTGTTGTTATGGTTGTTGTCATTCCCGAGTGTCGTAGTCGGGAATCTGTCGTTTTCCTTTTTTAATAAAAACGGATCCCCGACAGAAACCTTCGGGGATGACGGCAACAACAATGACAAAATAGAAGTATTTACCGTGCGGCCTCCCCAAACAGACGTCATTCCGTAAGGTTTTTGTACGGAATCTCGCCGTTTCGCAACAACAGATTCTGGACTACAACTTTCCAGAATGACGCCACTAGCACAAGTGGCCGCACGGCAAATATTCATAAACTCTTTCATTTTTCTCTCCTTGTTTAGGCCTTTATATTTGAGCAAAACAGCCTTTTATACGCATTTTTATACGGCGGATACATCCGG
>SAMEA104315430__coassemble_484_pt1 | contig 17100 bp, 12 predicted proteins | sample SAMEA104315430__metabat2_low_PE_016 | metagenome-assembled genome bin SAMEA104315430 (sample SAMEA104315430) | gut metagenome | biome: Monkey gut; feature: monkey-associated habitat; material: faeces | place: China | collected 2013
ATTGTGCTCGGAATTAACGGCGAAAGCGGACTACACGAGCGGCGCGGAGTGCGCGTCCGGGGATGACGGTCCGAAAGTTATCCCTTGCTCGGGTTCTTCTACGCAAGCCTGCGGATGTAATAACGGCGGGACGCAAACGAGAACTTGCGACACGACTACGGGCACTTGGAGTGGTTGGAGTACCTGCTCTATCTCGGACGCCTGTGAGTGCACCGAGGCGCAAGAGGTGACCAGCCAAACTTGTAACACTTGCGGTACGCAAACCCGCACGGCAACCTGCAACACGGCCACGGGCAAATGGAATTACAGTTCTTGGGGCACTTGCAGTAAAACACAGCGCGAGTGCGACTGCCAAAATCCGCCCGCCGGAGAAGCCTCTTCCCAGGCTTGCCCGGACGGATACACGGGTACGCAAACGAGAACTTGGAACGCCGCGGCCTGCGCTTGGAGCGCTTGGTCCGACACCTGCACGGCTACCTGTGAAGACAGTTACGGGCCGTCCTCTAAGACGTCAGATTCAACCGTTGATACGTGTGATGGTAATGCCACCAGCCCCTTTTCTTGCTCGGATAATCCGTCTTTTAAAGGAACCTGCCTTGATGTTTATACCTCCCAACTTGCTATTGGTGGCGGAATTGGTTCTGGTACGACCGTTTTACCTCCGACTACAATCACGGGTGAAGTTGGCACGATTACGTTGCCGACTACTTCCAGCACAGGTACTATAAAGGGCTGGGGTAGTAGCCTTAAAGGAACTAAAATGGCAAATGGCTTGCCGGCTCCTACCTTCTATTATGCTGTTACAATAGGGACTGGTGGCCCGGATTTATCCACGCCAATGGAGCCGATTGATAACGGCCCGTGCCCGGATAATGCACACGGGAATTGCTGCTGTGGTACGGACGAGTGCCACGCAAAATGGCCGGGACTTAAATTATGCCCGGGTTATACGCCCACTCCCGATATTGGGAACATAAAAACTAATACTTACTCTCGCACCGTAACCTGCTGCGGACAGTAAAAAATAAATCTATACACAGGGGCGCTCTAAATGGGCGCCCTTTTTGTTGTCCCCGGGGAGTACCCTAGTTGTTGGACGGCCTGCAAGGTGCGGCCCGCTAGGGTTACGGGATCTACTGCTTGGTGGGGTGCTATGGCCGTCATCCTGGCAAGTTGTAGTCCAGGATCTGTTGTTATAAAATAAGGATTAGATTCTGGACAGAAACCTTCCAGAATGACTTTTTAGATAACAACTAACCACACAAGCAGTAGATCCTGAAACAAGTTCAGGATGACCTCTTTTTTAATAAGAGGCCTTTTTCCCGCATCGTCATCCCGTAGTGTTTTTATACGGGATCTGTCTTTCTCTTTTCTTTTGTTTGCAACATTGCAAAAACAGTGTGGCTCCATTAATCAAAAGAGTGCGGAAAGTCTGTGGCCCGCTAGGGTGCGGGCTCCTATTTTGGTAAAATTAATATATATGTATTTTCCTAAATTACTTGTCCTTTCCTGCTGTGCGCCTTGCTCGTGCGCGGCTATCAAAAAATTGGCGGATGAGGGCGTAGATGCCACCGTTTTATTTTATAACCCGAATATCTATCCGTCTGCCGAGTACGAAAAGCGGCGCGACGAACAGAAGCGCGTGTGCGAACATTTTGGTTTGAAATTTGTGGAACTGCCCTACGAGCCCGAAGTGTGGGATAAAGCCGTAGCGGGGCTAGAAAACGAGCCCGAGCGCGGCAAGCGGTGTTCGGCCTGTTTTTATATGCGCTTAAAAAGGGCGCAAGAGTACGCGCTGGAACATAAATTCACCGCGCTAACTTCGGTATTGGGGGTATCCCGCTATAAAAATTTGGACCAAGTAAACGAGGCCGCCCGCCGTGCGTGGTATTCGGTAGGCAAGCCGTACGCGGCTATTAACTGGCGTAAAAACGGGTTGGAAGAGTTGCGCCAAGCGCTTATAAAGGAATTGCAATTATACAAGCAAGATTATTGCGGATGTAAATACAGTATGAGGGGTAAAAATGACAAATAAGGTGTTGCGGCGTATTGCCGCGGTGGCGGTATGCGCGCTGATTTTATTTTTTGGGGCAGATCTTGCTTTGCGGTGGGTGTCAGCCAGCGAGTGGATGAAAAATTATACCGTGCAAAAGGTGCAGGAGGCCACCGGGCGCGAGGTGCGTTTGGAAAAAATGTCCGCCAGTTTTATGGGCGTAAAGGCCGATAAATTCGCCTTGTCCGAAGCCGGGGGATTTCAACAGGGAACCTTTTTATCGGTGGACCGCTTGCGCGTGCGGGTGTCCCTTATCCATTTAATCCACGGGCATATCAAATTAAAATCCCTTACCGTTAATGGATTGGAAGCATATTTGCGCCGAGGGGCGGACGGACAGTTCAACTGGGCGGATTTGTCGTCCGGCGAAGCGCCCCAAGAAAGCGAACCCGCGCAAACGGATACGCTTTCTCTGCCGTATTTGACCTTAACGGATTTATCGCTAAAAAATATCAATGTGTTTTATACGGATGAGCAAAGCCATATACAGGCCGCGCTAAAAAATATTACCTTGCAGGGCAAGCGGCTGGTGGTGCGGGATTTGATTAACCTCGGTTTTGCGGCGGACGGATTCTACCAAGAGGGGGAAAAACAGTACGAATTACCCGTGTCGTTTAATGTGCATCTTAATTTAGCGGGGGGAGATTTATCCCGCGCGCAGGTGCAAATGCCCGACTTTTTGCTCTCGTATAACGGGGCCAAGGCCAAGATAAATTTCCAAGCGCAGGATTTTACCGCCCCGCGCGTAAAATTGGGCGTTACGTTGGAAAATTTAACCACGGACACCTTAAAAAATATCGCGCCGGAACAGCCGCGTTTTGAGGTGCCGCAAGTAAACTTTAAAACGGATGTGTTGGCCAATTTGCCCGGGGAAAAATTAACCGTCAACCAAGCGGTTTTATCTCTTCCGGGGGCGAAACTCTCGGCCAAGGGCGGCGTGGATTACGGCGCGGCCTTAAAATACGAGGCGCAGGCCGATTGGCAACTGGATTTTAAGGACCTTTTGGCCCAACTGCCCCAACTGGCGGAGGAATATCAAACCGCCGGAACCGCCAGCGGCACGGCACATTTGACCCAGCAGGATTGGCAGGCTAGTATTAAAGCCACCGATATGGGCGCAAATGTCGGCTACGCGGGCCGTTTGGAGCAAGGCGCGCTAGATATAGCGGCCCAGGGCACTATGGACTTTAAAACGGCGGTTTCCAGCGTTACGGCGTCGGGGCTGTTAAATAAAGAGCCCTTTTCCGTGGACGCAACTTGGAACCAATCGCCCCAGGATTTGGTCGTTTCGTTAAACGCACTAGCCAAGAATTTAATTTTGCCGCCGTTGCCGGAAAGTGCACAAACGGCCCCGGCCGAAAAAACCGCTTCGGCGGATAAAAATCAGCCCACCGCGTGGCCCCTGCCACCCGCCAAGGTTACCAGCCGGATACAAATAGACGCGCTGGATGCGCCGTATATTTCGGGCCAGCAAATTTTGCTCAAAGCGGATTTGAGCAACCTCACCCCGGATATGAAGCGCGCGCACGGCGAACTCAATTTGTCTATGGGTAACGGCGAGATTAAGGATTTATATAAACTGACCGACGCCAACGCCTTAACCAAGGTATTGTTTATGTCCGTTAATATCGTGGGCAAGGTGTTTAATTCGCTAAATGTATTTTCCGTGTTAAACGGTATCGGCAGCGGGTTGGTTTCCGCTGTCAGCACGAACGACAAAGAGGAAGACACGGTTCTGCAAACCGTTACCGGGCCCGACGGTCAGCCGATGCAAATCCGCGTGCCCAAGAGTCAGCAGAAAATAGAGGGCCGTATGGCGTTTGACAAGTTCGCCACCGATGTAACATTTACCAAGGGAACGGCCACCGTAAAGGACGGGAGTTTTGTGTCCGATATGGTATCGTTTAGTTTAAACGGCACGACCGATTTTAACAGCGGCAAAATTGATATGACGGTGCAGGCCGCCCCGGGTAAGCACGAGGTGGACGGCATTATGCCGCTGAAACTAAACATTGGCGGCACGGTGGACGACCCCAAGGGCAGTATGAGTATGCTGGGGTCGGTGTCGTCGCTCGTTACGCAAGGCATTGGCAACAACTTTGCAAGCCGCTCCGTAAAAAAGGGCCTTGGCGGGCTGTTTGGCATTTTCAAAAAGAAGGAAAAAGCCCCTGCTAACTCCGAGGAATAATTTGTTTGGATATTGTAAAAACTGTTTAGACAATAAAAAGCCCCGGGCGTTTTGATAGCCCGGGGCGTTTTATTAAGTGTTTGTAACTTATTTGATAACTTCTTTGATAATTTTGTAGGCGGCCGGTTTCTTTTTGCCCGTTTTCACCGCTTGCTTAAAGAGCGCGGCGCCGTCTTCCAAGCGCTTTTTGTCGGATGCGTAGAGCGTGGCAATTACATCGCCTTTTTTGACGGCATCGCCCGATTTTTTGGAGAGCCAAATGCCCGCGCCATAGTCAATCACGTCTTCCATTGTGTTGCGCCCAGCGCCAAGCAGTACGCCCGCCATACCGGCGGTTTTGGCGTCAATATGCTGCACATATCCGTCCGCATCGGCTTTGATTTCCAGTTTCAGTTTGGCATCTTTGAAATAGCCTTCCGGGTCGTCCACGGCTTTGGGGTCTCCGCCCTGCCATTTGACCATTTCGCGCAGTTTGGCGGCGGCTTCGCCGTTTTCAATCTTTTCTTCCATTAACGCGCGGGCTTTTTTGATGTCTTTGATTTTGCCGCTGATGACGAGCATATTGGCGGCTTCTTCAATCAACAGTTCGTAAAAGTCGGGCGCGAGGTTTTTGTCGCCTTTTAAAATTTGGATTGCCTGGCGCATTTCGTTGGCGTTACCGATCGCGCGGCCCAACGGTTGGTCCATATACGTAATAAGCGCGCGGCATTTAAGCCCCAAGAGTTTGGCGGTGCTGACGAGCGCACGGGCTAATTTGCGGCTGTCTTCCAGTTTCTGCATAAACGCGCCGGAGCCGTATTTCACGTCCATTAACAGACTGTCCACGCCTTCGGCATATTTTTTAGAAAGGATACTCGCCACGATGAGCGGGCGGCTTTCCACGGTGCCGGTAGCGTCGCGCAGAGAGTAGAGTTTTTTATCGGCCGGAGCGAGGTCCTTGGTTTGGCCGAACATACAAACATTTAATTTTTGAATTTGGCGGTAAATCAATTTGACGGGTACGCGCACTTCAAAATTCTTCATAGATTCCAACTTATCAAGCGTACCGCCCGTGTGGCCTAAACCGCGGCCGGACATCATCGGCACGGCTACGCCACCGCAAGCCACCAGCGGGGCCAACGCCATAGAAATACCGTCGCCCACGCCGCCCGTGGAGTGTTTATCTACCTTGGGGAGTTTGGTGGAAGAAAAATCAAGCCGTCCGCCCGAGTGGGCCATTGCCTTGGTAAAAAGGGCAGTTTCTTTATCGGAAAGGGGATTTAAAAAGCAGGCCATTAAGAAGGCGGAAAGTTGGTAATCGGGCACGGTGCCTTTTGCCGCGCCTTGTGCAACAAAGTTAAATTCTTCTTGGGTTAGGGCTTTACCTCCGCGTTTTTTGATAATTACATCAATCATTCTCATAGGGTGCTGCCTCCTTGTATTTAAATGCTACCGTCTGAAATTCCAGCATAGCATTTTATTTATTTAAAGAAAAGGGTTTTTTGTATAGATAAAAAATTCCCGGCACAGAAAACTCCGGCCGGGAAGGCGTTATTTCAGTAAATCCATTTCCTCTTCCACCTCGCCTAAGCGGTCCAATACTTGGGTTTTCAGGCGGTTTAAGCGTTCGCGCTGCGCGGCAAAGGAAGCCTGCGTGGCGGCTTGCCAAAGTTGGTGCTCCGTATCGGCGGGAGAGGCTTTCGCTTGGGCTTGTTTTAATAAGTTGGGGGCGCGCAAGTCCAAAAAGTCCTCGCGTTTCATCAGTTTGCCGAGTAAGTCCTCTAACTTTTCGTGTTGGGCGGCTAAAACCGCCAAGCGGTTCTTCTTAAATTGCTCGGTGGCCAAATCAAAAGGTATTTTATATGCCATATTTCCGTTGGGCCACAAGGCGTCCTTTTCCGCGCGGGCGGCTTGTACGGCTTGCGCAATTTTCTTTACGCCTGCCACGTCCTGCGGGTGTTCCAACAAATACAAGGCGGCGGACGGGTCCAAATACGTTACGGCCCCTAAAATAAGGTTGGCGCGGTTCGTGGGGAAAAAGGCGGATACGTCCGCAAAGTGTTCAAAATCTTCTTCCGCCCACAATCCCTTTTGCTGTAATTTTTTGACGAGGGCTATTTGTACGCGCTCCGCGTAATTTAGTGCGGCGGGGGCAGCCTGAAAGGGCGTGCCTTCGGGGTCTAAAAGCAGTTGCGGAATTTCCCGGAAGGTTCCCATATATTCTTGGACGAAATAAAACGATAAACCTTGCGCGGCGTTAGCCACCGTCATCATCATTTCCGTCTTGGTGGCGGGGGAAATATCCGGGTCGTGCAAAATGTTGTCTAACAGTTGGGGGAGTGTGTCCGCCTTGCTGTCCACAATGCGTTCAATTACCTCACGTCCGTTTAAGGCGGCAGACGTCAACCCGACGTGGTCCGGTTCCGGCATCGGAATTACCCATACTTCGTCTAATCCCGGGGTGCCCCAGTGCAGTTCCGGCGTTTCGCTGTCCAAAACGTCGTATTGGTCGGAGGCATTTTTTGCCCGGTCCAAGGCGGCCGTTTGGCGGTTCCACGTTACACGGTTTACGGGGGCGGTGGAAGAGGTTTTTTTATCTAAAAGTTGCCCGAGGGCTTTACGCTCTTGTTCTAAGGTTTGTACTGTTTGTTGTAAAAAGCGGGTTCTATCAGCCGTGGTAGCGTGGGCGGCGGGTACTTGCGGCAGGGGGAGCCCCAAGGCTTTTAAATGGCCGCGGGAGGCGTTAAATTCCGGCGTAAACGCCCAATTTGGATTTTTGATTAAGGCCTTGCGCGTTTGGTCTATGGCGTAGAGATTAGAGGATAATAAATGAAATTCCGATTCCGATAAAATTTTAGTTGGGTGAACGATTTTAGCGGCGGTAAAGGATTTTAAAATGCCCTTTTGGGCTTGCAAGGGGGTAACTCCCACGATACAGACGGCAAGTAATAAAGTAAAAAAACGTAAGTTCATTGTGCTCTCCTATATAAATAAGAATAAAAAATATCGGCGGGGGGAACAAGAGTCCAAAGACCTATTTTTAGGGCGGGCCCTTTGGCCCTTATTTCTGGGCCCTCCGCGCGCGAAGCAGATTTGATATCATATATATAAGCAGTCTAATTTGGAGGAATTATGAAGAAACTCGCCGTACCGGGGTGGATTAAGTCTTACGCTTGGTTCATCTTGGCTAACTGGGTGGTGTTTACCCTTTTCCGCGGAATCTTTTTGTTTGTGTTTCACGCGGCGCTTGTACCGCAGTCTTACCACGAACTGTGGCAGACTTTTTATATCGGTGCCAAGTTTGATGCCCGCCTTGCCTGTGCGTTGGCAATTCCCTTGGGCTTATACTTTACCGTTTGTGCTTTTTGGCACGGGGCGCGCGTTATCCGCAAGGGTATTTCTGCGTTGTACGCCGTGCTGGAAGCCGCGGTACTGCTGATTTATTTTGCCGATTTTGCGCACTATGCCTATATCGCAATGCGCATTAACTACTCCATTTTTAAATATTCCGAAAACGCCCTCATTTCCTTACAAATGGCTTGGGAAACATATCCCTTGGTGTGGGCGGTTATCGGTCTAGTTGTCTGGGGCGTGCTAGGGTTTTGGTTTGTAAACCGCTTGCAGAAAAAAGCCTTTGCCCAGACCGATAATTACCGCTGGAAAGGCAACTTGGGCTGGTTTTTTGTAGGGCTGCTTGTTACGGGCGGGCTGATGTTTGGGCAACTGAGCCAGTATCCGCTCCGTTGGAGCAACGCCTATCACTCCACCAACAACTTTATTTGCAATTTGACGTTAAACCCGGTGCTTAATATTTACGATACGGCCCGCTTTGTAAAGGCGGATAGTTTTGACAAGGCTAAAACGCAGGAATATTACGACACCGTAGCCGCTTACTTGGGCGTGCAACACCCCGATAAAGATACGCTTAATTTTGAGCGCACCGTGGCGGCCAAGCCCAAAGCCGAACAGCACGATTACAACGTGGTGGTTATTTTTATGGAATCCTTGGCTTGGAATAAAATTTCTATGACCAACCCGGATATTGACCCCACGCCGTTTATCAAGAGTTTGGCGGATAAATCCATTTTGTTCACGCATTTTTATTCGCCTACTTCCGCTACGGCCCGCGCTGTATTCGCTACGGTTACGAGCATCCCGGACGTAACGTCCTTCAAAACCAGTTCCCGCAACCCCTTGATTGTGGACCAGCACGTGGTGGTAAACGCCTTGCGCGATTACGAAAAATATTACTTCATTGGCGGGAGCGCCAGTTGGGGTAACATCCGCGGTATTTTGGAGCACAACTTGGGCGACGTGCATATGTACGAGGAAGGCAAGTTTGAACACGAACACCGCAACGACGTGTGGGGCATTTCGGACTTGGACTTGTTCCGCGAGGCTAACCGTGTGTTAAACGAGGAGCAAAAGGATAACAACGGCAAGCCGTTCTTTGCGTTTATCCAAACCTCTGGCTATCACCGCCCCTACACAATCCCGGACGATAACGCGGGCTTTGAAGTCAAAGACATCGGCGAGGACTTGGCCCACAAACGCAGTTTTGTAAGTGTGGCGGAATACAATTCGCTGCGCTTTTCCGACCACGCCTTGCACGAGTTCTTTAAATTGGCGGAAAAATCGGACTATTACAAAAATACGATTTTCCTCATCTTTGGCGACCACGGTTTGGCGGCTCCGCAATCTGAAAATATGCCGCGCGGCTATGTGGACTTGAACCTGATTAACCACCAAATCCCGCTGATTATTGCGGGTGGGCCGGTCAAAAAACCGCAGGTCATCAGCAAAACCGCCAGCCAAGTGGATATTTTGCCCACGGTAATGGGTATTTTGGGCCGCCCGTACTTTACGCGTGCTATCGGCCGCGATGTGCTGACTGACCCCACGCCCGAACCGGGTGCGCTTATCTACGGCTGGGCTGTATCGCCTGCTACCATTGGCTTTGTGCAGGGGGATTACTACTACCACAGCCAAGGCGAAAAGGAAGGCCTTTACAAGTACGCCGCAGATAATTACAATGAAGATATCTCTAAAAAAGAACCGCAGCGCTTTGAACATATGAAGGCGCTTGCCAAGGGACTGTATGAAGCGTCCCGCTACCAGTTCTATCACAACCAAAAACGTGATGAACGCGACGATTAAGGAGCAGAAATGAACGGACTTTGGATTATTGTTATTTTGGCGGTGGTGTTTGTCATTTACGCCGTCAGCGTGTACAACGGGTTTGTACTTTTAAAGAACCGCGCCACCGAGGCTTGGAGCGATATTGAAGTGCAAATGAAACGCCGCTACGATTTAATCCCCAACTTGGTGGAAACCGTAAAGGGCTATGCCCAGCACGAAAGCGGCACCTTGGAAAAGGTCATCCAAGCGCGCAATATGGCTATGGCCGCGCAGGGGAATATGAAGGAAATTTCCCAAAGCGAAAATATGCTCACGGGTGCGTTAAAATCCGTGTTTGCCCTGTCCGAAAACTACCCGGACTTAAAGGCCAACGCCAACTTTATGGAATTGCAGCGTGAACTGCGCGACACCGAGGATAAAATCCAGGCCGCGCGCCGTTTTTACAACGGCAATGTGCTTGCACTTAATACGAAAATTGAAATGTTCCCCAGCAACATTGTGGCTTCTATGTTCCACTTTGAAAAACGGGAATTTTTTGAATTGGCGGAAGGCGAACAAGCGGCCCGCCAACCCGTAAAAGTGCAATTCTGACGGGAGCCGTAAATGGCTACCACTTATGACTTTATAAAACAAAACAAGCGGCGCACCGTGCTGCTTGTTTTGTTATTTCCTATCCTGTTTGCGCTCTTAACGTGGGGCGTGTTTGCCCTTGTCTTTTTTGTGATAGGGGGCGACCCGTATGCCACGGTAAGCGAATTTCAGGCCACCGACCAAATGGCACAACTTAACCAACTGATGATGTATGTGTTGCCCATTTGCTGGGGGCTTGCAATGGTGTGGATAGCCGTTTCGTACTTTACGGGCGACCACATTATTTTAAATAGCGTAAACGCTATCCCGGTAACGGCCTACGACCAGCCGGAAATCTACCGTCTGGTGGAAAACCTGTGCATTACGCGCGGATTACCTCCTCCCAAAATCTATATTTTAAACGATAACGCGCTAAACGCCTTTGCCACCGGGCGGGACCCGGAGCACGCTTCCTTGGCGCTTACCAAGGGAATTGTAAAGAGACTGGACCGCGCAGAATTGGAGGGCGTGATTGCGCACGAACTCGCGCACATAGAAAACCGCGATATCCGCCTGATGTTAATTACCGTGGCGGGCATTTCGTTTTTTACGCTGGCGGGCGAGATTTGTTTTAGGATGGGGCTAAGCCGCGGGCGCAGTAAAGAGAGCGGAAAGGCGAATTTGCTATTTTTTGTACTGGGTATTATCTGTATGATTTACGGCTATATTATTGCACCGCTACTGCGTTTGGCGGTGTCCCGCACGCGCGAATACCAGGCGGACGCTACGGCGGCTTTAACCACGCGTAACCCGCGGGCCTTGGCCAGTGCGCTCAAAAAAATATCCGCTTGTCCGTATGTGGAGGATATCCAAGAACACTCCGCTATGGCGGCAATGTGTATTGAAAGCCCTATGGGGCCTATGGGTATGGGGCTGTTTGGCTCGCTATCCGGCCTGTTGGCTACGCACCCGCCCATTGAAAAGCGTATCCAAGTGCTTTTGGAAATGGACCGCGGCGTTTAATTTGTTCATAAAAAAGGCCCCGAAAAGGGGCCTTTTCTATTCCATTACTTTATCTAAACTGGGGTCAAAGTCAAAATATTCGTAGGGTTCAAACTCAAACATTTTGGCAATCAGGTTAAGCGGAATAATAGCGGCAATGGTGTTAAAATCACGCGCCGCGCTGTTGTATTTCTTTTTTGCACTTTGCACCTTTCCTTCGGCGTAAATAATGCTTTTTTGCAACTTTAAAAAGTGTTCGTCCGTCTTTAATTCGGGGTGCTTCATTGCGGCGGTAAAGACCTTTTTAAATTTTTGGGTGATTTCATTTTCCTTGGCTACGCGCTCTTGCAGGGTTTGCGCGGTGCGGCAGGCTTCCTTCATATGGGAAAGTTCATAAATAAATTCGCGGTCCAATTCGTTAAACGACGCGGCAGACAGCGCCAGCACCGGGATTAGTTCCGCGCGGTTCTTCATATTGTTATCTAATTTTTGCCAGGCGGCTTGGGCGGCCTTGTTAAGCAACACGAATTTCCAATACGCTAACCCAAACAGCACTACTCCCATACACATTGCCCCGAACAAGAACCAAATCAGCATATATAAAAACCTCCCATTGACGAACAGCCGGATTATCATTACAATTAAAGTATCGGTCCTGATATACTACAAAGTATAACGATTAACCCGCCAGAAATCAAGGACCGGGCGGGAAAATCGGTCAGTTTGCAGTTTCTTGTCGGGCCGGCTTACGCCGGAACTTTTACGGATTATCTACGGAGGGAATATGTTGCTTACGCTGTCGTCGTTTGCAGGTTTTACGGCGCTTGTGTTGGGCCTGTCGTATTACCTGACACGCAAGAAAGACGTATCATCCTCGGAAGGCTACTTTTTAGCCGGAAGAGGGCTTACCGGGTGGGTGATTGCCGCCTCACTCTTGCTTACGAACCTATCTACCGAACAAATGGTGGGCTTAAACGGCCAAGGATATATGTTTAATATGTCCGGTATAGGGTACGAAATCGGGGCGTCTTTGGCGCTTATTATCGTGGCGTTTTTCTTTCTGCCGCGCTACTTAAAAAAGGGTTATGCCACTATCCCGGATTTCGTGGGCGACCGTTACGACGGCGCTACTAAGCAGTTTGTAAACTTTTTGTTTTTGGCGGGGTATGTGCTTATCCTGTTGCCGACGGTGCTGTATTCCGGCGCGATTGGTATGGGCGGTATCTTTGACATTATGGGCACGTTCCACCTTTCCCCGATGATGGCTATCGTGGTAGTTGTGGTGGCGATTGGCGTGCTGGGGTGCTTATATACCATTTTTGGCGGGCTTCGCATTATGGCGATTGCCGATACGCTTAACGGCATTGGGCTCATTATCGGCGGGATGATGGTGCCGCTGTTTGCCCTGGCCTATGTGGGCGACGGCAATATTTTAGCCGGCCTTACCGAGGTGGTAAAGGCCCACCCGGAAAAATTTAATGCTATCGGCTCGGCTACCGACCCGGTTCCCTTTGCCACGATGTTTACGGGGATGTTCCTCGTAAACCTGTTCTATTGGGGCTGCAACCAGACGATTATCCAGCGCGCCTTGGCGGCCAAGAACTTAAAGGAAGGGCAAAAGGGCCTTTTGCTGTGCGCTATTTTTAAACTGATTGGGCCTATTTACTTAATTATCCCGGGCATTGTGGCGTTCCACATCTTCCAAAGCACGCCTTTGGAAGTGGGGGATATGGCGTACCCGATGCTGGTTAATAAAGTATTGCCGTTCTATTTAATCGGCTTCTTTGCGGCGGTGCTGTTCGGGGCGATTTTAAGTTCATTTAACGCGGCCTTGAACTCCACCTCTACCTTGTTTATGCTTAACGTCTATAAGCCGCTTATTAAGCCGACGGCCACGGACGAAGAACTGGTGAACAAGGGCAAATATGTGGGCATTTTATTGGCGGTGTTTTCTATGATTGTGGCGCCGCTGATTGCCAAGGCTCCCTCGGGCCTGTTTAACTATTTGCAAATGGTAAACGGCTTTTACAACGTGCCGATTTTTACGCTGATTATTTTCGGTATGCTCAATAAAACGGCCCCGGCGTGGTCGGCCAAGGTTACGCTGGTGTTCTTTATGGTGGGCTACGGCCTTACGCAGTTGGGTGTGATTAAGACGGATTTGCACTTCCTGCATATCTTGGCTATTTTGTTTGTGGTGTCCATTGTGTTTATGTACATTACGGGCAAACTGTGGCCGGCCAAAAACCGCTACGACGACGGCAAAGACCTCAACATTGTGGATAGTACGCCGTGGAATTTGGGCGTAACCGTCAGCGTGGCGATTGTGCTGTGCGTGTTTGGCGTGTATATCTTATTTTCCAAATTGGGTATTGCCGCTTAAACAAGTGTTTTGTAAAAAAGGGGGCGGGGCGAAAGTTCCGCTCTCTTTTTTTGTTTGGGCGGGGGAAAACTTGTTATAATAAACTAGACGAAAGGAGAATTTTATGACAGAAACCCGCATTAATATTATGGACCCGCAGCCCGCCCCCGTTCAGCCCGTGGCGGCGGACGAAACGCCCAAAGTGGTGTATGCCTCGGTAACTGAACGGTTTGTAGCCTTGCTGATTGATTACGGCGTAATTTTTATCCCGGGGCAGTTTATCGGGCTTGCCATTTTAAAGATTTTAGGGCCGTATGCCCAAATGTGGCAAATTGCGGCGGTGCTTGTGGGCATTAATGCCCTGTTTGTGCTGTACGAAGCCATTTTTTCGTGTGGCGACCGCGTAACGCTTGGCAAGGCCTTGGTGGGCATTGCCGTAGTCAAACAGGATTTGAGCGGCCCCGTGTCGTTCCCTCGGGCGTTTATGCGTGCGGTCGGCTATTACATTAGCGGCGCGCTTTTAATGTGTGGCTTTTTATTTGCGTTTTTTGATGACAGACACCGCGCCTTGCACGATTTTTTAGGCGGTAGTGTGGTCGTGCAAATTCGCCAAAAGGCTTGGTGGGAGCGGTTGCTCGTGCGGCTGCTCGGCACCTTGCTATTGGTGGGCTTTGCGTGGGTGATGTACCAGCAATGTTTGGGCGGCGGCTCCGTGGTGCAGCAGTATTATGTAAACCAGGCCAAAGCACAACTGCAAAATGTGGCTTTATTGGAAGAAGCCCATTACGCGCGCTACGGTTACTACACCAACGATTTACTGCGCTTGTCGCTCCTGTCCGGCGACCCGGTGCAATTCCAGCGCGATACGCAAAAGGTCCTTTCGCCCAAAGGGTTTAGAATTGGCGTGCAGAAGGATTCCTACAAAATTATGGCGTACGCCAAAGATACCAACAAAACGCCTGTGTACTTTTCCAGTAAATAGCGCAACATTTAGACCGAAAAAAAGGGAGCCCGTTTAAGGCTCCCTTTTTAGTGCTCAAAAAGCGTTAATCGTGGCTTTTTTCGGTGGAGTGCTGGCAGTTTACGCAGTAGCGCGCAAACGGCATCGCTTTAATGCGTTTTTTGGGGATAGGCTGGCGGCAATATTCGCAATAGCCGTAAATCCCTTTGTCAATTTTGCGCAAGGCGGCTTCAATTTGCCCAATGGTGTTGTGCGCGTTGCCGGAGAGTTCAAACAAAATTTCTTTATCCAAACTTTTGGAAGCATCGTCAATCGGGTCGCCTACTTCCGCTTCCGGCATATCCATATTCTTTTTATCTTTCAGGCGGGCGGCGGCGTCCTCTTTCAATTCCTCTAAATGTTTTTTAATTTCCTTTAATTCAGCGGCGGTGAGTGCTTCTTTGTTTGCTTTCTTAATAACCATACAACAAGTCCTTTCTATACAAAAATTTGCGTCCGAACGGGATATTCCCGTTTGGATAACTGTTTGATTAGTTTAGCAAAGTAAAAATAACTTTGCAACCCCCGCCGGTTCTGCGGACAAACGCGCCGGGGAATTGTTATAATAAAATAAGCCGTTTTATACCGGAGATTTCTATGAAAAATTTTTTAACCCGCCCCGTGGGGGAATTAATCGTTTCCAACCCCTTTGTGGATAATTACAAAAAAATGTGGCCCTTTGTTAAGCCGTATCTCTTCCGGGCCATTTTGGGCTTGCTGCTTGCGTTGCCCGTCGGCGCGCTGGATGCCACCGTCGCCTTGTTTATGAAGTATTACACCGATGATGTATTAGTCGCCAAAAATGCTGTTTTTGCCGCTTGGATTCCGCTTTTGATTATCGGCTTTGTGCTGGCGCAAAGCATTTTGACGTATTTGGTTAAATATTTAAATACGTGGGTGGGCAACAAAATTACCTTGGACGTGCGCAAAAAACTCTTCCATAAACTTTTGGGTATGCACAGCGGATATTTTGACACGACCGACTCCGGCTATATTATGATGCGCTACAACGGCGACGCCGACACCGCCTGCAACGGGCTAATCAATAACCTGCGTATGGTGGTTACGCGCGTGTTTTCGTCCATTACCTTGGTGTTTGTGCTACTGTACAACTCTTGGCAGTTGACGTTTATCGCCATCGGCGCGTTTGCCGCGGCGGGTGCGCTTATTTATGTGGTGCGCAAAAAATTGGAGGAACTCGTGCGCAATACGGTGGTGATTTCCTCTATCGCTATGCGCGCCTATAACGAAACCTTTAATGGCAACCGCACCATTGCCGCCTACAACCTGCAAGAGGACCAGGAAGCCCGCTTTAACCATTTAATGGACGAGGTGTTCAGCCTGAATATGGGTATGGTGAAACATACGGGCTGGCTTTCCCCGGTGATGCACTTTATCGTGTCCCTGGGTTTGGCCTTGGTATTCTGGCAGAGCAGTTCAATGATTGTAAAGGGCACCATTACCAGCGGTAACTTTACGTCGTTTGTTACGGCGCTTTTAATGCTCTACACGCCTGTTAAAACAATGGGCGATAACTATGTGGATATCAAAAAGGCTTTTTTGGCGATTGACCGTATTTTTGAAATTTTCGCACTCAAAACGGATATTTACGATGAGCCCAATTCCGTGGAAATGGACGGCCTTAAAAAGGAAATCCGCTTTAAAGACGTATCCTTTGCCTACAAACCCGGCGTAGAAGTGTTAAAGGACATCAATTTGACCGTTCCCGCAGGCTCCACTGTGGCTTTGGTGGGGAATTCCGGCGGCGGAAAATCTACCGTTGTCAGCCTGCTCCCGCGTTTTTATAACGTAACCAAAGGGACCATTACGATTGACGGCGTGAATATTCAGAATTTCACCTTAAAATCCTTGCGTAGCCATATTTCGGTGGTGTTTCAGGATAACTTCCTGTTTACGGGTACGATTCGCGACAATATTTTAATCGGCCGCCCCGGCGCCACGGAAGAAGATTTACAGGAAGCCGTTAAAAACGCCCACTTGGACGATTTTATCCACACCTTAAAGGACGGCTTGGATACGGTGCTGGGCGAACGCGGGATGACTCTTTCCGGCGGTCAGCGCCAGCGCGTAGCCATTGCGCGCGCCTTTATCCGCCGCGCGCCTATCGTCATTTTGGACGAAGCCACCAGCGCCTTGGACAACAAGTCCGAAGCCGTGGTGCAGAAAGCGCTTGATAACCTGATGAAGAACCGCACGGTATTTGTGATTGCGCACCGCTTATCCACGGTGATAAACGCCGATAAAATTGTGGTGCTTAACGAAGGTCGCATCGTGGAGGAAGGCACGCACGAAACCTTGTTAAAAGTGCCCAACGGCGCGTATGCTTCGCTCTACAACGCGCAATTTAAAAAGAAGGAATCTCATTAGTAGCATAAAGCCTGTTTATAATCAGCCCCGGTTTCGGTTTTTACCGCCCGGGGCTTTTTTGTGCGCTTTTGAAGTGTGGAAAGTGTTTTGCCGGCGGTAGGTTCTGAAAACCCTGCGTGCCGCCCGACCTTCGGGAATGACGACTTTTTCTCCATCGGTCGTCATCCCCGAGGAATTTAGTCGGGGCTCCGTTGTTGTTAAATAAGAAAGTCATCCTGAATTTAGTTCAGGATATACCGATTGTGTAGTTGGTTGTTGCTGTTGGACCTTAACGGCAACAACACAAGATGTAGATTCTGAAACAAGTTCAGAATGACCTTAATTTTTATAACGGCAAAAAATGTTGTTTGTAGTGGTCGTTTTCCGTCGTTCTTTTTAAAGGGGTTGTTTCGTTTTTTTTTTTTGTTAAAATTTTGATA
>SAMEA104315430__coassemble_496_pt1 | contig 16792 bp, 19 predicted proteins | sample SAMEA104315430__metabat2_low_PE_016 | metagenome-assembled genome bin SAMEA104315430 (sample SAMEA104315430) | gut metagenome | biome: Monkey gut; feature: monkey-associated habitat; material: faeces | place: China | collected 2013
CTCTTTGGCTACAAAGATATTCTAGCAAATCTGTTTCAATCTGTCAAGCCTTTTTTAAACTTCCGTTTAAAACGCTCAACCCTTACTACTCTTTTATTTAAGCATTTTTTTATCAGTTTGTCAAATCTTTTTTTAAGTTAAGTTGCAAACTTTTAAAACGCTCTTTACTGAGTACATATATATTAAAACAATTTTTTAAGAACTTGTCAAATCTTTTTTACTGCTTTGCAAACTCATCTCGTTTGCGTATATTTATTATATAACATATCAAAAATATTTTGCAACTATTTTTTTAAACTCCGTCGGTATTTCTCCCCCCACGCCCCCATTTCTTTTAGCACAGGGTCCAGGGATAAGCCCGTTTTGGTAAGCGTATATTCCACCCGCGGGGGCACCTCGGCAAACACTTTGCGCGTGAGTAATTTGTTTTCTTCCATTTCTTTTAAGTTGCTTGTAAGCACCTTTTGGGAACACCCCACACTCTTTTTTAGTTCGCCAAAGCGTTTGGTTCCCTTAAGCAAATCCCTTATAATAAGTACCTTCCACTTATTACCTATTAACTTTAATAGCACCGCCACCGGGCAAGGCGGCAAATTCTTTTTAGTAATCATATTTCTATTATACTGCATTAGTTACTTTTTGGCTACTAGCATACAAAAAGGTGCCTACTTTACAAAATAAACCAATAAAGGCAAAATATCTAATGTTATCCGGGGCAAAAGTTCCCCCTATATATAAAGGAGAAGAATATGAAGAAAGTTGAAATTAAAAATTACCAACACGAAAAGGGTCAATTTATGGCGGCCAACGGTGCGGAATTTACCGTAAAGGAAATTATCCCGCATAGCGACATTTCCACCTTGCACGCGAACTTTGTGGAAGTGGCCCCCGGACACTTTGCCTATGGATACCATTGGCACGAAATGAACGAAGAAGTCTTTTATGTGATTTCCGGCACCGCCGCTGTTAAATTGCACGACAGGGAAGTAACCTTAAAAGCGGGCGACGCTATTACCTTTCCCACAGGACCGGAAGGCGCACACGTCATCCGCAACGCATCCGACGCCGAAAAATTGGTCTATTTAGATATCGGCAGCGAACACTTGCCCGAAATCTGCCATATGCCCGGCGCCCAAAAGATAATGGTTATCGGCAAAACCGGGGTTGGGATGTACGACGAAACATCTAAATAGTTTCGCCTTTGTGATAAGCACCCTCGCACCTCTGCGGGGGTGTTTTATTTTTAACTTGTAATTTACCGCAAATTCTATCATAATATATAAAGTTATGTAAGGAGCAGAAATGACCTCGGAATTATATAAGAATTTGACGGCTACCCATACGGTTGATAAACTATTGGACGGGAAACGATTTTTGTTGGCCCGGTTAGCCGGACTTTTTCGTGGGAGATAATAATGCGTATTAAAATTAGAAATCCAAAATCTTATATTTCTTTACAGGAAATCTTCACCATAGTGATGTTTACGGCCTTTGGGTTTTGTTTCTTTTTTCTGTTAGACGGACAATTTTCCTGGCAATCTTACACTGCCTTTGTGACAGAAATCAGCGAAGGGGATTTAATAACACTTTTACTTTTTAAGTTGCTTCCGATTCTAATGGTATTTTTTATAGGCAATATCCTTTATCGTTGGATAAAATGCTTTTTGCCGAGCCACAGCCAAATGTCCGCTATCCGCACGATAGAATTTTTGAACGAAGGCGTAAAACTGGGATATAATAAGAATACTCTTCCCGTTTTCCTGCCCTATCCGGAAACGCGGTTCAGCCTCACCATTACCGCCTTTGATGTTTCCACCAAAAACGGACACCGCTCCGTTGCGGGGCCTTGCGTAATATCCTTTACGCAAGGGAACCAAACCTTCGTTTGTGACCATTTGTCAGCACGCCCGTTTACATTTTTCCCCCAACTCTTGGACTACCGCGCCCGATTTGCCTCCTTTCATTTCGCCGTCAACCCAAGGAGTTTACGCAACTCTTGGGATAAAACTGCCGCCGATAAAATCCGCACTATTTTTCAAGATTACATAGACTATGGCATTTTGTGCCCTTATGATAAGGCAACCCGCAATATGCTTTTAGGGTTGGGAATACTTTTCTCTCTGTTTATTATCCAATCCATTGTGCTGCTTAACTCGCTCACGCTATTTGCCCTGCTCACGCTCATTCTCCCATTAGTCGGAATATATATGATTTGCAAAGCGGTGAAGGCAAAAAAACTGGCAAAACAAATAGAAGAACTCAAACAACACAAAAAATGAAACTGAAAATAAAAGACCCCTCCACCTTATTTGGTGCCCACTTTTGGATTGCCTTGCTATATATTATATTTATTTTTATGCTCGCGCTCAGCACTTTCATGTGGGAAAAAGGTTCCTTTTCCTTGGCCGCGTACAACCAATTCGCTTTGGAAATTTGCGAAGGGAACGGAATGATTTGCTTTTTTGCGCTCCAAATATTCCCTTGGTTGGCGTTAGCCTTTGTAGGTTTAACGATTTACCGTATCTATACGATATTTTTTTCACCAAAGCGGCCCAAAAATAAAATCCGCACGGTAGAATTTTTGCCCGAAGGCGTAAAGTTGGAATACACCAAGCAAACGCGGCCTGTTCTGTTGCCATACCAAGAAACGCAATTTATATTAGCGGCAAAATGTGCAACGGTGTCTAACGATTTCTGTTCTTTTCCAAAGGTTATATTCTGTGAATTTACTTTTTTACAAGAAAATAAAACCATTTCGTTTCTGCACTACGAAAAGAATGCTATAAAAATGATTATCAACCTATTGAAAAAAGAAAATGCTTTCAAAAAGTTTGAACTAAAAGTAGACGCCGCTTCGGACCTTTCTAAGTATACTACTAAGGTTAATCGTTCCAAAGCCTCCAAAGGAATTATTGGCGCCATAGTTGAAGAACAAGCGGCAGATTCTATCCGTGCCACGTTGGAAGATTACCGCAAATATGGCCTGATTTGCCGGTTTAGCAAAGAAGAACGCGAAACACTTGTGTATTTCTTCTTTGCACATCTTATTTTGAGCGGCATGATTGGATACGAGTTATATAAACAACCAAGTGTTACGCGTATTGTATTTGTGGCCCTTTTTCTATCTACTGGTTTATTGTTTATCTACCTTTGGTACCAAGATAACCAAATTGCCAAACAACTGGCCCGCTTGAAAGGAAAAAAATAACCCCTTTTAGGCTTTTACAATACTCTCAATTTATTTATAATATAGGAAGAAACCAGACGGTTTAGTCCGTCATAAGGGGGACGTATGGATATCACCACACTTAATAAACAAGTCCAGCAGGAAAGTATATTCTTACAAGATTTAAAGCGCGAAGTCGGCAAGGTAATTGTCGGGCAGGAAGCATTACTTGAAAAAATGCTCGTAGCCTTACTGGCCGACGGACACATTTTGATTGAAGGCGTGCCGGGCCTTGCCAAAACCTTGGCCGTAAAGACCTTGGCGCAAGCCATCCACGCCCAGTTCCAGCGTATTCAATTTACGCCTGATTTATTGCCCGCCGATATCACGGGTACACTCATTTTCAACCCCAAGGACGGGCTTTTTTATCCCAAACGCGGGCCTGTGTTTTCCAACTTTGTACTGGCCGACGAAATCAACCGTTCCCCGGCCAAGGTGCAAAGCGCACTCTTGGAAGCGATGCAGGAGAGGCAGGTAACCATTGGCGAGCAAACCTACAAATTGCCGTCCCCCTTTATGGTATTGGCCACGCAAAACCCCGTGGAGCAAGAGGGCACTTACCCCTTGCCGGAAGCGCAGGTGGACCGCTTTATGCTTAAAGTAATGGTAACTTATCCCACCAAGGAAGAAGAAAAACTGATTTTGGAGCGGATGTCCTCCCACCAAACCATTACTGTAAATACCAATGTTACGCCGGAAATGATTTTAAAGGCGCGCCAAGTAACCGATTCCATTTATGTAGATGAAAAAATCAAAAACTACATTGTGGACCTCGTCTTTGCCACCCGCGACCCCAAATCGGCCAAGTTGGATAATTTGGCTTCGTTCATCGCCTACGGCGCCAGCCCACGCGCGACTATTTTCCTTACGCAGGCGGCCAAGGCCTATGCGTTCTTAAACGGGCGCGGCTTTGTAACGCCCGAAGATATTAAAGCCATTGGGTTAGACGTATTGCGCCACCGCGTGTTATTATCCTACGAAGCGGAAGCCGAAAACATCACGTCCGACCAAATCGTCAAACAAATTTTTGACGCGGTGGACGTACCGTAGTTCTTGGCTTGGGGGACAAAATGGATACCGCGGAAATTTTAAAAAAAGTACGCCAAATAGAAATCCAGACGAACAAACTGGTATCGGAAACGTTCGCCGGGGAGTATTTAAGCGCGTTTAAAGGCCAAGGCATTGAATTTGCCGAGGTGCGCGAATATACCCCGGGCGACGACATCCGCTCCATTGACTGGAACGTAACCGCACGCACGGGCATCCCCTATATTAAAAAGTACAACGAGGAGCGCGAACTGACGCTAATGATTGCGTGCGACGTGTCCGCGTCCCAGCGTTTCGGCTCTACCGATAAATTAAAGCAAGAACTGGCGGCGGAACTCTCCGCGCTGTTTGCCTTTTCCGCTATCAAAAACAGCGACAAAGTGGGTTTAATGCTGTTTTCGGACAAGATAGAACTCTTTGTCCCCCCCAAAAAAGGCAAAAAGCACGTTTTGCGCCTCATCCGCGAACTGGTGGCCTTTGAACCCGCCGGGCGCGGTACGGACATTGGCCTGTGCTTAGAAACGTTATCCAAGGTGATTAAACGCCAAGGCATTTTGATTTTAATTTCCGATTTTTTGGCGCCCGTTTCCTCATTTTCCAAACCTTTTAAACTGGCGGCCAAAAAGTTTGATTTAATCCCGGTAGTTATCCAAGACAAACTGGAAAAGTTTATCCCCCCCGTGCCCGCGTGCATAGACGTAACGGACCCGGAAACAGGGGAAGAGGATTTTTTGTGTCTGTCGTCGGGCGAACTAAACGCGGCGCTTGCCGAGCACGCGGAACACCAAAACATCAACCTGCGCGCCCTTTTTAACCCGTATAAGATTGAGCCTATTTTCGTCCGTACCGACCAAGCGCCGGCGGACCCGGTAATTGCGTTTTTTAAACAGCGCGCCAAAAAAATAAGAAAATAATATGAAAAAACTTTTTACTTTATTTTCCCTTTTGTTTTCCTTTGCTCTCTGCGGAGCGCAGGAAATACACTTAATTGAGCAGAAAGCCGCGGACAAGGTTCCCTTTGCCTCGCCCTTTGCTCTGCAATTTAGTTTAAGCCACACGCCGGGCTACGAGGTAACCGTGGATGAAAATTCCCTTTCCAAGGATTTTGAAATTACCCAAATGTCCGCTAAGCAAAATTCCCCCGGCACGCTGACATACGATTTTACGGCGCTCCCCTTTACCTTGGGCAAATCCACCTTTACGGTTACGTTTAACCTCGTGCAAAACGGCCACACCGCCACCCAGACAAAGGCCGAAGCATATATAGACATTACCCCCGCCAAAACCTTTAACGATAAAAACCTGCGAGAAATCCGCAATCCGTCCATCCCCGCCGGGTGGCTGGCGTGGCTGGTTGCTGCGCTTTTGTTAGGCGCGCTTATTTATGTACTGTATGCGTGGTACAAAAAACTGCACGAGAAGCAACTCTCTGTCGCCGCCGTTCCCGAAGACCCGCGCCCCGGCAACGAAATTGCCCTCTCGCAAATTGACGCGTTATTAGACAGCGGCCTGTGGGAAAACGCCCAATACAAGGTGTTTTACAACACCCTTACCGACATTTTGCGCGAATACTTATGGCGGCAATTAAAAATAGACGCGTCCGCCGATACGTCCACCGAAATTTTGGCCCGCATTAAAACAATGCCCAAACTGGCCCCCCTACGCACGCAGTTGCGCCAATTTTTAAGTTCGGGCGACCTCGTGAAATTTGCCAAGGCTGTGCCCAGTTTGGATACGCGCAACCGCGACATCCAACTCTTGCGCGAAATTATTGTGGAAACCTCGCCCAAGGAACTGGCCCCCGCGCAGGAGGTTAAAAAATGATTTATTTCTTTTTAATCAGCGTTTTGCTCTTGCTGGCCGCTTTATCTGCCGGGCTAATTACCCGCCGAGCGCCCAAAGCGCAGGCTATTTGCACGGCGGCGGCCACGGCCTTATGCGCGGTTTCGCTGGGCGGCCTGCTGTTTGAACACTTATCCGGCGGACGGGCGGAGTTTATGCACCCATGGGCGTTTTTACTGCTTGTTATCCCCTTTGCCGTGCTTATTACGCACACCGTATTAAGGAGGGCGTTCAGCCGCCAAATTTCCTACCCCTTGGCGCATTTAATGGTGGAACAAACCTCCTTGCGCGTACTTTTTACCCGTTGGGTGCCTATCCTGTTATATACGGGCGCGCTTATTTTGATGACAGCCGCCCTCGCCCGGCCCGTAAAAGTGGACCGCACCGTCGTCCCCCCCACCGAGGGCGTGGATATTATTTTGTTAATGGACGTGTCCGCCTCTATGCAAAAGCAGGACTTTTACCCGAACCGCTTTGTAGCCGCGCAGGAAACCGCCGCCCGCTTCATTAAAAAACGCCCGACGGACCGTATCGGCCTGGTGGCCTTTGCCAAGCAGGCAATGCTCCAAGCCCCGCTCACCTTGGACCACGAAGCCCTGCTGGAATATTTAAGCACTTTATATTTAGGCGTAGTGGACCCCAACTATACGGCTATCGGCGATGCGCTCGCGGTGGCTTCCAACCATTTAAAAGACAGCAAAGCCAAAAGCAAAATCGTTATCTTGCTGACGGACGGCGATTCCAACGCCGGAACCATTGACCCGATGCTCGCCGCCAAGGCCGCGGCTTCGTATGGTATCCGCGTTTACACCATTGGTACGGCCAGCGCGCCCCAGCAGAGTTTGTATTCCAGCGCGCAGGACGAAATTAACGAAGGGCTGATGTTGGAAATAGCAGATGCAACGGGCGGAAAATTCTTCCGCGCCAAAAACGAGGCGGAACTCGCCAAAATTTACGATATGATTAATGAACTGGAAAAAACACAATTCGCCCCCAGTTCCACCGTCAACCGTACCGATTTTTACCAACCGCTTTTGCTGGCGGCGCTTTTGTTGGCGGGAACGGCGTTTATCTTGGAAAAACTATTTTTAATAAAGGTGCCCTGATATGGAACTTTTTGCAAATCCTTGGTTTTTGGTTTATTTTATCCCGGCGGCTCTGCTGGTGTGGCTGGTGGCGTGGTCGGGCAAGAAACTAAAAAACCGCCTGATTGCCGCCCTCTTTGGCCCGCAGGCGTACCAGAAACTAACCGCCAATTTGCGTCCCGTTACCTGGAAGCGCGGCGCGTGCTTCGGCCTCTTTTTATTCTTTTTATTTGTGGCCTTAGCCGGGCCCCAATGGGGTACGGAAGTAATAGAGGTGCAAGGCTCGTTTGCGCAAACGGTTATCGCAGTGGACGTTTCCACCTCTATGCGCGCGCGCGATTTAAAGCCCGACCGCTTGGACAACGCCAAAACAATGCTCAAAATGCTCGTCAACAATTTAAAGGATGAGCGCATCGGCATTTTGGCGTTTACCTCGCAGGCGTATGTACAATGCCCTATCACTACGGATGAGGACGCACTGACCTATTTTATTAACTCCTTACAGCCCGATATGCTGCCTGTTCCGGGCACCTCGTTAGCCGCCCCGGTCAATTTGGCGGCCCGTATGCTGGCCAAATATCCCGGGCAAAAAGCCCTTATTTTACTGACGGACGGAGAGGACCACTCCCCCGAAGAACTGAAAGTCGCACAGGAAACCGCCCTTAAAAACGGTATCCGCGTGATTGCTATCGGTATCGGTACCAAAGACGGCACGTTAATCCCCGCCAAACTGGACGCAACGGGCAAGATTTTAGAATACAAAAAGGATAAAACGGGCAAAACCGTCGTTTCCAAACTGGATGAAAAAACGCTGCTCGCACTGGCGCAGGCCACCGGCGGCGCGTATATCGCCTACACCACGCCCGCACAAGTGGCGGCCAAGGTGGAAGCCTCGGTAAAGGGGCTAGACAAAACCTCCGCCCGGGCCGCTTCGCGCGCGGTTTACAAGAACCGCTACGCCCTTCCGCTGGCGCTGGCTATCTTGTGTTTGGCCGCGTTTCTGCTGTGGCCGCGCGGCAATAAGCGAAATACCGTCCAAAAAAGGTAAAATAGTCTTATGAAGAAACTTGCTTGCTTTTTACTTATTCTCTCCTCTTCGTCCGCCTTTGCGGGCGTGCGCGGGGATTTGCGCGAAGCGGGCAAGTTATACCAAGATAAAAAATACGGCCAAGCCTTGGCTAAATACCAAACAGCCTTGCAAAAAGCCCCCCATAAAGAGCAAGCCTCTTTCGGCGCAGGGGCGGCTTCGTACTATTTAAAGGATTACCAAGCGGCTGAAAAAGCCTTTGAAAACACCGCAGAACAAAACGGTAAACTCCGCCAAGACGCGCTCTTCAACCTAGGCAACGCCTACTACCGCGCGGGCGATAAAGAAAAAGCCGTTTCCGCCTACCGCCAAGCCATTGTCGCTAATCCCAAAGACAAAGAGGCCGTGCACAATTTGCAACTGATTATAGAACAACAGCAGAGCGAGCAAAACCAGAATAACCAAAATCAGCAAAACAGCAACAATAACTCCTCTAACCAAAGTAAGCAGGACCAAAACAACAAGGGCCAAGCCCCACAGGATAAAGGACAAGAGGAACAACCGTCCAAGCCCCAAGATACGATGAATAAGGACGATGCGGACCGCGTAATGCAAATGGCGCGTGAAAACGAATACAAAAAGCCCACCCAACCGGGCGAGGCGCAAGACCCCACGGTGGATAAGGATTGGTAATATGCTAAAAAAACTCCTTTTTTCCCTTTGTTTGCTGTTTTTTACCGGGCTTGCTTGGGCGCAAATTTCCGTATCGGCTTCGGTGGATAAAACTTCGCTCACGCTGGACGACGAAATTACCCTAACCGTAACCGTACAGGGAGCCGTCAGCCCGCTGACAATGCCGCAACTGCCCAGTTTGCCCGCGTTTAACGTCTATTCGCGCGAAATTGACCAAACCTCTATCAACGGCAAAAGCACCTCGGTCTTCCGCTATGTAATGCTGCCGCGCTTTGTGGGCAAGGCGGATATTGGCGCCGTAACCGTTAAATATAACGGGAAAACGTATAAGACAGACCCGATTTCTATCAGCATTTACCGCAATTCCCAAGGCGTGCAAAATAACCGCCCGGCCACCAGCACGGGCCGCGCCGTAACCAACGGGACATATGACTCGTCCATTAATACGGCGGCTATTTCGCGCCAAGTGCAAAAGGCGGACGAAAGCCTGCCCCCGCTTACGCAAAATTTGATGAACCAAGCCTACGCCCGCGGAAGTGAAAATTACTTTTTGGTTTCCGCCGTAAGCAATAAAAAACCTTATGTAAACGAAGCCGTTACCTTGGCGGTGCGCTTTTATTATTCGCGCGAATTTTACGATGCGCCTTACCAAAAGCCTGCCGTGTATAACTTATTTATGGAAGATGCGGGCTCTGCCGAAGGAACCCAAAGCATTAACGGGGTACTGTACCGCTATAATGAACAACGCTACACCGTTACGGGGGCGGCCCCCGGCGCAGCCTCTATTGGTGAGGCCGTCGTGCAATACCGCACCGGCTCCGCGTCGCTTTCTCCGCTGGACCGCCTGTTTGGCGGCTCGGCCGTGGGGGCGGAAAAAACGGCCACGTCCAAGGAAATTTCTCTCCAAATCCGCCCGCTTCCGACCAATGGAAAACCAAACTCCTTTTACGGCGCCGTAGGCCAAGGTTATACCCTTGCCGCCGGGGCCGACAGAACACAAGTGGAAGCCGGGGAAGCCGTTACGGTTACCGTTACGGTAAAGGGGCCGGGCAACTTAAAGGGCACCGGCGATTTAAAGTGGCCGCAGATTGCTGGATTTAAAATGTACCCCGCGGCGGCTGCCGCAGGTTCCTTGCCGTCGTCTGACCAAGTACGCGGGTATAAGGAATTTAAGACGGTACTCGTACCGTCCGCTTCGGGTATTTACGTTGTTCCGGGCGTTAAATGGTCCTATTTTAATCCGGCTTCCGGCCAATACAAAACCTTACAAACGGAACCCATTACGGTATCCGTTTCCCCCTCCACCAAAAAGGAAAGCGGCTTTGATTTCGGTTCCGTAGCCCACACGGGGAGCGGCTTTCAAACCTTGGGCAAGGATATTGCCTATTTAAAAACGGCTTACGCGCCGGAACCGTCCGTACTGGCCCGGTTAAGCGCGTGGCAGGACGTAAACTGGGCGGCGCTGGTAATTTTGGGCCTTAGCGTATTTTTTGCTTCCTTTGGCCGGAAATCTATGGCCCGAAAACGCGCCTATACGCACGCTAAAAATTTGCTTAAACGGGCGGTGTCCGACGAACAGGTGGCCGAAGCGTTATCCGGCTATTTGCAACAGAAATTAAACATCGGTACGGGCAGCCTGCCCCTGCGCGCGATTGTAACCGCACTGCAAAAAAGCGGCGTTACTCCCGCCACCGCAGAAGCGTTTTCTTTACTTTGGCAACGGCTGGAAACGGCCCGCTTTGCCCCCGGCTCGCCCGATGCGCTAGACCCGCAAAATCTGTCCTCACAGGGATTAGACGTATTAAAACTAATGGAGGAAGAAACCAAATGAAACGCTTGTTTATTTTAGTATTTGCTTTACTTGGGTTTACCTCCGTTTTTGCCCAAACGCCCCTGCAAAATGCGGAAGAATTTTACCGCCAAGGCAAGTTCTCCGCCGCCTTGGGCCTATATGAATATGATTTAAAAACTCACCCAAACGACCCTTATGTTTACTACAATATAGGTAACTGCTATTTTAAAATGGGCAGTATGGGCTTGGCCGCCGCGAATTATTACCGCGCCTTTAAGTTGGCCCCGCGCAACACGGACATCCGCAATAATTTAGCCTTGGCTTTATCCGCCGGGGGCGAAAGTTTGGTTCCGGCCGGGGTGCCGCCCGTACTGCATAAGGCGTTTTTCAGTTTGTCTTACAGCGAACTAAAAGGGCTGACAATGGTTTTATGGTGGGTGTTCTGTTTGCTCGCGTGCGTATGGGTTTTAAAACGCCGCGGCGGAAGAATTGCCGCAACCGTGGCCGTAGTGCTTTTGCTTTCGGCCGGGTGGTTTTATATGCGCCATAAGGCCGAAACGGAACCCTTGGCCGTAGTAGCCGCCCCGGTGGCGGAAATACGCAGCGGGCCGGGAACCAATTTCCCCGCCAGCGCAAGCGTAGCCCAAGGACACCTTTTAACCGTGCAGGATGAAAAGGATTCCTGGTACGAGGTTATTGTAAAATCCCAGGGCATAAAAGGCTGGGTGGATAAAAACGCCATTGAACAAATTTAAAGGAGTTAAAAATGTTTGTAGAGCAACAAGCCGACGAATTAATTAAAGCCGTTGAATATGTAAAAGAACACCTTTCGGACAAGGTGGAAACCTTGTCCGCCGAGGTGGTAAAAGCCTTTAAAAACGGGCATAAAGTAATTTTAATGGGCAACGGCGGGAGCGCCTCCGACGCGCAGCATATTGCGGCGGAATTTGTGGGCCGCTTTAAAAAGGAACGCCCGTCCCTGCCGGCGCTTGCGTTAAACACCAACTCCTCCACCCTTACCGCCATCGGTAACGATTATTCTTACGATGTGGTTTTTTCCCGCCAGATTGACGGGTTTGCCCAGCCGGGCGATGTGGTAATCGGTATTTCCACTTCCGGCAACAGCAAAAATGTTTATTTAGCCAAACGCAAGGGCTGCTTTACGGCGGCTTTTTTGGGCAAGGACGGCGGCACCATTAAGGATATGTGCGATTTGCCGCTTGTGGTAAACGTAAAAGATACACCGCATATTCAGGCCTGCCATATTTTTATGGGCCATTGTATGTGCGATTTAGTGGACCAGGCATACTGATTTATGAAAATAGCAATAGGATGTGATCACGCGGGCTTCCCGCTGAAAGAAACCGTAGCGGCTGTTGTACGCCGCTTGGGGCACGAAGTAATTGATTGCGGCACGTTTAGTTGCGAACGCGCCGATTACCCCGACTATGCCGACAAAGTAGCCAAACTGGTGGCTTCCCAACAAGCCGACCGTGGCATTTTGCTGTGCGGAAGCGGGGTGGGTGTGTGCATTACGGCCAACAAAACCAAGGGCGTGCGCGCTTGCGTCTGCCACGATGCGTACAGCGCCAAACAGGCCGTAGAACACGATGCGCTCAATGTGTTGTGTATGGGGGCACGCATCATCGGCTCGGCCGTGGCCGAGGAACTGACCGAACGATTTTTAAACGCCTCTTTTTTGACGGGTACCCGCCACGAAATGAGGCTTAATAAAGTAAAAGCGATTGAAAACGCGAATTTTAAATAAAAAATAAGGATGGAACGTATGAATACACAAGCAAACCCGATGGCCGAAGGAATTGTCCGCGAAGGGGAAATTAAACTGGAAGGATTAGAGTTTAATACTAAATTCTGGGCCAAGGATCCCACTCTTTGGAAACAAGATAAAGAAAGTATGGACTTTATCGTCAAGTTTTTAGGCTGGCAAAAAGTCTATAACTGGACGTTGGAACGCATTGACGATGTGCTCGCCTTTGCCGAAGACGTAAAACAAAATTTCAAACATTGCGTAATTATGGGTATGGGCGGTTCCTCGCTCGCGCCCGAAGTGTTCCGCACCGTATTCGGTAAGCAAAACGGCTGGCCGGAACTTATCGTGTTAGACACCACCAACCCCGATTGGATCGGCGCCGCCCGCGCCCGCATTAACCCGGCGGAAACCTTGTTCATCTTCGCCAGCAAATCCGGCGGCACGGTGGAACCCTCCTCCCAATTTGCCTATTTCTACGACGAAGTAAAGAAAGCCGGCGTAAAAGAACCCGGCAAGAACTTTGCCGCTATTACCGACTCGGGTACCGGGTTGGAAGCGCTTGCCAAGAAAAATGGCTTCCGCAAAACCTTTATTAACCCCTCCGACATCGGCGGCCGCTTTTCTGCCTTGTCTTTCTTTGGTATTGTGCCTGCCGCCATTATGGGCGTAGATGTAAAACGCTTGCTGACCATTGCCCAGGAACAAGCCGAAACCTTTGGCCCCGAAGCCCCTGAAAAAGGCAACGCCGCCGTGCAGTTGGGCGCTTATATGGGTGCTTGCAACGTCAATCACAGCAAGGACAAAATGACCCTTTTAACCCCCAAAGATTTAGCCACCTTCGGCCTGTGGGCTGAACAGTTGGTAGCCGAATCCACGGGTAAAGAAGGCAAAGGCGTGGTACCGGTGGCGGGCGAAACGCTCACGCAAAACTTTGACTACCGCGAAGACCGCTTCTTTGTGCACTTGTCCACAGGTAGCGAAGACGACAAACGCGTCAGCGCCATTGCCGCCGACCTGGCCGAACGCAGTTACCCCGTGTTTACGATTAAAATGGACGACGTCTATCAGTTAGGCGCTATGTTCCTGCTGTGGGAAATTGCCACTGCCGCCGCGGGTGCCATTTTGGGCATTGACCCCTTTGACCAACCCAATGTGCAAGACGCCAAAACCCGCACGAAGAACCTCTTGGCTGACTTGGAAAAAGGCAACGTCCCGGCCGAAGTTTCCGCCCCGATTTTGGTCTCTTCCGACATCGCTGGCGAAGTAAAACTGGAAACCTTGGCCCAAGACTTGTATTCCCTCTTGGAAAGCAACGACTATGTGGCCTTGCTCCCGTACGTCTATCCGTCCGAAGAAACCGACAAGGCCTTGCTTGGCCTGCGCGACAAAATTATGTTGCGCACCAAACGCGCCGTCTTGTTTGGCTATGGTCCGCGCTACCTGCACTCTACGGGCCAGTTGCATAAGGGCGACGGCAACAACGGTGTATTTTTGATTTTGTCCGCCGAACCGGCCAACGATATCAAAATCCCGGGCCAGCACTACACCTTCGGCCAACTCTGCAATGCGCAGGCGTTGGGCGATTTCCAGGCGTTGCAGGCCAAAGGCCGCCGCGTGATTAAAATTCACTTGGCGCAGCCGCTGTTGGAAAGCATCAAAAAAATCAGCGACTTGTTCTAACTAATTCATAAGCAAGGCGGTTCCTTTAAGGGCCGCCTTGCTTTTTTATCTATGACCAAAGTATTTATTCAAACCTACGGCTGCCAAATGAACGTGGCCGATTCCGACGAAATGTTTGCGCATTTGGCGGCGCGCGGCGCGCAATATACCGACCAGTTGGACGAGGCCGATATTGCCCTTATCAACACCTGCACCGTGCGCGACCACGCCGAACACCGCGCCGTATCGTTCCTGGGCCGATTAGCCGAGTGGAAGCGGGAAAAGCCGGGCCGCGTGATTATTTTTGCGGGCTGTGCGGCGCAACGCTTAGGAAAAACGCTTCAAAAGAAATACCCCTTTTTAGACATCGTTTCCGGCGCCAAAGAAATTGAACACTTCGCCGACACCTTGGACGCAAGCGGCCTTTTTAACGCGCCCGGGCAGGAGCATAACTTGCTCACTTCCGGCTTAACGGGGTATGTAACCATTATGCGCGGGTGCAATTTTGCCTGCTCGTACTGCATTGTACCCAGCGTGCGCGGGCCTGTAAAATGCTTGCCCGTAGCGGATATTTTGGCCGATGCCGCCCAAAAAGCCAAGGCGGGCGCCAAGGAAATTATGCTCTTGGGGCAAACGGTCAACGCCTATCAATTTGAAAATACTTCCTTTGCGGATTTATTAAACCAAGTCAGCCGCCTGCCCGGCGTGGAGCGCGTGCGTTTTACGAGCCCGCACCCCATTTATTTTACGCCCGAATTTTTAGCCGCCATTAAGGATAACCCCAAAATCGCCCGCAATGTACACCTGCCCGTGCAAAGCGGCTCCACCAAGGTTTTGCAGGAAATGAAACGCGGCTACACGCGCGAAATATTTTTGGAAAAAGTCCGCGCCTTAAAGGCCAACGGATTTACCATTTCCACGGACATTATCGTGGGCTTCCCGACGGAAACGGAAGAGGATTTTAAAGAGACGCTTTCGCTCGTGGACGAGGCGGAATTTTTTGCGGCGTATTGCTTTAAATATTCCCCCCGCCTGGGCACTCCGGCGGCCAAAATGAAACTCTTAGAGCAAAATATACTGGAAGAACGGCTTGATATTTTGTTAAATAAAGTAAGAGGTTTGTCCGACGCGGCGTATCAAGCGCAGGTCGGCACTGTGCAGGAAGTGCTTTTGGAAAGTGAAAACAAAGGCCGCGCTTCCGGCAATTTTTGGGTAAAGACCAAAAAGTCTTACCCCGTTGGCTCCGTCGTAAAAACCACTATTGAAAAAGCCGACGGAACCTTATTATTTGCGAGGGACTAATTTTATGAAACAACATTTTCCTGAAAAACGCAGACATCCGCGTATGCCGGTCATCAGCAATTTGATTGAACCGGTCAACTTGCATTACAAAACTGCCGACGGCAAGGAAACCTCCTTGGTCGCCATTTTGGCGGACTTGTCCGCCTCCGGTATGCGTATGATTAGTTTTTTGGGCGCGCCGCTGGCCGACAAATTTTCCATCAGTTTGCAACTGCCCGGCACGGGCAAAATGGAAGTGCAGGCCCGCTTGGCGTGGGTGAAACAGCGCGAAAATGTATACACAATCGGTATTGAATTTGTAAAAATGGCCGAAAAAGACGCTAAAATCATCAGCGAAATGGCCGACGACTTCAACGATTGCGACACGCGCATTTTGCTCAAACTGCCCGAAGTTTGCGTGGGCACCTGCAAATGCAACAAAATCTGCAACAAAATTCAAAAGGACGAAGCCCTTTTTGAAGGCAAATAGTTTCCCAAAATCGCAAATAACTTATGAAACCCCCCCGGCCAAAACCGGGGGTTTTTATATTTATCGCAGAGAATAACTATATCCCGTTTTTTCCGAATTACTACCGCTTGGGCTATCTCTTCCTGACAAATTTTGACAAATTCTATTAGAAATATCCCCAACATCTAATGACGGAGCCCAACAAGCGGCTCCTTCATATATGTAAAATTTTACTAATGAAACGCGATTCTTTTTCTCCATACAGGTAACCGAATAGTTAGGGTTTCCGTTTGAATCCGTATCTCTAAGGTTGCAAAACATATCACTATTGCCCACTTGGGTAGAAGTATATTTTTTAAACCCGGCGGGGATTGCAATAACCAGTGAATCAAAATTGGTGGCGTAGCGGTTGGTTTGCATATAAAAATGCTGTTGGGCTTGGTCCACCGCGCGCATAAAGGCGTACATTGTAGCGGCGCGGCTGGTGCCCACCGCAACGCGGTACGACGGCAACGCCGCCGCGGCCAGTATGCCGATAATGAGGACAACGACCAAAAGTTCAATGAGGGTAAATCCCGCATTTGCCGTACGGCCACTTGTTGTTAAGCCGTCATCCCGTAGTGTCTTTATACGGGATCTGTCGTTATTGATATTGTCATTCCCGAGTGTTTGGCGGCCCGCAGGGTTACGGAATCTGTTGTTATAGTTGTTTTTGGTGTCATTCCCGAGTGTAGTAGTCGGGAATCTGTCGTTATTTAAAAAAAGCAACGATAACAACGGATCCCCGAACGCTCCGCGCCGGCAGACCTTCGGGGATGACGGCAACAACAATAACAAAGAATCTCTAAATCCTTTCATTTTTTCTCCTTGTTTAGGCCTTTATATTTGAGCAAAACGGCC
>SAMEA104315430__coassemble_549_pt1 | contig 15651 bp, 17 predicted proteins | sample SAMEA104315430__metabat2_low_PE_016 | metagenome-assembled genome bin SAMEA104315430 (sample SAMEA104315430) | gut metagenome | biome: Monkey gut; feature: monkey-associated habitat; material: faeces | place: China | collected 2013
GTCCGGCGCGGAGCGTTCGGGGATCTGTTGTTATCCAAACGACCTTTTTATTTTTCTACACGCAGGCGCGATTGGGGCAAAAAGGTTTTCTCCCCGTCCGGGCCGATGGACACGCCAAACGGCATTTGCGCCAATAGTTTCCACGTTTTAGGGATATCAAAGGCCTGATGTACGGCCGCATCCACCAGCGGATTATAATGCTGTAAACTCGCCCCAATTCCCGCCTGCGCAAGCGCCGTCCAAACCACCAGTTCCAACATCCCGTTGGACTGATACGCCCACAGCGGAAAATTGTCCTTATACGTCGGGAATTTTTGCTGTAAAGCCTTTACCGTGGGCCAATCCTCAAAAAATAAAATCGTGCCATAAGCCGCGGCAAATGAAGTAATTTTTTCCTGCGTAGGCGCGAATTTTTCCGCCGGAACAATCTTTTTTAACGCGTCCTTTGTCAGTTGCCAAAACTGTTGGTGTTTTTCCCCCAATAAAAGCACCACCCGCGCACCTTGCGAATTAAACGCACTCGGCGTAATTTTTATCGCTTGCTCCACCAAGGCGGTTAAGGCCTTATCCGATATCGGGCACTCGTTCGTCAGCGCGTAGCGAGAGCGCCGCTTTTGAAGTATCTTAAAAAAATCTTGTACTGTTCCCATATTTTCCCCCTTTTTATGAGGATAGCGCTTGATACGCCCCTTGTCAAAGCCGTATTTGGGTTAGAAAGACAACGCGGCAAAAAGATTGTTATAATAAAAAGGTCGCACGCAAGCCGCCAAGGCCTGCAACAATTTAATTCTGTTTTTGGAACCGTATGCAGAATACGGAGAATTATCGGAAAATTCCGATAATATTCTTCCACGCCAAAAGCAGTCGTTTTAGGCGCAAAACACACGGACTAATTACCCGTTTGTTTTGCGCTAAATGTTCCTTGCCATATTTATATGGCAAGGAACTACGGCTGTTATTATTTGGGTCTGTGGAAGAATCTCAAATATAGCAGCCGTTTTTAATGGCCTTTTTCCAAAAACAGGTAAGGAGAATATATGGAAAAAGGTTTTACATTAATAGAACTATTAGTAGTGGTGCTAATTATCGGCATTTTAGCCGCCGTCGCCTTGCCGCATTACGAAATCGCCGTAGAAAAGTCCCGGTTAAGTGAAGCAATGACGATACTTCACGCCATAAAACAAGCAGGCGACCTCTGCGTCTTAGCAAATCCAGATGCCGATACCGGGGGATGCCGTTTTGGCGGCTTGGATTTGGATATTGCGGGAGTAGAATTTGACGAAGCCGGAGATTATGGTACCGGGAAATTTTTTGAATATAATTGTGATATGCCAGATTGCCGAAATCCTTATGCAAATCCTATAAATTCAGAATATCAATATTTCTTTATGCTGTCCGACCCAGATTATGATAACAAAAGCACCTGTTACGGAGATAATGCAAAAGGCCAACGGTTGTGCAAAGCACTTGGAGGCAAACAAATTGATGTAAGCGGAAACCGCATTATTTACGCGCTATAACATACCAATCCCCCGGGGTAACCGGGGGATTTATTTTATCTGTTTGCGTCCGTAATTAATTGCTTGATTTTATCGTTAAAGGCCGTTTGGTCCAACAATTTTTCAAGCGTAAGGGGCATACGGTAACGCCAATAATGGCGCGGATTGGCGGGCACATTAATACGCTCCGCTTCCGGGTCCGGCGCGCGCAGGGCTTCGTCCATAGCCGCCCAATCCTGGTATGAAACTAGCGCCAGCATAGAGGGGCTATTTAAATGGAGCCGCACAATTTCCTCGGCCGTTTTCCCGTCCAGTTCCGCGGGGGCTTCGCCCGTTTTTCCTAATACCTCACGCCAAAAGCGCGCGGTATTTTCCGGGTTTTCCTTCCACCAGCCACGCAGTACGGACATATCGTGCGTGGACGGCGTCGCCACCGACAGATATGGGTATTTTTTCGTATCAGCAAAGGTTTCGCCCAACCGCTTAGGCATACGCTCAATTTCCAAGGACAAAATTTGCAACTTGCTTAATACTTCGGGCACGCAGGCGGGAATCATCCCCAAGTCCTCCGCACAGCACAGCATACGCGTGGCTTGCGTAATAGCCGGGAGTTTCTTCATCGCCTCGTTTTTCCAAAACTCGTTGTGGCGGTGGAAGAAATACTCGTTATACAGCCGCGTAAAGGCCTGCTGTTCTCCCACGGGCAAGGCGCGGTAGGCCTCGCTTGTCAGCGCGGAAATGCGCGGGTGAAATTTGGACGGGTCCTTGTGGTCTTCTACAAAAAGAACATTGGCCGCCAAGGCAAAGAGCCCCTCTTTTACCCGCAGGGCTTTTTCGTCCGTCTGGCCCGCAAAGGCCTGCTCAATTTGGCGTTGGGTGGCATAGTCGGGCTTTAACTGGTATTTCCCGTCCGCTTGTACATCTAAATATTTTTTTGCTACTTTTTCCGCCAAATCGCCGAACACTTCGCGCACCGTTTCCGCAGTAATGTGCGGGCGGACAAACGAAGCGTCAAACGGCAGGCCGTACGCCTTTATTTCGTCTGCGCTCATCGGCAACGCGGGCGAAAACTGGCCCAAAAGCCCCTGCACGGCGTGCAACGGGATTTGCCAAATGCGGAAGAAGCCCAACACGTGGTCAATGCGGTACGCATCAAAATACTGCGCCATATGGGCAAGGCGACGCGTCCACCAGCGGTAACCGTTTTGCGCCATTGCTTCCCAGTTGTAGGTAGGAAAACCCCAGTTTTGCCCGGTGGCGGAAAAATCGTCCGGAGGGGCGCCTGCCTGCGCGTTTAGGTGGAAGAGTTGCGGCTCTGTCCACGCTTCGGCACTGTTGGGAGAAATGCCTATCGGAATATCCCCCTTTAAAATAATCCCCTTTTGGCGGGCATATTGCACGGCTTCGGTCAGTTGGCAATGGAGCAAAAATTGCACATAATACCAAAAGCACACCGTGCCGTATTCCTTGGCACCGGGCTTGCAAAAGGCTACTAACTCATCATACGAAAATCGGGAATATTTCCCCCACTTGGAAAAATCCGCCGTTTTGTAATGGTCCCGCAAGGTACAAAACATTGCATACGCGGGCAGCCAATGCGTATTTTGCGCAAAAAAGCGGCGGAACTGCGGCGTAGATAAAATTGTTTTTCCCTCATTTAAAAAGGCACGCTTTAAATATTCCAGTTTTAATTGCAGGGCTTTTTCGTAATCCACCTGCGTGAGTTCATTTATTTTTTTGCGTTCCTTTTCCAACGATTTATTGCCGCCGGGCAACAGGCGCACATCCGCATACAGCGGGTGGAACGCATACACACTAACGGCGTTATACGGATACGAATCCTGCCAAGTATGCGTAAGTGTGGTATCGTTAATAGGCAAAATTTGAATTACCTTTTGCCCTGTTTTCTGCGCCCAATCCGCCAACTTTTTTAAATCGCCAAAATCGCCCACGCTACAGCCAGTTTCGCTGCGCAGGGAGAACACGGGGATAACCACCCCCGCCGCACGCACCGGGGCTTCCCCCGTAAAACTGGGGCGTAAATCCTGCCGCGTGAAAACCTCGTTATCCTTTAACGGCGGGTTATCTAACGTTCGGTTAAAGCCGTCCTCCCACAACACCGCGCCGTTACGCTTTACAATAAACTTATACTCCGCCGGGAAGGTTTGCTCTTCGGCGTTTAGCGTTATCCCCCACTCGTTTAATTGCGTACGCGTTAAGGGTAAGGCTTTGTCCGGATTCCAGTTGCCCAGTTGCGCCGTACTGCCACAGAGGTACAACTCGCCGTTGCACGGGGACTGCACGCGCAGTAAAAGCGTGCGCTTAAAAAGAGGCAAGGATGTTTGCATAACCGCCTGCGGGCGGAAGACTTCCGTAACCGCGGACGAATACAAATGCGCCTGCGCGGGCAGTTCGCGCCAAGCATCGTTTAAATAATAGGCCGAAGTCTGCGGCGAAACGGATAACGTCCGTTCCACCTTTTGCCACTCGCGGCGGACGGTTTTATTTCCCCGGCGGACCTCGTAATGGTACGCCATAACGGCAGGCTGTTTAAAAAGCAGTAAAATACTTCCCGTCCAAATTTTGCCGTCCTGCGTGGAAAGCGGGATATTTATTTTGCGCTCGTTCGCGCCCGCTTGGGCACGGTACAAAACGGCGTGGAGCGTTTCGCCCCACACCGTATTATAAGACAAACGAAAGGAAATCTTCATAAATTACTCCTGCGTTTGGCGGTCGTGCACCCGCAAGGTAAACGCCGCCGCAATGAATAAAAAGAGCCCGCCCACGCCCACGGCGGCAATCGCACTGCCGCCCAAAACGTGCTTCATAAACGGGCCGAAGAAGAGGTTTACACAAATTTGCGGAATCACAATAAAAAAGTTGAACACACCCATATAAAACCCCATTTTGTCCGCCGGGAGCGCATTGGAAAGCATTGCATACGGCATAGACAAAATACTGCTCCAAGCAATACCGATGCACACCATCGGGAAAATAAGCCCCATTTGCGTAAACTGCACCCCTAACAGCGTGAGCCCCAAGGAACCCAATCCCAAGCCGCCGATAATCAGGCAGGCAATGTGTATGGCCTTAGCGGAAAATTTAGTCGTCAGCCACAGCAAGGCGAACGCAAACACAAACGCCACACCGTTATAAATACCAAAGCAGGAACTGCCCCAGTTGGCGGCGGTTTCGTAAGCGGCCGTACCGGGCGCGGCGTGGAACACGCCGGAAGCAATACCCGGCGTAAAATACACCCACATTACCATAAAGGCCGCCCACGTAAAAAACTGTACCACGGCCAAGCGGCGCATCGTAACGGGCATTGTGATAAACGCGCGGAACATTTCCCGCACGGTTTTAAGCGGATTAAATGTTTGCTTTTTAAGATTGTTAAATTCTTCCATATCGGCAGGCGGATATTCGGGCGTGGTTTTGATTGTAGCCAAAATCGCCGCAATCAGCACCACCGCGCCGATGTAAAACGAATATTTAACCGTATTGGGAATATGCCCCAAGGGCGCTTCGGTACTTACGCCGCAAGCCGTCAAAATCTGCGGCAGGAAAGAGGCAATTACCGCCCCCGCGCCAATCATTACGCTTTGCATTGCGTAGCCCGTTTTACGCTGTGCTTCCGGCAAGATATCGCCCACAAACGCGCGGAACGGCTCCATACTCACGTTGACCGAGGTATCCAAAACCCACAACGCAATAACCGCCATCCAAATAGCCGAAGCCTGCGGCATTAAAAACAGCGCAAACATAGAGAAAATAGCCCCACCCAAAAAGTACGGGCGGCGGCGGCCCAAGCGGCACCAAGTTCTGTCGCTAAAATACCCAACCAACGGCTGAACGAGCAACCCCGTAACCGGGGCAGCCAGCCACAGCATAGGGATTTGGTCCTCACTCGCGCCCAAACGCGAATAAATCGCACTCATATTTCCCATTTGCAGGGCCCAGCCGAATTGGATTCCAAAGAAACCCAGGCACATAAACATTATTTGCAGAAAGGTTTTAGACGGTCTTTCTGTGGACATAATTCCTCCCGTAAAAATTGCATACTGCTTTTTTTATTATAACACTATTTTCCCCGTTCGCGTAGGGGAAGTGATAAAATATAAGTAAGGAGACTAAAAATGTGGTTTGTATATGCGTTATTATCGGCGCTCTTTGCGGCGCTTACTTCTGTACTGGCCAAAGTGGGTGTGGACGGTGTAAACTCCAACCTGGCCACGGCTATCCGCACAGCGGTAGTATTGGTGCTTGCGTGGGGCGTGGTATGGATGACGGGCGCGGGCAAGCAACTGGCCCTAGTCAGCCAAAAGAGTTGGCTCTTTTTAACCTTATCCGGCTTGGCGACGGGAGCCTCGTGGTTGTTTTTTTATAAGGCCCTTCAAATGGGTACGGCCTCGCGCGTGGTGTCGGTAGATAAATTTAGCGTGGTGCTAACGATTCTTTTGTCCGTTTTGTTTTTGCACGAAGCCGTCAGCCTGAAAGTATTGCTTGGCGGCGGACTGATTACGGCGGGCGTTTTGTGTATGGTTTTATAGGCAAAAATCTTTCGCACCGTCAAAAAGTTTGATATTATATTGTATATGGAAAACGAGTCGCTTGATAGCGTAAACGAATATTTTAAGCATTTGGGTAAAATCACCCAAGAACTGGACCGGGACGAAATGAACCGGTTGTGGAAACTCGCCAAACAAGGCGATAAAGATGCTAAAAATAAAATTATGGAAATGAATTTGCGGTTGGTTATTCCGACGGCAAAGCGTTTTCAGCGCCCGGGTATGGACCTGATGGATTTGATTGAAGAGGGCAACCTGGGACTATTGCAAGCGATTGATAAATTTGAGCCCGAAAAGGGCTACCGTTTTTCCACCTATGCCGTGTATTGGATTGAACAATACATCCGCAAGTATATTGAGGAACAGTCCGGCTCTATCAAAATTCCGTCGCACGCGTGGGGCAATTTGAAGAAATGGTTCCGTGCGTGGAACGAGTTAAAAGAAGCCAACGGACGTGACCCGTCCCTAAACGAAATGGCCGCAGAACTCAATTTGACCGCCCGGCAAGTAAAGTCCATTATGGACACGCTGAACGCCGCCAAGGGTGTGGATTCGCTTACAACCCTCATCCACGATGAGGACGAAACCACCTTGGAGGATTTAATCAGCGACGACGGCAAGGGCAATCCGCACGATGTGTTTTTGAAGAACGAAAACCAAAACAGCATCAAAAAAAGTATGGCGGATTTAAACGACCGCGACCGCCAAGTGCTTATTATGCGCTACGGCTTGGACGATAATGAACCCAAAACCTTGGGCGAAGTGGCGGAAATTTTGGGCTTGTCGCGCGAGCGTGTGCGCCAAATTGAAGAACGCGCGGTAAACACCCTGCGCAAGGAAGCGTACAAAGCGGGCATTTTGGAGCCCTCCACCTTGGATTTGCGCACGCGCAAACTGCATACGGCAATGCAACCGCGCTTAAAAACCAATATTTTGGGCCAAACGATAGACAAAAGCCCGTTAGCCAAACTGCTAAAACAGCGCGCCGCCCTGCTTGCCCAGCAAAAGGCAAACGAGGCAAAAAAATCTACTACCCAAAAGGCGGATAAAAAATCGCCCGCTAAAAAAAGTGCAGTAAAAGTGGCCGCGAAAAAAGTATCCACGAAAAAAACTGCACCCAAAGCGTCCGCCAAAAAGGCCGTGGCAAAAGGAAAGGCACCCGCCAAAGGTACCGCCGTGGCAAAGCCTAAAAAGGCCGCCAAACGCGGCAAAAAACCTACCAAATAACCATTTTACGCCCCCGTAGCTCAATTGGATAGAGCGGCTCCGTCCTAAGGAGAAGGTTGCGAGTTCAACTCCCGCCGGGGGTATTTCTATTTACAAGGGCTTTCTAGCAATACAAACTGCTAAAAAGCCTTTTTTCTCGTCGTAAAACCTATTTTGCAAAATTGGGAAATTGCGGACCTGTGCGGCAGTTGCGTTGTCAGCAAAATGTCAGCATAAAACCCCGTGCAGTCTTGTGCAGTGTTGGTGCTTCTGATTGGGCTTACTGGCAGCCGCAGGACCGTTTCGGATGCTCAACATCATACACTTTTCGCATAGCATACTCCTCTTTTTTGCCTTTGTTCCAGCCCTGCACCGGGCGCAAATACCCCACAACACGGCTGTACACCTCACACTTGGTTCCATGGCAGTTGGCTTGCGCTTCTTTTAGTTCGGCAATTTCTTTTAGTAGTTCTGCTTTTGTTTTCATGAGTTATCCTCTTTTTTGCATTTTTCACATGCCAACCGGCAGGGTTCCCCTGTTTTCAGGCACATGTATTCCCAAAAATAGTGGTCGTATTCCGCGTGCTTGCATTTCATAAATAAACCCCTATTAGCACCCCAACGCGGCCGGAACCTACAAATACGCCGGCGGTCGTGTTGCGCAAAAGCCCCGTAAAATCGTCTAGGCGCCTATCCGCAAACACATAAGGGGCGGCTTTTTGGTCCAAACCTACCCCGGCGCCATAGCGGTCAAAATAGGCCAAACGCGCGCCTAGCCCGGCTTTTATCTCGTTCCCTAATAGTCCCTGCACCGCGGGCCGAAAAGTAAAACCGGCGCGTTTTACGCGTATTGTTTCGGCTCCCTGTGTGGGCCGGACGACTTCTACCGTGCCTTCCGGCGGCACATATTTTACGGTTGCCTTAACAGAACCGTCCGGCTGGCGTACCTTGGCCGTGAGTTTGTTGGCCTTTATAACCACTTGGGCGGCGGTGTTTTCGGGCAACGTGGCCGTCTTGGCAGTCAGTTTATCCAGTTGCCGAGCCTTGTACCAGTTGGAAAATAGTAGCCCTGCCAGTAGTAGCAGGGCTAACAGCCTAGTTAGTTTTTTCATTGGTCAGGGCTTTTTCCGCGCGGCTCATAATCGCACGTTTAATGCCGTCATAGCCGATTTGTGCCAAGGCCAATACCACCAGCCCGATAAGCACAGCCATAAGCGGCGTTTTGGCCGTGATGCCCGCGCCATAAACGGCAATGAACCCGCAGAGCATAGCCCCGGCAAATACCGCCAAGGACCATACAAAGCCCGGCACCTTGAAAAACTTTTCTACCAAGTTTTTCGTCCACTCAATTAAGCCCACGCACGCAACTGCGGCCAGGCAGATAATCATTCCTAGTTCCATTGTTTCACTCCTTTATTTTTGTGATGTACCTTCAACGCCGCGCGCCTCTCTATCCATAGTGCGCTTGCGTAACCATAACAAGGCTTCTTCAAGTTTTGTTATGGCAAGAGCATTTTCACGGCAAGCAAAATTTCCTTTTTGAAAACTTTGCAAGCGGTCAATGCAAATTGCAATTAAATCTTCTTGGAAACACCCGTTTTGTCCAACCTCTTGCACGGGGCCATTTTGAAAGTGAACAACCGCATACGGTGGATTTTGGTCCCCATGCGCCGATGTTACTTTGTATTCGTGGCACGCACCACCTGCTCCGGGTTCGTCTAATACAATAACCCGCGTATGTTTTTTTGTTCCTATGTTTAGTTCTCTCATAAATACCTCTGTTTGATTTTTTAGTCCCATTTGCCCGTTTCCATCATACGGGCGTTTTCTACCGCCCGGCGGCCCACCTGTGCCGCCCATTTGCTCGCCAACATCTCTTTGGCGGCGGTCTGATAGTCGCCCTGTTCCACGGCGGTAAGCATTTTTTTGAAGCCTTTTAAGCCCGCAAGGCCCATATTAAAGGCCATATCCACCAATACAAATTGCCGCGCGTCGTCCAGTTTCCACCACCAAGGAAACGCGTCTTTGACGGCTTGTTCCGCCCGGGTTAAATCCTCTTGCAGGATAAACAAGGCGATGTTCTCACTAATCCCGTTTTCCAAATTGTGCCCGTAGCCAATAGTTAAATGACCCGTGGGGCACTTGTAAGGTAAACGGGAAAACCCCTCATAGCGGCGAATATAGGCCGTGGCTTTTACGTTATCCATTAGTTGCCTCCGTTGTGGCGTTGTAAAATAAACCCTTTAATGGTTTTTACGTCGTCAAGGATAATATCCACCTTAACGCCGGTTTCAGTCATTTTGCGCTCGTGTTCGGCTACCGTGCGTTCCAACTTGTCCACGCGCGGGGGCAAACCGTAAATGGTAAAGCACCAAAAGGCCACCGCACCGATTACGCCCGCGAGCCACACCCAACCTTTTACTTTGTCCGGGTTCATTACTCCTCCTCTTTTTGGGGTTCAGCCGGAGCAGACTCAACCGGCACCCCGCGCAACGGATTAGCCAACGCTTCAATTTCCTGCGCCTTGGCCCGCACATATTCGCTACAACCAGAGCCGTCCGCCAGCACCAGTTCCCGCACCGCGCGGGTCAGGCCCGTTTCTTGTTCCAAGGCTACAACCTGCTCTGCTATCGTCGGTTCTGGTGCAGGTTCGTTTTCTACAATGACATACTTGTCATCCACCAGTTCAATATGCGCCCCGTTTGCGTTGCACCAAATAGCCGCTTCCGGCGGATATTCTTTCTTAAAAGTTTGTCCGATTTTAAATTCTTTCATTAGTTCGCTCCTTGGCCCATAGCCCACCAATTAAAAGTAGAAGTCGCATGGGACCCGCTGTAAATAGTAAAACCTGTTTCGGTCTGCTCGGCGATTGGAGAATTGGCTTCGGCTCGTGCAGTATAGGCCCCGCAAGTTTGCGCAAGTACGGTGTAGGTGGTAGTAGCAAATGGCTTTGGAAATGTTACCGTAATATTACCAGCCCCTAAAACCGAAGATGAAGCGCCGCCCTGTTCCAATTTCCCGCTTTTATACCTCCGCCACCAAGAGCCATCGCTTAATACTTGCGCTTCTACAACATAATCAATAGTGGACAACACGTTAGACAAATCCATATTGGCTTTGCCGGCAAGCGCCCCTGTAAACTCTGCCGCCTGTGCCGTACTGGCGGGAACTGCCGCGGTAAAAGATACTATCCAAGGGTAGTTAATATTTTCCATAGGAGTAGCGGCCGCGTAACCGAAAGCATACCAGCGGGTCCCTTGTCCTTGTGGTTGTATGTTCTCGTGTGTGAACCCAGTTGCCGTAACATTATAAGGGTAATGTTCACTATCGTATGCGGCTTGGTGTCTAGTTGACATATTGCCAAACAACAACGTAGGAGGAGTTACGTATGGTTTCCAAAAGGTTTCTGTAATAGCCGTTGTACCAATCGTTTGAGGATTAGCAAAATACCCTCCCTGTTCAAGCCAGCCATCGCTATACAGGGCATACCAATCGTTGCCGTTGACTTCTTTTTTAACAAGATATCTACCTGAGTTTTTGTGTTTCGGCAAGCGCAGAGAGCCTGCCACCTCGTCCGCAACATAATAGGGGCACTCGCCGTAAGCGGACAGGGCTTCGTCGTACTGGGCTTTGGTTTTGCACAGTTCGGGGTGGCTTTTCACCCACGCGTAAAAATCGGGGTACAACGCGGAGGCGTTAGGATAATACTCGCCTGTCCACGCTGGCAAACAGCCGGGGTTGTCTTTGGCTAATGAGGATTGGCTCCACACTAACTGCCCGATGGCAAGTCCACGGGAATTTTGGGCACTCTGCGCCGCCATGGTGGCACTGGCCGCCGCTTTGGCGGCCCAGTGCCGGGCAGAATAAATTTCTTCTTCGCTCATAACGCCCCCTAACTGTTCAGCGCGGAAATATCCACCGCCTGGTCTTCCGGTGCATTGGCCAACTGTTTGCACAGTTCGGCCAAAGCCTGGGCCTTGGTTTGGGCCGTTTGGGCGGAAGTTGCACTGCTAGACGCCGCCGTGGCACTGTTCGCCGCATTCGTAGCCGATGCGGCCGCTGCCGTTTCACTTTGCCCTGCATTGGTGGCCGAAGTAGCCGCTTGCGTAGCCTTTCCAGCCGCGGCCGTCGCACTCGCCGCCGCGCTGGTGGCGGAACTGGCCGCATCCTCAGCTTTTTCGCTTGCCGTTTGGGCGCTGGTGGCCGCCGCAGTAGCGTTGGCCTCAACATCAGCCTTGCTGCCTGCCGCTGCCGTAGCGCTTTTAGCCGCCTTGGCCGCCCAATGTTTCGCAGAATAGATAGTCGTTTCGTCTGCCATAATTTAGTTCTCCTGTGTTTCTTTTATCTCGTCTAACAAAATAGCAATATCCACCGGCACATCTTCATCCGCACCGGCTATATTGCGTGCGCACCGCGCAATTTGCAAGGTCTCGTCTTTCAAGTCGGAGGCTTGGGATAAAGCCTTTTGGGCCTCTGCCTGCGCTTTTTGAGCCGTGTCTTTCAGTTCGTTTAACTGCTCTAAAAAGCCTTCTGCACTGGGTTTTTCCTCAGCGCTCACGGGGTAACAAATGGCGCGTTGGAGTTTTTCGTTAATTTGTTGCTGCGTCATGACGATTTTATCCAGTGCGGCTTCCAATGCTACCGCTGGGATTTCCTGCCCGGCTGCAAGGTTCAGTTCCTGCACTAGTGGCACGTCGCGCATAATCGTCAGTTTCTCGCCAACGGCGGGGGCTGTATTCAAGACGACATAGCCGGAATAACCAGCGCTGCCGCTGTTGCCGGTATCGTCCAGTTTCGTCTCGCCGTCTGTGTCTTCCGTGAGTCCTGTGTTGTGTATTTCCACCTCATAGTCGGTGTCTTCTGTGAGGGTCGTTTCCGTTCCGGCGGCATCTGTCAAAATCACGCTGATTTGATTGTTTTTATCAAAAACGCCCGCCGTATTTTTAAAGAAATCAAACGGGATTGGAAATTTCTTACTGCTCCCGTTGCCGGAAAAAGTCTGCTTTGCTCTTTCGTCGCTTATCATATTTGCTCCTTATTTACCGGCCCACCCTTTAATTTTGAACAGGCCTTTTTCTTTGTTATCTTTCTCGGTTATCGCTTTTCCGCCACCGAACCACCAGTAGTACGGCTTACCGAAAATCGGCAGACGGCTCCAAATGTTCATTTGGCTGATGTCCTTTTTCCCGCTTATTACGCGCCCGGTATCTTGCCACAGGTCATTTGCGGTCCCTAAGGCTGGCGGCACGACGGCATTGATTAGCGCGTTCATGGGGTCCTGCTTGCCGCGCTTTATCATGTAGCGGGTAACCATAGCGTTTTGCAGGATGGTGTCCACCAGTTCTTCCGTAACATCTAAACTGCGGCCAAGCAGAAAATCTTTTAATAAGTTGGTAAGGGCTCCGTACCCGATTAAAAGAGTAAAAAACCGCATGCTGTCCGCAATCGCCTTTGCATACTCTTCCGGCGTTTGGGCTTCATGGAATTGTTCCTGCGTGCGGGTGTATAGGTAGTTAGCGCGGCGGGCCGCAAAACTCTTTAATTGGTAGAGCAATTTATAGCCACCACCGCCCAATGCGTACCGCTCCGGCATATCCAGCAAACTCATAGGTTGCACCGCCGACAAATCGTAGTACAGCAGAGATTGCAAGTTGTCGTTGTTGATGTCCCCGTTCTTCAATGCTTCCACCACCTCGGCAGCTTCTTCCGGCATGAATAGGCCTTCCAGTTCCTTTTGTAGTTTCTGCGGGCTCTTTTGGGCCTGTTGTTGCCGGGCTTGGAAGTCCGCGTTTATGTAGGTTTCCTTGCCCAGCCGGTCCATGCTTGTAAAACCGTTGACGCCAAGCAATTTGCGCAGGGCTTTATCCATAACGCCCTCGCGCTCTTTGCGCATGTCTACGTCGTACACTTCCGCGCCGATTTGTTCCAACTTTATCCACCCGCCGTCTTTGCGGGCGTTTGCATAGGCACGCAGGGTGTTTCCGTGTCCCCATTGGGCAAATGTAAAGCCGATATCTTCCAACTGGCTAATGGTGCTTATGGGGTTTGTAATGGTCGTTAAATAACTAAACGTCTTTATCCCGCGCACCACTTGGCTGGCTTTCGTCGGTCGCACAAAGGTGGTTATGGCGTCTTTTAAGAGTTTCTCTTCCCGGTAGGATAATCGGTAGCGTTGTTTGGCTTCCAGTACCAACTTACCGACGGAGTCGTCTAGGTTTTCCTCGCCTACGCCAAAGACTTCTTTTATGCTTATGGCCTTTGCCATGTCGTCGGCATAGTCCATAAGGGCTTCGTAGGAGTTCTTATAAAATTTACTAAGTGCCTTTGAAACGTACATAATGTCGCGTTGCTTTATATTTCTGGGCTGCGCGGCGGCGAGGTCCTTGGGTTCAAAACCTCTAAAATATTTGTTTATTGCCATGGCCTTTTCCGCTGTTGTGCCGTTTTCCACACCCATTATTTTGAGTACGCGGTCAATGTTACTCCACTCCGACGTGCCTTGTAAAAATTCAATGAATGCGTCTGTGTTTGCCATGCGGCGCGGGTTGTACGCTTCCAACCAGCCGATAGACAGGCCATGGTTCACGCCCTCTTCCCATATTTTTTTGAGGCCGTCGTTCTTTTCTTCTATGAGCTGGGCGAGGTTCTTGCCGTTTAATTTGACGTCTTTGTACTTGGCAGCGATTTCCGCTTCTGCCCGGTCGTTGCGGTTCATTTGCGCCCACGACAGGAGTTCAAAATCTTCAGGGTTTTTAGCCACGTATTTGTAAATATAGGTTATGTAGTCCCCGAAATATTGGCGGTAGCGGCTGTTGCGCATGACACGCTTTCTCGGCAAATCTTCAATTTTGCGGGCCAGTTGTTTATCTACGCGACGCAGCCTGTCGCTAATACTGACAAAGGCGTCTTTTAAGTAGTTTTTCACAACGCCGTCTTTCTTCGCCAGTATTTGCTCGGCCCGTTGTTCGTCTGCGTCCGGGGCCTGCCATGCAGTCTGTATTTCTTTCAGCGTGGCTTTGGTCCGAGGATTCTGTAAAAGGTTCAGCATTTGAAGGGTGCGATTGACGTAGGCCTTTTCTATGGCAAGCATAGTGCGGCGTACAGCGGATTCCAATGCTTCCTTGTTCTTGGCGGCGGATATGCGTTGCAGGTACGCTTCCAGTTGCTCTGCGTCCACCCGCTTTTTGATTTCGTCCACAATATCCTTTTTCAGGTCGGTTAGTTTATCTAGTTCTGTGTCTGCTAATTTCTCGGTGGCTTTGAGTTTTTCTTCCAGCAGGCGGACGTCTTCTTTATCCAGTACGCGGTAGCCCTTGCGCTCTATTTCATTGATTTTGCGCAGGACATCTTGGGCCCCTTCCATGTTGTTGGATACCTCTTTTATAATGTCCAGTTCTTCCTTCCAACTCTCGCGCTGTGTGGCGGCGGCTTGGTCCGCCAAACGATAAACCTTTTTACCGTCCAGCGCGGCTTGGATTAAATCGTATGCCTGCTGGTTCAGCGCGTCCTGTGTTTCGTAGGTTTCGCCATAACTTTTGCCCATGTAGCCGTTGTCTTGTAGCCAGCGTGCCGGGTCGTCCCCTATCCCGTCGGGTTTATTGGGAATGCGCGCGTTGCGGTACGCTTCGGCGTCAATGCGGCCGGCTTGCTTATAGTTGGCCCCACGGTAGCGCAATTCGCGCAACAGGTCCGTTTGCGGGGCTTTGGGAATGCGCCGCTTGGTTTGGTTGTAAAGGGCTTTTATGTCGTCCAAGGCAAGGCCTGTTTCCGCGCGGGGCAGCCGGTTGTGTTTAATGTCTTCTACGGCCTGCCGAATTTGGCGGATTTTACCTTTGAATTTGGCAGCGTCCGGCACTTGTACGGCTTGCGGGGCCAGTACCTCATTAAAGAAATCCTTTGCTTCTTGGCTCACGTTCTTTTCAAAAAAGCGGGTTCCGTCTATGGCTTCATAGATTTCCTGCAACCAGTCCTTGAAACGGTCATAAACCGTGCGCATTTGTGGGGCTTCCGGCACGTCTTTGGTGCGGACGTATTCAAGGAAGGTACGCGCGAATTTTTCCTGTTGCTCGCGGTTCCAGCGGGTGCCTTCTTTCTTGCCCAGGAAGCTCTCTATAACCTGCGTATAATGGCGGGTGGCCGCGTTGTCATTCTCTGTGGCCAGGCGTTCAAAATCGCGCAGGAAAACATGCCCCAACTCGTGCAGCAGGGTGGTTTTGTTGGCTCCTTCCAGCAAGGTAATAACCGCGCCGGTGTCCGTGAATTCGGTCTGTCCCAGCGGCTCTTGTTCTTTCCCGCCCGCGCCTTCGCGCTGCTGGTAGAACGTATCCAGCACTTTTATAGACTTATCGTCAAATATAACATAGCACCGCCCGTCCAGG
>SAMEA104315430__coassemble_559_pt1 | contig 15557 bp, 12 predicted proteins | sample SAMEA104315430__metabat2_low_PE_016 | metagenome-assembled genome bin SAMEA104315430 (sample SAMEA104315430) | gut metagenome | biome: Monkey gut; feature: monkey-associated habitat; material: faeces | place: China | collected 2013
ATTGTGCTCGGAATTAACGGCGAAAGCGGACTACACGAGCGGCGCGGAGTGCGCGGCAGGTGGAGAGGAGCCCTCTCTGCCCAAATCGTGCGAAGGTTCTTCTACGCAAGCCTGCGGGTGTAAAAACGGCGGGACGCAAACGAGAACCTGCGACACAACCACGGGCACTTGGAGTGCTTGGAGTACCTGCTCTATTGCGGACACCTGCGAGTGCACTGGCACGCAACCTACTTCCAGCCAAACTTGTAATAGTTGCGGCACCCAAACGCGTACGATAACCTGTAACTCGGCCACCGGTGAGTGGGCTACGGGCGAGTGGGGGTCTTGCAGTAAAACGGAGGCAGAGTGCAATCAAACGGATTGCCCTGATGGAAAAGAGTGGAACGCTGAAAAGCAAAAATGCGTGTGCCAATTTGAGGATTTGCATAAAAGTATGTGTGAGCAAGATGTACAAAATATTTTATGTGAAGATGGCTTTTCCCACCCCACTTGGAGCCGTTGGAACGAGGACACGTGTGAGTGCGAAGATGATTGTGGTAAACAAGATGATAATTGTGTGGCGAGCGTAAGTGTGATACCTTATTCGGAAATAGACGGAGACCCAGCGGATGAGTGCGATGGAGACGGCACACACTCTTATTCCTGTCCCACATTATTAAGTCGGAAATTTGAGTGTTTTGATAGGTATTTGGTTGGGGGCAGTTCCGGCGGAAGTAGTGCTAGTTGCGGGGATGCCGTGATAACGTGTACAGGAAATACCGTTAGAAGATGTATTAATGGCCGTTGGCAATGCCAAGACCCAACTTATGATAATTGCCCTGGGGGTAAATGCAACGAAGTAGATACCAGTATGGGGCAAGTGGGTATGGAGCGTATTGAATATGCCCGAGTGGTTTGTTGCCCGACGCTAGATTATTAATATCCGTAATTGTTTAAAAAGGCCCTGCTTCGGCGGGGCCTTTTTGCGTGGGACGATTGCTTGTTTGAGCGTCTGGTTAATAAACGAAAACCCCCGGGTTTGGAGCCCGGGGGACCTTATAAACTGCTTAAATTATTTTTCGGCAGGATGATATTTTACCGGTTTTTCGGCTTTCTCGCAGCGGTGCTGCATACCGTGGTAGAGTACGTCAATATCGTATTTTTCGCCGCATTTGGGGCAATAGTTATCGTCTTTGGCGGTGGACACCGTTTTGCCCGTGTTGGGTTGAACGCCTACGGCGCTGCCCGTTTCCGGGGCCGGGGTGCAAGTGTTGTTCGGATCTGCCGAGCAGGGACTGTACATAGAGTGCATTACTTTACCACAACGACGGCATTTTACAGGTGCTGCTTCGGCAACTGGCGCGTTGCGTTGAGCATCTAATTGTTGGTAATAGTATTCAAAAGAGTGTTCCGGGTAACCGTTGTGGTCATCGCGGTCTTTTTGCAGCAAGGCTTCGGCTCTGTGTACCAAAACGGGATCCAATTCATAGAGTTCGTTCACACCTAAAGTTTGCATACTGGCTCTGTAAGCGGCTTGCTCTTCCGGTGTAAATTGCGCATTGGCTTCGGCTTCGCAGCGGTGCTGCATACCGTGGTAAAGTACGTCAATATCGTATTCTTCGCCACATTTGGGGCAGCGGGTTTCCCGCGGTTCAGTCTTGGCAGCGGGTTTGGCCTTTTCTGCTTTCGGGGCGGGGAGGCAGACTAAATCCGGGTCCGCCGGGCATCTGCCGGATGCTTCGGTAATTTCCTGCCCGCACCAGCGGCATTTTTCGCTATGGTGTTTCTTTTGCTGGCGTTGAATTTGGCGCTGAATTTTAGCACCCAAATCCTTGTTATTCTGCGCCATAAGCGGCGTACAGACGGCAACGGCTAACAATGCGGCTAACATCCATTTGAAACTTTTCATAGAATCTCCTTTTGATAGGTACAGCCTTGGAACTTTTTGTATATTTCCTTACTTGTAGTCTAACTGTTTTTGGGTGCGGCGTAAAGGGCCGTTAGACCTAGGACCCAATAAAAAAAAGGCCTATATTCTTTTGGGCCCTTTCCCATAAAAAAGCCCCGCTGTTTGGCGGGGCTTTTAAAAACATATCCAGTTTTTTTATTCGCCTTGGGGCAGCATACCCTGCAACATAATGGCTTGCAATTCCCCGTTCAGTACGGCGGCCGCCGTTTCGTTCAGCAGGCCTTTGCCCTGCGTATAAGTAATGGCCGTAATGAAAGTGATAAATGTGGCGGTTTCTTCGTCAACAGCCGTTTTGGGGTAGGCGGGCTGATTGGCGATTAACTGGCTGCTCAATTTGCGCAAAAGGGGTTCCACTTCGTCGGCGACCTCATCGGAAGTCGTTTTGATTTTATTGAAGGCCGCGGGGATATCTTTTTCCAGAGCTTTTTCAATGGCTTTGTCGGTATCCGTCATTTGTTTTAAGTCGCGGTGCGCATCAAAAATTAACAAACCCAACTGCAAGGCTTGCTGGGTGTTTTTTAAAGTTTGTTGGTCCACCTCGCCTTCTTGGGCGGCTTGGGCTCCGGCGGCAACGGATTCTTCAATCAGCGCGCTGTTGCTGGATGCGTTGGCGGCAAAAGCGGCGGTAGAAAGCATTAAGGCGGTGAATAGTACGAACAGTTTTTTCATAAATCCTCCTAAATTTTTACTTCTATACTAATAAGATAGTAAATAAACGGCAAAAAAACTAGGGGGATTTTAGACCTATTCCACCGGCCCAAAGGACCTATAAAAATGCTGGGCCCGTCAGCCGGAAAATATACTACAATATACAATATGATTATACCTACTATTATTGAAAAAAATGTCGGTTATGATATCTTTTCCCGCTTGCTCAAAGACCGTATTATCTTTGTCGGCGGGCGCGAAGGCGAGGTGGACACCGCCAGCGCCAATATGATAATCGCCCAGTTGCTGTATTTGGATGCGGACGATTCCAGCCGGGAAATTAACCTTTACATCAATTCCCCCGGCGGTATGGTAACGGCCGGTTTGGCTATCTATGATACGATGCAATTTATCAAGGCCCCGATTACCACTATTTGTATGGGGCAGGCGATGAGTTTCGGCGCGGTGTTGCTGGCGGCGGGCTCCAAGGGCAAACGCTATGCTTTGCCGCACGCGCGCATTATGATTCACCAGCCGTTAATTTGGGGCGGCGGCATTTCCGGGCAGGTAACGGATATTGAAATTGAATCCAAGGAATTGCGCGACAATAAAGAGCATTTGTTGGATATTTTAGCCAAGCACACGGGGCAAGATAAAGAAAAAATCCGCCGCGACAGCGAACGCAACTATTATATGTCGGCGCAAGAGGCCAAGGAGTATGGGCTGATTGACGAGGTATTGCCCCTTAAAAAGTAACGGCTTTTTCAGTTGTTGCGAACGGCGTACGGGGAACAAAGAGTAAATCTTTGTTCCCCGTTACTTATAAGGGCCAACCATTTGCCAAATTCGTTGCATTTGGGCGTCTTTCGGGGCTTATGTGGCATACAGCCACACCGCGCCCCGACTATATCCGCCCAACTGCTTAGAATTTGACAAATCAGGCAATCGTCTAAAAAAATTTCAGTTGGTACGGACGGCGCTTGTAGGACGACTTTTTCAGTTGGTTCGTTACCGCACAGGACGCAAAACGTAAAGTTTTGCGTCCTGTTGCTTATTAGGATAAACAATTTTCCACCTTTGGGCAATTTTGCACCGACTTTGCCCTTGGAGCCCTCGCAGGCTACCGCGGGCAAACTTATGGTGCAAACTTGCCACAAAGTTGAAAAATCATATAATCTTCTAGTTAATTTTCAGTTGGTTGCGGACAGCATTTGTAGGACGGCTTTTTCAGTTGTTGCGAATGGCGTACGAGGAACAAAGAGTAAATCTTTGTTCCCCGTTACTTATCAGGGCCAATCATTTGCCAAATTCGTTGCATTTGGGCGTCTGTTTATTTACTTTTTGTGCCGACAAAAAGTAAACAAAAAACTCGTCGCCCAACGCATTATAAAAGGCAGGCTTAAACGGGTATTTTTACAACTCGCCCTATTGGCTCAAACAAGTAAAAAAATACTTTTCCGTTTAAACCGCCTTTTAAAACCAACACAAAAGGGCGACAAGAACAACAAATGCTTTTGTCGTCATCCCCGAGGGGTTGGCGGCCCGCTAGAGTGTGGCCTGCTAGGGTTCCGGGACCTGTCGTTTGCTCCACTTTATCAAAATTAGCAACCAAATAACACATTTGCTAATTTTAGCCTAATTTGCTACAATCTATAAGAGCCAAAAGCGGGGGTTTTTATATAAGACGCTTTTGGGAAACCTTTTATCCGTTACAGAGAGGGAAAATTATGGCAGAAGAAATTAAAAAACAAACGCTTTCGTTACCGACGGTAGTGCCGGCTGTCGCCATACGCGATGTGGTGATGTTCCCGGGGATGTCGCTCCCGTTGTCGGTGGACCGCGAAAAATCCGTTTCCGCGGTGGAACTTGCGCTGGGGGAACAGGGCAAATATATTTTGGCCGTATCGCAGAAAAATGCGGAAATTGAGGACCCCAAAGAGTCCGATATTTACCATTTTGGCGTGATTGCGCAAATTACGCAGAATTTAAAGATGCCCGACGGCTCTATGAAGATTTTTCTGCAAGGCTTGGCCCGTGCCCGCGTAACCAAATTGGAAATGAACGCCGTGGCCGGGGCTTGGTTCGCTACGGTGGATTATATTGAGGAAGAAGATGACAATTCCCCGGTAGTCCAGGCCTTAATGCGCAAGGTGTTGGACGAGTTTGACCACTACGCCCGTGTGTCGCACCGGATTGCGGTGGAGGGGGTTTCCTTCCTGCGCCAAATCAACGACGCCTCCAAACTGGCCGATACGGTGGCTTCCAATATGCTCGTAAAAACCGAGCAGCGCCAAGAAATTTTGGAAGCGGTGCACATTAAAGACCGCTTGGAAAAAATCTTAAAACTGATTACCAGCGAAGTGGAAATTTTGGGCTTGGAGGAAAAAATTCACTCCAAGGTCCGCGCGCAAATTGAAAAAAACCAAAAAGAATATTATTTGAACGAGCAAATGAAGGCCATCCAAAAGGAACTCAGCCAAAAGGATGATTTCCAAAAGGAATTGGACGGTTTGCGCGCCAAAATCAAAAAGAACGGGCTTCCTCCGCAGGCCAAAGAAGCGGCGGAAAAGGAAATTGACCGCTTGGCCAAAATGGCGCCGTTCTCGCCGGAAGCGACGGTCTCGCGCACGTATTTGGATTGGCTCGTCAATATGCCTTGGAACCAAACGACCGAGGATGTGCTGGACTTAAAAGAAGCCAAAAAGATTTTGGACGAGGACCACTTTGGCTTGGAAAAACCCAAAGAACGTATTTTGGAATATTTGGCTGTAAGCAAGTTAAATAATTCCCTGCGTGGCCCGGTGCTCTGCTTTGCGGGTGCACCCGGCGTGGGGAAAACGTCCTTGGCTAAATCCATTGCGCGTGCTATCGGCCGCAAATTTGTGCGGATGTCCTTAGGCGGCGTACGCGACGAGAGCGAAATTCGCGGCCACCGCAGAACGTATATCGGTTCTATGCCGGGGCGCATTATTCAGGGAATCAGCAAAGCCAAGAGTATGAACCCGGTCTTCCTGCTGGACGAAATTGACAAAATGGGCAGCGACTGGCGCGGCGACCCCGCGGCGGCGTTACTGGAACTGTTGGACCCGGAGCAAAATAAAGAGTTTACCGACCACTTTTTGGACGTGCCGTTTGACGTATCCAAGGTAATGTTTATTACCACGGCGAACTCCTTGGCCAATATCCCGTCCACCTTGCGCGACCGCTTGGAAATCATTGATTTTGACGGTTACACCGAGTACGAAAAACACGATATTGTGGACAAATACCTTTTGCCCAAACAAATGAAGATGCACGGCTTGAAGGAAGGCCAGTTAGAAGTTACGCACGAGGCTGTGGCCCTGTTAATGCGCGATTATGTGCGCGAAGCGGGCGTGCGCAACTTGGACCGCGAAATCGGCTCCCTGTGCCGCAAGGCCGCCAAAAAAATTGTGGAAGGCGCAAAAAAAGTAGTCGTTACCAAGGAAAACCTGCACGAGTTTTTGGGCGTGCCGCGCTATTCCAACTTTGCCACCGAGGAAAACGGCGTCGGTATTGCTACGGGCTTGGCGTGGACGAGCGTAGGCGGCGAAACGCTGTCTATTGAAGCCACCAAAATCCCGGGCAAAGGTCAACTGATTTTGACGGGTATGCTGGGCAACGTGATGAAGGAATCTGTCCGCGCCGCGCTGACGTACGCCAGAAGCCGCGGCTATGGCAAAGATGTTGATTTTGACAAGACGGACTTTCACGTTCACTTCCCCGAAGGGGCCGTACCGAAAGACGGACCGTCCGCGGGTAGCGTGATTACAACAGCCTTAACCAGCCTTTTGACGGGCCTGCCCGTGAAAAAGCACTTGGCAATGACGGGCGAGGTAACCATTACGGGCCGTGTGCTCCCTGTCGGCGGCATTAAGGAAAAATTCTTGGCCGCGTACCGCGAAGGGGTCAAAACGATTCTTTACCCGCACACCAACGAGAAAGACGTGTCCGAAATCCCGGAACGGGTCCGCAAGGAACTTACCTTAATCCCGGTAAAACATATGGACGAAGTCCTGCCGCTGGCGTTGGAGGGGTGGAAAGAATTTGAAGCCAAGTTAAACAAAAAACGCGGTTCCAAAAAATCCGCCAAGGCACATAAAAAATCGGCCGCGGCGCGTGTAACGCCCGCCAAAAAGACGGTTAAAAAAGCCGCTCCCAAGGCGAAGAAAGCCGCTAAAAAGGCGCCCGTACGCAAGGCTGTTAAAGCCAAAACCAAAAAACGCAAATAAGCAGTTTTTAAAAGCCCGGTCCTTTTAAAAAAAGGCCGGGCTTTCTAATCTAATAAAGCCCTTGCCCCGCGCTATGGGGCCCGCTATACTTTAAAGAGGGGGAAAACTTATGATTAAAAGAGTACCGTATAATTTTAATGCACAAAAGAACCTGGATATCCTTTCCAAAGCCGCCTTTTTAACCACTAAATCCGGCAATAAAATTAACACAATGGTTATCGGCTGGGGGACGATAGGCGTTTTGTGGCGGATTCCCGTGTTTAACACGGTGGTGCGCCAGAACCGCTTTACTTACGAACAAATTGAAAAATCGCACGAATTTACCGTTACAATTCCGTATGTGGATTTGCCGCAGGCGGTGGCTGTGTGTGGCACCAAGTCCGGGCGGAATATGGATAAATTAGCCGCGTGCGGATTAAAAACCGTCAAGGGGCAGAAAATTGCCACCCCGGTTTTAGATGTGCCCGGTATGCACTTTGAGTGCAAGGTGGCCTATGCGCGCTTAATGGGTGCGGAAAATTTGAACAAGGCGCTTAATGAACTGTGGTACAACAAGGAGCCGAACGATTACCATATGTTCTACTTCGGCGAAATTGTGGACAGTTATATCACCGAGTAGCGCGGAGCGTTGGCGAACGGACAAAAAATAAGTACAATACATCTATGGACGAAAAAAATTTTAAAAGCGGTTTTGCCGTATTAGCCGGCCTGCCCAACGCGGGCAAATCTACCTTGCTTAACAACCTGGCGGGCGGACTTTTGTCGCCCGTTACCAACAAACCCCAAACCACGCGCCAAAACATTTTGGCTATTGCGGACGGGGACGATTACCAAGTGGTGTTTGTGGATACGCCCGGGTTTTTAAAGGCGCAATATAAATTGCAGCAAACAATGGTGGGCTGCATTGACCGCGCCGTGCGCGAGGATGCCGATTTGGTGATTTTTTTGGTGGATGCAATGGCGGATTATGCGTTAAACGCGCCGCTGGTGGAAAAGTTAAAAACCGTTTTTTGTCCTATCTTTTTGGCGATTAATAAAATTGACCTCGTGCAAGATGCTTCTGCGCTGGACGCATTGGAAGCGCGCGTGAAGGCCGATTTAAAGATTGAAAAAACCTTCCGTATTTCCGCCGCCAACGGAACAGGGACGGACTTTTTAAAACAGGCGGTTATTGCCGCAATGCCTAATAGCCCGGCCTACTTTCCGCCCGGCCAATGGACGGACCGCTGGGAACGCTTTTACGCGGCGGAATTTATCCGCGAGCAGATTTTTAAACTCTATCAAAAGGAAGTGCCATACAGCACCTTTGTAGAGATTGAAAAATTTACCGAGGACCTCGGCCCCAAGAACTACATCCGCGCCAATATCCACGTGGAGCGAGAGAGCCAAAAGCCTATTTTAATTGGCAAGGGCGGTAGTGCGATTGCCGAACTGCGCAAGCGGGCGCAAAAGCGCATTGAAGAGTTTTTAGGGCGCAAGTACCGCCTGGAACTTAATGTAGTGGTATCGCCCAACTGGCGTAACGATACGAAAGCCTTGGAAGAATTTGGCTACATCGTGCGAGACGAAAAATAATTTAAGTTGCTTTGATATAATAACCCCCGGAGCGTTGCTTGCCCCGGGGTTTTTTAAATGGAGGTTTGGCCCGCAGGGTTTTCAGAATCTACCTTATGGGTTGTTGTTGCAAACATCCACGGCAAACAACCCGTGCGGTAGATCCTGAACTAAATTCAGGATGACTTTTATTTTATAACGGCCTTGTGGTATTGCTTTTTGTCGTCATCCCGTAGAGTCTTTATACGGGATCTGTCGTTGTTTATGTTGTTGCCGTCATACTGAACTTGTTTCAGTATCCAGCGCAAGAGAGTCAAGGCTCGGCTGGACCCTGAAATAAATTCAGGGTGACGGCAAAAAATGTTGTTTGTAGTGGCCGTTTAGAGCAGTTGTTCATAAAGGGGTTGTTCCGTTTTTTTTTTTTTGTTAAAATTTAGAGATTGCAGAACGCCTATACCCCGATGTGCCCGCTTTGTGAAGACTTGTATAAAAGGCCGTTTTGCTCAAATATAAAGGTCTTAAAAAGGAGAAAACATGAAAGAATTTACCTCTATTTTGTCATTCCCGAGCGTTGTAGTCGGGAATCTGTCGTTATTTAATAAAGGCAACAGAAATAACGGAGCCCCGAACCTTGCGGGCCATCTCACACTCGGGGATGACGACAATAACAACAGATCCCGTATAAAGACACTACGGGATGACGGCTTAACAACAAGCGGCCGCAAAACAAGGGCGGGTTTTACGCTGATTGAACTGTTGGTTGTTGTGCTCATCATCGGTATTTTGGCTTCGGTTGCCTTGCCGCAATACACCAAGGCGGTGGAAAAAAGCCGCTGGATGGAGGCTATCACCAACACTAAGACCATTGGATTAGCGTTAGAGCGGTATTTGCTTGCCAATCCCGGCGATTACACGACGGATATGTCCGCCCTGGATATTTCGGTCGGAACGCCGATAGATTCCAGCCGCGTACTGGCGGGTAAATTCCGCTATACATTATTCGGTGCACCGGGCGTATGTGCCAACTGGGAAGGCCGGGGCCAAAGCGAAAGCAATTATATGAATATTTTTTACGACCCGCGCGAGCACTATATGTATTGCAAAATTGCCAGCAAAACCACCAATGCCACCGCTTGGGCGTTATGCAAACAATGGAGCAATAATTGCGCCGAACAAGTCAAGCCGGCGGATACAAACTGCGGTTCCTATATTTGTTGCAAAATGTAAATAAAACCCCCGGAGCCAAAAACTCCGGGGCATTTTATAAATATTGCTCACAATAAACCCTGGGCGTGAGCCCGGGAGTTTCATTTATACCTTATTTGCGCTGGGCCTTTAATTGGCGGACAATGTCGTCCACCGTGTCGGCCAGTTTTTTGTATTCGCCCGTGCCGTGGATATCCACAAACGGGAAGCAGGCAATGCGCAGGGAGTTCTGCTTGACCGAGGAGTATTTTTTGATCCCGTCGGCCAAATTGGCGCGGCCCGTGGCCTTTAAGGCGGCGGAAATATCCGCATCCTTTATAGCGGGGTCGGTTACTTCCAGCGTAAGCGTGGTGTAGGAGCGCAATTTTTCGTCCTCAATCAGCGGGGCCAAATAGTCGGTCTTTTTTGCCCAGTCCAGCAAAAATTGCGCGTGCCGGCGGCATAGCGCGTCCATTGCCTTTAAACCGCCGTTGGCGTTCATCCATTTGCAGGCTTCGTTGAACATCCAAATATTGGTGGTGGAGGGGGTATTGACCGTTTGGCATTTTTCTTGTGCCTTGGTAATGGCTTCGGTTAAATCAAGCGCGTAGGGTACGGTGCGGTATTTTTTTACCTCTTCGGCGCGTTTGACGGCGGCCGGGCTCAAAATAATCACGCTGGATCCACCACCTACGCCAAAGCATTTTTGCATAGAAAAAACCATAATATCATATTTGTTTTTTGGCAAATCGCGCCCGCCCGCGCAGGAAGTGCAGTCCCAAGCGATTAAGGTGTCGGGGCCCTTCTCTTTCCAGGCCTGCTCTAAATATTCATCCGGGATTTGTACGCCCGTAGAGGTTTCGTTCGGCGTTAGAAAGACAAGGCTGGCGTTATAGTCGGGTTTTTCTTTGGGGAAAAACTCGCCCTCTGCCGCGTCGCGTATGGAGCGGATGACGTTCGGCTCCAAGCGGGAGAGCATTTCGTGTCCCCATCGTTTGGAAAATGCGCCAAATGATAAGCCGGAAACGGAATTTTTGACTAAACTCCACATTACCGCATCCATAGCCGCCGACGCTCCGCCCATAAAAAAGATAACGGTGTAATCGTCCGGCAGGGAAAAAAGTTCGCGCAAATTCTGCACGGCTTCTTTATATAAACCGTCGGTGGAAATATCTTTGGCGCGGTGGCTGCGTTCAAATAAAGTTTTGTAAATCGGCGTTTCGCGGATGACGGGATGCCCCTGCCCCGGCCCGCAGGCAAAGGTGGAGGAGGGGAGTTTGGTAAAGTCCAATTTTATCATTTCATACGCTCCTTAATTTTTTTATTGTAGCAAAGTTTACAAGTGCTGGAACACAATTTTTTGCCTTGTGGGTGTCCGTGTGGCGCGCCCTACTGCTTGGGCTGTTTGGCTTTGCTATTGTTTTTTGCCGTCATCCCCGAGGAATTTAGTCGGGGATCTGTTGTTTGCCATTTTCCACTCCACCCCTTGCATTGCGGGCGTTTGTTCATTATACTAATAGAAAATCTTGTATTTGGTTGTATTTTATGATACATTGGATATATTCAGGCCTGTGTCTAATGCCTGAAACCGATGTGTCACGGGCCCTTGAAAGGGTACTTAACTGTAAGGGATATAGTATGAAGAAACTTATGTTACTTTCCGCTTGTTTGCTGGCTGTGCCTGCCTTGCACGCGGAACAAATGCAATTTGTAACCACCTTATCCGCCCCGGTGGGCAACTTTGCCCAGTTGGACGCGGCTGACCCCACGCACGTTACCAGCGCGCCGCTCTTAAACTTTTGCAATACGCGCTCGGGCGTGGGAAAAATCATTATTAAAGGGGCTAATGCGTATTTAGCCCAAGCCAATATTTTAAACGGCGCTACCTTGGGCAGTACCAATACGCCCGAATACCGTTTGAGCGATAAACTGACCGTTGAAAACGGCGGCACGGTAACGGCGGGGCGCGTAATGGCCAGCAATGTTACGTTTAAAGATACGAACTTCCACAAGAGTAATGTAACGGGCACCTTGTACGGCAGTGATATTGCCGCAATGGGGGGTAAAGCCGACAATATGGAAATTGCTTCCACCGCCAAAATTACCAAGGGCGCGCAAGCCGCCGCCAACTTGGGGCAGACAATGGAGTGGAGCAACCAATATTCTAATGATTACGATTCTTCCGGCAATGCTAAATTGTCTGGTAAAATCTATACTTCCTTTTTGCTCAAAAGTAAAGGAGCGGATAGTTGCACTCCTACAAAAAATGGACAAGAAAGTTACAGCGTCAAATGCCCGGGGAAAGATAATATTTATGCGGAGTATCGGTGGAATTATACAAGTTGCCGGTATGTTCAGTTTTCTAAGTGCCCAGATTCCTCCGACGAAGGCAAATACACTTGCTTTACGAGTAGCACTTGGAAAACCAAAAATTTAGACTTGCCCGCTTATGTGGATACCACGGGTTATCGGTGGCGTTTCATTCAATATTGGGCTGATATGGTTTGCGGCGACGAAACTGCACACCATAGCGGTTATGTTACACCTAAAAAAGGACAAGAATTTGATTGTATTCCTGGGCAATATTACTTATACAATGAAACATATGGTTGTGGCGAAGGCATTGCCGGTAGTTCTTACTCTAAACTTGGTTGGTCTTGTTTGAAATGTGCTAAAACAAATGATTTATCTAAGTGCATTGTGCCTAATAGTTTTAACGGGCAAAATTGTAGTTCTGGTTCTAGTTCTGGACCGTTGGACTTTAAAGAAAATACAGACTTAGATGTATCTGCTAAGCCATAAGATGTTTTTGATGTAAATGCGCCCCCGGGAGAGAAAAATAACTCCCGGGGTTTTTCTTTTTAAAAAGTCTTTTTTCTGTGTGTTTTTGAACGGCGTTTTTTGGTAAAATATATTAGAAAGATTTACTTTTAGACAGGAGACCTAAATGAGTTGCGAAAAATGCACCCCCGAAGTACAGAATATGTGCTGCGTTTGCAAAGGCGCTAAGCACGAACCGGCCCCGATTCCCGAAGAAGGTAAATGGGTCAAAGCCAAACAAATTACCGACATCAGCGGTCTTACGCACGGTATTGGCTGGTGCGCTCCCCAACAGGGCGCTTGCAAACTGACGCTCAACGTCAAAAACGGCGTAATTAAAGAAGCGTTGGTGGAAACCATTGGCTGCTCCGGTATGACTCACTCCGCCGCTATGGCCGCGGAAATCTTGCCCGGCAAAACCATTTTGGAAGCCTTAAACTCCGACCTCGTTTGCGATGCTATCAATACCGCTATGCGCGAACTCTTCTTGCAAATTGTCTATGGCCGCACCCAGAGCGCCTTCTCCGACGACGGTCTGCCGGTTGGCGCCGGTATGGAAGACTTGGGTAAAGGTCATCGTTCCCAAATCGGTACGATGTACGGCACCCAGGCCAAAGGCCCCCGCTACCTGGAAATGGCCGAAGGCTATGTGTTGGAAATCGGTCTTGACGCCAACAACGAAATTATCGGTTATAAATTTGTCAACCTGGGCAAAATGATGGACGCCATTAAGAAAGGCGAAGAACCGAAAGTGGCGTTTGAAAAGAACGTCAGCCAGTACGGCCGCTTTGACGAAGCCGTCAAAAAGATTGACCCCCGCAAAGAGTAAGCCCAGGAGAAAATGAATATGATTACGTTTGAAGGATACGAAAGAAGAATTGATAAAATCAACTCCGTTTTGAAAGAAAACGGCATTGCCTCCTTGGAAGAAGCCAAGGAAATCTGTACCAAAAAGGGTGTGGATGTGGAAAAAATCGTCCGCGGCATCCAGCCCATCGCTTTTGATAACGCCGTGTGGGCCTACACCGTAGGCGCCGCCATCGCTTTGAAAACCGGCGTAAAAACCGCTGCCGAAGCCGCCGAAAAAATCGGCGTAGGCTTGCAGAGTTTCTGCATCCCCGGCTCCGTAGCCGACCAGCGTGCCGTCGGCCTCGGCCACGGTAACTTGGGCGCTATGCTTTTGAGCGAAAACACCAAATGCTTCTGCTTCTTGGCTGGGCACGAAAGTTTCGCCGCCGCCGAAGGCGCTATCGGTATTGCCCGCACCGCTAACAAAGTGCGCAAAACGCCGCTTCGCGTTATTTTGAACGGCTTGGGCAAAGACGCCGCTTATATTATTTCCCGCGTAAACGGTTTTACCTCTGTGGAAACCGAATACAACTATAAAACGGGCGAACTCAAAATCGTAAGCGAAAAAGCCTTCTCCAATGGCGACCGCGCCAAAGTGCGTTGCTATGGCGCCGACGATGTAAACGAAGGCGTTGCGATTATGAAGCACGAAGGTGTGGATGTGTCCATTACCGGTAACTCCACCAACCCGACCCGCTTCCAGCACCCCGTAGCCGGTACCTATAAGAAATGGGCCACCGAAAACGGTAAAAAATATTTCTCCGTGGCGTCTGGCGGCGGTACTGGCCGCACCTTGCACCCGGACAATATGGCCGCGGGTCCTGCCTCTTACGGTATGACCGACACGATGGGCCGTATGCACAGCGATGCGCAGTTTGCGGGTTCCTCTTCCGTGCCGGCTCACGTGGAAATGATGGGCCTTATCGGTATGGGTAACAACCCGATGGTAGGTGCGACGGTGGCGGTAGCCGTAGCCGTGGCCGAAGCCAAATAAGAGAACAACGGCTTTTACAGTTGGTTCGTTAATGCACAGGACACAAAACGTAAAGTTTTGTGTCCTGTTGCTTATTAGGATAAACAATTTTCCACCTTTGGGCGATTTTGCACCGACTTTGCCCTTGGAGCCCTCGCAGGCTACTGCTTTATTTACTTTTTGTGCCGACAAAAAGTAAACAAAAAACTCGTCGCCCAACGCGTTATAAAAGGCAGGCTTAAACGGGTATTTTTACAACTCGCCCTATTGGCTCAAACAAGTAAAAATACTTTTCCGTTTAAACCGCCTTTTAAAGGCAACACAAAAGGGCGACAAGAACAACAAATGCCTTTGCCGTCATCCCGGAAGGTTTTTATCCGGGATCTGTTGTTCGTTGTTTGTTTTTTTATAACGACAGATTCCCGACTACGACGCTCGGGAATGACACGGGAAAGGGCCTTAATAAAATAACAAAGTCATCCTGGAAAGTCGTAGTCCAGGATCCGTTGTTGTCGTCTGCCGTTGCCGTTTTCTTTCCACCCTTAAAAGCCCTTGAAAAAATGCCGTTTCCACGCATACTTATAGTAAGGGGGCGCCTATGAAAAACCTTTTTAAAGCCTATGGCTGGCTAACCGTGCTTATCCTAACGATTGGCCTCTTTTTTGCATCCGGCTGGGAGTTCGCCTCTGCGGAGGAGGAATCCTTGGAAGCCTTGCGCGGGCAAATTCCTGCGCAGTTGGATGCGCTTCGCGCGCGTGTTAATCAGGCGGGGGGAGAGGACATTAGTTTGGCCCTTTTGCTGGGCGCGCAAAACGAGGACGCCCGTATGGTGGGGGCGACGGTACTCGTCTATCAAGCGTATCCGCGCGAGCGGAAACTGGGCATTTTGCTGGCGGCTTCGGTCAAATTTAATAAAGAATTTTACCGCCTGCAAGAGGTAAAGGAGGACTCGCTAAAATTGGCGTTATCTCAGGCTCCTGTGGAAATGTACGGCGTGGGCGAGACGTTTCAAACGGTGCGGGAGTTGTTGGAAATGCCGTCTGAACAGTTGCGTGCCACCGTTGCACAAGCCAAAAATTTGGCGGATAAAAACAAGCGGGAAAGTGCCTTGGCGGAAACACAAAAAAGTTTGAAGGCGCGCCAAAAAGCAGAAGCCCGCTTAAAACGCGAGCAGGCACAAGCCAACCGGGTGATTAATGCGGTGAGCAAAGAAATCAAAAAGTAATTTTGTTAGAGGAGGGAAAACCTTCAAACGGAGCGGATAAAAACGCTCCGTTTTTAGTGGTACAAAAAACCCACCGGCTATGCCGGTGGTAGAAAAAAAGGTTTA
>SAMEA104315430__coassemble_591_pt1 | contig 14901 bp, 11 predicted proteins | sample SAMEA104315430__metabat2_low_PE_016 | metagenome-assembled genome bin SAMEA104315430 (sample SAMEA104315430) | gut metagenome | biome: Monkey gut; feature: monkey-associated habitat; material: faeces | place: China | collected 2013
TTTGGGCTAGATATCTAGCGGACTAGTAACAGAGGGCAGGGCCCGCATATGAAAAACCCCCGGCTACGCCGGGGGATAGTTATTTGCCTTTTTATGGGCTAGGCTTTTTGCCAGTTGCCTTTTGCCGTCATCCCGTAGTGTTTGTTAGTACGTTAGGGGATTGGATTAAAATAAAGCCGTCGTCCTGAACTTGTTTCAGGACCTACTGCTTGGGCTGTGGCCGTTGTCGTCATCCCGTAGAGTCTTTATACGAGATCTGTTGTTGTCGTTGTTGTCATTCCCAAAGAGTGGGCGGCCCGCAGGGTGTCGTCATTCCCGAGTGTCGTAGTCGGGAATCTGTTGTTGGTCGTTGCTCTCCCCTTACAAAACGACAGATCCCCGACAGAAACCTTCGGGGATGACGACTAAGAGAGAAAGGTCATCCTGGATAGTTAGCCGGCGTGGAGCGTCCCAGGATCTGTTGTTATTAAAAAAGAGGAATACGACAGATACTGGACAGAAACCTTCCAGTATGACTATTATTTTTATAAACGGCAAAATACCCAAGCGGTAGATTCTGAAAACCCTGCGGGCCGCCAGTTCAGAATGACTGTTATTTTTATAACAGCCTTTTCCCTTTCGTTACTCCATATAAAAACCTTACGGGATGACGGCGCCTTATTCGCCTTCTAAAATCAAGTATCCTTTTCCCTTCTTTTCTAATCTAATTTGGCCCCTTTACCTTGCACTCGGTAAAAAACTACAATATAATAAACCTTTTTATGGACTTTTTATGCTAAATTTAATCAAACCCGAAAAAGAAACTATCTATATGAAGATTATCCGCGTGCTGCTGGCGATGTGCTTCCTCGTCGTGCCGCTCGTGTTTTTTACCGACCTTACCGCCAACCCGTTTTTTGTGCAAAATACGCTGTTATATGTGCTGTTGGCCCTTATTTACGGAACCTTGGCGTTCCGCTTTCTGCGCTTAAAGGATATTGATTTTACTAAAACCTTTTTTGATTTGGCCTTTTTTGTCTATGTGATTGCGTGCGTGGTGGGGTGGCTGTCCGCCGTTTCGTCCGCGCCGCAGGCCTTGCGCCAAACAATGTTTTACGGCCTGCTCAATTACGGCACTTTGCTGGGCATTGTGGCCTTGGGGGCGTATGTAATCAGCAAAAATGTGGTCTTTTCGGGCGTGATTGAAAGCAAAACCAATTATATTTTGCTCTTTTTGGCGTGGGGGGCGTTGTGGTACTTTTTGCCGATGCTCAAAACGCACATCTCTTCCGACGGCCTTTTTGCGCAAATGTTTGACTGGTACGCGCTTGTGTTGTGGGGTTTAGGCGTTTATTTGGGCGTGCGCGTGTTAAAAAAACTCACGCAGGAAAATATTTTGGTACTAATGTTTGTTGCGGTGTTTTTGGCTTGCTGTTACGGTGTGTTGCAGGCGCTCGGGCTTGAATTTTTATGGCCGTTTGAAATCAACCAGTTTGCCACCAAGGCATTTTCCACCTTTGGCAACCCGAACTTTTTATCCTCGGCGGTGGTAATGCTGTTGCCGTCGCTGCTGGTGTACTATATGCGCACGGACAGCAAAAAGGATTTTATCGTCTATGGCCTGTTGGTCTTGGTATATATTTTGTTCTTGTCCTTTGGCGTGGCGCGTTCGTGCTGGCTGGGGGCCTTGTGCGGGCTTATTATGATGTGGATGTTCGGCACGTTGCGCTCGCTTATTTGGCAGCGCAAAGGCCGCGTGTTTTTGCTCGCCCTACTTGCCGTAGGCGTAGGCTGGGGTTCCGTGTATATAGACGGTGCTTCGGCTAACCGCCCGGTGGCCACGCGCGCCAAGGAACTTACCCTCGTTACGCCCTCTAACATTACGCTTAACATTGATAAGGACCATATCTTCCAGTCGCTCCACCAGCGTTTGTTTATGTGGGATGTTTCTAAGGAAATCTTTTTGGACCGTCCCGTAATGGGTAGCGGGTTGGGAAACTTTCAAATGGCTTTTGAGCAAAACCAGCCCAAAACCTTGCTTCATTATCCCAATTTGCGCGAACTTAAAACCATTACCCACGCGCCGCACAATGAACTGTTCTTCCAACTGGCGCAGGGGGGAATTGTCGGTTTAGGGCTGTTCCTCTTTATGTTTATGGTGCTTTTTTTGGAAGTGCGCGACTTTGCCGCCCATAAAAAAGAAGGCGATAAAAAGCAACTTTTGCAGGCGTTATTTTGCGGTATTTTGGGGATGTTGGCGGACAATATGTTTAACATTTCCTTGCACGCGGTGGTGCCGGCGTTTATCTTTTGGTGGATTGTCGGGGCCGAAGTCAGCGGCGTAGGCAAGGAAGAACGCAGCGTGGTGATTACCGTCAACCCGGTTACCAAAACCGTTGCCTTGGCCGTTTTGGCCTTTTGCGTGGCTGTTATTGCGTGGCAGGGGTTGTGGCTGGCAAGCGAGTACCGCGCGTTTTTAGGCCAAAAGGAAGTAGTGGCTAAAAATTATCCCGCCGCCGTGGAGAATCTTTCCCGCGCGTTAAAATTGTACCCGGCCAATACTGAGGCAGGCTTCCGCTTGGGCAATGTCCTTTTGGCGCAAGGCAAATATAAAGATTCCTTAGCCGCCTTTGAAAAGACGATTGCCGCGGCTTCGTATTACGAAGAGGTCTATTTTCACGCCGCCTTGGCCGCTTTGGGCACGCACGACAACAAAAAGGCCGTGCATTATTTAATGGATAATTTAAAATTGCACCCGTACAATTTGCAGGCGTATCAAATGCTTTCGCAACTGCTGGATGAAGATGTTATCTACGCGGACGAAAATGCCTTGTCGTTGGTGGAACGCGGCTTAAAACTCTTCCCGTATGAGCCCGTGTTGTGGCGTATGGCGGGGGAAATCCATCAAAAATTGGGCGATACCGAATACGCCAAGAATGTCTATAAGCGCGGCCTTACCGTGGATACGCTGGATAAGGAACTCCTTGCGCGTTTGGACGCCTTGTACGGCAAAACCAAGGATAAGCCTGCCATTTTGGCGCAGGCGCGGCAGTTGCAACGCTACCAGGAAAAGGCGGACAAGTTTGAAAAAATGTCCGAATTTTACCAACACCGCTTGCGCAGTGATGTAGAGGCGTATATCAAGGAATACCCCGAAGACACCAACGGGCCGATTTTACTGGCGCGCATTTTGTCGCTATCCGGCAACGATATCAAATCCAAAGAGGTTTTAGACCAGTTGCTTAAAGACCACCCGGACGATTTGTGGGCCAATATTGCGCTTTCTACCCTCTACCGCAAGGCCGAGGATGTAAAAAACGCCAAACGCTGTTTGTTGGATGCGCTGTTTTATTATCCGCAAAACGCGGTGGCTACGGCGCGTTTAAAAGCGCTTGAATAAGAGCAATTTTCCGCGTTTATAAAAAATGCGCTTTACAAACCGCGCTAAATTGCTATAATTCTATTATCTGTGTGTTGCAGGGTGAACCCATTATTATCGCAAGGGACAGGAAAATCAATAATGAAAACAAATAAAATATTCAGTTATTTGACCGTTTCTTTCTTATGCTTTTTATTGACGGGGGGAACGCTGGTTTATGCGGCCTCGCCCGCCAAGCAGTTGGCAAAAGGTATCTCGCTGTATGAAAAAAATAAAGACAGCGAAGCAATGGACTATTTTATTGACGTGATGGTTCACGGCGATAAAGACCAAGTAGCCGAAGCCAATAAATATGTGGAATTAATCCATAACCGTATCGGCGGTATTCAAACCCCGGTGGAAGTGGATGTTAATTTTAAAGAAGGCGAAGTAAAAACGCTGGACGATGTAGCCACCGACGCTGTGGCCGAAGCCCAACAGCAGGCGCAAGCCGCCGCGGCCGAAGCGCAAGCCAAAGCCCAAGAAGTTCAGGAACAGGCCGCCGCTGCCAAAGAAAATATGGTAAATGACGTAAACGCCCAACAACAGGCGTTGACGGACCGTATTGAAGCCCAGCGCTTAGCCGCCCAAGAAGCCGCCGACACGGCGCGCCAAAACGCTTTGCAGGCTGCCGCGGACGTGAACGAAGCCACTGTGGAAGCCTCTACCGTGGCCGGGGCCGCTGCTGCCGCCGGAACGGCTGTTCAAAATGCGGACGAGCAGGCTATTGCTGAACAAGCCCAAGAGGTAACGGAAGCCGCACCGGCAGACAATCAGCGCCAAGAAGGCACGTTGACCTCGTCGGCTGATTCCACCTTTACCGATTTAACATCCCCCGAAGCGGTGGAAGCGCGCGATTTGTACACCAACCAAAAGTTGGATTCTATGACCGCCGCCGCCATTGAAAAAATCAATGCCGCCAAGGGCGTGCACCTTTATTTCCGCGACAATATGCCCGATGCCTTGGATATTGACGCCGACGTGCTTTTTGACGGAAATAAATTCCGCCCCGAAGCCTTGCCTCTCTTAAACAGCATTTACGAAATGTTGGCCTTGGTGCAGGGCGCGGGCTACGTTATTTTGCCGCCCGGCTCTTACACCGACGACGTAACCCTTTCCGGTATCCGCCAGGCGATGGCGCTTAACTCTTATTTTGTCAACCGCGGTATTTCCCAAGGCAAATTGCATTACAACTTGGGCCTTGCCGACCAAGAACCGCCGGCCCGCTTTGCTAATTTGAACGGGCTTGCTATCGTGTTTGACTACACCGCCAAATTGCCGACCCGTATGGAAAAGAACGAAGGCAACGAAAAAGCCCCTCTGCTCAGTATGGCGATTGTGCCCCAATGCCACGCCATTGACCGCGCGTTGGGCGAAGCGTACGCGGTGGATTTCTCCGTATTGGAAACGGTAAACCCGATTGACAACTGGCTCTTGCAGGTCGTCCAGCACGGACGCGACGGCAACTATTACGTCGTCCGCCAGTTGGAAGGCTTTACGCCCGTTTATCACCAGATTTTGTGGAACGGACGCAAAGGTATTATCGGGCCGGAACTCCCCTGCGGCAAATACACCTTGGTATTGACCGCTACGGATTTGAAGGGCCAAAAACAAACCTTGCGCCGCCGCGTGATTGTTAAATGCTCGGCGCAAAAGAAAACCGCTTCCGCTTCTTGCGGCACCTCTGCCTGCCAGACGGCGGTAACGGGCGATGAACTTTGCCCCTCTTGCAATTATAAAACGGAACGCTTGTGGACCAAACCGACCCGCACGATGGGTGCTTCCCACGCAACGGCGGAACAGCCGGTAGAAACGCAAGCCCAAACGGCGGCCCCCGCCGCGGACGTAACCGCGCCCGCCCCGGTGGATACGCCCGATACGCTCGGTACGGCTTATCCGTCTGCCCAGCAGTCCTATTCTCCGTATGATACCCCGGCGGATGCGCAAGCCTATGGCACGCAGCCGTCCACCGCTCCGGTAAATAATCCGTACGATATGCCGTACGAAGATTACGGCACCGGAAGCGCTAACTAATCCCCGAGGTGAGTATGAGCAGCAGTCTTGCTAGTATTACGGAAGCGTTAATCGGCCAAAATATGAATGCCCACCCGGATTGTTTGGGTATCTATATTGGCATTGACGAAATGTATGTGGCGCAAACCACCAAAAAAGACAGCGGAACCGTGCTGGAATCTTTGGTGCGCGTGCCGATTAATTCCGTAGATAAAACTTTATTAAAACCGTTAGATTTGAACGAAACGTTCTTTTCTATGGACAGTTGGTTGGAATCCCTCAAAAAAGTAACGTCTAAAAAGAAATGGAAAACCAACCGTGTGGTGGTCAGTTTGGCTTCGTCTTTCTGCTTACTGCGCCACTTTGTTATCCCGGCCGCTATTGAGCGCAAAATGTGGAAGAGTTCCATCCCGCTCCAAGCGCGCAAGTATATTCATTTCCCGTTTGAAAAAGCGGAATATGCGTATCACGTCTATGAATTTGAAACCGCCGCGACCAAGCAAAAACGCCTGGGCGTGGTGTTTGCGATGACCACCAAACTGATTATTGAACGCCTGCGCAAGGGGTTGAAATCGGTGGGGTTGGAACTCGTATCTGTGGAACCGTCCAGCCTTTCTTTGGGCCGCGCATTTAATGACAGCGACAAAGAAGCCGTGGGCAACGGCGGACGCATTTATTCCTTCTTCGGCAAAGACTTGGCGAGTTTCGTTTTCTTAAACGAAAACGCCCCAGTCCTCTTGCGCGAAGTGGAAATTTCGGGTTCTCTGCCGGCGGAACGCCGCCGTTTTGAAATCACCAACTGCACGGAATTTGTGGCCAAACAGTTGGAAAAGGACCCGTTTGAAGAAGCCGTTATTGTGGGTACGGATGTGGACCCGTGGATTCCCGCGCTGGAAGCCGACTCCAAAAAGCCGGTGCGCAAATGGAATTTAAGCGAGGTTTACGGCATTGAAACGCGCTCGGCGGGGGAAATTGCCGCCATTGGCGCGAGCATCAAATTTCACGACCATAAAACCCCGGATTTGGACTTTACCAAAGGCAACCGTTTGAGCGATTACGAATTTAACGCCAGCCTGACCGCTTGGAAAGTGGCCGCGGTGCTGATTGTTATTTTGTTGCTCCTTATCGGCAAAGGCTATTTGGGTGTAAAGAGCGCCGAGAAAAATCTCCGCCAAACCAAGGCTTCCGCCACGCAGACGATTGCCGATTTTGACGGCTTAACAGCCAGCCAAATCCAAAGCAATTTGAGCAAAATGAAGAGCCAAAACTCCAACTTAGAGCAAATGTTGCAGTTTGACCATATTATTACGCCCGTCATTATGGAAGTGGTGGACACGATTCCGCAGGAAATGTGGATTACCAAATTTTCCTATACGGACCCGTTCCCGGCCAAGGGCGGCGAAGCCCGCAGCATTGTGCTGGAAGGGGCTATTAAAACCGGTAAAGACGGCCGCGCCGATTTGGCCTTGGGCAACCAGTTTAGAGATAACCTCGTACAACAGCCCAATTTCAAAAAAATCTGCGGCGAAAAAGCCAACATCCGCTATCCGAACGTAGCGGGTACGGCGGGCGGTAACTCGTCCAGAGGCGATTCCTCTGCCGCTACCGGCACGGAAACCAGTTTCGTATTCACCTGCGGACGTCAGCAGCAGGAAGGAGGTCGCTAATTATGGCAGCAGATATGAAGGAAAAAGCGGCTAAAATGCAGGAAAACCTGAAAAAAGGTTTCCAAGACATCCAAACGGTGGCGCAGGAAGGGAACGTAAAACTCTTCGTCAAACAGTTTGTAGCGGTGCTCGTGGTGTTTTTGCTGTTGCGCTATGCCAACGGTAAATTTGACGAGAAAATCCGCAATTTCAACGGACAGGTTGATGCTATCCGCGTCCAGCAGACCAGCGAACAGGAATACCAGGCCAACAAGACGAAACTTTTGTCCTTGGAGCCGAAATTCCCGGACATTGAGTCTAAAAATGAGTGGTTGCTCAGCCAGATTTTGGGTATTTTTAAGGCCGCTAATGTAACGCCCCAAATTGAGGGCCAGCAGACCGAAGATACCAGCAATTCCACCTTTGTGGCCGCTTCTTTGCGGGTGAACAGCGAAATGGGTTTCACTCCGTTTGCCGAGTTCTTGGCGGGCATTGAAAACTTGGATGAATACATTAAAGTTACCGAGTTTGCCATTGCCAAACAGCAGGAATCCAGCAAATTGGGTGTCAATAAAGTGTCTATGCGCTTTAACACCATTTTCCCGAAGGAAAAAATTGCTAAGGGTCTCTTTAAAGATTATGATAAAATAGTCAAAGAGCAACAGGCCCAAAAAGCCTCCAAGAGAAAGGGAGGTAAAAAATAATGAAGAAACTCATTTGTTTATTTACGCTTTTGGCTTTTGTCTGTGTGCCGTTTGCACAGGCGCAAAAAAACGCCCGCAAAGGCCGCCGTGCCGCCGCCAAGAAGGATATGACGGGTACGGTCGCCCCGCAGGCCCAAAAAGCCCTGGCCGCCCAAGCGGACGTGTCTGTGGAAGCCTTGCCGCAAGAGGCCCCGGCGCCTGCTGTGCCGACGGCTTTGCCGGAAGGTGCACAGCCGATGCCGCCTGCTGTGGGGGAAGCCCCGGCGGCTCCGGCCCAAGAGGGGGAAGGTTTTGTGGCTCCGCGTGAAGAAGTGGCCGAACAGCCCGAAGAAGCCGCGGCCCCGCGCGTAGTGTATAACCCCAAGTCCCGCCGCGACCCGACATTGTCGCCCGACGACTTTTTGCTCTTGCAGTACCGCGAACAACAGCGCTTGGCCGCTTTGGAAGCGGAACGCCAGCGCAAATTGGCCGAAGAAAGACGCAAACGCGAGGAAGAAGAACGCTTGCGCCAGTTGGAACTCGCCCGCATTAAAGACCCGACCCGCGAGGTGAGAAACCGCATTAAAATCGGCGGTATTATCGGCCAGGAAGTATTCATCGGCAGTAAGATTTACACCGTAGGTAAGAGCATTTATGGCGCGCGGATTGTGGAAGTCCGCCCCGATTCCGTGGTGTTTTCTTACAAGGGTCATAAATTTGTTCGTAAAATGCAGTTGTAATCAAATCATTTAGGAAAAATTATAGGAGGATAGATGACAAATCGTTTAGCAGTTGCGCTGGCGTGTGTGGCGGCTGTGAGTTTGGGCGGCAATGCCTTTGCCCAGAAATCCCGGCAATCCCTGCCTAGCGACAACACTATCGCTGTAACAGAAGATACGACGGTAAAGTTGAATGGCGAAACCGATCTGTACAAAGAAACCGAAGAGTCCTCGCCTTTGGACCGCAAAGTGTCTATTCGCGTTTCTAACGTACCGATAGCGGCGTTCTTGAACAGTATCACGACGCAAGCCAAAATCAACTTTATTATGAGCGAGGAATTCGCCAATAAAAAAGTAACGGCTTCGCTGACGCGCGTAACGGTGCGTGAAGCGTTGGATACGCTTTTGCGCGTGCAAGGGTTGGCTTATCAGCGCATCGGCAAGAGCGACAGTTACGTTGTAACCAAACGCTCCAACGATGCCCCGGATACGATTACTAAGATTTATACCCTTAGTTACATTTCCCTGCAAGGCGTTGGTTCCGCGCAAAGCGAACTCAACAGCATTATGCCGCAGGACGTGTCTTCCAGCAGTTCTTCCAGTTCGTCCGATTCTACCGGGTTGAACTTGGGCGGCTCCTCCTCCGGTACGGGTTCCGACTCTTACAGCGGCGGTGCTGAAATTACGGCGATTGTAAAGAGTATGCTCTCCCCCGTGGGTAAAATTGCCGTGGATCCCCGCACGAATAAGTTGATTATTACCGACGTGGCCGAAGTCTTCCCGCAAGTGGAAAACATCTTGGCCGAGTTGGATATTAAACCCCCGCAGATTTTGATTGAAGCGCAAATCGTGGAAGTCAGCAAGACGAGCGGTTTGAGCCTCGGCTTTGAATACGGCGGAAGCGACGGCGCGATGGTTTCTATGACCGGCCCCAAACGCAAAGTGGACTTGGAATACATTAAAGGCCAGGGCGTGAAAGGTTGGAACTACATTTTCCCGAGCAAGGACCAGTTGGACAGCGGTTCCTCCGGTTCCGGTTCCTCTTCCTCGTCTTCTTCCAGCGACCAAGGCGAAGATGAAGGCGGTTTGTTGGACTTCTCGGCCTTTAACATTGTGCTGAAAAGTTTGTTGACCCGCGGTGAAGCCAAATATTTGGGTAAACCGAAAGTGGTAACCTTGAACAACAAAACGGCTACCATCACCACCTCTACGGACGCCACCGTCGGCCAGACGATGAGCCAATCCGGCAGCAGTTCCGGTGAAGGGATGACCACCACCTCGGCGGAAAGAAAACGCGTCGGTCTTACCTTGCAGGTTACCCCGCAGGTAAACCGCGAAGGCTATGTAACGCTTTACGTACAGCCCTCGTATTCCGACTTGGTGAGTTCCGGCTTTGACTTTTCCAAAGACACCACCACCCGCGCGGCCTCTACCTTGGTCCGCGTGAAGAACGGCCAAACGGTCGTTATCGGCGGTCTGCTCACCTCGCGTGAAACGGACCAGACCCGCAAAGTACCGCTCTTGGGCGATATCCCGTTGTTGGGCTGGCTGTTTACGAGCAAGACCAAATCTAAAAGCACTACCGACTTGGTCATCTTCATTACCCCGACCATTTTGGCGGAATAGTTAATATCTTTAACCCGCCCCCGGTTCCCGCCGGGGGCGGGCAGTATCAAAAGCAACCAATACAGAGGATTAGGAAATGGCAAAACAGTTAAGTGAGATTTTGGTAGAACAAGGCACCTTAAACGAAGAACAAGTCAAGCGTGCGATGCTGTTCTCCAAACAAAACAACGTAACGTTCGCGGAGGCCGTGATTAAATTCGGCTTTGCGTCCGAAGAAAAAGTAACGGCGGCGCTCTCCAAACATTTTGCGGTTCCCTACGCTTCTAAGGAAAACGGCATTTTGGTGCCGGAAAAAGAGCAGAATTTGCAGGAAATCATCCCTGAAAAATTTGCCCGCGAAAATATGGTTATCCCGCTGTTCGTAGAGGACGACTCCCTCGCCGTAGCGGTGCTGGACCCGACCAACGTGTTCTTGCTGGAAAACATCAAAATGATGTCCGGCAAGCAAGTGCAACCCTTTTTAGCCAGCAAAAGCCAACTTTTAAACGTAATTGATAGTTTCTACTCCAACAAAAACCTGTTGGAAGAAGTAATGAACGAGGCCGCCAAACCGCAGGTAGAAGTTTCCGGTGAAGAAAGCGACGACGATGTGGATGTTTCCGGGTTCTTGGATTTGGATAAGGTTTCGCCCAACGCTTCGCAGTATGTAAAGCAGGTAAACGCTATTTTGCGCCAGGCCATTACGGAGCGTACGTCTGATATTCACTTGGAACTGTTTGATGCGCGCGTGAGTTTGCGCTTCCGTATTGACGGTTCCTTGTACGAACGCACGGCCCCGGCCAAAGAATCTGTAAACGCAATTATTTCCCGTATTAAAATTTTGTCTAAATTGGACATCGCGGAAAAACGCTTGCCGCAGGACGGCAGTTTTACTATCCGCTACCAAAACCGCTCCATTGAAGTCCGTGTATCTGTCTGTCCGACGGTATATGGCGAAAAACTGGTGCTTCGTATCTTGGATAAAGGTACGAGCGAAATGAACGTGGATAAATTGGGCTTTGAACCGGACCAGAAGAAAGCGTTCTTGGACGCGGCCAACTTGCCCCACGGGCTGATTTTCTTGACGGGTCCTACGGGTTCCGGTAAATCTACTACGTTAAACGCGGTACTGACCACGATCCGCACACCCGAGTTAAACTTTATGACGCTGGAAGACCCTGTGGAATACAAACTGGCGGGTATCAGCCAGGTGCAGGTTAAGCCGGCCATTGGCCTTACGTTTGCGGCGGGTTTGCGTTCGTTCTTGCGTCAGGACCCGGACGTTATTCTGGTGGGGGAAGTCCGCGATAACGAAACCGCCGAAGCCTGCCTGAAAGCGGCCTTAACCGGCCACTTGGTGCTTTCCACGCTCCACACCAACGAAGCCTTGGGCGCCGTGCCCCGTTTGATTGATATGGGTATGGAACCGTTCTTGCTCGCGTCCTCTTTGGCGTTGGTGGCGGCGCAGCGCTTGGTGCGTATCCTGTGCCCGTACTGCAAGGTACCGCACAGCCCCGATCCGGCCACTTTACAGCGCATTATTAAGGAAGGCCATTTGAATCCCAAGGACCAAAACTCTTGGACGTTCTTTAAATCGGTCGGCTGTCCCAAGTGCTTTGGCACCGGGTTTATGGGCCGCCGTGCAATTTACGAAGTATATCGTATGACGGAGGAAATGCGTAACATTATTTACAAAACGCAGGACCTCGTGGAATTAAAACGGGCGGCGGAACGCTCCGGCTCGCTCAACCTGCGTGCAAACGGGTGGCATAAAGTTATCCGCGGGCAGACGACAGTAGATGAAATTTTGAGTATTACCACATCAGACGAATAATAGAGGGTTTATGCAAAAATATACTTATACAGTTAGAGATGGCAACGGCAAAACCATTAAAGGTTCCGTTTCTGCGGATAACCGCGAAAAAGTAATTCTCGCCCTTCAAAACAAAGGGTATTTGGTTTTGGACGTACAGGAAGGCGGCGGTGGCCTGTTTGGCGGAGGCGGTTCGTCCAAAAAGAAGGGCGGCAAAGTTCCCGGCCACGTTTTGGCGTTCTTCGCAGAACAGTTGTCCACGCTGATTGCCGGCGGTGTGCCGCTGGTGCGCGCCGTGTCGCTATTGGGTGAATACGCTTCTAACCCCACCTTGGGCTATGTGCTTACGCAGGTAGCCAAGGATATTGCAGGCGGTCAGTCCTTGCACTCGGCCCTTGCCCAACACCCCAAAACGTTCAGCCACATTTGGCTGTCCTTGGTGCAGGCGGGCGAAGTGGGTGGTCAGTTGGCCGATACCTTGATGCAGATTTCGCTCTATACCAAAACGCAGGAAGGGATGAAGAGCAAAATCATCACGGCTGTAACGTATCCGGCTATCTTGATGTTGGCCTCTGTCGGCGTGCTTATTTACTTTATTTTGGGTATCGTGCCGACGTTCGCGCAAATCTTTAAGGACTTTAACATTGATTTGCCGATGATTACGGTCGTCGTCTTAAATGTTTCCAGTTTGCTGATTAACAACGGTATTTTGATTATCGTGTCCGCGATTGCCCTGTTTGTGGCGTTCCGCTTCTACATCAAAACCGTGGACGGCAAAAAACGCTGGCACGCATTTTTGATTTCTATGCCGCTGTTCGGTAACTTCCTTAAAAACATTTATTACGACCGGATGCTTTCCACGCTTTGCACCTTGCTCAAAAGCGGTGTAACCATTTTGAACGCTATCTTGGTATTGGAAGAATCCTTTGACGGTAACGTCATCATCCAAAACGCCTTAAAGCACGTCCGCACGGAAGTAGCGGCCGGTAAAGCCATTTCCGAATCGTTCCGCGCCACGGGCGTTTTCCCAGGCTTGATGACGGAAATGATGCTGATGGGTGAAGAATCCGGTAAACTGCCCAGCATTATCGGCACGCTTTCCAAATTCTATGCTGATAACGTGGACCAGTTTATTGCCCGTTTCTCCGCGGTGATTGACCCTATCTTAATCTGCGGCGTCGGTGCGCTGATTGGTATCATTGTAGCCTCTATTTTCTTGCCTATCTTTAAATTGTCCCAAATCGGCGGCAACTAAGGGGGGAGAAAATGAAGAAAGGTTTTACATTGCTTGAAGTGCTCATTGTAGTGGTGATTGCGGTGTCCGTTGCGGTGTTTGCCGTGCCGGCCTATAAAAAAACGCAAGATAAAAACCGCTACTTGGCGGCCCAAGGCGTACTGATGGACTTGGGCAACGGCTTGCGCACCTTACAGGCGGAAGGATATGCCTTCCCTACCTCGGCCCAGCAGGTAACTTCCTCTAATATGAGCGGTACGCTGGGGGCGGATGTGGCGGTAACCAATACCAACTATCAAAAGGCCTTGGCGGTGCGCAAATATATGTCGCCGATTCCGTTTGATAACACCTCTACCAGCGTTTATAAGGGCTACAAATTTTACGCTTGCCCCGTGAACGCGGCTTCCTCTACCGCTTGTTGCAACAGCAACGCGGGGGTAGTGGCCTGTATGGAAGACAGCACCTTTAAATCTGTGGCGGACAGCCCGACGGCGGGTCAATATTACCGGGCCACTTTCTTGCGTAGCGGCTCTATCAAGCGTATTCCCAAAAACTAAACTTGACAAAGGTACAAAACTGCGCAATACTGTATTTATGGGGAGTTTTATGAAGAGAAATGGTTTTACCTTAATTGAACTTTTAATTGCGGCCACGATTATCGGCATTTTGGCGGTGTTTGCTACGGTGGCTTACCGTAACAGCGCCTCGGATGCGCGTGCGGCAAGTGCCAAGGCATACGCCAATGCCCTCGCTCAGGCGGCCCAGCGCTATTTGCTGGACCCGTCGGCCTGCTATTCGTCCAATGTGGCGATAACCTCTACCCCGACGGTGGGCGCCTTGGTGCAATGTGGGCTGTTGGAAACGGACCGTTCGGGCGACAGTTCGGAATATTTTTCCTATGCGTTGAATCCGTCCGATTCCTCTTGTTTTGTAAAAATGACCCCCAAATCTGCCTATTTAGGCAAACTGTCGGACCGCTATAAAAAATATTCTTACTGTGTGTCCGATGCCGGGGTAGGTGTGGAAAGTTTTTAGGAGCCTTTATGACGAATAAAAAAGGTTTTACGTTAATGGAAATTTTGGCGGTGTTGCTGGTAATTGCCGTAGTGGTCTCTATGGCGGTGCCGGTGCTGCGCTCCGTCCGTTACGAGGTAAAAAACGGACAAGCCAAAACTGCCGCCCATAAACTGGCCCAAGCCGTGCGCGCTTATTACCAAGTCAGCCGCGGCGGCGTGCCCAGAGGGCAATCCTTCACGCCCACGGTGGCTGCCGATAAAACAAATGTCGTTTTGGCCGCCGCTTCTGCCTGTGTGGCTCCGTCCGAAACGGGGATTCCGCTCCAAAAAACAAACGGCACGGTGGAAATTAAACAGTTGTTTGCGTGCGGTTATTTGTCGTTTAAAGATTTTATTAGTTTACCTTATACCTTTATGGTGTGCGACCCGCGCCCCGGCGAGGTGCCCAATGAAACTTGCCGTTTAACCGAAGCCACGGGCACCAATACGCCTATTGTGGTGGTACTCGGGGCGGACGGTTCCGGCGATAAATATGATGCAAGCAAAAATGCGGCTTACCATATTTATGTGGACCAGTCTATGAAGGTAAAGGATTCCTCCAAGTAGGAGTATAGTATGGTGCAATTTTTAAAACGTGTTTTAACTAAAAAGAAAGGTGTAACCATTTTGGAAGGGCTGATTGCCTTGGGGCTCCTGGCGCTGGTAGCGGCGGGAACCTTTTGCGTATTGCTTTCTGTGGCGCGCAAATCGGGTGCGCCGGACATCCGCGAGGAAA
>SAMEA104315430__coassemble_610_pt1 | contig 14529 bp, 15 predicted proteins | sample SAMEA104315430__metabat2_low_PE_016 | metagenome-assembled genome bin SAMEA104315430 (sample SAMEA104315430) | gut metagenome | biome: Monkey gut; feature: monkey-associated habitat; material: faeces | place: China | collected 2013
TATCCGCCGTATAAAAACGCGTATAAAAGGCCGTTTTGCCCAAATATAAAGGCCTTAAAAAGGAGAAAAAATGAAAGGATTTATGAATAGGTTGTTGCTGTTGCCGTCATCCCCGAGGAATTTAGTCGGGGATCCGTTGTTGTCGTTGCTTTTTTTAAATAACGACAGATTCCCGACTACTACACTCGGGAATGACAACAATAACGACAGATCCCGTATAAAGACACTACGGGATGACGGCTTAACAGCACCCAGCCATATGGCCACAACCGCCGGCTTTACCTTAATTGAACTCTTGGTCGTCGTTCTTATTATTGGCATTTTGGCGGCGGTGGCTCTGCCGCAGTATGAACGGGCCGTAGAAAAATCCCGCGTTGCTGCGGCTCTGCCTCTTTTGGACGGTATCTATAAGGCCCAAGAGGCCTACTTTTTAGCCAACGGTTCCTATGCCAAAGAGTTGGAAGATTTAGATATGTCTTTGCCGTGGACGGGGAGCGATTGCCCAAGTTTTAATTCCTCTTTATGCGGCGTTTTTAAACAATTTTCCGAGGTTTCCTCCAGCTCGGATGGTAAATTTATTTTGGCTTCCAGCGTAAGCCGGAACGGAAATACCGTACTCGTGGCAGTAGTGGCGCAAAAATACGCGCCCGGTTCAGGGTTTTTAAAATATTCGGGGCCCGTTTTTAAAAACACTACTCCCGGGGTCTTGTATTGCGTACAACGTACGGACGGCAAGGGCGCCAACGATTATTGTAAGAAAATGGGCTACCCGAACCGCGTTACCGATTACGGTGGGTATTTTTACTTTTATTCCCAGTCTTAATTTCCACCCGGCAGGGCGAGTAAGCGTTTAATAATATCCTCGTGGATGCGGAAGAGGGCCTCGTCTTTACTGGCCAAATTATTGGCTATTAGCGCAAAGGCAATTAAACGCCCGTCTTTGTCGTGCGTGTATCCGGCCAAAGCCTTTACGCCGTCAATCGTTCCGCCCTTCACGCGTACTTCCTGCACGCGCTTTTGCGGCTTTAAAAATTTGCGCAACAAAAGCAAATCCCCGCGGTCGTCCGGCGTAGCCAAGGAGTTATAATAATAGGAAAAATTGGGGCTCTTGGACATAAACAAAAGCGTGTTTACCAGCGTTTTGGGGGTAACTAAATTATCGCGCGCAAGCCCGCTCCCGTCGTACAAAACCGCCGTTTTTTCGTCCGCTAAATTATTTTTTTTCAAAAACGCGTACAACTCGTCCAGCCCGTTTTGCACACTGCCCTTTTTCCCGGCGTGCAAGGCTAAACTTCGCAAAAGCATTTCGGCATACAGGTTAAAACTCCGCTTGTTTACAATGACGATAATGTCCTTTAATTCGGGCGATTGGTAGGTATCTAACAAAGCCATTGCGGTATAATCGGGCGCGGTCCGTGTGGTGCCTGCGTGGCCGCCCACGGCAATGCCTTCGGCGCGCAAGGCGTTGTGCAGGGCCTGTGCCGCAAACAGCGCGGAATTGGGTAAGGCGGCCTTAATGGTAAACCCCGTAAAATTGGTCGGAATCGTGCCGTAGAGTTCCATTTCGTACTGGTTGGGTGCGCCATACGCGTAGGCGTTGTCTTTCTTGCTTTTACCGTCGGTGGTTACAAAACTTTTTAAGGTGAGCCCCGGCACTTGCGGAACGGTTTTTTCCACTTCGGCGGGTTTGTCCGCGCGGGGTTGCGCTTTAAAGCGGATTTCAAATAAATTATCGTTAAAGCACAGCGGGCTGACAGGCGCGGCGTAGTAGTTGCCCATATTTTCCCAATTTACTTTATTAGGGATAGATGGCCCCTCAAAGGCCGATTCGTCCGCAATCAGGTCGCCCTCCACGCGCGTAATGCCCGCCTGCTTGACGGCGCGCGCCCATTTTTGGGCTACGGTCTGCCACGTTTCTCCGCCTGTTACGCGGGTGGAGCCCAAGGTGGGGTCGGCCCCGCCTTTTAGGTAAAGGTTCCCGCGCAAAACGCCTTGTTCGTCGGGGGTAGTCTGTGCATATAAACGGGTTTCAAAGCGGTGGTGCGGGCCGAAGGTTTCCAGCGCGGCGGCGGTGGTTAAAAGTTTTAAGGTAGAAGCGGGCGTAAAGCGGGTATCGGCCTGAACGGAAAAAATTGTAGCGTCGTTGTAAGCGGCGTAACCGCCCCACCAAGCCCCGTTCAAAACGGGGTGTTGCAGGCGCGCTTGCACATATGTTTGCAGGTCTTGCGCGCCGGAGAAAAACGGGAAAAAGAGAAAAACGAGTAAGTAAAAGTATTTCATATGTATAGGATATCAAAATTAGCCCGCCCGCGCAGGCGCGGAAAATTGCTACAATAAAAAAATGAAAAAAATTCTTTTACTTCTTACTTTATTGTTTGCCGCGCACGCTTGGGCGGCCGAGCGCATTACGCGCTTTGATTCCACTGCTTGGGTAGATACCAACGCCACCGTGCGGATAGCGGAAGAAATTTCCGTCGTGGCGGAACATCAACAAATCCGCCGCGGTATCTACCGCGAGTTACCCTCTTCGCGCAAAAATCCCGTGCGGGTAGAATCCCTGACAATGGACGGCGAACCGCACCCGTATTTTACCGAGCGCGTGGACGCTAAAAATTTGCGCGTAAATTTTGGCGACGATAATTATATTGCCCCCGGCGCGCATACATACCGGTTGGTTTATTCCGTTTCCAATGTTATTTTGTTCTTTGACGGGTACGACGAATTTTATTGGAACGTAACGGGCAACGGGTGGAATTTCCCCGTAGAAACGGCACGGTTTTTTCTTAATCTGCCGGACGGCGCACAGGTGGATAAAAGCCGCATTTCCCTTTACACGGGCGCCTATGGAAGCCAAGGGAACGACGCAACCGGGGATTTTGAAAAACTTTCCTTTTGGACGCTTCGCCCGCTGTCTGCCTACGAGGGCTTTACCGTGGCGGTGCCGTTTGCCAAGGGACTCATTATTCTGCCTGTAAAAACGTGGAGAGATGTTTTATTGGACCCGTATGGCTGGGGCGCGGTTGGCGCGGTGCTGCTGTTGCTTTGGGTGTATTATCTGTGGGCGTGGAACCGCGTAGGCAGGGACCCCAAGGCGCGCGTTTTGCGGCAGTTTGAGCCGCCTGCCGGGTTTTCGCCCGCGTTGACGGGGTATGTCTATCGCTATGGCAAGTTGGATAATTTGCTTACGGTTGTGCTTGTCAGTTTGGCGGTAAAAGGCGTAATAAAAATACAGGAAAACAAGAAATTTTTATCGCGTGAATATACCTTGCAACGGGTGGCTGTTTCGCCGGACGATATGCCGGATTTAGCCAAGGAAGAACGCGCGGTGCTTAAAGCATTATTCCCCGGTAGCACCAAAGAAGTTACGGTGAACCAATCCTTCCGGGAAACCTTTTTAAAGGCAGGAAAGGAACTGCAAAAAAAATTAGAGGCAGATAAAGAACAGTATTTTACCGAAAACTTGGCTTGGAACTTGCCCACTTATTTGGTGCTGGCGTATTTTGCGTTTTTGCTGTTTAAAATGGGCGGGATGGATTTGCTGATGCCCGTGGCGTTTTTTATGATGTTGGCTATATGGGTGCCGCTGGTTGCCTTTAAAAACTGGTTTATGACTATTTATGCCTTAGTATTTGTCTTGTTTGTTGCGCCGCTGTTTTTTACTGCCTTGCGGGAATTTGAGGCGCTCCCCGTACTTGCGGGCGTAGTGGTTGTTGTTGCATCCGCCGTCTTTTTTGCCTGGTGGATTAAGGCCTATACACGGGTAGGCCGGCAGAAAATGGACGAGATTGAGGGCTTTAAGGAATATTTAAAAATCGGCGAGGGGGGAAGAGTGGCTGCTTCCAACCCGGCGGATGCGGAAAAAATCTTTTGCGATTATCTGCCTTATGCGTTTGTGCTGGGCGTGGAAAATAAATGGATTTCCTATTTTGAGCGCACGCTGTCGGCCGAAATGGTGGAAAAGGCCGTCCGTTCGCGCGGGCTGTATGTCGGAAATTTGCACGGCTTAAATACGCTGTCGTCTTCTCTGGGAAGTGCGGTATCGTCGTCCTCGTCAAAGGGCGGGTCGGGCGGCGGTGGATTTTCCGGCGGTGGTTTTGGCGGAGGCGGTGGCGGCGGAAGGTAACACTCCTCGCCCGCAAACCTTTCTGTAAGTAAGGCCTAAAAAACCCCGCCAAAAGCGGGGTTTTTTGAAATCAGTTGAACCACGGATACCATTTGTCGCGGTCGCGGATGTTTATCAGCAGGGAAACCGCCAGTAAATCGCGCGCGTTAATGGCTTGCGGCTTATCAATGTTGCATACAAAACTGTCAAACGGCGCGTGCGTATTTTGCAAGGCCCCTTGCGCGTCCATTGCGCCGCTTATCGTGTAATCCGCGCGCAACAGCCCCCATAAGTGCCCGCAAACCTTGCGCAGCAGGGCTTTACCCAAACTGGGCTCCGTCAGGTGCGCCAGTGCCGCGCCCTCGCGCGTAAACAAACGCCAGTTGCGGCGGCAGGCAAAGCGTTGGCGGGTAACTACCAGCACATCCTTGGAGCGGGCGAAATAAATCTCGTACCGCTCGTTTTTGAGCCCAAAACCTTTTTGCAAAATAATGGCGGCCTTTTGCCCCTTGCGGTCAAAGAGCGTAATCTCGCGCAGGACCAACTGGGACCACACCAGTCCGCAGAAAAACACAATCCCGCCCAGCGGAATAATCAGCGAGCAGGCGGAATAAACCGTGTTATACACAAAGTTGGAAACGGGAAGCAAGTCCGTCTGTTCGCACAGCCCGGCTACCGCCAGCACCGCAAAGGACAGTACAATTAACAATAGCCCCGAGAATAAAAACAAACTATCCCAGCGCGAGGACAGCGAAATAAGCGTATTGCCTTGGTTGTCTTTGGCGCGGAAGATGAGCGACGGCGTGCCGTAGAGGCGTTTAAACCAAATGGGATAAAGCGAGTTGGGGTTGGCCGGGGGGAGATTTACCCCTTTGCGTAAAAACGGGCGCACGCATCCGGCCCCGGTAAGAAGCAAAATAAACAGCAGCCCCAGGACCGTCAGCACATCAAACCCGCGGCCCAACTGGCGCACATACGGCGGCATATTTTTGGATAAAAGCGTTTTGCCCTTTAAGGCGTTCCATACTTTTTTTGCCTTGGCGGTAAAGGATACCGACGGCTTTTTTGCCTTAGCGGGTTCGGTTGGTTTTGCGGATGTTTCCGCCGACGGAGCGACAACCGTTTCTTCCAAGGCTTCTTCGTGTACGGCGGGCAGGGCGGCGATGTCGTAGGCGCGCGGGTCCTTTAAATCCAGTTCTAAGGGCTTTACTTCCGGCTTTTCAACCGGGGAAATAAACGAAAATACCAAATCGGTTTCCGCGTAAGTCAGTTCTTTGGCTAAAATGGAATAGGCCTTGGAATCAATTAAAAAGTACCCCGCGCTAAAATCGTTTTTGGGCGTAAAGAAACTGATGTAGAAGAAAGGGTCCCCGGTGGAAAATTCAATGCGTTTAATTTCTTCCCCGGTGTAGGAATTGCCGACCACCTGCATTTTTTTGCTTTTTACATCGGCCAAATCTGCGTTAATTTTCTTTTCAATGCAGGTTTCGGTGGTGCAGGACACGCTTTTAATGTCCAAGCGCGAGGCCCCCTTTTGCAGGGAAAGCACCGTAGGCGCGGGCGCGTTTTGCACCTGTTTCCAGCCCGCGGGCATATCCAGCGTAAAAGCCCCGTCCTTAGACGTAAATACTTCCGCCTGCAACGCAAACGGAACGCACGCTATAAGTGCGCCCAGCAGAAATTTTTTTAAAAACGCATATTGTGGCATACTTCCATTATTATATTATATTCTGGCGTGGTTTTACCGCAATATTCTCCTACGCGCGCGAAAACTATTAATTGTGAACGCGCTGTAAAATTGTTATGATATCTGTATAGAGGTTTTGGAGGAAAATATAATGGCTGAAAAAGTTGTAACAGCGGACCGCTTGGCCGCGCTTAAAAATTTAATGCAACAAAACAAGTTGGACGGCCTGGTTGTTACCAACAATTTAGACCAATTTTATTTGAGCAATTTCTTCTTTTTCCCAAATGAATCTGTTTTTTTAATCCACACGAACGGCATTGTGTGCTTTACGCGTGAACTGTACGTGGAACCGTTTAGCAAGTTTGCCCCGTATATGGAAGTTATCGGTGGGGAAAACCGCGTAGCCGCCGCCGTGGCCAAGGTTAAAGAATTGGGCCTTAAAAAGGTGGGCTTTGACGCAGAGAAAGAAACCTTTTTAAACGGCGAATTAATGCTTAAAAACGGCCTTGTGCAACTGCCCAGTTTTATTACGGAACTTCGCAAAACCAAGGACGCGGAGGAACTCAAAGTAATGCGCGAGGCCAACCGCATTGCATACCTGACGTATGAATACATTTTGCCGCGCGTAAAAACCGGTATGACCGAGTGCGAAGTAGCCGCGGAAATGGAAAAATTTATGCGCGAGCACGGCGCCACTTCCACCTCTTTTAATACCATTGTGGCGTTTGGCGCTAACGCCGCCAACCCGCACCACGAAACGGGGGATACCAAACTCAAAGAAGACGATGCCGTTTTGATTGACTTTGGCTGCCTTTATAAAGGGTATTGTTCGGATATGACGCGCAGTTGGTGGCACGGCAAAAATGAACCCGCCGAATACAAAAAGATTTGGGAAATTACCGATACCGCCCGCAAAGCAGGCATTAAAAAAGTAGGTATCGGCGTAGCGTGCAAAGCCGTAGATGCGGCCGCGCGCGACATTATTGAAGCGGCCGGATACGGCCAATATTATACGCACGGCACGGGGCACGGCGTGGGGATTGAAATCCACGAGGAACCGTACAACACGCAAACCTCTGCTTCTATCTTAAAAGAGGGGAACATTGTAACCGTGGAGCCGGGCATTTATCTGCCGGGTAAATACGGCGTACGCTTGGAAGATACCGTGTCCGTAACCCAAACCGGGGCCAATATTTTAACGAAGAAATAATATGGCAACCAAAGATTTTTCCCAAGTGCGGATGGCCGATTTCCGCCGCGTACTCAAACAAGCGGGCTTGGACGGTTATTTAACCGCCGACCCGCTGGAACAGCGCTACTTGTCCGGCATTGAACTTTCCGCCGGAGAAGCCGTATTTTTGATTACGCCCACGAAGGCTTGGTGTGTAACCAAGCAGTTAATCGCCAGCAAAATGATGCCCGCCGCCAAATTTTTAAAAACAATTATTGTTCCCTTTGGCGGGATGTTGGACGGGGCTTTAACGGAAATCAAAAAGCGCGGTTTAAAGACCGTTGCCTTTGACCCGGCACTTGTGGATCTGGCCACTGGGCAGAAACTTTTGGATAGCGGCCTTAGCCGCGCCGAAGGGCTCCTTGGCGAAATGCGCCTTAAAAAATACGACGACGAAGTCGCCCGTATCAAAAAAGCCTGCAAAATCGCCGCCCAAGCGTTTGACGAAGTTTTCCCGCAGATTAAAACCGGGATGACGGAAGATGACGTGCGGATTTTAATGGCGGTGGCGATGCTTCGCCGCGGGGCGGATTCTATTCCGTTTAATATTGTGTGCTTTGGCGAAAACACCGCCGACGCGCACCATACCGCCAGCAAAACGCGCAAGTTGAAGGCTGAGGAACCTGTGTTGATGGATTTCGGCTGTTTTTACGAAGGGTACTGCTCGGATATGACGCGCAGTTGGTGGCACGGCAAAAAAGAGCCGGCCGAATACAAAAAGATTTGGAACATTGTGGACAAAGCCCGCACGGCAGGCGTAAAAGCCTTGCGCCCGGGTGCGACGGCGGGAGACATTGACCGCGCCGCACGCAGCGTAATTGAAGCCGCGGGGTATGGAAAGGAATTTTTCCACACTACGGGCCACGCGATTGGACTTGTAGTGCACGACCGCCCGATTTTGCGCTCCGGCGCGCCGGACGAGTTGGAGGAAAACTTTGTAGTAACCGTGGAGCCCGGCATTTATTTTGACGGGCGCTGGGGTATCCGCTTGGAAGACAGTTTTCTGCTTACCAAGGACGGTTCCAAAAAATTGACGCACAAATAGATTCTTGGGCTTCGGCCCGAAAAGAGGTAATAAAAATGCTTAGCACGACAGAATTTCGTGAAGGTCTTATTTTTGAAGACGAAAACGGTCAGTTGGTAGAAATTATTGAATTCCAACACCACCGCAAAAGCCAGGCTCGCGCCGTCGTTCGCGTGAAACTGCGCAACATTAATACCGGTTCCGTGATTGAAACGGCTTACCGCCCCGAAGACAAATTCAAAGAAGTGGAAGTTGAAAAACGCCCCTTCCAATATTTGTACACCAACGGCGATATGGCTACCTTTATGAACGCGGAAACCTACGACCAAATTGAAGTGCCGCTTAAAAAATTGGGCGATTTGAGCAAATACTTAAAGGATAATATGGACGCTATCGGTATCTATATTAACAACCAACTTTTTAACGTGGAACTGCCGATTAAAGTACCGCTCAAAATTGCGTCCACCGTTCCGGGCGTGAAGGGCGATACCGTCGCTAACACCACCAAGGAAGCCACGTTGGAAACCGGCGCCGTAATCAAAGTGCCGCTCTTTATCAACGAAGGCGATACCGTGCTGGTGGATACCCGCACCGGCAACTACGTGGAACGCGTGGCGGCCTAATGTTTTATAAGCGCATAGTCCTGCTGGGGCTGTGTTTGTGGGCTTCGTCGGGGCTATGCGCTTTTACCTTGCAGTATGGTTCTTTGTTTAAAGTGGCGGACATCACGCTTACCCAAGAGGGCAAGCCCGTCCTGCCGCTTGCGCGCGGGAAATATGCCAATATCCGCGTGCTGACAAAAGAGACCTTTGAAATATTAAAAAAGTGCCCGGCTTCCTGCCGCCAAACGGCTGGTAAGGGAGATATTGCCTTGCACAGTTTCCGACCGGCCCAAACGCGGCCCGGTATGTGGATTGCCGAGGTAGCGTATGACGAAGCGTGGCTGGTTACTTTTTTAATATTTCAAAATAAAGAAGGCTTTGGCGTAGTACCGCCGGAGCATTTTACATTTTTGGATAAAGCGTTACAGGCGCGTACCGAGCAGTTGTTGTCGGCCCGCGCACAGGAAGAAAAATGAAGTGTGTATTAAAACGCACCGGCGAAACGCTGGCGCAGGAAATAGAAATGGCAAACACGTATTGGACCCGCTTAAAGGGGCTGATGTTTCGGCGCGGGCTTGCCGATGGGAAGGGCCTTTTATTGGACCCCTGCCCGCAGATACACACTTGTTTTATGCGCTTTGCGATAGACGCCGTGTTTTTTGATAAAAACGGGCGTGTGCTGTATGTGGCGGAACAAATGAAGCCGTGGCGTTTTAGCCGCTTTGTGCGCGGCTCGCGCTACACCTTGGAACTTATGGGCGGTACGCTTGCCGGACGGGTAAAACCCGGCGACGAAGTCGTGCTGACCAAATAACGATTTAAATTTTATATAGAGGTTACAAATGAAAGTAAAGCAACTGGTTTTGGTTTTAACGGCACTTTTTCTGTGCGCTCCGGGCGTGTTTGCCCGCAATATTTGGGACGATTTCGGTGCGAACGTAACCCAGCAAAACGTCCGCGCGTTTACGAAGGACTTGGGCGGCATTATCGGCTCGGGTACGTACACCACAGGGCGTATTTTGGGCTGGGGAGGCTTTCAAATCGGCCCCCGCGCGAGTATGGTTTTTAAAATGAGCAAGGGCAACGGCGACGACTGCGCCACCCAACAGCATACCGCCTTGGGCGACCGCGACGATGTGGGCTCGGTAGTCTATCCGTGGTTGCAGGCCGATATCGGGATGCCGTTCCGCATTGACGGGTTTATCCGCGCGAGCAGTTACCAAGGGTTGACGATTGCCGGCGGCGGTCTGCGCTGGGGGATTACCCGCCCGAACGAAATGTTGGGCTCCTTTCAGCCGATGTTGGTGGTGGCGGCCCATAGCGCAAGCGCGCGTGATTTTTCCGCCACGCATTATAACGCCAGTTTGGTGCTGTCTATGAAATTTAAATATTTTGTACCTTATGTGGGCGGCGGGGTGGATTATACCACGCTTAACATTAACCAAGCCCTGTTGTCGCCGGACCTGATTGGTACGCGGGAACACGCCGCCACGGCGCGCGCCACGGCGGGCTTTAACTTTAAATTGCCGTCGTACTTGGATTTAAGTTTGGCCGCCAACTATGCCTATTACGGCTTGGGTGCGGAAGCGTCCTTGTCCTTGCGGTTTTAACAACATAATTTTTAGGAAAGCAAAGAGCGGGGAATATCATTTCGCCCGCTTTTTGTTTATAGGAGCAACAAATGATAAATGCTAAACGTATTGTATGGTTAGATATTTTGCGGGTATTTTCGGCGTTTGCGATTGTTTCCCTGCACGTCTCGTCTTATTACTTGGAAAATTCTATTCCGTTTGGTTCCGCCAGTTGGTGTTTGACGGATTTGTATTTGGCCTTTACGCGCTTTGCGGTGCCCGTGTTTGTAATGATTAGCGGCGTGTTCTTTTTAAACCCGGAAAAGGAAATTACACTTGGAAATGTGTTTAAAAAGTATGTCTTTCGTATGCTGACGGTGTGGCTGGGGTGGGCGGCGTTGCGCACGCTGATTGTAAATATTGGGGTGGGCGGCGAGCCTATGGAAAAATGGGCGACGGATTTTTTTGTTTCCCTGCAATGGTATTGGTTCTTGCCGATGATAATGGGGCTCTATATCTTTACGCCGCTGTTGCGCCCGTTGGTGGCTGTAAAAAAACGCGCCTTGCTGGTATATTTTATGGTGCTCAGCCTTTTCCTGGCGACGGTTTGCCCCGTGCTGGAAGAGGTGGAAAAGGCCCTCTTGCCTACTTGGATTCCTATCAGCAGTTTTACCAATTTGATTAAAATCCCGTGCCTGATTTTTGGCGCCCACTTTATGTTTGGCTATTATGTGTGCACCTATGGAATTGGCGCGCGGGCCAAAAAATGGCTGTATGCCGGGGCGTGGGCGTCGCTCTTATTAATGACGGCGGGCACTTACGCTTATTTTAATGTTCGCCCGAATCCCTTTTATAAATATGCCACCTTCGGGGCCAGCATTACGCCCTTTGCCTTTTTGTTGGGGGCGGGGCTCTTTGTGTGTGTAAAGGAGCGCTTGGAAAAAGTCCGCTTTTCTGATAAGGCCGTAAGCCTTATACAGCATTTGGCGTATTACAGTTTGGGCGTGTATATGTGCCATTTGATTTTGGTGGATTTGTGTATGCACTATGGCTGGTTTAAGGCGTTTCCCGCTTGTCCGCTTGTAATGGTGGCCGGATATAGTTTGCTTTTGTTCTTGGTGAGCAACGGAATTATTGCCCTGCTGTACCAAATCCCGGGGTTAAAAAAGCACTTGTTATAACCCTTTTATGCACGGCCAGGCGGGCCTGGTATTTGCTACCCTAAAAGAAAGGGGGATTTTTATATGATGAAGAATATGCCAGTGGCTTCGGCCGTAGAACTGAAAGACCAAGTATCGTACCAACCGGGGCAAATTGTCAGCAAAACCTTGGTGCAAAACAGCGCGGTAAGCATTACGCTTTTTGCCTTTGATAAGGGCGAAGAAATCAGCACGCACGAGTCGGGCGGCGACGCCTTGGTGCTGTGTTTGGATGGCAAGGGCGAGGTAACCATAGACGGCGTAAAGCACGAACTGGCGGCAGGGGAAGCCATTTTAATGCCGGCCCGCCACCCGCACGCGGTGTATGGCAAAGAGCAGTTTAAAATGATGCTGACGGTTGTATTTTAAGGTATAAAAAAGCCCCGCCGAAAAAGCGGGGCTTTTCTCTGGCAAGTTGTAATTATTTGTAGTAAATTTCCTTTTTGGTTTTGTCCGCGGCGTCCTTTCCGGCGACGGCCTGCAAAACGGCAAAGGCAAAGTCTATCGTGGCGGCCGCGCTTTTGCCCGTAACAATATTCCCGTCCGTTACGGCGTAATCATCGTGATAGGTTCCGCCAAAATCCTCGTTCATAGAGGTAAAGCAAGTATAATTCTTGCCCTTTAAATAGCCCGCGTGGCCCAGCAAAGTAGGTCCGGCGCAAATGGCGGCTACTACCTTGCCTGCTTCCATAAAGGCTTTTATAAGCGCCTGTACGGCAGGGCTGGCTTCCAAGGCCTTGTATTCCGGCCCGCCGGGGATGATAAGCGCGTCATAGTCCGCTGCGTTTAATTTGGAAAAAGGGTGCAGTTGGGTGCAGGTAAGCCCAAAGCGGCCCGTGGCGTCTTGGTCCAGTAGCGAATAAATATCCACCGTCAGCCCGCCGCGGCGCAAAATGGCATAAGTGCCCACGGCTTCAATTTCTTCAAATCCGTCCGTTAAAATCATACAAACTTTCTTCATTTATTCCTCCTCCGTGCGCGGGGCGTACGGTTCAAAAATTCCTTCAAATAAAACCTCTTCGGCCAGGCGCGCCGCGTCGGCAATGCACCCAGGGCATTTGCGCAAGACCTTGCCCGTCTGTAACCCCTTTAATTCGCGGCACACGTCCGAGCCGTTCCACTCTTTAAAGCGGTTTAATAATTGCCGCCCCAGTTGCACGGTGCTCCCGCGCCCGGAACGGTCGTTTACGTCCCCGTTGCTGTTTTTAAGCCCGGCCAGCATTAAGAGCCCGCATAAGGCCCCGCACGTGGAACCGCTGCCCGCAATGCCGCCCGCAAAGGCTTCCATTGCGCGCAGGGCGTCGGCCTCGCTCATATTTAATAACCCGCAATAGGTGCATACGACCGATTGCGCGCAGTTGTAGCCGCGCTGGTGGCGCAGGTTGGCTTCGTGTACACGGGATTTTAACATAATTGAAAATATTCTCCTATAAAAGAGCCCCGCTTGCACGGGGCTTTAAATTAGTGGGCGGCCTTTTGAAGCGCGCTTACTTTATCCGTCTTTTCCCACGGGAATTCCTTGCGGCCAAAGTGCCCGAAGGAAGCCGTTTGCAAGTAAATGGGATTGCGCAGTTTAAAGTATTCAATAATGCCGCGCGGGGTCATCGGGAAAATCTTGCGCGCAATTTGCGCCAGTTTTTCATCCGGCAGAACGCCCGTACCGTCCGTATCTACATAGAAGCCGACGGGTTCGTCGCGCCCGATAGCGTACGCAATTTGCACGGTGCACTCTTTGGCGAGTTTAGCGGCCACAATGTTTTTGGCAATGTAGCGCGCCATATACGCCGCGGAGCGGTCCACCTTGGTCGGGTCCTTACCCGAGAAGGCTCCACCGCCGTGCGGACAGCGCCCGCCGTAGGTATCCACGATAATTTTGCGCCCCGTGAGCCCGGTGTCGGACTGGGGGCCGCCAATCACAAATTTGCCTGTTGGGTTGATGTAGATTTTAGTATCTTTATCAATCCATTTTTTAACCGCCGGGATAATGGCCGCGGCTTCAATTTCCTTTTTGGATTTTTCGGTGATTTTAGTGCCCGTTTTGTCCAAAATATCCTCGGTGTGCTGGGTGGAAACCACCACGGTATCCACGCGCACGGGTTTGCCGTCCACATATTCCACGGTTACTTGGCTTTTGGCGTCGGGGCCCAAGTACGGGAGCATTTTTGTGCGGCGGGCTTTTTCCAAATTCTTTAAAATTTCGTGCGAAAGCACCAAGGACAGCGGCATATATTCCATTGTTTCGTCCACGGCGTAACCCACCATTAAACCTTGGTCGCCTGCACCGCCCACGTCAACCCCTTGGCTGATGTCGGGCGATTGCTTGCCGATAACGTTAATTACCGCGCAGGTTTTGTAGTTAAAACCGTATTTGGCGTCGTCGTAACCGATATTTTTGATTACGTCGCGTGCAATTTGTTCCACATCCACCCAAGTGCGGGTGGTAATTTCGCCGCCGACAATCACGAGCCCCCTCGTAATATACGTTTCGCACGCGACGCGGGCGGTTTTATCCTTCTTTAAAATTTCGTCCAAAATAGCATCGGAAATTTGGTCGCAGACCTTGTCCGGGTGTCCCTTGGAAACGGATTCGGACGTAAAATAGCATTTGCCTTGTTTAATCATAGTACGGCTCCTAGATACAGATTTGAGGGGTTTCCCATATATTATACCACTTTGGAAATCTGCGGGGAAATAAGGGGGGATTCGGTTCGGCAACCCAGAGGAAAGCCAAATCCTCGGGGATAACAACTTTATGAAAAAAAGAGGTCATTCTGAACTTGTTTCAGAATCTACCTTATGGGTTGTTAAAAATAAAAATAACAGAAAAAACTAACAACACAATCGGTAGATCCTGAACTAAATTCAGGATGACTTTTTTATAACGGCCTTGTTTTTTGCCGTCATCCCGTAGTGCCTTTATACGGGATCTGTTGTTGCCGTTGTCGTCATTCCCGAGTGTTTGCTGGCGCGAAGTGTTCGGGGATCTGTTGCTGTTGTTTTTTGATTGGCCGTTAGTGCCTCTAAAAAGGCCGTATAAAAGAGTTTTTCCGTCTGGGCCCAAAAAAGGCTTGACTCGTTTTTTTTTTTTGATACAGTACCATTACGGCCTGGGG
>SAMEA104315430__coassemble_627_pt1 | contig 14286 bp, 9 predicted proteins | sample SAMEA104315430__metabat2_low_PE_016 | metagenome-assembled genome bin SAMEA104315430 (sample SAMEA104315430) | gut metagenome | biome: Monkey gut; feature: monkey-associated habitat; material: faeces | place: China | collected 2013
GCGGGAACAAGCCCTGTTTGGTCGGTTTATCCGTGGCGTTGAACTCAATTACATACGTGAGCAACAGCGCGTTGGCCAAACCGTGCGGAACGTGGTACATAGCACCCAGTTTGTGCGCCATAGAGTGGCACAGACCCAGGAACGCGTTGGCAAACGCCATACCGGCAATCGTGGCCGCGTAGTGCATTTTTTCGCGGGCGTTGATGTCTTTGGCACCCAAGGAGTAGGATTTTTCCAAATATTTGAATACCAAGCGCATCGCTTCCAAGGCTTGCCCTTCCGTAAAGTTCGTGGAATAGACGGAGGTGTAGGCTTCAATGGCGTGGGTCAGCACGTCCAAGCCGGACCAAGCCGTCAGTTTTTTAGGCATACCGAGTACAAATTCCGGGTCAATAATGGCCATATCGGGCGTTAAGGCATAGTCCGTAATAGCGTATTTGGTGCCGGTCTTTTCGTCGGTGATAATGGTGAACGGAGTAACTTCGGAGCCGGTACCGGACGTGGTCGGGATAGCAACCATCGTGGCTTTTTTGCCCAAGGGCGGAGCCGCGTAAATGCGTTTGCGGATATCCATAAAGCGCATAGCGATATCTTCAAAACTGGTGTCCGGGTTTTCATACAAGAGCCATACCATTTTGGCTTCGTCCATAGCGGAACCGCCGCCGAGGCCGATGATAATATCCGGCTGCCAAGAGTTGGCAATTGCCAAGGCTTCGTTTACGTTGGAGATGTTCGGGTCCGGCAGTACGTTGGAGAAGACGCGGAACTTAATGTTGAGCCCTTCCAAAACGTCGGCTACGGAGCGGACGTGGCCCAACTGTTCCATCGTTTTATCCGTAATGATGTACGCGCGCTGTTTGCCGGCGAGTTCCGCCAAGGCCTGAGAGAGCGCACCGCGTTTAAAATAGATTTTGTGCGGTACTTTGTACCAGTACATATTTTCGCGGCGTTCCGCGACGGATTTCACGTTCATAAGATGTTTTACCCCAATGTTTTCGCTGACGGAGTTGCCGCCCCAAGAGCCGCAGCCCAACGTCAAAGACGGAGCGAGTTTGAAGTTGTACACGTCGCCGATGGCACCCTGGGAAGAGGGAATATTAATCAGCGTGCGGGCGGTGGGCATATCCTTAAAGATATCAATGTGTTCTTCGTTGGATTCATCGGTATAGAGTACCGAGGTGTGTCCGGCGCCGCCGTAGAGAATCAAATCGCGGGCGAGTTCCACTGCTTGGTTGAAATCTTTGGCGCGGTAGAAGGCCAACACGGGGGAGAGTTTTTCACGCGCTAAGACTTCTTCGTCGTTTACTTCGCTGGCTTCGGCGATTAAAATCTTGGTTCCGGCGGGAACTTTAATGCCGGCCATTTCCGCAATCTTCATAGCGGTTTGGCCCACAATGCCGGAGTTGAGTTTGCCGTTTACCACAATGGTTTCGGCCAATTTCTTGCGGTCTTTGCCCGTTACAAAGTGGCAGCCGCGGGCGATAAATTCCGCTTTTACCTGTTCATAAACGGGTTCTTCCACCACTACGGACTGTTCGCTGGCGCAAATCATACCGTTATCAAAGGTTTTGCTCATAATAATGGAACTTACGGCCATTTTGATATTGGCGGTAGCGTCAATGACGGCGGGGGTGTTGCCCGCGCCTACGCCCAAGGCCGGTTTGCCGGAGGAGTACGCGGCTTTTACCATACCGGGGCCGCCGGTAGCGAGAATCAAGTTAATGTGCGGGTGGTGCATCAAGGCGTTGGAAAGCGGCATCGTCGGGTTTTCAATCCAGCCGATGATGTCTTTCGGGGCGCCGGCTTCTACGGCCGCATCCAAAACGATTTTAGCCGCGGCGATGGTGCATTTTTTAGCGCGCGGGTGCGGAGAGAAAACAATACCGTTGCGGGTTTTCAAGGCCAAAAGGCTTTTGAAGATGGCGGTAGCCGTCGGGTTGGTGGTGGGGACTACACCGGCAATCACGCCGATAGGTTCCGCCACTTTGCGGTAACCGAAGGCGTCGTCGTCGGACAGGACGCCGCAGGTTTTGGTATCTTTATATTGGTTATAAATGTATTCGGAAGCGAATTGGTTTTTGATTACCTTATCTTCCATTACACCCATACCGGTTTCTTCCACGGCCATTTTGGCCAAGGGAATACGTTGCTGCGCAGCGGCAATAGCGGCCGCGCGGAAAATTTTGTCCACCTGTTCTTGCGTATAAGTAGCATAAATGCGCTGGGCGGCTTTTACCTTATCCACGACTTGGGTCAAATGTTCCAATTCTTCGGGAGTGGCAACAGCCGGAGCAGCGGCAACTTTCTTTTCCGCCATAATTTTCTTGTTCTCCTTGTATGTAAAAAAATACCTGTTATAGATATTTCGTTATCTATATTTTAACTTTTGGGGGTTTTAAAGTCAATAACTCCTCGGTGCGGGGGCCTTTTCAACTTGACAAAAACAAATCAAAAAAGATAACATAGATATCAAGATATCCAGTAGTTTACGACGGAGCATTTTTATTTATGAGCCTTTTTCACCGTAAAAAAGAAATCAGCGTCCAAACCATACGCCGCCTGCCCCAATACCTGCGTATTTTTTACAACCTGCATACTTACGGGCGGGAATTGGTTTCCTCCACCACGTTAGCGGAAGAAACGCAACTGTTGCCCATTGTTATTAAAAAGGATTTGCAGGCCGTCGGCGCGCCCAGCAAGTTGCGCGCGGGGTTTAAGGTGGCGGGGACGATAGAAGTTATTGAAAAGTTTTTAGGCTGGAACAATTTAAATAAGGCTTTTCTCGTGGGAGCGGGGCATTTGGGTTCGGCTCTTTTAGGGTTTGCCGGGTTTAAAAACCACGGGCTTGAAATTGTAGCCGCGTTTGATACGCACCCGGAAATTGTGGGTAATTCCCTGCACGGGGTGCGCGTGTATCACACGGCGCAGTTGGCCAGCATTATTGAGCGGGAAAATTTAAAGATAGCGGTTTTGACTGTCCCCGCCGAAGCCGCCCAAGGCATTACGGATACCTTGGTGGCGGCGGGCATTAAGGCGATATGGAACTTCGCCCCCGTCAATTTGACGGTGCCGGAGGGGGTAATTGTGCAGAAGGAAGATATCTCTTCGGGCCTGGCGGAACTGTGCGCCAAGTTAAAACGGTAATTTTAAAGCAATAAAAAATCCCCGGGTGATTCACCCGGGGATTTTTACTTATAAAGGATAGCGCGGAACTCGGCGGTTTTGTTTATGCTTTTAAACATCCAGCCCTTTTGGTCCTCGTCGTAAAGAGATTCAAAATTTTTAAAGTTTCGCCGCACCGCTTTATCCAAATTGTCATACATATTTTTGCGGTCCTTTTTGGCTATCCAATATACGCCAGCCAAATTGACGTACGGAGTCGGGCTCGTGCCGTCCAGGCGGATGGCGGCTTCCAAATCCTCTTTGGCGCCGTTCCAGTCTTTTAGTTGCATTTTGACAAATCCGCGGTTGTTGTACGGGATAGCCCACTTGGGCGAAAGTTCTATGGCGCGGGAATAATCCTCGGCGGCGTGCTTAAAATCCTTCATTTCCTCATACACAAGCCCCCGGCGGTTAAAAAACAGTGCTTCGGGCTGTAATTTTAACAGTACCGTATAGTCCGCCAGGGACGCCTCAAAATCACCCATATCCTTAAACGCGCCCGCCCGGTAGCGGTAGGCGGAAGCGTGGGCGTCATCGCGGTTGATAGCCTTGCTGTATGCAGAGACAGCCTCGTCCAAACGCCCTTGGCCCGAAAAAATGCGCCCCTGCCAATAGTGTAAGTCGGCCGAATCGTTTCCGGCGGCTTGTTGGGCGGCTATTAAATCTTCCGCCGCAGAATAGCGGTATGCGGCCAAATACACGGGGATTAATTCCCGCCCCAATGATTCAGACGGCGTGCGTTTTCCTAAATATTTTTGGTAATCGGCCAGCGCGAGTTCATACTTGTTTAACGCTACATTGGCCCGCGCTCGCGCCAAGTAAAATTCCCGGTAGGACGGCTTTAACGAAATGGCCTTCGTCAGGTCCGCCTGCGCAAGCGAAGCCCGCCCGGCCTGCATATAGGCCAACGCCCGGGCGTAATAGCGGAACGGGTCCTTGGGGCGGAGCGAGACGGTTTTGGAATAATCGGCCAAGGCTTGGTTAATTTTGCCACTTGCCAAATAGGCATCGGCACGGTAGTGATAGGCGTCCGCCAGTTTGGGCGACTTGGAAATGGCTTTATTTAAAAGTTTAATTTGCGCGGCGGGGTCCGTTTGTTTTTTAGCGCGGTTTAATAACTGCAACCCCGTCTCCGCCGAGACGGCAACGGAAATAAACGAGAAAAGAATTACAAGTAAGCATTTTTGAATCATATTATTTTAACCAAAACACGAGTAAGAAATTTAGCGTCAGGGCCGCAGCGCCCAACACATATAAGAATACCAAAAGCAACGTGGAAAATAAACGCAAATTAAGGAAAATCGCCCCTACCAATGTAGCCCGCCCCGCAAACAATTTGCCCAGTTGCACCGTTTGGCCTGAAATTTTAACCACGCGTGCCAAAAGCACGGAGCGCATCGCAAGCGAAGTTACCCCTAACAAGAGCCGCGTTAAGGCCCGCCCGAAAGAGGTTTTGCGCCCTTGGTTAAATTCGCCAAACACCTCGCGCACACTGCCGGAAACAATGACCTTGGCTTGGTCCTTGGCGAGGCCCTCGTTCATATCGTCAATTTTATTGGCGGCGGCTTGTTTCACTTGGTCCAGGGTATTATCAATAAACTCTTCCCAAGTGGCGCAGGCAATGCGCAGGGCAAACGCACACGCCGTGATAAAGGCGTATGCAAAGGCAATCAGCCCGTATCCTAAAAAGAGCGCACCAACGAGGATAAATTCCACCGGGGCAGGCAAATGTACAGGCGCCAAAACAAAGGAATACACGCTGTACACCGAGATAATAAATAGCCCCAGTCCGGCGGCTAAATGCGGCAGAAAAACTTTGCGCAAAATATCCGCAAGCCCTTGCAAGGCTTGTGCGAACAGGGCGCCTGCCGTCGGGCGCAGGTTAGTCATTGTGCCCGTGGCAGCAGCCACAGCATCCGCCGCAAACGTGGCCCGCGGATTTTTTAACGGACGGTACGCGGTCGGACACTTTTACGACTTTTCCTAATTTTTTATCGTACACATAGGTACCGGTTTTTGCTTCGTTCATACTGTTATTATAGCAGTTTGGCGTGCGCGCGCGGAAAGAAAAATGATATAATAAATTTGTCAGTTTACGACGGGAAAATAAAATTTTACAAAACCCGTTGAAAACTATAAATAAAAATGTTAAAATAATTAGGTAGTAAGAAATCCGCAAAACAAAATCCGATTTAAGCGCCCATAGCTCAATGGATAGAGTGTCAGCCTGCGGAGCTGAAGATACAAGTTCGATTCCTGTTGGGCGCACCATATAAAACCTGCTGAAAGGCAGGTTTTTTTGTGCGCAAATAAACCGAACTTGTATGCCTTTCTTTACAATACAACCGTGGGCGCACCATATAAAAGACCAAGTTTAAAGTACCTATGTCAGAGCCAAAAACTTATATAGCCATAGATTTAAAATCCTTTTATGCCTCCGTGGAGTGCGTGGAGCGCGGATTAAATCCGCTAACCACCAACTTAGTGGTGGCGGATACCAGCCGCACGGAAAAAACGATTTGCTTGGCAATATCTCCCGCCCTGAAATCCTATGGCATTGGGGGAAGAGCCAGGCTGTTTGAAGTGGTCCAACTGGTAAAAGACGTTAATGAACAGCGGCGTTTGCGGGCTCCTTACCACCGATTAATGGGGAAATCCTATAACCAAGAGGACCTAATCAAAAACCCCGGTTGGGCGGTGGATTACATTGCCGCACCTCCGCAAATGGCGCGCTATATGGCTATTAGCAACCAAATTTACGATATTTATCTTAAATATGTAGCCCCCGAGGATATACATAACTATTCGGTGGACGAGGTGTTTATAGACGCTACCGATTATTTGAGGTTATATAAATTAACCGCGCACGAATTTGCCAGAAAACTTATCCACGAAGTATTGCAGTCCACCGGCATTACGGCCACGGCCGGAATAGGCACAAACCTGTATCTTGCCAAAATCGCAATGGATATTGTGGCCAAGCATATCCCGGCGGATAAGGACGGCGTTCGCATTGCGCAATTAAACGGGCAAACGTATAAGGAACAACTTTGGGCCCATACGCCTATTACGGATTTTTGGCGGGTGGGCAGAGGCTATGCGGAAAAATTAAAGAAATACGGACTTCTAACGATGGGGGATATCGCGCGTTGCTCCTTAGGGCGGGATGATGAATATTATAATGAAGAATTGCTCTACCAACTGTTTGGGGTAAATGCGGAACTTTTAATAGACCACGCGTGGGGCGTTGAACCGTGCACGATGAAGGAAATTAAATCCTACAAGTCCGAGGAACACAGTATAGGCTCCGGCCAAGTGCTGGACCGTCCCTACGGCTATGAGGAAGGCCTGTTAATCACCCGTGAAATGACCGATTTATTGGTACTGGACTTGGTAGAAAAGGGGCTGATGACGGACCAGTTGGTGCTTACCGTGGAATATGACATAGAAAACCTGTCTAACCCGGCTGTTGCCCGCGGATATAGAGGGCCTGTATCGGTGGACAGGTATGGCCGGAAAGTCCCAAAACCCGCGCACGGGAGCATTGGACTAAAAGATTACACCTCGTCCACCAAAGTAATTATGGAAGCGATGAGCGGGCTTTACCAAAGGGTGGTAGATAACCATTTGGTAGTGCGCAAAATCTACATAACGGCCAATAGAGTGCTGCCGGTTAGCCAAGTCCGCGCCAAGGCTCCCACGGAACAGTTGGACCTGTTTACGGATTATGAAGCCTTGGCCAAACAGAAAAAGCGGGAAGACGCGCAATTTGCCAAAGAGCACAACCTGCAAGAAACGGTTTTGGACATAAAAAAGAAATTTGGGAAAAATGCCATTGTGAAGGGGATGAACCTAAAAAAGGGAGCCAAGGCCATTGAGCGCAATAAACAAATAGGAGGGCATAAAGCGTGAGTGAAACTGCTTATGACGACATCATCCATTTAAGCCGCCCGGTATCTAAAAGGCATCCCAAAATGTCCTTGCAGGACCGTGCCGCACAGTTTTCCCCTTTTGCGGCGCTTAGCGGATTTGAGGACGGCCTGAAAGAGACGGCCCGCAAGACCGTAGAAAAAAAGGAACTGGCCGAAAGCGAAAAGAATTTAATCAACGAACAACTTAACTGTTTGGTCCAAGCGTTACCCCCTTTGGGAAAGGCACTTCCCACCGTAACCGTGGAATATTTTGTGGCGGATGCACAAAAAAACGGCGGTTCCTACCGTACCAAATCGGGTACGGTTAAAAGGGTGGATATATACCGCAATTTACTTATCTTTACCGATAATACACAGATAAATATAGAAGACATTATCCATTTATCTCTCACGCGCTAAACGCTCTTTGTTGGACGAGCGGGGTTAAATGTTTAACGCAGAAAAAAGGGCGCGTTGCCAAAGGAGTTTTTTCTCGTCATAGGAGCGCGACGCGTGCGCCGGACTGGTGGAGGGGAGAACCTCGCAAATTTTTCCGCCGTCGCCAAAGGCGCGCTTAAAATGGTTGCGCGCGGCCTGTCCGTTAAACAAAAGCGTTTTTATTCCCGGGTATTCTTTAAATAAAGCAGGAAAATCATTAGGTGTGGGTTTTAGAATATTTCCGTCCAAACTGCCCGCCCGTTCGCACGCGGCTAAGGCGTCCCATAAGCCAATGCCTTGGGCGAGTAATACTTGCTTTTTATCCGCATAATTTTGGGGCGTGCGTCCGCCGGCAAACAGGTCAAAAATAATCTTCCAAAATTGGTTGTATTTAAAGGCGTAATATTCCTGCGCTTTTAATGAAGCCACCCCAGGCATACTGCCGATAACCAGTACGCGGGTTTTGAAATCAATAAGTGGGGGAAAACTATAAAGCATAAAAAATCCCGGGGCTTTTTATAGAACCCCGGGTAAAATTACTTTTCGGCTACTTGATAGGGGGTTAGGACGAGCGTTTTACCGTCTTTTGCCAAGTTGGCCCGGTACCAAATTGGGAGCCCTGTCGGCCCTTTTAATAGGACGGCCACCGCCGTAAATTGCTCGGGCTTGATGTCCTCTTTAAAGGTGTAATAGCCGGACAGCGGGTCTTTGTCGCGCATACCGTGCGTGGTTACCACGACGGGCACCTTGCCGTCTTTGAAACTGTTGTTCTGGGCGTAGTGCGCGGCTTCTTGCGCGTTAATCGTAAAGTTAATGGCCTTGGCCTCACTCATTTTATCAAGCAGGGATTGAGACATCCCCGGCGTGCCAATACTGCCCATCGCCAAAGAGGTGTTTAACCAGTCGGAAGCCCCGCCTGCATCTTCCAAGAGCACGCCCTTTTGTAATACCTTTACCAAGCCTTCTTCTGTCAGCCCCATACCGCGGTGCAAATACATTTTGCGGTTCGGGTGCGGAAGCGCGGGAACAACGCCCTTGTAGCCGTCCAGCGTTAAATCTTTAAAGGTTTGCGTGTGGATAGCGCCGTCTGCCTGCAATTTGGGCCAAGCGGGCTGGGCTTTATTGGCACCCAATTCCACGGCTTTGCGCAACGCTTGCGGACGGGATAAACCCTTTAATTCGTAGGCCTTTACCACCACGCCCGGGAACTGTTGGGCCAGTCGCGCGGAAAAAGATACGGCGGTTCCCGCGGCGGCGGCTCTGGCGGAGGCTTTCGCCCCTGCTTCGGCGGCCTTTGTGGCGGTATCCGTTACCTTAACGGCACCTTTGCCCACCTGTACAACTTCTTGCGCCTGCAACGGTAGCGCAAAAAGCAAAGAGGCAAGGATAGGTAAAAGAAATAGGTTGCGTTTCATAAAGGGCTCCTTATCCGGGTTTACTTATAGTATAAGCGTTCCTTGGTAAAAAACCATAGGCCTTTGGACCTATAACCCGGTGGTGTCAAACAGATACGGGGTAAAGGTGAAGCCGTTTGGCGTGGCTTCCACGCGGCACCAGACGGTGTTGCCACCGATATTTAAAGCGGCGATAACTTCTTTAATGTTCTCGGCCGGAATATCTCTGCCTACGTGTGCCACTTTTTCGTGTTCCGGCAAACCTTGCACGCGGACTACGACGATAATGTCCTTGCTGTGGTGCATTTTGGCGTAATGAACAGCGTTGTTCGGGTCGGAGGCGAGGGAGTTAAATCTCATAGAAGAAACGGTTCTTACCATACGCGGGTCCCCGCTGACATAAGCCATTGTGCGGTTGTTGCTAAACTTGCCAACATCCTTTAACAAAAGGCCGTTTTCCATAATGTTGCGCAAGGCCGCACCGTCTGCGGGCAAACTGAGCGCGCGGTACATATCCTGCGGGGTGGCTTTCCACGGTGTTTCGGCGGGCATAGTGGCTATGTCCGTTTTAAAGGCGGAAAAATCCTGCACCGGGAGGCGTAAGTCCTCGCGCAATACCTGCGGCGGCAACTGTACGGTGGGGGCTCTGCCAAACAAGAGGTTTAATGCGCTTTTAACACTGGCGATGCGGGAAGTTTTTGCCGGAACTGGCGGCTTGGGCGTAGGCACAGAAATCTTGATTTGCTCGGTAATTTGGGCCAGTTTTGCTTGTTGGGAGAGCACTTTGGACGTGGCCGAGGCGGCACCACGGACAGCCGCTTCACCTGCTTTGGCGGAGGAACTGGCGGCAATTTCGCCCGCCTTAACATTGGCCTTGGCGGCTTTTTTAATCAGGTCGCTTTGGGCAAAAGCCGGGCTGGCCGTACAAACGGCGAAAACAAAAATAAAAAGAGTCGTTAATTTTTTCATATATACATTATATAGAAATCGGGGGAATAAAAAACAGGGTCAAAGGACCTATCCGCGCAGTGGGCCCTATATTATAAAAAGCGCCCGCAGTTGGGGAACGGGCGCTCTTACACAGGAAGATTAGCGGACTACTAGGTTTGCCCGCTACCTATAAAACACCCAAGAGGCGTTTTTTATTGCAGTTGGCAGGGATACTGCGATAATTGGTAAAATATCTATATTATGCTTACTTGCTATTCTTATTAAAAATTCATTAGTTAAAAGGTTTATTTGATTATTATGAAAAAGTCTTTTTCCACGCAGTTGTTTGCTCTTATTTTGGGCGGTGTGTTACTGGCGGATAATGTCGCCCTGGCGGCTGTTCCGCTTACGGTTACGGATTACACCTCCCTCAAAGAGGCGGTTGCTAATGCCACCGAACCTACGGAAATCACCTTGGACGGAACGATAACCGACGATGCTTCCGGCCAGTTATATATAGAAGGTAAAGAAATTACCTTAAAGGGCGGAACCTTGCAATCGGGCGATACCAAGCATTTGGGGCTGGACGTACAATCGGACGGTGTTTTGCATTTGGACGGTACGACGATGCAAGATTACGACAGCGGCAACAAGTGGGGCGGCGCCGTGTATAACGAGGGGGTAATGACCTTAAAGGATGTTACCTTTAAAAATAATACCACAAACGGCGCGGTAAAAGGGGCGGTGGCCACTTATAACAGCGGGGAAACCACGCTGACGGGCAATTCCTCCTTCATCGGTAATAAATCCGGGGCCCTTTTTAACGGGGCGGTCTTGACCGTTTCTACGGATGATACCGAACAAATGACCTTTACGGGCAATACCACGCCCGGGCACGGCGGGGCCATTTATAACGAAGATTCCCTCAATATGTCCGGCAATTATTTATTTACTCAAAACACTTCCAACTCTTACGGCGGCGCCATAGCCAACGCCCAAAACGGTACTGCTCTTTTACGCGGAAACTATACCTTTACGGGTAATCAAGCCGCCGGACAGGGCGGTGCGATTTCCAACCGCGGGAATATGTTTTTGTCGGCTTCGGATACGGACCGTATGGCCTTTTCGGATAACGGAGCCGCTTTTTACGGCGGGGCTATTTTTAACGAGGGGACCTTGTCCCTGTTTGGAAATTACGATTTTACGGATAACTCTCTTTCCAGTTCGTATAGTTTGGGCGGAGCCTTGTACAATACCGGGGTAATGAGTTTAGAGGGGGCCTATACCTTTACGGGCAACCACGTTAATACCAGCGGCGGGGCCGTAGCCAACCGCAAAGGCAACCTGACAATTAACGGTACGCGCGACAGTGCGGGTGATGCGTCCGTCTTGTTTGACGGCAACTATACCACCAATACGGCAGGCGAGTCGCGCGGAGGGGCAATTTACGTACGCGGGTCCGAAGATAAGCAGGCTTTTTTAAACATTAAGAACGCGGATTTTAAAAACAACTATTCCTCCTCGCACGGCGGGGCGATTTATGTGGATGAGTATGTGGATTTTAATATTGAGGATTCCAAATTTATCGGCAACAAAGTAACCGGGTTTAACGGAAACGACTTGGGCTGGGGCGGGGCCATCGGCTTGGATTCCAAGTCCGATACCGTCAACGGCTATATTTCTAATACTTTGTTTGATTCCAACTACTCTAACGATTCCGGCGGCGCGCTTCCCTCGGGCACGGCCTTGACCGTCGTCAATTCCACCTTTGTAAATAACCACGCCAGATTTGCAGGCGGTGCGCTTTCCTACAACCCCAAAAACGCGCTTGCGGATAAATTTTTGAAGGTTATTGCAGACGGCGGGGATACTGTTTTTTCGGGCAACTGGGTTGGAAACGGGGACGCCTACACGCCCGAAACGAGTGAGGGCCTGTATTTGGGTGTTGCCATTACCGATAACGGCGGTTTGGACGGCAGTCCGATTACCGGGGCGGACGGAAACGACAGCAACGTATATTTAAATGCGGGCAATTCGGGCCGGATTATTTTTAACGATACGATTGATGCCTTGGGGGCCGCAAAAGACGATATGCGGGAAAAAACCGTTTCCAACGAAAGACCCAACGTCAATAACCCTAATATCCAATTAAACCAGGCGGGCATTACTTATGGCAAGTTGGAGCCCACCTCTGCCAACGCCGAGGAAGAAGCCGCCCCGATTAACGGTACGATTATTTTTAACAATACCATTAAAGGGGCCAACTTGGTGTTGCATAACGGCGTGCTGGCCTTTGGGCAGAACAATGCTTATGCGGCCCAAAGCGGGGTTACGCCCGCGCAATATTTTTCGGACGGCGGAAAAATTACCTTAAAGGGCGGCGCACTTGATTTGATGAACGGCAACCTGGAAGCGGGAGAATTGTTAAACCCCGACTCCGTGGCCGTGCTGGGCAACGCCAAACTGCGCCTGGATTTGAACCTGCTTGGCAACGGCGCCGATTTAGGCGGTATGATTGACTATATTGCAAGCAACATTACGGGCAGCGGAACGCTGACGCTGGACAATTTGACGGTAACCGAGGACGCCTCGGCCAAAAATGCGGCGGTCGGTTCGTCCACCGTGTTGCAATTTGCCAAGTCCAATACTGCAAACACCTTGTTAGACAACAATTTAAAAACCATTATCACCAGCAGTGCGGGTTATGTGCTGTCGGGCGATATTTCCAATACGGCTGATTCCACACAAATGGACTCCGTCAAGGTAACCAAGGTCATTAACGCGGGCGGCTTGCCGATTGCGGTTTCCTTGGGCGGCGCGGACGGGCGCACCTATGTATATAACGCCACCGAGGACGAGGAAATAACGGGTTACGATACGGGCGACAACGCTTGGAACAAATCGTACAGTGTGCTTAATGACGACGGCACGGTTTCTTCCCGCGTGGCTTCCAATGTGTTAAAGGGCAGTTCTCTGCAAATTAACGGTAACGGAAAAAACGTGATTGCCTCGCCGTCTGCCAATGTGGCGGGCATTGAACTGGGGGCAAACCAAACGTTACTCGTAAACAACGTAAAAAAGGATGACAACACGGGCGGGTGGAGTTATTTTAACTCGGCCTTTATTAACCACGGAGGCACGGTGGAACTGACGGATTCTATCTTTTCCAACAACCACGCGTCGGACGTAACCTTTACGCGCACGGCGGACGGCACGACCGAAACCGTAACCAAAGAGGGCCACGGCGGGGCGGTGTATAACGAAGCCGGAACCGTAAATATCACAAACAGCAATTTTACGGGCAATACCGCCACGGGCAAGGGCGGCGCAATTTACAACGCCCAAAACGGAACCGTCAATATTTTGGCGTCCAACAACCAAGAGGTTACCTTTACGGGCAACCAGGCCAGCGGCGCGGATAACGATATATATAACGACGGTATTTTAAATTTAGCCGCGGCGGATAAGAGTTCCATTATTTTTAACGGGGGCATTACCGGCTCGTCGGCCAATTTGGGGCAAATCAATATCGGCGCGGCGGATAAATTGGGCCGCGTGGTGTTTAATAGCACGGTTGCCAACCAAAATGTAACCTTAAATAACGGCACGCTCCAACTGGGCGAAAATGCTACGGCGGGCAGAACCGATTATTTTGATAACGTAAACTTAACCTTAAACGGCGGAGCCTTCAACCTGCAAAACGGGTTTATAGATACGGTAGCCGTAAACAATCTAACCATTGGCGCGGATACGCCGCAGTTTTTAATGGACGTAAATTTGGCGGACCAAAAGTCCGACGCGCTTTCTTTGGCGGAGGGCGGCACGGTAACCGCTAACGGCGCGCTGGATATCGGCCCCTTAAACATTGTACAAGGGTTATCCGACGGACAAACGTCCGCCACGGTGCAGTTTATCAATACGGATGAGTTAATTGCTTCTTTGGCGGATGTAAACAAGTCTATTACGCAAAACGGTATTACCTATTCCGTTTCTTTACTCGGCAATAACCGCTTATCCATTGCCGAGGAAGGCAAATCGGGCGGCTTTGCGTACGAGGTCATCCATACCGACCACGGCGTTTCCCGCACGTTTAACATTGGGGCCGAGGACGAAATTGTAAATAACTGGATTGATAACAATAACCGCTTGGCCGGACTCAGTTTTCAAATTAACGGCGTAAGCGATAAGGGCTTAATCGCCAATAACAATATAAAAGGGATTGAACTGGGGCTGGACGAAGAGGGCAACGCGCAGACCTTGCTGATTAATAAACTTTCCACGTATGAGGGTTTTAACAGCGCGGTTATTAATAACGGGGGCGAAGTAAACGCCACCGCTACCAAATTCCAAGAAAACCACGCCACCACCGCGGACGGCAATAGCGGAAACGGCGGGGGAGTGCAGAATAACAGCGGAACCTTAAAAATTAACGGCAATACGGAGTTTGTAAA
>SAMEA104315430__coassemble_673_pt1 | contig 13410 bp, 11 predicted proteins | sample SAMEA104315430__metabat2_low_PE_016 | metagenome-assembled genome bin SAMEA104315430 (sample SAMEA104315430) | gut metagenome | biome: Monkey gut; feature: monkey-associated habitat; material: faeces | place: China | collected 2013
GTCTTTTAACTGGATCCCGTCTTGCTGGGCGATACCATAGTGTTCACGCAAGGAAGCAAAAAGTTCAGCCTGTTTGACCGTATCAATGCCGAGGTCGGCTTCCATATCCAGGTCAATATCAAGCATATCTTCCGGGTAACCCGTCTTTTCACCAACCATTTTGACAACTTCTTTGGTTACGCTGGCTTCGTCCAACGCGGCCACAGGAGCGGGCGTTACCGCCGCTTGGGCTACCGCAGGTTGTGCCGCAGGCGCGGCCACAGGAGCCGCGGCTTTGGCTTCGTGAGCGTGAATCGTGTTCACTTTATCCACAAACGCTTGGGAACCTTCCATTACCAAGGCGGGTTTTACGCCGTGGCGGTAGTTGTCTTTAATGCGCAAGGTGTTCTGCACGACTTCCAACACCGGGGCTTCCTGGCCGGAAATGTTTTTCAGCCAAGCCGCGTGTTTGGCTTCGTCGGCGATACGGGGTTCGCCCTCTTGCCACACTTTTTCAAGTAAAGTCATACCAATTTGGGAACCGAACCCGGCGGCTAAGCGCAAGGCGTATTTAAAGTTGTAGTGTCCGCCTTTGCTAAGCGTGATGCCTTCCAATTCGGGGTCGGCTTCTTTAAAGTTTGCAATCGGCGGTACGAGGCCCGTGTTCAGGCAGCGTACGGCGATGGCGTCTTCCAACCCGGCACCCATAGAGTGCCCGGTGAAGCCCTTGGTGTTGCTGACGATAACACTGCTGACGTCTTTACCAAAGGTAGATTTAAGCGCATACGCTTCGGCGCTGGCGGAACCGCCGCGGGCAGGCGTATAGGTTTCGTGAGAGATGAAGACCAACTGTTTGGCAATGTCGGAGCGGTTCAAGCCGTATTCCTGTTCCGCGTGGGCTACCAAGCGGTTCATTACCTGGGCAACGTGGCCCACGTCCAAGCGGGTTACGTGGAAACCGCTGTTGGCAATTTCGGTAGAGAGCAGTTTAGCCAACGGTTTCATACCGCGTTTGGCTACTTCGGTTTCGTCTTCCACAATCAAGGAGACCGCACCCATACCCACAATCATACCGTTGCGGCGGCGGTCAAAAGGCAAAGCGGCCTTGGTAACGTCGGCTTCCGTGGTAGCGGCGCCAGAGGCCAAGAAAGCCGTCAAAATCCACTCGGACACATTATCATTGGTAATGTCGTCGGCGCTGATGACGATAACGCGTTTGCAGCGGCCGAGTTTAATCCAGTCCTGCGCCACGGCAATCGCCTGGGCGGTAGAAGCGCAAGCGGCGCTCATAGCCGTCGCCGGGCCGCGAGCGCGGATCCATTGGCAGAAGTGGCAATGGGCAATGATAATGGTCTTTAAAATAAATTCCGAGGTAAAGGCTTCGGGTTCAATTTCTTTATCTTTAAAGTTATCTCTGTACCAAGCCTCAATTTCGGCTTTGAGGGCCGGGTCGGAGATTTGGGCAATAAATTTATCGCAGAACGCGCGGACTTCTTTGGCGGTTTTGTTGTTAAGCAAACCGGCCACGCGTTTGGAAAGGTCGCCCATCATACTGTTGGCCACCGGGAAAGCGGAGGTGAAAATTACGCCCGTTTCGTCAATCATTTCAGCCGGCAGACCCCAGCGGTCCGGCAAGTAACCACCCGTAGAAGTGGGTTTATAATAAAGCACTAACGGAATACCCGCGTCCTTCAAGGCCAAGATACCAGCGGCAATGGCCAGTTGGAAACTGCGGTCCATAGAGCGGACCCATTTGGCGGGCAGGCCAAATTCTTTTTCCAAGTCAAACGCGCCGCCCTTGGCCGCCAATTTAATGGCCTGCATCGGGGAGGTCAAGCGTTCAAAACGGTGGTTGCCGTCTTTGGATTTGATAACAAATTCAACGTGTTTATCAATTTGTTTCTGCTGGATTTCCGCAGAGACGGGTTCAATCATATTGCGGCCGGAAAGAATTTCGTCCAGCACGCCTTCGCGGAAGATTTTATCCCAACTGCCAGGGCCGCCAGCAGCAATACCGCTAATTACAACGGATTTTTTACCGTTGTTCGCGGCGGGCGCGGAAACTTTGCACGCGCAGGTTTTGGGGGTTTCGGTGGTGCCTTCGGTTTTTTCAACCGGGGTGGCATTGCCGGTTACCCAGTTTACAAAAGCAGGGTTAAAGGTATGGTTATCACCGTACATATCAGTACCAGTCCAATCCAAATGAATACCAGAGGAAATTAAGTTCGCAAACAAGTCGTTAAATTCCACAATACCGCCCTTTTTGGGGTGGTTGGAGGCCAACACTTTGATATCTTTTTTGTCAGACAAGGTGTTAGAGGCCAAGGCAGACAACACGCGTTTCGGGCCGCATTCTACAAACAAGCGCACACCGGAATCATACGTGGTTTGGAGTTGTTTAATCCATTCCACAGAGTGCGAAATCTGCGTAACCATAAGGTCTTTGATTTTTTCGGGGTCGCTCGGATAAAATTCCGCCGTAACGTTGGTCGTAATCGGCATCTTAGGGGCGTGGAAAGTAAGCGTATCCAAGAACGCGCGGTACTGCGGCATAGCCGGGCGCACGATAGCGGAGTGGAAGGCGTGCGAAACCGGGATTTGCACCGCCTGAATACCCATATCAGTAAACATCTTAATCGCATCGTCCACGGCTTTGCTGCCGCCAGCAATAACGGTCTGGGTCGGGCAGTTCTTGTTCGCCACGGCCACATAACCATTGATGCGCACGAGTTCGGGTTCTACGCGTTCCACGGGGGCCGCGATAGAAGCCATTTTACCATTGTCTTCTACTTTAATTTCAGACATTACCTTACCGCGGGTGCAAACAGCCTTCAAACCGTTTTCAAAATCAAAAATCCCGGCGGCTACGGCGGCGGCGTATTCGCCCAAACTGTGGCCCATTACCACATCCGGCTTAATGCCGAACGAGGACAACAAGCGCATCATAGCGATATCGGCCGTGAGTACGGCGGGCTGGGTCATTTCGGTCTTTTTAATAGCGGCTTCGCGCACGGCGATTTGTTCTTTGGTTTCGCCGGGTTTGCTCCACAAGGTGTCCGTCAAGTTTTGGCCGATAATGTTCAAAAGCAAGCGGTCGGCTTCGTCAAAGGTGTCCTGCACTACTTTATATTTGGAAGCCAAGTCCTTCATCATATCCACATACTGGGAACCCTGGCCGGGGAACATAAAGCAAACTTTCGGTTTGATTTCCGTCGGAGTGAAAGGATAAATGCCTTTCATACGCAGGTACAAGGATTCTTTTTCCCACACGTCCTGGGTGGAAGCGGTTTTCTTGAAAAATTCAATTTTTTCTTTTAATTTTTCCGGGTTTTCCACGTTAATGGTTACCGCAAATTTGCCGGGTTTGGCCATATGGTTCTTGTAGGAAATGCTCGGCAAATAGGTGGGGTCGTATTGGATAGCGACAACGGCTTTATCCAACACGTTAAAAAGTTCCTGTTTGGTGGCGGCAGAGAAAGTTAAAACGTCGCTCTGGATTTTTTCACCGGGAACGTGAAGGGTGTAACTGCTGCTCATAGTAGATTTCTCCTGTACGGGGGTTGAAACGGTGTGATGAGTGGCTTCTTCGGTCTGTTTCAAAAGGCCGTCGTTCATTTCTTCCATAGCCACGTGGAAATTCGTACCGCCAAAGCCGAACGCGGAAACGTTGGCGCGGCGTACTTTGTTGGTGCTCCACTCTTCCGTTTGTGTAATTACACGGAAGGGGCAGGTGGTCCAATCCACAATCGGGTTGGGCGTTTTGAAATTGACGGACGGCGGCAACACCTTATTATATAAGGCGAGCGTCGTTTTGATTAAAGAGGCGATACCGGCCGCCGCTTTGGCGTGGCCGATTTGGCTCTTTACGCTGCCGAGGCCAATCGTACCCGGTTTGGCATACGGGGCAAAAAGTTCGGTCAAGGCGCCCAGTTCGGTGGCATCGCCCACGCGGGTACCCGTACCGTGCGCTTCAATCAGGCCTACATCACCGGGGGTGTAGTCCAACTGTTCAAACGCTTTTTCCACAGCCAATTTTTGGCCCTTGGGGTTCGGCGCGGTAATACCTTTACCTTTACCGTCGGAGGAGGCCCCCACGGCGCGGATAACGGCATACACGCGGTCGCCGTCTTTTACGGCGTCGGACAAGCGTTTCAAAATAACCATACCGGCACCTTCGGCCATTACAAAGCCGTTGGCGCGGGCATCAAAGGGATAGGAGCCGTCTTCGGACAAGGCACCGATTTTGCAGAACTTAATATAGGCGGAGGGCGACATCATTTGGTCCACGCCGCCGGCTACGGCCATATCAAAGTTCCCCATACGCAGGCCGTTCACGGCCTGGTCAATAGCCGCCAAAGAGGTGGCGCAAGCGGCGTCCACCGCAAAGTTCGTGCCGTGCAAATCAAACACGTTGGCTACGCGGCCCGGAATAACGTTCGCCAGTTCGCCCGGCATAGAGTCTTCGTTAATCGGGGAAAATTTTTCGCGCACGCCCGCATCCATTTCGTCCAGCATTTTCTGGGCGTCGGCCGGGGCCAGCGACTTGAAAGAGGAGGTATTTTTAAGGATTTCGTACAAGAACGGACGGTTCAAGCGGGTGTTGGACATTTCGTTCTTCATACCGCCCATAGAGTTACCAATAATTACCGCGGTGCGGTTATGGTCATAGGCTTTTTTATCGTATCCGGCATCTTCCAAGGCCATACGGGTAGTTTCAATGGCCAGGTGTTGCACCGTGTCCATTTGCTTGGCAATTTGCGGAGGAATACGGTATTTTAAGGAATTAAATTTGAAACTTTGCGGAATAAAACCGCCGATTTTGGAGTACAGTTTATCTTCTGCTTTGTGATCGGGACTGTAAAAGAGATGATAGTCCCAGTACGACGCGGGAATTTCGGTAATGCAGTATTTGCCTTCTTTAATGTTTGTCCAGAATTCGTCTTTGTTCAACGCTCCGGGCATAATCGCCCCAATACCAACAATGGCGATAGGTTCAAGGTTTTTATTTTTCATTTGTTCTCCTAACGTAAAATCCTCTTTCCTTGGCATACGTATATAGATATATTTTAGGAAATTTAGCAAGGCAAAACAAATTTTAAACCGTCTTTTTGCGCAAGAGTATTGACAAAATCTAATCCGTTTTGTCAGAATTTACCCTCTTTTGGCCCTGTTTTGGGTGGTTCTCCGTCCTAGAACGCAATTTTATTGAAAGAACACTTTTTGCAAAATTAAGGCTGATTTTGCGTTTTTAAATAAGTCTAGACCAAAATATTTTTGCTTAAAATATTAAAACCGCCGCAAGTTTAGCGACGGTTTTAAACAAGGACAAAGCAAATTTGGAACTATTTTTGCGTTTTTTCTTCCGCCACTTTCATATTTTCCAAGTCTTCAATCAGGCTTAACAAAGTGGGTTGGAGTTTGGTTACATATTCCTGTTCAAAGGTGCTCATACGCTGTTCCATACGGGCCATTTGTTTTGCCAAATCCCCCGCGGATTTATCTTGCGCCATTTTGAGTTCTTCCAAACGGTAATGCAAATTTTTCACTTTTTCCTTTAAGTCCGCCAGGTCCAAAGAGGACGAACCTTGCAACGATTGCAGCAGCGAAGCACGCGGTTTAAAGGCGGGCGGCTGGGCCACGGTTACAACAGTTAAATCTTCCACAGCCGGTTCAAAGTCCGTTTCGTGCGCCAAGGCCGCGCGGTATTTGGCCGTAAAAACGAACAGTAAAATAAAGCAAACGGTAAAACCGATAAGTTGTAAAATGACGGTAGTTTCCATAGTTTTTATAATACCATATTTTTAAGGTTCTGATACGCCCGTTATTTGGGGCGGACAATCACAAAACTGGCAAAAAACGCCCCCAGCGCAAACACCCCATATATAAGGTAGCGCCAAAAAGCATTATCTGGCACCGGGCACAACCAACAAAACAGCCCACACAGCACCAAAAAAGAAATAATCCCAAAAGTGTTAAATTTAAAAGTTAAGTGCATTTGTTGCTCCTATTTAATAACCGTACCCGTTTGGCCCGTTTGATAGTGGACGATGCGTATTTCTACGCCCTTTTCCTTGGCCAGGCGCACGGCGTCCGGGTGCAAAACGCTCGCGCCGTTTAAGGCCAATTTGTACATTTCGTCAAAATCCAGTACCTCGTATTTTTGCGCCTTTACGTCCTTGTTGGGGTCGGCGGAATAAACGCCGTCCACGTCTTTAATCATTTCCACGTGGTCCGCGCCTAATTGGGCCGCCAAAAACACGGCGGACACATCACTCCCCCCGCGCTTTAAAGTGGTAATTTCCTTATTCTCGCCTATGCCCTGAAAGCCTGCCACAATGGGCACATTTCCGGCCTCAATTTCGCGCAATAAACGGTCGCCCTTTAACTTTAAAATATCCGCGCCCGTGTGGGTGCAAGTAGTAATAAGGCCGATTTGCGAGCCCGTCAGCGAGACGGACGGCACCCCCTTGGCCCGCAAGGCAATAGACAAAAGCGCCACACTCACGCGCTCCCCGGTGGTAATCAGCATATCCAACTCGCGCTTATCCGGGTTAGGCGTAATGCTAAACGCGTGGTCCAAAAGCACATCGGTCAAATTGCCATTGGCGGAAGCCACTACCACCGGGATAAACCCGGCCGAGTAGCGGGCTTTAATCAAGTCCGCCGCCATTAAAAGTTTTTGTTTGTTGGCTAAGGTGTTTCCGCCAAACTTCATAATACAAATCGGTTGCATAAATACTTAAATTCCCCTGCAAACATTATACCAAAGTAACCTACAAAGCCGCTTTACGCTTGCCGCAAAAAGAACTAATATATAGACAAACAGGAGGTTTGTATGAAAAGACTTGTACTTTTACGCCACGGGCAGAGCCAGTGGAATTTGGAAAACCGCTTTACGGGTTGGACGGATGTGGATTTAACGCCCCAAGGGGTGGAAGAGGCCTTAAACGCCGGGAAATTATTAAAGGAAGCCGGGTTCTATTTTGATGCGGCTTATACCTCTTATTTAAAACGCGCCGTAAAAACCTTAAACTGCGTGCTGGACGTGCTCAACCAAGATTGGTTGCCCGTGGAAAAAACGTGGCGGCTTAACGAAAAGCACTACGGTGCTTTACAGGGCTTAAACAAAGCCGAAACTGCCAAAAAATATGGCGACGAACAGGTAAAACTGTGGCGGCGCAGTTATGATGTCCGCCCGCCCGCTTTAACCTTGGACGACCCGCGCGCCCCGCAAAACGATAAACGCTACGCGGGCGTAAACCCCAAGGATTTGCCGCTGACCGAAGCCCTGTGCGACACGGTAAACCGCATTTTGCCGTATTGGAACGAGGTCATCTTCCCGCATTTAAAAACGGCTAACGAAATTATTGTGGCGGCCCACGGCAACAGTCTGCGCGGGATTGTAAAGCACCTTAAAAACATTTCGGACGCGGACATTATCGGCCTTAATTTGCCGACGGGCGTGCCGTATGTGTTTGAATTTTCGGACGACTTAAAACTGCAAAAGGATTATTTCTTAGGCGACGCGGAAGAAATCAAAAAGAAAATGGCCGCCGTTGCCAACCAAGGCAAAGCAAAGTAAAAGGAGTAACAGCCTTTTTCATAAAACACCCCGGGGACTTTTTATACAGAACCCCGGGAGTGTTGTGTTAGTATTGCACAAATTTTATTAAAACTTAGAAGCCGTACAACTGGCCGTATATACCCGTCCTTGACACATTGTTACCGTATTAGAGGACCCCGTCGTTCCACTCGTACAAGCAATACGGTTACTGTGCTGTTCCCGAACCACACAGGATTTACCTCTTGTAGCCGTCGGGCAATCAGACAAATAATCCACCACATAGCGGTCCGCCCCACAAGTAGAAGATACCATAATCTCAACTTGGCTTAAACCGTTATCTAATAATGCGCAATAAGTGGATTCTTTTATTTGGCAACTAATTAAATTGCCCTTGCTCCAAGTACACTTTTCACTTCCGCTTCCACTATCTCCGCTGGAACTGCCACTTCCGCAGTTAGCCAAGGCCAAGAGTTTTACCATTTTATTGTCGCTCGTTACGCGGTCTTCCCATTTTAAGGTGCAGTTGCTTAAAGCAGAACCTGTATTAACGTGCGAAGAGGTCGGGTGCGGGATATCGTTCCCCGCTAACGTAAACCCGTCCGTCGTCGCGCCGTCGTAAAGGCTTGCATCCTCGGAACCGCTGACAGATAATTTGTTCGCCCGCAGAGTTGCCGCCTTTTGTTTAAGTCTATTCACGGCGTCCAAGGTGGAAATATAAGAATCGCTTTTAACCGTGGTTTTCCCGCCGTTTACATAGACGTTATTCAAAAGCGCGCTCGGCGTACCACTGTTTACGGCCTGATAGTTATTATACGTATTGGCCGCCGCCCCGTGGATGGCCGTGTTCGGCATATCCAAGGTGGAACCCGAAGCGCCCACCACGGCGGGAACGTCATAATTTAAATTAGGCGAACTCGCACTCACGGTTCCGCCGGAGCGCACCGTCATTGTATTGGACTCAATACCGCCCTTTAAGTTGGCCTTATCGGCTACCTTTAAATAGACGTAATCGCCCATACGAGACGGGTTATACGACACCGCCGAAATCACTTCCGCCCCAGCGGGAAGCGTACAAAACAAAAGGCCTAACAAGAGTAATTTGTTCATAATTAGTTCCAATTTTTGCGTAATTTTTTAATGGCTTTTTTAAGTTCCGGCTTTAATACCGGGTCCACCAAATCAATAAACAATTTGCCGTCCAAGTGGTCCACTTCGTGCTGGAACGCCTTGGCCAGCAGGCCGCGCGCACGCTTCACTTGTTCTACCCCGTTTTCGTCGGTGTATTTCAAGGTTACGTCCGTTGCGCGCTTGACCTCCGCCCACAAACCGGGCAGAGAAAGGCACCCCTCTTCTTCCAACTTTTCCCCCCGCATAGAAAGAATCTCGGGGTTAATAATAACATACCTTTTTAAAGGGGCGTTTTCTTTATCACTTTCGGGAATTAAAATTACCGCCAAACGGTAATCCAGCCCGATTTGGTTGGCCGCCAATCCAACGCCCTTCACCGCCAGACAAGTTTCCTCCATATCTTTTAGCAGTTGGGGCAGTTGCGGCTGCAACGCTTTAAAATCAACAGGTTTCAATTTTTGGCGCAGGATGTCCTCGCCGTATTTTGTTACACGCAATATTGCCATAAATTTATTCTAGCATAATTGGGCGCAACAGGAAGCACCCGTTAGCGGGCAAAATGTTCGGCCACGGCCTGCGGGTCTTTTAGGGTAAGGAGTTCTTGGATAAAATCGGGCTGAAAGGTCTCGGCCAAGGCGGCCAATACCTGTAAGTGCTTTTGAAAGAAAGATGGCTTTGCGGGAGATAAGAACAAAAACATCACGCGGATAGGCAAATTATTATGGCGTTCGTCCGCCACCGGGGCGGGCAATACGGCAAGCGCGGCGGCGAAATCGTCCAGTTCCTCCACGCGGGCGTGCGGAATAGCCAAGCCCGTATCTAGGGTGGTGCTGATACCTTTTTCGCGCTCCAACACTTGGGCAGTTACCTCGGCCGGGTTCAGGCGCGGATTCTTCCGGCAGGCCATACGCACCAAGGTTTCAATTAAGCCCTCTTTGTTTAAGCCTTCGGGCGCCACCAGCACATTTTGCGCCGTAATCAGGCTGCCCAGGTTCATTTTTGTTTGTTCTTTTAAAGCCATAATTCTAGGTTTTTATGGTAGCAAATAAGCCCCCCCGCTGGCAAGTTGCCAAAAAGCGGTTTTATTCCCCCGCTAAAAAAGATAGAATACATATATAATGACAGAGAACGAGTTGCAAACCCTTTTTAACACCCTTTCCGCAGGCCGCGTGCCCGGTAAACAGGATTTTAATGCTTCCAAGATGTTTTCCTTGCTGGAAGACCCTTTTAGCATTTGGTGCTTTTTTCACGCACCCAAAGAAGAAGCCGTGCCGGAAACCAACCGCTACGAAAATTTAAAAATCCGCACGGACCGCACCGTCCGCGACCATTGGATTAAGCAGGAATTCCCGGGCGTGGTGTTTATCACGGGCGAAACGGAAAGCGAACGCTTTAAAAACACCTTGGCCGCTATGGCCAAAGGCGAAAGCGCGATTGCCAACGCCTTGTTGTGGAACCTGCCCGAAAGCACCTACGGCAGCGTGAATTTACTCGTCCGCTCCAACGACGCACCCAGCGCGTGGGGCAACTATCATTATCATATTTTTCAATTTAAGCGCGCGCACGATTTAAAGGAGCATTACGCCTTACAGGTGTGCTTGCTCAACCGTATGTTGGGCTGTGCGCAAAAATACACGCCCGCCAACACGCGCGTGTTTCTGCGCGACCGCACAATTGACGTCTGCTACGCCGACCATTGCGACCGCTTGGCCCGCGAACTGGCCTATTGGCGCAGTATCCGCGACGGCAAAGCCCGCCCCGAAGCGCACAAACCGCCCAAGGCCGCCAGCGCGCCGTGGCGCGTTTACGCCAATAAAGTGGTGGCCCAAAGCAAGGATTTATTAATGCTCCCCGGCCTAAATACCGAAATGCGCCAATGCCTTAAAATCAACGGGATGTTTACTACCGATGATGTGGCGCACGCCGGGCTGGAAAAATTGCAGGGCATTTTGGAGGAGCCGCACGCCACGGATTCCTATTACAATTCTTTGGCTTATCTGTACAACAAGCCCGTCCTGCGCGAAGCGGGGCACTTTCCGCCACCCATAAAAAAATACAATTTGTATTTTGATTTTGAAGCCACGGAAACCTTCACCAAGGATAACGTGTCCTTCGTCTATTTAATCGGCATTTGGGACAAAGAGGAAGACAAATACGTCAGTTTTGTGGCCAAAACGCCGGAAGAAGAAATTAAAATTTTTGAACAGTTTTACGATTATATTAAAGATTTTTCCGACACCGCCCTCTACCATTGGACGGAATACGAAGTAAAAAAGATGAAGAATCTGGCCGGAAAAAACCCGAAGGACGAAGCCAAATTAAAGGCGCTGTGCTCCATTTGCTACGACTTAAAGGTATCCGTCAACAAGCAGTTTTACTTGCCCGCGCCCAGTTTTTCGCTCAAAGCGGCCGCGCCCGCCTTTGGCTTTAACTGGCGGCAGGACGACTGCGGCGCAATGGACAGTATGGTCTATTTTACCAACTGGCTCAAAACCGGCAACCAAGATTTACTCAATAAAGTATTGATGTACAACGAGGACGACTGCAAGGCGATGCTCGTACTTGAAAATAAATTAAAGGAAGCCGACGTACTGGACCTGAAAAAATGAAGAAAGAATTTGCCGTACTCCAAGAGTGCTTACAGGCCGCGGCCAAAATCGTACGCAAGAATTTTGGCAAGGTGGGCTACGAATTAAAAGGCAAGGCCAACTTGGTTACCAAGGCCGATGTCGCCAGCCAAAAGGCTGTTTTGTCGCTCCTTAAAAAGAACTTCCCCGAGCACGACTATTTAGCCGAGGAAAACGGCGTAAAAAACACCGGGGCCGATTACACTTGGGTTATTGACCCGATTGACGGAACCACCAATTTTGCGCACACCTTCCCGCAATGCAGCGTTTCTATTGCGCTTTTCTACAAGAACGAACCCGTTTTGGGCGGCGTAGTAAACCCGGCCACGGGCGAAACCTTTTTGGCCCAAAAGGGCAAGGGCGCCACGCTAAACGGCAAAAAGATTCACGTTTCCAAAACACCTAAATTGGAGCAATCCCTATTGGTTACGGGATTCCCGTATGACCGCTTTACGCGCCTGCCGATGTTGCTAAACCGCTTCGGGCGGTTTTTAAACTCCTGCCACGATGTGCGCCGTTTAGGCTCCGCCGCGCTGGATTTGTGCTGGCTGGCCGCCGGGCGGTTGGACGGCTACTGGGAAGACAACTTGAATCCGTGGGACGTAAGTGCGGGGGTGCTTATCCTGCAAGAAGCCGGCGGAAAGGTTACGGATTATTCCGGCAAAAAATACAAAAAAATAAAAGATTTCGGGCACACGATTTTGGCCTCTAACGGCAAAATTCACACGCAAATGCTCAAAATCATTAAAGAAACCGAAAAATAAGTATTAAACACTTTTGAAAAGGGCCGCCCCAAAGCGGTCCTTTTTTGTTGTATCAGGGGCGGGGGTGTGATATAATTTTAAATAGGGTTTTATTTATAAGGGGTTTTTATGTCTATCAACGTAGTGAAACAGTACAGCGTCTTCCTGATAAATGAACCGGGTGCGCTCAAAAATTTTGCCGAATTATTCGTGCGCGAAAATGTGGACGTAATCGCTATTTCGCAGGATGTCCGCTATGATGCGGCCGTCGTCCGCCTGGTGGTGAAATACGACCAGGAAATCAGCCACGCGCTGACAAAGGCGGGTTTTACCAGCGTAAAGACGGACGCCATCTGCATAGACACCGTCAACCGCGTGGGGTTATTGCACGATATCGGAGCGGTACTTTCCGGCCACGGCATTAATATCACTACTATTTATGGTACCGCCGGAGCGGGCCCCAACAGCCGCTGGATTGTAGTGGTAAACGACATTACCAAAGCCCTCAATGCGCTGGAAAGTTCCGGCATATTTGAATAAAAAATTTAAATAGGAAGTTTGTTAGTTAAAAAGCCCCGCACGCCGCGGGGCTTTGTTAATTCATCACATAACAATCGTATTCAGGCTCCAAACAAGTTACTTCTTTACTGGAAAAAGATTTACAAACACTTCTTGCCAAAGAACCACTAGGTTCCTCTTTTTCCACCTGACAATTTAAAGTCTTATTTTTATAATAATATATCCACCAAGAGCGCATACCTGTTCTTTCATTATAAATTTGTATTCGGGAGTCGTCCTCATCGCCATCGGCCAAGGACTCTAAATAAAAATTATCTGTGCTTGGAATAGAGATATCCAAGGCTTCCATATCGTCAGTATATTCACCATTTGCCAAGTAATAGGCTTCTTCGGCCTGAATAGCCGCCCGAATCATAGTTAAGGCCTCGGTGGCGCGGCTTTTTTCTACGGCTTTGTTGTATTGTGGCAACGCAACAGCCGACAAAATACCGATGATAAGTACAACAACTAGAAGTTCTATCAAGGTAAAACCTGCTGTTGCCGTGCGGCCACTTATGCCAGTAACGTCATTCCCGAGTGTTGTAGTCGGGAATCTGTCGTTTTTCTTGTTTAATAACAACGGATCCCCGACAGAAACCTTCGGGGATGACGGCAACAAACACCAACTTTTGTTAAATCCTTTCATTTTTTCTCCTTGTTAAGGCCTTTATATTTGAGCAAAACGGCCTTTTATACGCGTTTTTATACAGCGGATACATCCGGGTACACCAACTACGATTTATCAAAATTTTAACAAAAAAAAAAAAACGAAACAACCCCTTTATGAACAACTGCTCAAAAGGCAACAGCA
>SAMEA104315430__coassemble_938_pt1 | contig 10632 bp, 7 predicted proteins | sample SAMEA104315430__metabat2_low_PE_016 | metagenome-assembled genome bin SAMEA104315430 (sample SAMEA104315430) | gut metagenome | biome: Monkey gut; feature: monkey-associated habitat; material: faeces | place: China | collected 2013
GGACGTGTGCCCGTTGGGTTGCACGTAGCCGATAAGCGGCACGCAGTTGTTGGCATAATACGAGCCCGGGGTGTGGAAATCGTCCAACAGTTTTTTGCCCCCGCCGCTAATGGCCTGATAGGAGCAAAAAAAGACTTCTTCAAACTGATAAAACGGTTTAAGCGGGGCCAAACTCATCACAAGCCCGGTAGTCGTGCAGTTGGGGCTTGCGATTAAGCGGGTGTTTGCCGTAATGTCCTGCGGGTTAATTTCCGGGATGACAAGCGGCACGCCCGGCGTCATACGGAACTCGGACGACATATCCACCGTATATTTTACGCGGTCCTTAATTTTGGGGGCCAGTTCTTTGCTAACCGGGTTATCCGTACACAAAATAGCAATGTCCAGGGGCGTGATTTCGTCCGTGCGCCCAAAGGTTTTAAGTGCAAAGGGTGTTTTAATCTTTTTGAGTTCGGCGAGCATCTTCTGCCCTACCATCCCGTTAATGCCGATGATTCCAACGGTTTTCATAAAAATCCTTATTTAATAAATAAATTTTTGTCAGCCGCTTGCAACAAACGGTCTATTTTTTGCTTGTTTTCGGCGGAAATTTCCCCCAGCGGCAAGCGTACCGCTTCCGTACCGAACCCGATTTTGGAAAGCATATACTTTACGCAGGTGGGGTTCGTTTCCAAATAGCAGGCCTTGATAAGCGGGTACAGTTGCGCAAACAGGGCAAAGGCTTCCTTGGACTGGCCCGCTTGGAAGCGTTTGTAAATTTGTACAAAGGCGGGCGCAAACACATTGGCCGCCGCGCTGATAATGCCCGCGGCGTTAAGGGCCAAATACTGCGGGAATAAATCGTCGTTGCCGCAGAGGTAACTCAATTTGCCGCTGTATTTAACGGCAGTATCGGTAACGTGCGCCATATCGTAGTCGGATTCCTTTACACCCACAATTTGCGGTACTTCGTTAAGGAGTCTGTCCAAGGTGGCGGCGGAGAGTTTTAACCCCGTCCGGCCCGGGATGTGGTACAAAATAATAGGCGCGCCCAAGGCGGCTACTTGTTTGTAGTGGGCAATCAGGCCGTTGGGGTTGGGTTTATTGTAATACGGCGTAACCACCAGCACGCCATCTGGCTCAAACGCAAGCGCCTCGCGGGTGTTTTGCAAAGTGGAGGAGGTATTATTTGTGCCCGTGCCGATAATAATTTTGGCGCGGCCCTTTATGCGCGGAGTACAGAAGCGTAAGATTTCGGCCTTTTCGGCGGCTGACAAAGTGGCGGCTTCGGCTGTGGTGCCCAGCAATACAAACCCGGCTACTTGGGCATCCAGTTGCGCCTGAATTAAACGCTCTAAAACGGGATAATCCACTTGCCCCTGGTTATTGAAGGGGGTGGCAAGTGCGGTGTAAACTCCGGTAAACATAACGCCTCCTAATCTATTCCCCGCGCGGGAAGAACTGCCCATATTTTAGCAATTTAATTTGTATAATTAAGTAACAATTTTAATAAAAGGATATTTTATGCCAGAAAACGATAAAACAAACCAAACCAATACGGATATCAGCCTGCCCAAAGAAGAGTGGGAAAAGAAGTTATTGGAAAACGAAAAAACGGCCTTAACGGAGTTTCCGCTCCCGCAAGAGCCTAACGAAAAAAAGCCCGCGGATAAACACGCGGTGCACGGCATTTGGGCGGTGTTGTTACTCGCCGTTTTTGCCGTTTCTGCGGTGTGCGGGGTATATTTAACGGTTAAACCCGTGGCCAAGTGTACACCTGCCAAAACGGCGGAAAAAGAGGACGGAACCTCCAAATTAGCGGCGGCCTTTTCGCGTGCCAAAGGGGAAAAGGGCATTGCCTGGATTAAGGTCCGCGGCGTGATTGCGCAGGATAATAATTCCTCCGCGTTTTCCCGCCCGTCCGGCGCGTCGTCTATCGCTAAAAAAATCCGCGAGGCCGGGCAGGACGATAACGTCCAAGCCATTGTACTGGATATCAATTCCCCCGGCGGCACGGTGGCTTCCGTACAGAACATTTACAGCGAAATTTTAAAAGCCAAAGAGAAAAAGAAAGTCGTGGCCTTGTTCCGTGATGTGGCGGCCAGCGGCGGTTTTTATATTGCTATGGCGGCGGATAAAATCGTGGCGGAACCCGGCACGATTACGGGCTCCGTGGGCGTGATTATGCAAACGAGCAATGTAGAAGGCTTGTTTGACAAAATCGGCGTAAAGGTTACCCCGATTACTTCGGGCAAATACAAGGATATGGGTTCTTCCTTCCGCCCGATGAGCGACGCCGAAAAAGCCATTTTGCAGGATATGGTAAACGATACCTACACGCAGTTTTTTGCGGCGGTAAAAGCGGGTCGCCCCAACGTAAAACCCGAGGATTTGGCCGAATACACCGACGGCCGCGTATTTACGGGCCAACGGGCGTATAATTTGGGCTTTGTAGATAAATTGGGTGGCGAAGAAGATGCCCGCTTGCTGGCGGGTGAACTGGCCGGAATTAAAGACCCCAAGGTCATCACGTCCCGCCCGGACGGACTGCGCGAACTTATTTTCTCGTTCGGTTCGTCTATGGAAAACCAAACGCTTGCCAAACAGTTGCAAACGCTGGCTACGCCGAGCGTGTCCTATCTGTGGGTGAACTGATATGAACTTGCTTAAATCTTATTTTAAGTATATGGATGACCCGTCCGGCGCCATTACCCAACTGGCGGGGGAGCGTTCTTTGCCCCGCGCGTGTATGGGCTACTTTGCGGCCACGTTAGGTTGGGTGTTATTCTTTAACATTGGCGACGGCATTAGCGCGGCGGCACTGCTTTTTAAACTGTTAGTGGTGTTTATTGCGGAACTGACGGCGGGGTATTTTATTGCTTCCCTGTGCGGGCTGTTTTTAGATTTTAAACATATCAAATCTTCGCCTGCCGAGTTGTTTGTGCTGATTGGCTCCGCCGGTTTTATTAAGGGGCTTTTGATTGCGTTTGCGCTTATTTCCGCGGCCGTACCTGTTGCGGGGTTGGGCGCATTAGCGCCGCTTGCCTTGCTGTTGGTGCTGGGCTTGCAACTGGGCTATTTGACGCGCTCCTTAATGCGCCTGTGCGGCCTTAATGCGGCCAAGGCGCTGACGGCTTGGCTGTTTGCCTTTGTGCCTGTGCTGGTGGCGGTGGGACTTTTGGGCGTGTTTTTGGTGTGGGGGATTGCCCTGCTGTTTTAAAAACGGCTTATTCCTATCTTGGGCCCCGGTTTTGCCGGGGCCTTTTTATTTTATATGCAATAATTTAGGCGGTAAGTGCGTTTACATATGTACAGGGATTAGCAATATTTGGTAAAATATTACCGACCGGTAAGTAAAATTATTTGAATAATCCTATGAAAAAACAAGAAACCGAAAAAACAGATAAATCCGAACGGGAAAACCGTATGCGTGCGGCCATTAAACAGGCGGCGTTCCACCTAATGGCGGAAAAGGGTTTAGACAAAGTGTCTATGCGCGAAATTGCCGAAAAGGTAAACGTAACCAAGCCTGTGCTTTATTATTACTTTAAAAATAAAGAAGATTTGTGCCTCAGCATTATTGAGGACCACGAGCAACTGTTCAGCAAACTGTTGGACCGTGTGTCCGAGCACGCCAGTGGCCCGGCGGAAATATTAAACGAAGGGTTAAAATCCCACTTGGATTTTTTTGCCAAGGACCCGATTCACTCCAAGTTTGTTTTGCAGATGATTTCTTATACCTTGGATGTGGATTCCAAACAACTCCCGCCTAAGGAAAAGCCTTGCGTGCAGGATATATTGGCTGAAACCTTAACGCGGGAAGAGAACAAGGGCAAACTCCCGTCCGGCAGCGTGGCGGATATTGTCCGTCTGGTGTCGGGCATTTCGGCGGAGATTATGTTTAGCGCGTATTTAACGCAACACGTCAATCCCGCCGCCTACCGTGGGGGTTCCTTTAATAAAGAAACCATAGAACGGTTGGTAAAAATCATTTTACTTGGTATTCAAGCATACTATAAGGAAACAAAATAAAACATATGAAAAAATGGGTAATACTCGCGCTTATGGCAGCATATGCGCCTGCGTGCCTGGGGGCTGCTCCGGGCAAAGCGGCAAACAGTTTGTTTGCCGAACGTGAAGAGGTAGGGGGGGAGAAAATCACCATTTCCGACGCGATTCGGATGGCGCTCTCGGACAGTTACCAAATCATTGATGCGCAAAAGACGAAGGAAATCTACGAAGAGCAACTCTCGCAGTCTCGTTCCGGTTACTATCCTTCTCTGTCTTTGGACGGTTCGTACAGCCGTGCGCTTAAAAAGGGCAAGATTATTATGGGCGACCAAAGCATTGAAATCGGCCAAAATAATACTTACCAAGCCGGCTTAAACGCCTCTTATGTACTGTGGTCGGGCGGGCAAATCCGCAACTCGGTCAATTTGGCCAAGGTAGGCGCGGAGCAAGGGCTTTTTAACTTGCGCCACGTGCAGGATACCGTTACCAAACAGGTAGTGGGCTTTTGCTACGACATTATTTATGCCGCCGCTTTAATCCGCGTGCAAGAGGAATATTTGGATATTGCCAAACAGCACCTGGACGAAGCCCAAGCCAAATACAAACAGGGCCTTGCCAGCAGTTTGGACGTACTGACCCAAAAGGTAAAGGTGGAAAACATTGAACCTACGGTTTTGCAGGCCAAAAAGAACTTTGAACTGGGCAACCTGTATTTGCGCCAAATTCTAAACCGCGACCCGGAAGACCGCATTTATTTAACCTGGACGCAAAAGGATTTAGAGTTGCCGCAAACGCCGTCCTTGGATGAGTTATATAACTTGGCGATGGAAAAGCGCCCGGAATTAAAACTCTCCAAATTGGCTGTGGACGCGGCGCATTACAACATTAAAATTGCGCGTGCGGGCCATATGCCGGTGCTTGCGTTAAACGGCAATTATACCTATAACGGCGTAACCGAAAACGGTTTCCCGCAGCACAAAAAAGACTATTATTGGACGAGTGCCGCTGGCGTAACGCTGAGTATTCCGCTGTTTGAAGGGTTTAAAGTATCCTCGCAAGTGGCACAAAAGGAACTTGCCTACGAACAGGCGGTGGCGGCGTACCAAAACAAAATGAAAAATGTACGCATCCAAGTAAAAGAAGCGTGGCTGAATTTGGAAGAAGCCCGCTCCCGCATTGAGGCCACCAAAGGCGTAGTGGAACAGGCTCGGGAAAACTTGAACTCGCAAATGAAGCGTTACCGCGCGGGGCTTACGAGCCAGTTGGAAGTAAACGATGCTATTTCCAACGTGAACGATTCCGACTTGCAATATGTGCAGGCCGTATATGACGGGGCGATTGCCCTTTCCGATTTGAAATTCGCCGTAGGTGTAGAGGTAAATTTGTATGAAAAGAAGAACTAAAAGAAGAATTATATGGGGGGTAGTGGCCCTGGCTTTTATTTTGGCCTTGGTGGTCATTTTTAAACCCAAAACGTCCGGCCCGTTAGACGGGGTGGCCAAGGATGTTTTTTTGGTGAAACAAGAAACGGTGCAAAAACGCACTTTAAAACACGAACTGTTAATGTCCGGCAGCATTAAGGCGTTGGAAGAAGCAACGCTCTTTCCGCGCGTAAACGGCAAATTGCTTAAAAATGTCTTGCGCGAAGGCGATGCGGTCAAAAAGAACCAGACGGTTTCTTTGATTGAGCGCGACGAAGTCGGCGCTGTGTATGAGCCGGTGGTCGTGCCGTCCACCATTACGGGTGTAGTCGGTCGCGTGTATTTGGACCCGGGTGCCAACGTAACGGTTTCTACGCCGATTGCCTTGGTGGTAAACCAGGAAAAAGTGCGCGTAGCGGTGGATATCCCGGAACGCTACATTGGCGAAATTTACAAGGGCCAGCCCGCCACCTTGCGCGTGGATGCGTTGCCCGGCAAAGAATTTGAAGCCAAATTGACGATTATCAGCCCGGTGGTGGATTCCACCAGCCGCGCGGTAGCCGTGGAATTTTACGCCGATAACACCAAAGGCTTGTTAAAATCGGGTATGTTTGCCAAAGTGGATATTACCTTGTCCGAAAAAGCGAACGCCGTTTCTGTTTCCAAACAGAGCGTTTACACGGACGAAGAAACGAACGAAACGTATGTGTTTGTTCCGTCCGCTGACGGCAAAACCGCCGTACGCAGAAACGTAAAGACGGGCTTTATCAATAGCAACCACTTGGAAGTGAGCGAAGGCCTTTCCGTGGGTGAACAGGTGCTTACGTTTACCTATGGGTTGAAAGACGGCAGCAAAATTGAATTGGAAAAATAATTAAGTATGGCTGAAAATAACGACAATTTACAAGCGTCCAAAACGCTGGAAAAGGAGAAAATGAAGAAAGGCGGTTTTACCGCCGTCTTCATCCGCCGCCCAGTAGCCACTATTATGATGTGCTTGGCTATTGTGGTCATCGGGTTAATGTCCTATTCCAGTATGGGCGTGGGTATGTTCCCGAACGTGGACGTACCGTATGTGCTGGTGCAGACCACCTTGGCCGGTGCCAGCCCGGAAGAAATTGAAACTTCCGTTACCAAGATTATTGAAGAATCCGTCAACCAGGTGGAAGGGATTGATGAAATCAAATCCCAGAGTATGGAAGGCGCCTCTTTGGTAAGCATTAAGTTCTTGATGGATAAAGACGGCGACGTGGCCGCCCAGGAAGTGCGTGATAAAGTGGAACTCATTAAAAACGACCTTCCGGACGGGACCGAAGCCCCCGTGGTGCAAAAGTTGGATATGGACTCCATCGCCGTATTAAACGTAGTTGTATCCGGCGACCGCGACATTGTAGAACTGACGGAAATTGCCAAAAAGAAGGTAAAAGAAAACATTGAAAACATCCGCGGCGTAGGTGCCGTGAACATTGTAGGGGGCCGCGAACGCGAAATCCACATTACGGTTAATCCGCTCAAACTGTTTTCTTTAAACTTGCCTATTAGCGACGTTTCCGCCGCGTTGGCCGACCAGAACGTAGAAATCCCGGGTGGCCGCGTGGAACAGCAGCACCAGGAATTTACGCTGCGTATTTTGGGCCGTATCCCGGATGTGCCGTCCTTTAACGATATTTTTATTGCTAACCGCAACGGCGCTTCTATTAAAATTGCCGATATCGGCTATGCCGAAGACTCCGGCGAATACGAACGCGAATCCACGTTCTTAAACAAACGCCGTGCCGTAACCTTGGAAATTACCAAGCAGTCCGGCACCAACACCTTGGCCGTAGTGCAGGGTGTAAAAGACAAGTTGGAAAAAATTAAACCCACGCTCCCGGCGGATATTTCCATTTCTTTAATGATGGACCAGTCCGGCAACATCCGCGCTTCCGTACACAGCGTGTTGGAACACATTATTCTGGGCGGTATTTTAGCCGGTATTATGGTGTTCTTCTTTATGGGCTCTCTGCGCTCTACGTTCATTTCGTTCTTGGCTATGCCGATTTCCATTATCGGTTCGTTTATCTTTATGAATATGGCCGGGTTTACGATTGATACGATGACGCTTTTGGGCTTGCTGGTAGCCGTAGGTATCGTAATTGACGACGCTATCGTAATGTTGGAAAACATCTTCCGCCATATGGAAAAGTACGGCAAAAGCCCGAAAGTGGCGGCTATTGACGGTTCGCACGAAATCACCTCTACCGTAGTGGCGACGACGCTGTCTATTCTAGTAATCTTCTTGCCGCTTGCGTATATGGACGGCATCGTAGGCCGTGTGGTAAGCAGTTACGGTATGACGGTAGTATTTGCTATTGCTCTATCCGGTGTGGTGGCCTTGACGCTGACGCCTATGCTCTGCGCCAAGATGTTAAAGCAGGAAAAGAAAACTAAACTGGATAACTTTGTTGACGGTGTAAATAAGAAATTAGTGGATTGGTATATCCCGCTTTTGGATTGGTCTATCCACCACCGCAAAATTATGGTTTCCTTGGCGTGCTTGTGCTTGGTGTTGTTAGTACCGATGTTGGCGCGCGTAGGCGGGGAATTTATGCCTACGGACGACAGCGGTAAAGTACAGGTCAGTATTGAAGCCCCGGTGGGTACCAGTTACACCGATACGCAGGATATCTTAAAGCAAATTGAAAAGGATATCCGCCGCTTGCCGCACGTGAAAGATACCTTGGTGGCAGCGGGTGTGGCTTCCAGCAGTTTCGTGTCCTCTAACCCTTCCAACAAAGGGTATATCCGCGTGGAATTGGACGGACGCAAAGAACGCGGTGGCGTAACGACCAAAGAATATTTGAACGCTATCCGCGAAATGATGAAGAAATACAAAGGGTTGAAGAGCAACTCTTATGTAGTCAGTGAAACGCCCTCCTCCGGTTCGTATGAATTGGAATTCGTTATCTCCGGCCCGGATATCAATAAGTTAAGCGAATACAGCCAGGCAATGGTACAGCAGTTGTCCAAGGACCCGCGCTTTATTGACGTGGATACTTCGCTGGACTTGTCCAAGCCGGAATACCGCGTAGTCATCAACCGCGAAAAAGCGCAGAACTTGGGCGTTAAGATTTCGTCCATCGCTTCCGCGTTGCGCACAATGGTAGGCGGCGAAGACGATATTACCAAATACAAGGAAGGCGACGACCTGTATGATGTACGCGTCCGCGTGGCCGAAGAATACCGCGACACCAAAGAAGCCATTTCCGCTTTGATGGTGCCCGGCAAAATCAACGGACAGGATACGATTCAGCGTTTGGACAGCGTGGCCTATATTGAAGAAGGCACCGGCCCCAGCCAAATTGACCGCCAGAACCGCCAGCGCCAAGTAACCGTGCAGGCCAACTTGAACGGTATTGATACGCGCTCCGCCTTGGCGATTATGAACGATATCTTCCAGCGTCTGAACGCAGGCGCGGAATATTCGGGCGGCGTAACGGGTATGTCCGAAGAAATGACCAAGATGTTCTCTTCGTTCTTGCTCGCGTTCGTCTTGGCGTTCTTCTTTAAATATATGATTTTGGCCGCGCAGTTTGAAAGTTATACGCACCCGGTGGCGATTATTGTTTCCTTGCCGCTTACGCTGCCGTTTGCGGTGCTGTCCTTGTTCTTAACGGGGCAGTCGCTTAACTTGTACAGTTTGTTGGGTATCTTTATGTTAATCGGCGTAGTCAGTAAGAACGCTATTTTGCAGACAGATTATACCAACCAACTGCGCGCCCGCGGCTACGGCCGTACGGACGCTATCTTGCAGGCCAACCGTGTGCGCTTGCGCCCAATCTTGATGACGACGCTCACCCTGATTATGGGTGTGGCCCCGATGATCTTCTCCAACGGCGAAGGCGCCGACCAGCGCCGCAGTTTGGCGATTGTTATCGTGGGTGGGCAGGCGCTCTCGCTGCTCGTTACGCTATTGATGACCCCGGTTACCTATATTTTAATGGACGAACTGGGCGATTGGTTCAACTATACTTTTAAGGGGATTCCTTATCCGGAAGATAAGAGCAAAACGGAAATTTTGCCCGAAGTGCCGGAAGAAGATTAATCCTTACAGGAAAACAGCCAAGCTCCCGCTTACTAACCCTAAGCGGGGCTTTTTATTCTTTTTCTCGTGGGAGAAAAAGAACCAAAAAGACCAGCGGGTCGGTGCCCATAAAAGGCAGTAACGGCGGGTATTTTTACAACTCGCCTTACAGGCTCAAACAAGTAAAAATACTCCCCCGCCTTATACGCCTTTTATAAACGGGCTAAGACCCGCAAAATAGTCCAAAATTGAAGTGTTGTTTGGCAAACATTTTGGGAGGAGGGTTATTTATTTTGTGTAGGGAAGGCTGAACTCCCTTGATGTTTTGGCTGTTAGGCCGCCCTTACGTTGACGATAAAAAGCGCGTGGAACGGGGAAAATATTTTGATTTGTTTGAGCCTGTTAAGGCGAGTTATCAAAATATCCGTTCCACTCTGCTTTTTATAACGTGTTGGGCGGCGAGTTTTTTGCTTACTTTTTGTCGGCACAAAAAGTAAGGATAACAAGAAGAACTTTTTTAGAAAAACTATTTTTTGGCAAAAAATAACCCTGCGTTATCTTTAAACGCAGGGTTCAAATCATAAGGTGCGGGCGGGAATCGAACCCGCGAATATGAGTTTTGCAGACTCACGCCTTACCACTTGGCCACCGCACCGTAACAAATCGGTAAGACCTAATTATTATAGCAAAAAATTTTAAATTTAGGAAGTAAAAATAAAAAAGTATAAAATTGGGCCTTGATTTTTTACGCTTCCCCGCTATACTAGCCATATGGGAGTGCCACTATCGCCCGTTTTTGGGTACGCCTCTTGTAGGGGACAAGGCCTCCCACCGTTTTTTAGCCCGGCCCGAGCGGCCGGGTTTTTCTATTGCTAAATATATTTCTTTTTTGTATAATAAAACAAAGGCTCCCGATTGGGGGCCGTTTTTCGCGGGGTTTTTGACTAAAACCCTTTTGTAATTGTATATTTTTTGATATAATAAAGTAATGCCTTGCGCGGGCGTAGTTCAATGGTAGAACACTAGCCTTCCAAGCTTGATACGTGGGTTCGATTCCCATCGCCCGCTTGGCAAGGATAAAAAGCCTGCAAAGGCCAGCATAAAATGCTGGGGTAGCTCAGTCGGTAGAGCATCTCCATGGTAAGGAGAAGGTCGTGG
>SAMEA104315430__coassemble_943_pt1 | contig 10575 bp, 10 predicted proteins | sample SAMEA104315430__metabat2_low_PE_016 | metagenome-assembled genome bin SAMEA104315430 (sample SAMEA104315430) | gut metagenome | biome: Monkey gut; feature: monkey-associated habitat; material: faeces | place: China | collected 2013
CAAAAAAAAAAAACGAAACAACCCCTTTACAGAGAACGACGGAAAAGCAACGACAAAAACAACATTTTTTAGTCGTCATACTGAACTTGTTTCAATATCCAGCGTAAGAGAGTCAATCTTCGGCTGGCCCCTGAAATAAATTCAGGGTGACCTCTTGTGTAATAAGTGGTCTTTTTCCCTTGTCATTCCCGAAGGTTGTAGTCGGGAATCTGTCTTTGCTGTTGCTGTTCTCTTACAAAACGACAGATCCCGTATAAAGACTCTATGGGATGACGACACCTTGCAGGCGGCAGATTGTCCGCGCTCATTTGATTAGGGGGCCACTCTATGTTTGCAATGTCGCAAACAAACGAAATGACAATAATAAAACAAGGCCGTTATAAAAATAGGGGTCATTCTGAACTCGTTTCAGAATCTACCGATTGGGTAGTTGGTTGTCGTCATCCTGGAAAGTCGTAGTCCAGGATCTGTTGTGGCCGTTGTCGTCATTCCCGAGGAATTGGCGGCCCTTTGCCCCGCTGAGCACCCAAATAAAGTAAAATATAAATATGTCCCAAGAAACCAAAAACGCTACGCCGCGCCACGTCGCTATTATTATGGACGGCAACGGCCGCTGGGCCAAAGAGCGCCACTTTCCGCGCTTGGCCGGGCACCGCGCCGGGGCTAACGCCGTGGAGCGCACCATACAGGCCGCCAAAAAGGCCGGAGTGGAATTTTTGACCTTATACGCCTTTTCCACGGAAAACTGGTCGCGCCCGCAGGACGAAATAGACGGCCTTTTTAAACTCTTGGAACAAACCTTGGACCGCTACGCCAAGGATGCGGCCAAGCACGGCGTAAAACTGCTAATTAGCGGCAGCCGGGAAAAACTCCCCCCCGCTATTTTAGAGAAAATTGACAGCGCCATTTTCTCCACCGCCAATAACACCGCTTTAACCCTTAACCTGGCGCTTAATTACGGCGCCCGGCAGGAAATCACGCACGCCGTAAACACCCTTTTAAAGCAAGGCAAAACCACCATTACAATGGCTGATATTTCCGCCGCACTCTACCAGCCCGCCCTGCCGGACCCGGAGTTAATTATCCGCACGTCGGGCGAAGAACGGCTGTCCAACTTTTTATTATGGCAAGCCGCATATAGCGAGTTTTATTTTACGCCGACCCTGTGGCCGGATTTTGACGAGGCAGAATTTAACAAAGCCCTCGCCGAATATTCCCACCGCACGCGCCGTTTTGGAGGAGTATGATTTCCCCTATTACCCGTTCCCGCGCCGAGGAGATGCTCGCACGCATTAAACGCTTTTCTTCCGCCGCTACCAAAAAGCAAATGCACGAAAAATTTGGCATTTGCACGGATAAGGCCGTCGGTACGACCGTTACCACCCTGCGCGCCTTGGTAAAAGGCCTGCCGCGTCCGGACCAGGACCTTGCCGAAGCGTTATGGGATAGCGGCATCCACGAAGCGCGCATTATGGCCTCGCTCTTGGCGGACCCGGCGCAGATGACCCGCGAAAAGTTGGACGCGTGGGCGGGAGAATTAAACTCTTGGGATATTTGCGATTTATGTTGCGGGAACCTCTTTTCCAAGGTCAAAGACCCCTTAAAATTGGCCGAACGCTGGATTAAAAAAGAGGACGAATTTGTCCGCCGCGCGGGCTTTGCAATTATCTGCTCCCTCTCCGCGCCGCGCGCCAAAACCACGGACGAAGCCCTCATTAAACTCTTGCCTCTTATCAAAAACCACTCGTGCGACCCGCGCCCTATGGTGCATAAAGCCGTCAACTGGGCCCTGCGCAATATCGGCAAGAAAAACCCGCGCCTAACGCCGCGCGCGGTGGCGTGCGCCAACGAAATTTTGGATTTGTACCCCGATAACCGTTCTGCCCGCTGGGTAGCCACTAACGCGCTGTGGGAGTTAAACTTACCCAAAACCAAGGCAATGGTAGCCAAACGAAAATAAAATCTGTTTTTCTCTCTGCTAGTACGCCCCAATATGGTAAAATAAAGGTATGCTATTACCGAGAATCATTACTGCCCTGATTGGGATTCCTGTTGTTTTGGCCGCTATCCACTTTGGCGGCGCGATTTATATGGCCTTTGTCGGCTGTGTAATTCTGTTCTGTTTGTATGAATACGGCCTCGTGCTTACCGCCGGGAAAAAGCCCGTCCATATGACGGCGCTGGTCCTCTTCGGCCTGTTAATGGCCGCGGTGGCAATCGTCGGACGGATGCCGTGCGTTTCCGAACTGCCGGACAATTTGTACCCCTTTGCTATCAGCGTAGTAACCTTCGGCGTACTGTTGTTTGAAGTATTAACCCCCAAACGCTCGTGGGACCGTGTTTGCAACACCTTTACGGGCGTCTTCTTTATGCCGTGGGCGTTGGCGCACCTGATCAACCTGCGCGATATTCCGCAATACGGCGAATATTTGACCCTTTTTATGATTATTACCGTGTGGGTAAGCGATACAGGCGCGTACTTCTGCGGACGCCTGTTGGGCCGCCACAAACTAAATGTGGAAGTCAGCCCCAAGAAAACGTGGGAAGGCTCTATCGGCGGTACCCTGCTTGCCGTCGGTGCGGCCGTACTTATGGCGCACTTATTCTTATCCAGTGTACTAACGGTTAAAACCGCCATTATTTTGGGCCTGTTAATTGCCGTAGTGGGCCAAGTGTCCGACTTGGCCGAATCCGTGATAAAACGCTCCACGGGCGTAAAGGATTCCTCCAATTTACTCCCCGGCCACGGCGGCTTTTTGGACCGCTTTGACTCGTATTTGCTCTTGGCTCCGCTGTTTTATTACGTGGTTCTTTACACCATTAAATTATGAAGAATATCGTAATTTTAGGCTCCACCGGCTCTATCGGCACTTCTTCCCTGGACGTAATTGCACGCCTGGGTGAAGAGTACCGTATAATAGCATTGTCGGCCAACAACAATACCGATTTATTTCTAAAACAGTTGCACACCTTTAAGCCGCGCTTTGCGGCGGTGCTGAACCCGGCCAGTTACGAAAAAATCAAAGGCCAGGTCCCCGCCGAAACGCGCCTTTTGCCGCCCGAAATTGAAAGTTTAATGTTTATGGCCTCTTTGCCCTCTGCCGATTTGGTGATTAACGGCGTGGTTGGGGCCGTAGGCTTTCAACCCTTGGTAAGCGCCATTAAAGCGGGCAAAACCGTGGCCCTGGCCAACAAGGAACCTATGGTAATGGCGGGCAAGACCTTAATGAAGGAGTGCGAACGCTGGGAAGCGGCTATTTTGCCCGTGGACAGCGAGCCCTCGGCCATTTTCCAATGTTTGGCAGGACTGGCCGATGAGCACTCCTACCACCGGCACGAAAAGGATATTTCCCGTATCTTTTTAACGGCGTCCGGCGGCCCCTTCGCTAAGCGCAAGGCCGCCCTTTCCACCGTTACGCCCGCCGAGGCCTTAAACCACCCGCGCTGGCATATGGGCAAAAAAATCACCATAGATTCGGCTACTCTTATGAACAAGGGCTTTGAATCTATTGAGATTATGAACCTTTTTAATTTGCCCGAGGAAAAGGTGCAAATTGTTATTCACCCGCAATCTATCGTCCACTCGGCGGTGGAATTTAACGACGGGGCCATTTTGGCGCAAATGGGCGAGCCGGATATGCGCGTGCCGATTCAGTACGCCATTACCTACCCGCACCGCGCCCCGGGCCCGGTCAAAAAATTAAATTTATTTGAAGCCGCCAAACTGGAATTTTTTGAACCGGATTTTGAGCGTTTCCCGTGCTTGGCGTTGGCCTTATCCGCCTATCGCCAAGGCGGCATTATGCCCGCCGTATTAAGCGCGGCGGACGAAGTGGCCGTAGAGGCGTTTTTAAAGGAGCAAATCAAGTTTACCGATATTGCCAAACTGATTTACACCGTGCTTAAAGGCGCCCCGCAAACCTCCGGCGACGCCACCCTCAACCAAGCCTTGGACGCTGACGCTTGGGCGCGCGAAACTGCGCAGGCTTGCTTGGCGGACAAAACCTATAAAAAGGCCGCTATTTAGGAGAACAAATGCTGCTATCCATTATTGCCGTTATTGTTGCGTTAAGCCCGATTGTCATCGTGCACGAGTTCGGGCACTATTTGGCCTGCCGTTTAACCGGCATCCGCGTAAAGGAGTTTGCCTTTGGGTTTGGCAAAATTTTGTGGCACAAAAAAGTGGGCGACACGGACTATCAGGTCCGCGCTATCCCCTTTGGCGGCTTTGTAGAGCCCGCCGGCCCGATGTTCCACCCCGCGGACGCCCCCGAACCGCCCCAACCGTACGAGTTTGCGGCTAAAAAGTGGTATGCCAAATTTTTTATGGTGGTAAACGGCGCGCTCTTTAACTACCTGCTGGCCGCGCTAATATTCGGCGTGCTTATCTACATTAAAGGGATGCCGGAAACCGACGCTACCAAAATGCCCGCCGTTATCGGGGCCGTGGCCGAGGGCTATCCTGCGGCGCAGTTGGACCTGAAAGCAGGCGACAAAATTTTGACCGTAAACGGCGTACAAACGGACAACTGGCTCCAAGTGGTGGAGGAAATCGGCAAGCGCACGGGCGATTTAACGCTTACTTATGCGCGCGGCGAAAACACCTTAACCGCCACCGCCAAGGCAGACTCCTTTAAAAAGGATGCCCCCACCGTGCTGGGCGTAACCGTGGAAGCGTTATATAACCCGGTACCGTGGTGGAAGGCCGCGGGGCTTGGCTTTTACCAATGCTACTACTGGACCAAATTTTCGCTTTCCTCTTTAACGCAGAGTTTCCTTAAAAAGAAAGCCCCCGAACTCGCGGGCCCGGTGGGAATTGTAAATATTATCCACCAAGCCGTGCACCGCAGTTTACTGGATTTTGTATTTTTGATTGCGATGCTGTCCGTGGCGGTAGGGATGTTTAACTTATTCCCTATCCCGATATTGGACGGCGGTTATGCCCTTGTCTATTTATGGGAAGGGCTTACCAAAAAACTGCCTACCGAGAAAACGCTTAATATTGCGGTAAATATCGGTATGTATTTGTTAATTTTGCTCGTGGTTTATGCCACCTATTCGGACGCAAAGCGTATCTTCTTTAAGCCCAAAGCCGCCGTGGCGGCACAGGCCGCGCCCGAACAAGCACCCGCGGAGGCGGAAAATGTACAAGAGTAGAGAAGTAAAAGTCGGCCCGTATATTTTGGGAACCGGCCACCCCGTGCGCGTACAAAGTATGTGCAATACAGACACGCGCGACGCCGTCAAAACAGCGGCGCAAATCTGCGCGTTGGAGGATGCCGGATGCGAAATCAACCGCGTGGCCGTGCCCGATATGCAGGCGGCGCAGGCGATTGGCGAAATCAAAAAGCGTATTCACTCCCCCCTCGTGGCGGATATTCACTTTGATTATAAACTGGCCTTGGAAGCCATTAAACAAGGCGTAGATAAAGTGCGCATTAACCCCGGCAACATCGGCGCGGTGGAAAACACCAAAGAGGTGGTAAAAGCCGCCCTGGACCACGGCGTGGCAATGCGCATCGGGGTAAACGCGGGAAGCGTAAAATATTTAAAAACCGTTCAGGGCAAAATGGACCTGACCGACGAAAAGTGGGCCGAAGTAATGGTAAACGAAGCCCTGGAACAGGCCAACATTTTGGAACAGTTAAACTTTAAAAATGTAGTCGTTTCGTTAAAGTCCGACAGTTTCAAACGCACGGTACTTGCCAACGAACTCTTTGCCAAGCAAAGCGATATTCCCCTGCACATCGGCCTTACCGAAGCGGGCAGTTTTTTAAGCGGCACCGTCAAAAGCGCCGTGGCCTTGGGAACGCTTTTACAAAAGGGAATCGGCGCGACGATTCGCGTTTCCCTAACCGAGGACCCGCGTATGCAGGTACGCACCGCGTACGAAATTTTAAAGGCGCTCGGCCTGCGCGAATACGGCCCGAACCTGATTTCCTGCCCCACCTGCGGACGCACGCAAGTGGACGTTACGGGCACGGTACACGCCTTGGAAGAGAAAATCTATTCCAATAAAGACCTGCTCAAAAAGGCTACCGGGCTTAAAATTGCCGTAATGGGCTGTATTGTAAACGGCCCGGGCGAAGCGCGCGATGCGGATTTCGGCATTGCGGGCGGCAAAGGCGAAGGGTTATATTTTGAACACGGTCAAACGATGTTCAAACTCCCGCAAGAAAAATGGGTTGATTTCTTAATTGACAAAATCAACACCTGGAAGAAATAACTTTATAAGAAATTACACAAAGGACACAAAATGAAATTATCAAACTATTATATTCCTACGTTAAAGGAAGCCCCCAAGGATGCGGATAACCTTTCCGCCAAATTAATGATTCGCGCCGGGCTCGTGCGCAAGTTGGGCAGCGGCCTCTACGAGTGGCTGCCGCTTGGCTTTAAGGTTCTTAAAAAAGTAGAGCAAATCATCCGCGAGGAAATGAACCGCGCGGGCGCCAACGAAATTTGGATGCCTATTATCCAACCCAAGGAACTTTGGGAGGAAAGCGGCCGCTGGGAACACTTTGGCGACCAACTGTTAAAACTGGAAGACCGCAAGGGCGCGGGCTTCTGCGTTTCCCCCACCGCCGAGGAAGAAGTAACCGACCTCGTGCGCAAGGATTTATCTTCTTACAAGCAACTCCCGGTTTGCCTGTACCAGTTTGCCACTAAATTCCGTGATGAAATCCGTCCCCGCTTTGGCGTAATGCGCTCCCGCGAGTTTTATATGAAGGACGCCTATTCCTTCGCCGCCACCGACGCGCAAGCCGACGAGTGGTACAAAAAGATGTACGATGCCTACCAGCGCATTTTTACGCGCTGCGGATTCAAATTTAAAGCCGTAGAAGCCGACACCGGGGCTATCGGCGGGAATTTCTCCCACGAGTTTATGGTGCTGGCCGATAACGGCGAGGATGCTATTGCAGATTCCGATTGCGGTTACGCCGCCAATACGGAAAAAGCCGCCGTCAAATGCCCGGAATTTCCGCCCGTAAACGAAGCAGAACTCCGGCCTATGGAAAAGGTAGCCACCCCCAAGGCTTATACCATTGAAGATGTGGCCACTATGCTCAAAGTGCCGACCTCTAAACTAATTAAACTCCTTCTCTTTATGGCCGACGGCAAACCCGTGGTAGCCTTAATGCGTGGCGACCACGAACTAAACGAGCCCAAATTCCGCGCGTTCTTAAAATGCACGGAACTGGTAAAGGCCGACGAGGAAACCTATACCAAGGTTACGGGTTCCTTTGTGGGTTTTGCGGGTGCGCAAGGCTTAAAGGAAAAACACCCCGAACTGCCCATTTACGCCGATAACTATGTAAAGGGTGTGATTAACGGCGTGTCCGGCGGGAACGAAAAGGATGTGCATATGAAGAACGTAACCCCCTTGCGCGATATCAAGGTGGATGCGTATTGCGATTTAAAGATTGCCTCTGCGGGCGATATTTGCCCCCATTGCGGCAAACCCTTTACGTTTACGCGCGGCATTGAAGTAGGCCACGTTTTCAAACTGGGGACCAAATACTCCAAGGCGATGAACGCCACTTTCTTGGACGAAACCCAAAAGGCCCAGCCGATGATTATGGGTTGCTACGGCATTGGCGTAGGCCGCGTGGTGGCCGCCGCCATTGAGCAGTCTCACGACGACAACGGCATTATTTGGCCCGCGCCCTTGGCTCCGTTTGACGTTGCCTTGGTAGCCATTGATTACCACTCCAACCCCGAAGTTAAAAAGCACGCAGACGAAATTTGCGCCGCCTTGGAAGCCAAAGGGTTAGACGTCCTGTTGGACGACCGCGATGAACGCGCGGGCATTAAGTTTAAAGATATGGACCTCATCGGCCTGCCGCACCGCTTGGTGGTCAGCAGCCGCACAGTGAAGGACGGTCAATGCGAATATAAAAAACGCACCGATAAAGAAGCCGTCCGCTGGAACTTGTCCGAAGCGGTGGAAAAGTTATTAGCCGCTACGGGCAAATAAACTTGTTTTACGCAAAAAACCCGGCCGAAAGCCGGGTTTTTTTATGGGGTAATTTAATTACTGGGCGCAGTTAAAATCGTACCCTTCCTGAGTATGCCCAGCATTATAAGTATTATATGTTTCCAACCCCGAAAAACTTTCGCAAATGCGGTGCCCCAGTTTATCATCTGTATTAGTCCAACAGCGGTAACAGGCGGAATTGTGGTATTTCTCCAAACTTAAATTGCGGATAAGGTCATTACACCGAATAGCAATAGAGCCTTTATAATTAATAATCCCGCACGAAATTTTGCCGTTTTCAGCCCCGTTGGCCGAAACCCTAAAATCCGGCGGCAAAGAAACGGATAAATTTTTGAAATTGCCAAAATGCCCAGTTTGCATTTGTTTGACCTTTTGCGCCTCGTCCACCCCGCGCACAATGCCATACATTGCGGCCATACGGCTTACCCCCACCGCCACCTGATACTCCGGCACCGCATACGCCGCCAATATGCCAATAATTAAAACAACTACCAACAGTTCTATGAGAGTAAACCCTGCCCCTGCTTTGTAGTGGTTGTTGCCGTCATCCCGTAGCAGGCGGCCCGCTAGGGTGTGGCCCGCAGGGTTCGGAAATCCGTTGTTGTTGTCGTCATCCCGTAGTGTCTTTATACGGGATCTGTTATTGTAGTAGTTGTTGCTGTCATTCCCGAATGTCGTAGTCGGGAATCTGTCGTTTTCCTTTTTTAATAAAAACAGATCCCCGACAGAAACCTTCGGGGATGACAAAGAGAAAAACTCTTTATTCAATTCTCTTAATAACCCACCTAATCGGCCCATACACGCGTTTTTCATTATACCCACCATTTTTGATAAATTTTGCTACAACTCAAAATTTATCAAAAAAAAAAAACGAGTCAAGCCCTTTTAAAGTGTACCAGCCAACAAACGCCCTTTCCAAACAACAAGGAAGGGAACCCGCAGTACAGGTTCCCTTCCGTTGAAGTATTTGCGCGCTTTTAAAAACGCATACCGAGCCGCAAAAAGAGCGAGTGGAATTGAAGGTCCTTATCGCGCCCGAAGTCGGACAGGTGTTTATCGCTGATAAACGAATAGGTATAGCGGTATTCCAACCCGGCGAATAAATCGCTGGAAATGTCATACTGCAAACCTAACCCCGCGTAAAAACCCGTACCCCATTTGTCCTTGCTGGAACGGTCGCTTGCCGTGTCGGTGGTGGTCTTCATACGCGCTTGCATCATCCCCCAGCCCATCGGCACATAAACGCGCCAATTATCCCACGCGTTTAAGGTATAGCGCCCGCCCAAGGCAACAGAGTGCAGGTAAAAGTCCTTATAGTTGCGGGCCACGCCGTCTTTGTTGTGGCTCTTGGTGCCCGGGTGGAGCATCATATAATCAAGCCCCATTGCAAAGTTGGGCGTCATATTCCACAGCATACTCACATCCGCGCCGAAGCCGTTTTTGGCGTAGCGGTCTTTGCGGTCGTCTTTATTAAACGTATAAGCAACACCGCCCGCCACGGATACTTCCATTTTCCGCTCGTTCACGCGCGCGGCCTTGCTGGGCGTGTATTCATCATACAGCACCGCGTTGGTGGTGGTTGAACCCTTGGAGTTTGTAACCGTTTGCTCCATTACCCCATAGTCCGAAGTACCGCGTTTGGTGGTTTCGGACACTTTGTACACATTTGTAGTAGTGGTACTGGCGTTAAGGCTGGGCTCGCCCTTTTTCAAGGACGCTTGGTTGGCCTTTTGCGTGGCCGCGGCACCGGCTTTATGTTGGTAAGCCGCACCGGACGATTTGCCCCCTTGGGCAGAAACGGACGAGGCACCCAACACCAGCGCCAACGCCGCAATTAATACAGTTTTCTTCATTTTTCCCCCTGTAAAATACTGCTGTTTGGTTACTGCTGCTACCCTTTCATTTTAAACAACGCTTCACCCGCGCGCAACCGCAAAAAGGGGTTAGTTTGCATAAAAAACCCGGGTATCACCCCGGGAAAGTAATTTTTGGCAGTCCTTATAACTTCTTTTGCCGAAGCGTGCCCTTGTAGGCCGCTTCCCCCCACTCGCCTACATAGGCAAAACCTTTTTCCTCGTAGTAGGCGTTAATTTTTTTCGCTCCTGCCTTGCAATCAAGCCGCAGATAATGCTTTTTATCCTTGCGCGCTTTTACCTCGGCTTGGCGTAAAAATTCGGCCCCTGCGCCCGGCTTATCCACCGCGGCGGCCAAATTGTGTACATACCAAGCGGGGGCCTTTTCATAATCTTGCCAGCGCGGGTCCTCCTCCAACAAAACGGCCGATGCCACCAAGCGGGCTCCGTCAAACAGTCCCCACAACTGCCCACGGCGGGCGGCCTGCTCAAAATACGCTAAATTATAATGGGATAAATAATGCGCGCGGACCCATTGGTCAATGCCGTTGTTTTCAAACCAAGTTACGCGCTCTTCCACCAAGGCAAAAGCCTGCTTGGCCTGCGCCGGGGATAACGGAATAAAAGTAGTTGCCATATAGTTATTATACCTTTTAACGGCGTAGTATATTTGACACATCACTCCCTATATGTTATGATATGAGTGTTCTAGAAAGAGCGGCT
>SAMEA104315430__coassemble_1015_pt1 | contig 10075 bp, 9 predicted proteins | sample SAMEA104315430__metabat2_low_PE_016 | metagenome-assembled genome bin SAMEA104315430 (sample SAMEA104315430) | gut metagenome | biome: Monkey gut; feature: monkey-associated habitat; material: faeces | place: China | collected 2013
AGCAAAACGGCCTTTTATACGCATTTTTATACAGCGGATACATCCGGGTACGACCCCCGCAATTTATCAAAATTTTAACAAAAAAAAAAACGAAACAACCCCTTTAAAAAGAACGACGGAAAAGCGCCTTGCAGGCGGCAAACTTTCCGCGCTCGTTTGATTTATTTGGCAACACTCTTTTTGTAATGCCGCAAGCAACGAAACGGCAACAATAAAAAAGTAAGGCTGTTATAAAATAAAAGTCATCCTGAATTTATTTCAGGATCTACTGATTGGGTAGTTGGTTGTTTCTGCTGTTTTTAACAACCCATAAGGTAGATTCTGAAACAAGTTCAGAATGACCTCTTTTTTTCATACAGTCGTCATCCCCGAGGAATTTAGTCGGGGATCCGTTGTTGCCGTTGCCTTTTTTTAAATAACGACAGATTCCCGACTACAACACTCGGGAATGACGACAAAAAGCGATGCCGCAAGGCCATTATAAAAATTGGAAACTTTTTGCCTATCTAACCCCTTTTTGCGCTTGTGAAAGGGCGGATAATAAGCCATACTAAAAGTGGTAAACCTTTTCTAACGGTGCATTGCAGGCAAAGCCGCCGTAAGGGGACCCGTGGGGGACGGTCCGCATTACTTCCCCCCAACCAATATATTGGTAACCCCGCCCGCACCCGGGCGGGGGCTTTTGTTTTACCAGATTCACTTTGCCGCGCCGCGTTTTTCCCGCGCGGGCTAAAAAACTGTTACAATATATTATATTTGCCCGGGACACCCGGCGCCAAAAGGAGACACAAATGATTAAAGAAGGTTCCAAAGTCAAATTTGACTACACCCTTACGGTTGACGGCAAAGTAGCCGACACCTCCGCCGGACGCGGCCCGCTGGAATACACCCACGGGGCAGGGCACATTATTCCGGGCTTGGAAGAAGAACTGACCGGGATGAAAGTGGGCGACAAAAAGACGGTAAAAGTCGCTCCGGAAAAAGGCTACGGCAAGGTTTTGGAAGAAGCCATCCGCCGCGTGCCGAAAGAAGCCATCGGTGGCGCCGAACACTTAAAAGCAGGCGATATGGTGGGCGCCAGCAACGAAGGGCACACCTTCCGCGCGGTAGTGAAGGAAATTACCGATAAAGAAGTGGTGCTGGACTTTAACCACCCGTTGGCCGGCAAAGAACTTACCTTTGACGTGGAAATTAAAGAAATCAACTAATTTCCCCTTATTTGCAAAAACCCCGGGTTCTTTATAACCCGGGGTTTTTTATCGGCTTCGTTGTAAATCAGGTGTAACTTTCCAAATATGTGTGCAACCCTTCGGCACGCGCCTGCGACACGCCCGCCTCGTAGAGTTCTTCGGCTTCGTCTGTGCGGCCCAAGGCGTACAATACCTGCGCCAAGGAAAGTTTGGTTAAAATCTGCCCGCGTTTTTCGTCAGAATTGTCAAACAAAACGCGTGCTTCTTCCAAATCCTTTAAGGCGGCGGCCATTTTGTTTTTGCGTTTTAAAATATCCGCGCGGCCCCACTTTACAAAGCCCAAATCCACCGTATCGTGGATAGACGAATACAGTTTATCGGCCACATTGTAATGGCGCAGGGCTTCGTCGTACTTGCCCTGTTGGCGCAAGCCGTTGGCCATACCGCAGTTGGTATAGGCTTTGCCGAACACGTCCTCGCTCTTGCGGAAGATTTTTTCCGCCAGTTTGTAGTTTTTCACGCACTCGTCAATTTTTCCGCAAATGCGGCTAATCCCAGCCAAACCACAATGCCCATAGGCTACGGAAATATCATCGCCCGCTTTCTTGGCAAGAGAGATAGCCTTTTTGAACTGCGCTACGCCCTCTTCAAAGTGGCCTTGCAGGCGGAAGATTCCCCCCTTGGCCCAATGGATAAAACTCATCCCGGCGTAGTCCTTCAACTGTGTATAGGCGGATAAAACGGCATCCAGCAAATCAAGTGCTTCTTCCAGGCGGCCCCACGCACGCAAGGCCATACCCATTTCCTGCATTGCGCGGATGACAAATTCGTCGTATTCCAATTCCTGCGCCATTTTTAGAGCATCCTCGGCCAGTTCATACGCGGCGGCGGAGTGCCCCAAAGTGCGGTAGCAGGCCGCCATTGCCAAGAGCGCATCCATACGGCGTTCGGCTTCGTCGGCCACCTTTAAGCAGTTGGCGTAACTTTTTAGAGCGTCCTCAAAGGAGCCCAGTTGGCGCTGTGCCTCGCCCGTTAAAAACCAAGCGGCGGCGTCCTTCTTTTTGGCTTCGGCCAACACGGCCAGCGTTTCCGACGGACGGCCTTCGTCAAGCAAATTTTCCAAAGCGTCTAAATCCAACTTTGCGGTTTGTTTCTTTTTGGGTTGAGCCATATACTCTCCTAATTTAACGGCTGAAACTTTTATCATTTGTCACCCTGAACTTGTTTCAGGGTCCAGCGATACTAAAATATACTACTAAATAAATCGTCCCAATTCGGATTAAAACTTTCAATTAAATTAAGTTTCCAATCCCGATGCCAGCGTTTTAACTGCTTTTCCCTTTCAATAGCGGCAAGTATATTATCACTTACTTCATAATAAACCAACCGTACCGCTCCATATTTTTGTGTGAAGCCCGGAACCACCTTTGTTTTATGCTCATAAATTCTTTTAGCCAAGTCAGAAGTAACACCGATATACAAAGTACCATATTTTTTATTGGCTAAGATATAAACAAAAGCGTTCATACGTTTCCGCTTGGGCTACTAAACTTTTCTTACGCTAGACCCTGAAACAAGTTCAGGGTGACGGCACACGAAGAACAGCCAGTTCTAGCCGACTTTTTACATCTGTAACAATTTTTTAATTTCGGCTAAGGTGGCGGCCAAATCGTAGGGCTTGGGAATAAAATAATCAGCCCCCGCTTCCGTGGCGCGGTCGCGCGATTCAGGGTCAGACAAGGTGGACATTATCACTACCGGGATCCGCCAAGTGGCGTTATCGGTCTTTAACAGTTTGCACACGTCAAACCCGCTTAATTTAGGAAGCATTAAATCCAACAGTACCAAATCGGGCTTTATCTGCTTGGCTAGTTGCACGCCAGCCACGCCGTTTTCAGCCCAATGGACCTCAATTCCGTCCACCTTTAAGGCGCCGCAAAGCGCGTTGCCCAGCACCTTGGAATCTTCAATCAGCACCACTTTCTTCATATTACAGTTCTTCGCAATGGTCTTTGTACAGGCGGATAGCCTCGGCATATTCGCGGGCGTTTTTGATAACGCCGTTTACTTCGTCTTCTTCCAGTTTGCGCACGATCTTGGCCGGAACGCCCATCACCAGCGACCCCGCCGGGATATTTTTACCCGCCGGCACCACGGCACCCGCCCCAATAATGCAGTTGGGGCCGATTTCGCTCTCCATTACCACGGCGTTCATACCGATTAGGCAATTATCACCGATTTTACTGCCGTGCACAATCGCCCCGTGGCCCACGCTTACGCCGCGGCCGATAATGCAGGGCGCGCCGTAATTGACGTGTACGCAGGCATTTTCCTGAATATTGGAATTATCCCCCACCGTAATGGAAGCAATATCCCCGCGCAGTACCGCGCAGGGCCAAATGGATACGTTTTCCCCTATGGTAACATCCCCGATTAACACCGCGGTTTTGTGCACATAGCAACTGGGACGCACGCTGGGGACTTGTTCGTTAATGCGTTCTTTCATAGCAGGGCTCCTTTGGAAGTTTTATTTTTGCGCGGAGAGGACGGGGACGAAAGTTGCAGCCCCCAATAGATAAAAATGCTCACAATACCCGGCAAAATGTAATACACCACGCGGTAAATAAGCGAGGCCATAAGGGCGGAATCCCAGTCTATACCCATTTGGGAATAGACCGCCGTCATCGCCAGTTCCATTGCGCCTAAACCGCCCGGCAAAATGGGAATCAGCGTCGTAACCATACCGACGGCAAACCCGGCCACCAACACGCCCGCCGTAATGTGTATGCCCACCGCGCGGAAGGCAAAATACAAAACCAAAATAGTAAACAACCAATCGGCGCAGACGTAAACAATCGTCATCGTAAGTTTATTTTTTTTGCGGTGGATAAGGTCAATCCCCTCGTCCAACTGATCCATAAAATCGTCGTATTTCCCTTTGGGAATTAAGGCGCGGAAGACGTGGTAGAGCACCTTGTTCATCATACGGAAGCACTTTCTTAACCATTTGGAGCGCAGTTCGTTATTAAATAAAAACGCCGTAATTACTACGCACACCGCACACATTACAATAATAAGCGAAAAGTTTTTGAGCAGTTGCATAGTGGTAGCCGACGAGTTAAAAAGCATCAGCACCGAGCCCTGCAAAATGATAATCGCCAATACAAAATACAAAAGTACCGTAATGACAATGCTGGCCGTAACGCAGGTGCCAAACGGCACACGGCGGCGGTTTAACAGGTGGGCGCGCAAGGCAAACCCGCTTACGCCCAACGAGGAAACAATATAATTTACCGTGGTGGAAACGAGCGCAATACCCATTGCCGCGCTTTTGGAGATTTTCCGCCCCATAATACGCAGCACTTCGTACAGGCTCATCCCCATTGCCACATAGATAAGCACAGAAGACAATAAAGATAAAAAGAGGTATTTGGTTTTTACGCCTTGCCAAATTTTTACAAAACTGTCCTTAGCCTGATAAATCATAAAGGCAATCAGGCCGACGGATAAAAGGATGCCCAAGGTATAGAGCAAATATTTAAGCGGTTTCTTCACGCGCGCGCTCCGGGTATGAAAGATATATAAATTATATAATTTATTTAAGGAAAAAGGGCGTTTTGCGCGCTTATAAAAAGCATAAAGCGCCCGGGGGTTTTTAAAGTTATGAAGAGTATTAAAGTAATCGGCGCAAAAGGCCACAATTTAAAAAATGTTACCGTAGAAATGCCCAAGGACAAAATGGTCGTAGTAACCGGGCTGTCCGGCTCGGGCAAAAGTTCCTTGGCGTTTGATACCATTTATGCCGAAGGGCAACGCCGCTATGTGGAAAGTATGTCCGCTTACGCCCGGCAATTTTTGGAATTAATGGAAAAACCGGACGTAGAGCATATTGAGGGCCTTTCCCCGGCTATTTCCATTGAACAGCGCAACCCGTCCAAAAACCCGCGCTCTACCGTTGCCACGGTTACGGAAATTTACGACTATTTACGCCTTTTATTCGCCCGCGTGGGGCACCGCTTTTGCCCGCATTGCGGCCGCGAGGTGGAATCTTGGAGCGTACAGGGCATTGCGCAGGATATTTTAAAAAAGTTTAACGAAAAAACCGTCTTCATTTTATCCCCCGTGGTCCGCGGGCGTGCAGGAACGTATGAAGAACTGTTTGCCAAGTTTAAAAAAGAGGGCTATGTAAAGGCGCGCGTGGACGGCACCGTCATTACGCTGGACCATACGCCCACCTTGGAACGCTACAAAAAGCATACCATTGAACTGGTAACGGACGAAATTTTTGTAGAGGAATTTGACCGCGAGCGGTTGGTGGAAAGTTTGGAAGCCGCCCTAAAATACGCGCAAGGCCTCGTGCACATTGTGGAAGCCGAGGGCGACAAACCGCGCGAATTTACTTATAGCGAAAACAACGCCTGCGCGCATTGCGGTATCGGGTTTAGCGAGTTGGAACCGCGCCTTTTCTCGTTCAACTCCCCCTACGGCGCGTGCCCGGACTGCAACGGCTTGGGCCTTAAAATAGAAGTAGCCGAGGACCTGGTGGTGCCGGACGATACGCTTTCCATTAACGAGGGTGCTATTGCCGCCTGGGATAATCCCGTTACCACGCGCACCCACCGCTGGAAAAATTCTTGGAGCGGGTATTATTACGATATTTTGCGCCAAGTCTGCCACCAAAACCATATCAGCCTGCACACCCCGTGGAAAGATTTGCCCAAAGAACAGCGCGACCTGCTTTTGTACGGCACGGGCGGCGCCAGTTATACGTCCGTCATTTCGGGCGGCGAGCAAGATTTTGAGGGTGTAATTACCAACTTAAAACGCCGCTACCAAGAGAGCGAAAGCGACTTTGTAAAAGAGGAAGTATATAACCGCTTTATGCGCGAGGTTACCTGCCCCACCTGCGGCGGCAAACGCTTAAAGCCCGAAGCCTTGGCCGTGCGCATTAACGGTAAAAATATTAACGATATTACGGCAATGCAGGTTTCCGCCGCCAAGGAATTTTTTGAACACCTTGAACTGACGGACAAGGAAAAAATCATCGCCAAGGACGTTTTAAAGGAAATCCGCGCGCGTTTGGACTTTTTAAACAGCGTGGGCCTTTCTTATCTAACCTTGGCGCGCAAGAGCCAGACCCTGTCTGGTGGCGAGGCACAACGTATCCACTTGGCTACGCAAATCGGCTCCGGCTTAACGGGCGTTTTGTATGTACTGGACGAGCCCACCATCGGCCTGCACTCGCGCGACAACGACCGTCTGATTGAAACGCTTAAAAACCTGCGCGATTTGGACAATACCCTTATTATCGTGGAGCACGATAAGGACACTATTTTAGCCGCCGATTATGTGGTAGAACTGGGCCCCGCGGCGGGCGAATATGGCGGCAACATCGTGGCCGCAGAGCCGACGGCGGACTTTTTGCGCGACGAAAAATCCTTAACCGCCTCTTATTTAAACGGGCGGCGGATGATTCTCCCGCGCGAGGAATTGCGCAAGGGAAACGGCAAATATTTGGAAATTTTAGGCGCGCAGCAGTTTAACCTCAAAAACATTGATGTTAAATTTCCGCTGGGCAAATTTATCTGTGTAACGGGCGTGTCCGGCTCGGGCAAGTCCACGCTTATCCACCAAATTTTGTACAAAGCCCTGGCCCAAAAGTTCTACGGCGCCAAGGACGCCCCGGGCAAACATAAAGCCATTAAAGGGCTGGAAAACATTGATAAAGTCATCATTGTGGACCAAAGCCCTATCGGCAAAACCCCGCGCAGTAACCCGGCCACCTATACGGGCGTATTTTCGCACATACGCGACTTATTTGCCGAAATGCCCGAAGCCAAACGCCGCGGCTACAAGCCGGGCAGATTTTCCTTTAACGTAAAAGGAGGGCGGTGCGAAAAGTGCCAAGGCGACGGTATTTTAAAAATCCAAATGCAATTCCTGCCCGACATTTATGTAAAGTGCGAGGAGTGCAACGGCCAACGCTTTAACGAGGACACGTTACAGGTAAAATTCAAGGGCAAAAACATTGCCGAAGTGTTGGATATGAGCGTATCGCAGGCATTGGAATTTTTTGACGCTATCCCCAAAATCAAACGCTATTTAAAAACGCTAAACGACGTAGGCCTTGGATACATTAAGTTGGGCCAAGCCGCCACCACGCTTTCAGGCGGCGAAGCACAGCGCGTAAAACTGGCGGACGAACTTTCCCGCAAGGGAACGGGCAAAACGCTCTACATTTTGGACGAACCCACCACCGGCCTGCACTTTGCAGATATTGATAAACTCCTGCAAGTGCTGCACGGACTGGCCGACAAGGGCAACACCGTGCTGATTATTGAGCACAATTTGGACGTTATCAAAACCGCCGATTGGCTGATTGACCTCGGCCCCGAAGGCGGCGACAAGGGCGGTACGATTGTTTGCGAGGGCACGCCTCGCCAAGTGGCCGCGTGCAAGGCTTCCTACACCGGGCGTTATTTAAAGCCGGAATTGGAAGCGGTGGATAAATTTTTGGCGGAGCACCCCGAGCAAAAATTGCACGGGCCCAAAACCGCCGCCAAAAAGGCTCCGACAAAAAAAGCCAAGGGGAGCAAAAAATGAAGAATAAAATCCACAAAACAAACGCAGCCCGCCACTTGGACGAGTTAAACATTTCCTATGAACTTATCCCCTACGAGGTGGACGAGGAAAATTTAAGCGCCCTGCACGTCGCGCAGACCTTGGGGCAAAACATTGACCAAGTGTATAAAACCTTGGTGTTGCGCGGCGACAAAACGGGCTTCTTTGTGTGCGTAATTCCCGGCGGGGCGGAGTTGGATATGAAGGCCGCCGCCCGCGTAAGCGGCAACAAATCGTGCGAAATGTTACACGTCAAGGAATTAGTCCCCGTTACGGGCTATATGCGCGGCGGGTGCTCCCCCTTGGGGATGAAGAAGCCTTTCCCCACCTTTATCCACGAGGATTGCATTTTGTGGGATTTTATATACGTCAGCGCGGGACTGCGCGGCCTGCAAATTAAAATCAACCCTAACGACCTTTTAAAGGCCGCCCACGCACAAGCCGTGCCTTTGTGCTTATAATGCAATTTTTGCCTTGTTAAATAGCGTTACACCCCCTATACTATATATATATGCTTCCCAGGAGGTGCCCTATGTACGCCGGAATAGGAAAACGCTTCTTTGCCTTTTTAATTGACGCGCTCGTCTTTGCCGTGTTGTATTGGGCGTTGTGGCAGATGATGAAGAGTTACGCCACCGTTTCGCTGGTGTTACTGGTCATCATTTGGCTGTATTATGCACTCCTGGAAAGTTCCCCCCTGCAAGCCAGCGTTGGCAAAATATTAATGGGTATAAAAGTAGTGGACCGCCGCGGCCGCCGCCTTTCCTTTTGGCAAGCCACGGAGCGTATTGTCTCCAAACTGGTAACCAACGTAACCTTTTATTTCGGCTTCTTTGTGGCCGCGTGGGATAAAAAGAAACGCACCTTGCACGACCGTATCAGCCACAGCGCCGTGATTTTAAAATCGGCCGAGTTTGACCCCGACGCGATGGAAGAAGAAGAGGACGAGGAATCCACCCTCACTTGGATAACACTCGTATCGGTGGCGCTGGCAATCGTGTTTGTACTCCTTTTATTATGGTGCATTGCCTTGCCGCAATACCAACACACGGAGCGATATGTGCAACTTACGCGTGTGCTGGCGGAGACGGACGAAGCCGCCCGCGCCCAGTTGACCGCCGCTTCCCGCCCGGGGGTGGACCCGCGCGAGTGGCAGGTGTTGCCGGGCGAGTGTTTAAAAATCGGCCCGCAGAAACTTTCCTGCCGCGGTTTTGATATGGTATTGGAGCGCGGTGGCATAAAGGCCAATGCACGCACGGGGGCAATGGATATTTTATATACGCTTTATTACCCCTTTGGCGGCGGCCCCTTAACCTGCACCCCACGCACGCCCCAAGGGCAAGAAATCTGCTCCACGCTGAAAAAATAAAAAAACGGCGGACATACTCTCGGGGATCTGTCGTTTCGTAAGAGAATAACCACGGCAAAAACAGATTCCCGACTACAACACTCGGGAATGACAGTAGGAGGGGGCTGTCGTTAGTCGTTAGTCGTTAGTCGTTAGTCGTTAGTCGTTAGTCGTTAGTCGTTGGTCGTTGGTCGTTGGTCGTTGTCGTCATCCCGGAAGGTTTGTATCCGGGATCTGTCGTTGGTCGTTGTCGTCATCCCGGGCGTGGACCTGGGATCCAGTCTGCTTATTAGGAAACTTCCTTATTTTATTCCGGATTTCGGGACCCTGCGGACAAAATATTTTCCCCCACTAAAAAACCCCGCACAAGGCGGGGTTTGTACAATGGAATTACTTACGGATTAGGCGCCAGTGGCAGTACCAGGAGCCGCACATTCGCCAGTAGCCCCAGCAGAGCCATCGCTGCAACAACCAGTATCGCCAGCCGCGCTATCGACACCGCAGAAATCAGCACACAATTCTTTACCGTTATCATTGGCCCCGACACAGAGCGTACCTTGACCGCCATAAAAGCGTTTCAAAGAATACGCATATTGCAAGGTACCGTTTCCAGAGCGAGTTGCGGTAGCCGCGCCGTCATTTAATGCGTCGCCATCCATCACAACAATAAACCCGTTGCCATCACCACATTTATCAACAGTAGTGGCAGGAGCAACTACGGCAGTATCACTAGGTTGAGTACCCTTGGTACAATACGCTTGTCCTGTAGCATCTTTGGGAGCAACATCCAAAGAGCGGAAACTCTTCGTATATTTATTAATCTGCATATATTTGCGTTGTTGAGATTGCGCAATATTAGCGAGCAGCGTTACGGCTTCCGTCATACGGGAGCGTTCCACCGCTTTGAAGTACTGCG
>SAMEA104315430__coassemble_1026_pt1 | contig 9996 bp, 8 predicted proteins | sample SAMEA104315430__metabat2_low_PE_016 | metagenome-assembled genome bin SAMEA104315430 (sample SAMEA104315430) | gut metagenome | biome: Monkey gut; feature: monkey-associated habitat; material: faeces | place: China | collected 2013
TTATCAAAATTTTAACAAAAAAAAAAAACGAAACAACCCCTTTAAAAAGAACGACAGAAAACGGCAACCAAAAATCCAAAAAGTATATCCTGAAACAAGTTCAGGATGAGCCCTCATTTGAATAACAACATTTTTTGCCGTCACCCTGAATTTATTTCAGGGTCCAGCCGAGCCTTGCCTCTCTTGCGCTGGATACTGAAACAAGTTCAGTATGACGGCAACAACACACGACAGATCCCGGATAAAGACCTTCCGGGATGACGACAAAAAACACAACAAAATAATGCTGTCATAAAATAAAAGTCATCCTGAATTTATTTCAGGATCTACCGATTGGGTAGTTAGCCGTTTATAAAAATAAAGGTCTTTCTATTTGTCATCCCGGGCGTGGACCCGGGATCCAGTCTGTTTATTAGAAAAGACCTTATTTTATTCTGGATTCCGGGTTCCCGCTCGTATGCGGGCACCGGAATGACAACCACAGCAACAACAGATCCCGGATAAAAACACTCCGGGATGACGGCAACTACACAACAAAAGACAAACAACAAAAAAGTGGGATTTATAAAAAGTGAAAAAAGGTAAGAAAAATTAAAAGGTTAGCAGTCCCAGCGGGCACGCTTCATATCCACGTGAACAGCGTCTTTAAAGGGTACGCCTTCCGCTAATAAAAGACTCTTTTGCGCCGCAAAACCGGGGGCTAATCGGCCCGCGTGGTTCACTACGCGGTGGCAGGGATACTCGCCGTAATATTCGGAACGGCTTAAAATTTTGCCAACCAGCCGGGAGTTTTTCTCCCGCCCGATTAAGGCCGCAATTTGCCCGTAAGAAGCCACCTTGCCCGCAGGAATTTCCTCCACCACCGACAAGACCTCATAGGCAAGTTCATCTGTTAATTTCCGCATACAAAATTAAGGGCTGATTTTCTGCGCATTTTTCCCGCGTACGGGCTATTAAAAACCCCGGAAGCAATCTATATGCCGCCGGGGTTTAAATGGTCTTCCAAAGGGCTTATTTGGCCAAGTGTTTGGAAAGATATTTGCTCATATCAAACATACTGATTTGTTTTTTGCCTTCAAAAATCGGGGCCAATTTCGCATCAGAGTTGATCATCCGTTTGTTTTTGGCATCCTGCAAGCCGTTCTTTTTAATGTATTCCCACATTTTTTTAACAACTTCGGTGCGGGGAAGTGCCACGGAACCCACTACGGCGGCCAATTCGGCGCTGGGGGTTAACGGGGCCATAAATTTTGCATTTGCTTTTGCCATATTACTAATTCTCCTATTTGTGTGAAAGATAAATCTCTTTATTAAATTTTAGTATATTTGGAGCCGCTTGGTAAGGGTTACTTGCCAAAACGGCTCCGTTAAATGAAATGACTGCGCGCTTATTTTACTTTCGGCGCGGCGGCCAAAACTTCCTTAGAGCAGCCGGATTCGTACTTTTTAAAGTTCTCAATAAACGACTTGGCCAAGGACTCATATTTTACCATATATTCTTCCTTGTTGGCCCAAGAGTTCATCGGGTTTAAAATTTCGGACGGCACGCCTTCGCAAGAAGTCGGGATTTGGAAGCCGAAAACCGGGTCGGTAATAAAGTCCACCTTCGCCAATTTTCCGTCCAAAGCGGCGTTCAACAGCGCGCGGGTGTATTTAATGCTGATACGGTGGCCGACACCATAAGGGCCGCCAATCCAGCCCGTATTGACGAGCCAGCAATCCACTTGGTGCTGCTGGATTTTCTTCTTTAACAGTTCGGCATACACAGACGGGTGCAAAGCCATAAACGGACCGCCGAAGCAGGTGGAGAACGTGCTGGTCGGTTCCTTTACGCCTTTTTCCGTACCGGCCACTTTGGCGGTGTAACCGCTGATAAAGTGGTACAAGGCTTGGTCGGGTGTCAATTTTGAAATAGGCGGCATTACACCAAAGGCATCACACGTTAAGAAGATGATATTTTTCGGGTGCGGAGCGCGTTTGCTTTCTACCGCGTTTTCAATAAAATTAAGCGGGTAACAAGCGCGGGTGTTTTCGGTCAGGGTGTCATCGTCCAGGTTGAGTTTGCCGGTTTCGGGGTCAAAGACCACGTTTTCCAGCACCGTACCAAAGCGGTGGGTGGTGGAATAAATTTGGGGTTCGGCTTCTTGGCTTAAACGAATTACTTTGGCATAGCAACCGCCTTCAAAGTTGAACACACCTTCATCGTCCCAGCCGTGTTCATCGTCGCCGATGAGGCCGCGGGTCATATCCGCAGACAAGGTGGTTTTGCCCGTGCCGGACAAACCGAAGAAAATCGCGCTGTCCTGCTTGTCGCCCACGTTGGCGGAGCAGTGCATCGTCATAATACCTTTTTGCGGCAAGAGGAAATTCATTACCGTAAACAAGGCCTTCTTATTTTCGCCGCCGTATTCGGTGCCGATAACCAAGATAATCTTCTTTTCAAAGTTAATCAAAATAGCGGTTTCGCTGGTGGTGCCGTCGGTGGCGGGGTCCACTTTCATTTTGGGGAGGCAGATCAGCGTAAATTCCGGCACAAAAGATTTTAATTCTTCCTGTTTGGGTTCAATGAACATATTTTTAACAAACAGGTTCGTCCAAGCACATTCCGTAATGGCGCGCACTTTGAGGCGGGAGGCTTCGCTGGAACCGACATACGCATCGCGGGCAAAGAGGTCTTTGTCTTTTACATATTCTTTCACTTTGGCGAAGATTTTATCAAAGTATTCGGGTTTAATACCTTTGTTGCTTTTGTTATAAAAAAGTTTACCTTCAATGTCTTTGGTTTCCACAAAAAAGCGGTCGTTCGGGCTGCGGCCGGTATGTTTGCCGGTGCTCACGCACAGCGGGCCGCCGTACACCACATTGGCTTCTTTGCGGTCCAAGGCTTCCTGGTACAAAGACGGAGTGGAATAGTTCCAGTACACGGTTTTATTGGTAGAAATACCGGCGTGTTCCAAACCATAATCCGGTTTAAAGAAATCCGGTTTAGCATTTAATGTTTTCATTTTAATCCCTCGTAACTAATTTATCCCCGATTTTTATTTCGTTCGGGGCGGTTTTATCCAACGCCCAGCGTATGCGGCGCACGCCCTCTATAATAGAGGCCTTGTCCGCACAGAAACTGACGCGCAGGTACCCTTCCGCTCCAAACGCTTTTCCGGGCACTACGGCCACTAATGCCTTTTCCAACAGGTACTGCGCCAGTGCATTGGAATCGGCGTTATAGTGGCTAAAATCTATGAACGAATAGAAGGTTCCCTGCGGCTTTTGCACGCGCACGTTGGGAATCTTGGCAACCTCGGCAAGCAGCGCATCGCGGTTTTCCTGTAATACGCGCCGCAGGTCTGCCACTACATTTTGGTCGCCCAACAGGGCGGCGGCCGCAGCGGTTTCGCTCAAATCGCTGTTGCAGGACGTGCTTTGCGCCTGCATACGGCCCATAGCGGCAATCAGTGGTTTATTGGCACTTACCGCCCAACCGATACGAAGCCCGGTCAAGCCGTAGAGTTTTGATACACCGTTAATAATAATTAAATTTTCCGCCGCCTGCGCATATTGGCAGGGGTTCGGCGTGGTTTGTCCGTCAAAAACAAGTTCGCGGTAAATGTCGTCCATTACTAAAAAGATTTTGTTGGCTTCGGCAAATTCCACAATGGTTTTTACAAATTCCGCGCTGTAAATTTGGCCCGACGGGTTGCACGGGCTGTTAATCAAAATGGCTTTGGTTTTGGGCGTAACGGCTTTTAAAATTTGTTCGGCCTTTACCATTAGCCCTTCGGTCGGGCGCACGATAACGGGCGTTCCCCCCGCCATACGCACCATTTCGGGGTAACTCACCCAAAAAGGCGCCGGGAAAATGACTTCGTCGCCAGGGTTTACCGCGGCCAGCAAAAAGTTAAAAAGCGCCTGCTTCGCCCCCGCGGACACGAGCACATTGGCGGGCTCGTAACGGCGGGCATACTGAGTAAGCGTATAATGCAAAACGGCTTTTTTCAACTCCGGCGTGCCGGAGGAAGGAGAATATTTAATTTTGCGGCTTTGCGCTTTTTTAATAATCGCATCCACCGCCGCCTGCGGGGCCGGGTAAGTGGGTTCTCCGCCGCCCAAATGAATAACGGGCTGCCCGGCGGCCTTTAAGGCGCGGGCCGCGGCATTAATTTTTAAGGTCGGCGAATCGCCGATTGTTTCAGCCAATTTGCTTAAAATCAAACTCATACATTTTCCCCCTACGCTCATTGTAACATTTAATTACGCCCAAAGAACGCTTTTTTGGAAGAATATAAAAATACCCGCCAACTTAAAAGCGGGGATTTTAATAAAAAAGGCTTTATTTTTCGGTCTTTTCAGCCGGCTTTACTACGCGTTCCTGCACCTGTTCACTAAACGTCAGGCGGTCGCGGTGAATCGCGCCGGAAAGGGCCGGAACTTCCTTGCGGACGTAATACGCTTTTTCCAAATACGGTTTCCAACCGTTAAAGCGCAGGCGGTACACCGTTTTAAGCGGATAAAAATCGGGCGTGAAGAGCGCCAAATAGCCACCAAGCCCGCCGCCCGTCAAATACGGCGGAACCGTGCCTTCGTAGGCACCCAAGCGGGCAAAGGGATAAATGGTCGCCTTTAAGTGCGGGATATTTAAAAGGGCTTTATCCGCCTGGCGCACATCCAGCAAATCGCGCGTGGGATCCAAGCCGTCGCCCACCATTGTCCCGGCGCGGACTTGGTCCACGTCCGGCTTTTTTAAATCCTTTAAATACGGCACAGATTGCAAGGTTTGCACGCGTGGTTGGAGCGTTTTCAAATCAAAGGTTACCACTTTTACATTGGTAAAATTTTGCGGCACAAAGCGGCTGACGGTAGAGGTGCCATTGTAGTTTTTATCCACGCGGCCCATATAGCCGCCGTCGCCAAAGGCGGACTGGCAAACGCCACCCAATTTATCAAAATTGTTGATAGTCATCGTCAGGGATGAAGGACCCTCGTCCCCCACTCCGGCCAAGCAGTCCAAATACGGACTGTCCGCCGCCGCACCGCCAAAGCCCTTTTCAAACTCGGTACGCATTACATCGCCAAATTGGTCCAGCGTTAAATACTGGGACGAATTGCCCAGCACTAACCAATTTTGTACCTTATCCCACCAAGTTGTTTTTTCGGGGCGGCCCACATATTCGGCCGCGGCCAAGTTGCGGCGTTCGTTTTCCCAAGACACCCAGCGGTCGCTGTTCAAATAAAACTCGGGCGTTTTGCCCTCTTTAAAAAACGCGGTAGAGCGCGTTTGCGTAAAGTAATCGCGCAAACTGACCTGGGTGCCGTCTTCCAGTTCTACGGGCTCGTTCCACAGGCGGTTGACCATTTCGCGGTCTGCCTTTAAGCCCGGGCGGTTAATGGCTACTTCAATCTTGTGCCATTTGGCGCGCAACCCGTTGGTAAGGGCCGGGCTGTTTTTATAGGCAAAGCCCTGCTTAAAACTGTAATCGGCCATACTGCTGACGAGGTCTTTGAGTTCCATATCAAACTCGTAAAGTGTGTTTTCCCCGTCGGCAAGTTCCACAAAGCGTTTTACGTTTTCGTTAAATTTATTTTTATAATATCCCGCAGGCAGACGGCGCGTGCCCTCAATCAAGCGCGCATCGTACATAAAGTCCGGCAGGCGGCCCGTTTCGCGGATTGGGTTAAAAATCACGCGTTCGGCTTCATCCAAGGGCATATAATACAAAAATTCCATTAAGTTATTCGCCTTGGCGGGCGACATACCCATAATGGCTTCCACTTGGTTGCGCGGTTTAAAATAGCCGTTTTTAAAGGAAATCATCCAATCACGGATTAAACTGTCTTCATCGCGCAGGCCGGACGGATAAACCTTGCTGACAAGCCCGGGGCGTGGTTTTTCGTCCAATACGGGAATAACGGGATCGTAGGCCAGCGCGTCTTCTTGAACGGCCGGTTCCGCAGGTTCTTGGACTTCGGGCTCTTGCACGGACGGGGCAGGCTGCTTTTCAGCCGAAGCCGCTGTTTTAGCGGGCTTATTTTGCACTTTTTTGGGGGTGCGGCGTTCGTAGGCGGACAATACCCACTGGTTCATCGCGTCCACCGTAAATTTACCGTTTAATCTGGAAAGGGGGCCCAAGGGCACAGCCATTTCGTTTACTCCCTCTACCGGGGCATAAGCCGTGTGGCTATGCACCTTAACGGGGAAATGGTAATGCGTCAAAAATTCGTTAATGGTTTCCAGCGCCGCGGTCGGTTGGGCGTTAGCCAAAATCTTTTCCAATACCGGGTACATCCCCAGGGCAACCAAGGAGCGCGCCAGCGTAGTTAAGGCAATCGGCTCCAAAGCCGAACCCGCAAACGCCTGATACGAGGCCAACAATAATTGGATATCATCCGCTGAACCGTAAATACCGATAGCGGCCATATCCTCCAAGGCCTTGTAGGCGGCCAAAACGGCGGGATGATTGTTATTTGCCAAGATATCACCGGCTGTGGCGTATTTATTTAAATGTGCAATTTGCAGTTGGATATTAATTAAATCAGTGCGGTAAGGCTTTACTTCCGGCAGGGCGGCCGCACGCATTAGAGCCGGGCTTTTAAGCAGTACGCGCGCAATAGCCGCCTCGTCCACCTGCTGGGAGACGGACAAGCGCACCGCCGCATTGGGAATCGGCACCGAAAACCGGGGCGTTTGAACGGGCACGGCCGGAACTGTGGCTTGCGGAACAACTACTTTGGGAATGTTTACTTCCCCCACTTTCGGGGCTTTCTTTAACGCGCCGGCGCCCTTTCTTATATTTTTTAAAGGGTTGCCCGCCCACGCTGTGGAACAAAGCGCCATACTTATAAAAACGGCTAAAAACAATCGCATATATTATCCTTTACGGCAAAATTATTTCCATTATATTATTCAATATATCCGCCCCTAAAACAAGGGCCATTGGCCCCACCCTGCGGGACCAATGGTCCTATAATCGGTTAGGCCCCCTTTTTACAGGGTGGCAAGTTTATCCGCCAGCGGGTTTATGGCGTCTTCGCGCACGGTTTCTATGCGCCCCGCATCCACCGCCTGCGCCGCAGACGGGTCTATCGGCAAACGAACGACGGGCGAAAGCCCAAAGGTTTTGCCCAGTTCTTCGGCACGGCTTTTGCCAAAGACGGATATTTCCTTTCCGCAGTCGGGGCATTTTAGATAACTCATATTTTCCACCAGCCCCAAAACAGGCACGTTCATCATTTTAGCCATTTTAACGGCCTTGCCCACAATCATCTGCACCAATTCCTGCGGAGAGGACACAATAACAATGCCGTCAATCGGCAGACTTTGGAAGACCGTCAGCGTTACGTCCCCCGTGCCGGGCGGCATATCAATAAACAAATAATCTACATCCTGCCAAATAACGTCCGTCCAAAATTGGCGCACCGTACCCGTAATCAGCGCACCGCGCCAAATGACGGGGTCGGTTTCGTTTTCCAACAGCAAATTTAAAGACATTACCTGTATGCCCGTTTGCGTTTTGACGGGATAAATACCGTTCTGGTCGCCGGTAGCGCGTTCGTGCAGGCCAAACATCTTGGGCACGGACGGCCCCGTAATATCAGCATCCAACACACCGCACGAAAACCCTCTGCGTGCCATCTCTGCGGCCAACAGGCCCGTAACAAAACTCTTGCCCACGCCGCCTTTGCCGCTCACCACGCCGATAACGTGCTTTATGCGGCTTAATTTATGCGGTTTTTCCTTGGGCATTGCCTGGGCGTTATGCCCGGCGCATCCGCTCTTGCAGGACGCGCAATCGTGATTACAACTTTCGCTCATATTTTCCCCCCTTACAGCAAATTTAACTTTTTATCCGCCAGCCCGCTAATTAAAAAGCGCCCGTCAGGCAAGCGTTTTAATTGCGCATAGGCGGCAGTATCATACTTTTTGGCGGTTCCTTCTTTAAAATAAAACTGGTGCGGCAAACGCGCCGTTACCTGATGAACCGGGATAATTAGCGGCTTATCCGTTTTGGCGTTCCCCGCCACACCGCGCTCATCTACATACAGCGTAACCTGTTTGACGGGCGCGTTTATACCAAACACATCCTCCTCAAAGGCGTAGTTAATCTGCATATATTCCCCGCTCAAAAAGGCCAAAGGGTCCGCCGGGGCCATTTGCAAATAAAAGGTCTGTGCCTTTTTGAGCGATTGCTGTGTGTAAATAGCATAACCGCCGAAGCAAACCGCCAAACAAATAGCATAAAGAAAAATCAGTTTATTTCGCATATATTCTCCGCAAGGCCAACAAAATAAGGCCCGAGGCCACCAGCAAAGCGGCCTTGGTGGAAAGGGCAACATTTAGGGTAAAGTAAAATAAAAAGAGCCCGCACACTACGCCCGCCGAGCCGAGGATTTCCAGCACGCGGTCGCGCAGGGTAAACCCGGTGTACATTAAAATAAGGGCCAAAACCGTCGGCCAATTTAAAAGCGCGGACAACACCACCGCCCCTGCTACAAACGCTATTTGTCCACGGGTCCAGTTGCCCTTGTGTGAAAATACAACATAGACCGCCACACAGGCGGCCAAGGCGGCGTTCGCCGGATTGAGCCCATACCAACACATTTTGTTAAAAACGGTTTCACCCGCTACAATCGTACACCACCAAATAAGCGCATAGGCCAACGGATAAAAGGGAAATTTGCGTTTCGCAAAAAGCCACAGGGCCACGCCAAACGCGCCAAGGGCAGACAAAGCCTCGGCAAACAGGGTCCATTTCCACTCCCCATCCACCTTGGCATACAAACTGCTGGCCACCACCGCACACCATAAAAAGCGGTTAAAGGGATTTTTAAAAAGCGGATAAGATACTACCGCCACAATAAGAGCACTCATCCAAACGGACATCTTGAACACATCGTTTAGTCCCGACGCCAAGAGCAGTTGCCCGGCCAGGCCAATGAGTCCGCCCAACTGCCGGCGCCACGCCCCGCGCACAGGCGGTAATTTATCGGCCGTTTTCCCCAGTAAAAAGCCCACCGCCATAAACAGCACGCCGCGCCCTAATACCGGGATAATTCCGTGCAACAAATGGTCCGCCAAAAGGACTAAAAAGCCCGCCGAAACCAGCGAACCGATAAAGAGTAACGCCCGCACCAAAAATGGCAAAGCAAACGCTTCGTGCCGTTTGAGCACGGCTTCGGCCTGCGCGCGTTTTTCGGGGACGACTTGGTTTAAAATTTCATTTGCGTTCATTTGGTTTCCTCCCGCGTGCTTAGCCAAAAGCGGTAACTCATTAGCCCGCTTCCCACAAAAAGCAAACAATAAACAAGCAAGCCAAATGTGCAGAACTCTAACCACTGCACTAAATACGCCCCCACAAGCCCCGTTAAGGCCAAGGTGTTCCAGGCAAAGAGGGGCACATCTTTTTTATGGCGGGCATAACAAACAAGTCCCCCCGCCAGCAAAAGCGCGGTCAGAAAATACCCAGCCTTGGGAAACTGCAAAACTTTTTCGGCCGATAAAGCCCCCCAGAAGGTGGCATATGCGCTCATCGGCATCCAAATAAAGCGTTTGAATCCCTCGCCCCAGTTTTTACAGGCGGGCAAAATTTCAGCAAGCGCCCACACCGCAAAATACACACCCAAGGCCACCCACCAAAAACCTTCCGTTAAAATACCGCCTTGGAACGAACCCCAATAAACCGTGGCCACATAAAGCGTAAACAAATACATCCATTTATTGCGCGTAAGCACACAAAGCGGCAAGAGTAAAATCGCCCACAGGCCAAAAAGTTCATATAAAAAAGCACCCGTTTGGTAAATTTGCCCGAAGACCGCCAAAAAGGCGCCAATCATCACCGCCGCGCCAAAGGCAAAACTTTGCCCCAGCCAACTATCCAACTTTTTGTAATACGCCCCCGCCCCGCACAGCACAAGCCCGATAAGAGGTAAAGAAAGGCGCAAAAACAGGCCCATTTCCTGCCAGTTGGCCGCAATAAAGCAGATAAAACCCGCTAATATAAAGGC
>SAMEA104315430__coassemble_1060_pt1 | contig 9818 bp, 17 predicted proteins | sample SAMEA104315430__metabat2_low_PE_016 | metagenome-assembled genome bin SAMEA104315430 (sample SAMEA104315430) | gut metagenome | biome: Monkey gut; feature: monkey-associated habitat; material: faeces | place: China | collected 2013
CCGTTTTGCTCAAATATAAAGGCCTTAACAAGGAGAAAAAATGAAAGGATTTACCCCTATTTTGTCATTGTCGTTGCCGTCATCCCCGAGGAATTGCCGACGCGGAGCGTTCGGGGCTCTGTCGTTTTGTAAGAGGGAGACAACAACTAACAACAGATCCCGTATAAAGACACTACGGGATGACGGCGTAACAACAAGTGGCCGCACGACAGTAGCAGGATTTACCCTGATAGAACTTTTAGTAGTTGTACTAATTATAGGTATTTTGTCTGCCGTCGCCCTGCCGCAATACACCAAAGCCGTAGAAAAATCTCGCGTAACTGAACTTATCCAACAAATTTCCACTTATAAAAAAGCCGCCGAAGTTTATTATTTAGCCAATGGAACTTATTCCAAAGACCCGGAAGCGTTGGATATTTCCTTTCCTAATTGTGTACCCTCGTCCTCTGGTTCTGGAACTGCGTGGCGATGCCCAAACTGGAATTTGGACGGAAATAATAATCTGGAAGGTCGGCTGTTGGTGTTATATTGCCCGCCTAAAAATTCCACTCAAACAAGTTGTGAACCCAGTAATTCCAAAATGATTTTTTGGGCCCCTCTTCCTCACGCGGCAAACCAAAATTTTCAATGTGTAGGTACTGCTTATTTGTGTGATTATGTAAAGAAATCTTTATTTGAATAGGTAATACATCCAACAATGAAATTAGGAAGAAATACCACCGATAGGAGACAAACTGTTGAGAATTTTTTAGAGATAAAGACAAAAAAATCTCTATCGTCGTAAAATATACTTTTAAATTTCCGCTTTAATTCCCGTTCAAAAGATTAAATAATTTAATTTTTACTACATTTTTTACTACATCACCGTCTAAAATACTTACCCCCGGCGGGATATTGTTTTAGACGGGATGCTGACAATTTTGCTGACAAAAAAATAACTAGGCCTAGCCTATCTTGGGCAACTGGTAAATGGCGGATTGTAAATCTGCCGGTGCTAGATGGGCATAAATTTCTGTCATTTGTATAGAACTGTGCCCCAGTAATTTACTTACGCGGTACAGGTCAACACCTGCTTGTACCAAATGACTGGCAAAGGTATGCCGCAATTTGTGAAGCCCACACTTAAAGGGTAATTTTTCTTTGGTCATTTTTAGGTAATAGGCTGTTAGAAAATACTTTGAATTACGAGCCTCACCCACATTAACCACATACGGACTTCCTTTTGTGGCAAGTTTTTGGGACTCTTGTAAGGCTTTTAATAAATCTTGCGCTATGGGCACATAGCGATGCCTTTCGGTCTTATTTGGCGCCACATAAATCTGATTATTCTTAAAATCCACGTCCGCCCATTTGAGCGTGGCAATTTCCCCACGACGCAGACCGGCCCGGCAACCCAGCAGAACGACAAGCTGCCAGTCGGCATTAAAGATTTTTAGAATTTGTTTTATTTCTTCCGGCGTGTGATATTCCACGCGCCCCTTTGACTCCTTGAATTTGGAAACCTTGCGCCAATTTTGCGGAGGAATAAGGTCCCAAAATTCTGCCTGCCGCATGGCGGTTTTAACAGCACGGATAGCACGGTTTAGCCCCGGAGCCAGCGGCCCTTTTATTTTTGATTTCAAAGTAATGGCACACTCGTCCAAAACGGCAGGCGTGATTTCATCCAAGAACTCAATGCCGGGCTTGAAGGCCAGCAATTTTTTAAGGCCGATTTCAAAATGCCGTGCAGTATCCGGCTTGCGGGTAGCCGCTAAAAACGCCCGATAACGCACCAAGAATGACTCAAACGGCATGCGAACCGTGTCGGCAGATTTGCGGCGCGTAAGGAACTCCCCTTCTTTGATAGCGGCGACGTTGCGGTTTTTTGTTTCTAACGATTTACGCACGCGGCGACCGGATGGGTCCGTATAGGACACATACCACATGCCGGTGCGCTTGTCTTTATAAAGGGCCATAAACTACCCCCTTTTGTTTCGTATATACCTATGAAGCGCGTTTATGTACCGCTCGCAGCCGAGCATATTTCCATTGTAATCATAACCGCGAATCATACCATTCTCGGTGGCGATTTTTATCGTACAATTTGCCGAAACCACGCTGTTTTGATACGTCGTAATATTTCCATAATAGGGCGTCATACCAACGTTTCCATAGACATTGCTATACGACGTGGTTGGAATAACAGCGGTTCCACTGGTCCCCCACACATAAATCAGCTGGTCTCCGACAGGATAAGAACCGTCCGGGTATCCAAGCGCACTAAACGCTTCTTCAATACGGCTGCCGGATAATTCCGTCAAGTCCTTGTTAAGCATACCGAACGAAGCGCAACCGCACAACAAGGCAACGACTAAAACATAAATAATTTTTTTCATATACACTCCTTAACGGTTTTTTTCTGTTTCAAACACGTCGTCCAGCGTATGCGTGCCGTGGCGTTTTTTAGAAGACAGCCGCACACGCGAAAGGACGTGGTGCTTTTTTAGCAACTTTTCTGTCAACACACCAAGCCCGACTAAAAGAAGAAAAGAGCCGGCGACAGCGGCGGCGGTCAGCAGATCGCGCGCGTGCTTTTCCTGCTGACGGCGGGCAATATCCGCGCGGACTTCTTCCGGCGACTTGTAGAAAAAATAATTTTCCTTTGCTTTTTCAAACCGCGCGGAGGCGGAAGAAAAACGCTCGTCGCTTTGCCGGAAAAGTTCGTCGGTATCAGCAAACCCGGAAACGCAAAACCCGTACATAAAAACAACCAAAAGAAAAATAGGCCGCATAATTATTTCGCTAGTCGCGTTCCTTTTTTCTTTTTGCCGGGCGGTAAATATCGGTCACTTTTCCCACAATTTCCACTTGCCGGACAGGGAAAATAAGCGGGTCATATGCCGGATTGTCCGGGGAAAGTTTGATGTTTTTTCCTTTCGGGTAAAACCGTTTTATGGTACTGTACTCTCCGTCAATACGCGCAAGAACCACGTCGCCAGGGAGCGGGTCCGCTTCCGGGTTCACAATAATATAATTCCCGTGGTAAATAGAGCCCGCAGGGTCCTGTGGGTCCACCATACAATTTCCTTCCACCCGGACGGCAAATTGTTTTTTTTGTGATTTTTTAATAGGCAAATAACTTTCCAATTCTTCCAAAATAAATTTTCCTTCTGTCGCCGAAGAAGTACCGAGCACGGGAATAAGCATAATTTCCGTTGGCTTGTTTTCATGGACGTAGTCTGGCGCGTCTTCCGCGAACATTTCGCGCACTTTTTCTTCGGGCCAGCCAACCAGTTTCGCCATGGCGATAATATACTGTTCTGCCGGGAATTGGGTCCCCTTAATCCAGCGGCCCGTAGCGGATTGCGAAACGTTCAATTTTTCTGCCAAAGCAGCTTGCGCACCGCGTACAATTCCATTATTTATTTTGCGTAAAAACTCTTCTTTTAGGTTCATTTTTTGCCGCCTTATCGTCGGAAAATAAATTTCCCAAAATAACGCTTGACAAACTAACTCAAAATAACTTAAACTAGATACAGATAGAGTTAGTACAAGCCGGGCAGTACAAAAATCCAACGGTGCCCACAACACCGAAGGTCCCCAAAAAGGGGAGTGTAGCGCAAGACCATAGAGCTTTTTTATTTGTAGTACATACCAGATTGCCAAAACGCTCTATGGTTGCGGCACACGCGCAGACAGCAGGAAGCCAACAGCTTCCGCCCTTGTGGGGGGTCAATGGTCTGCGCGTTTTTTTATATGCCTATTCATAGTATATGTAATAACTTGCGCAAAATCAAGCAAGTTTAGGAAAGATTAGGAAATTGCGGCGGTAAGATATGACCAAACAAGACAAGCAAAAGACGCTACCACTTAAAGATGTTGCCGGGCTTTTATGCCTGAGCGACCGGCGGGTACGCGACCTGGCGGAAGCGGGCAAGATACCCGGAGGCATAAAATTGAAAGGCCTTAAAAAATGGGTATTTTCCACGAAAGCCATTGAAAATTATATGGGCGTGAAATTGGAGGATTTATGAAGAAATTTGCAGCGAACTTTTACCACACTTTAACCACGCCGGAAGAGTGGAGCATTGTTTCCCTTTTGCTGGTGGGTGAAGCGGCAGCCTTTTTGATAGCGGTGCTGGCCGGAGCGGCGTTTGACGCACAGTTTTAACAATTTGAACGGGGGTACAGAAGCGCCTCCTTAATACAAGCCCCGCGGCTCCGACGGTGTATCGGAGCGTTGGACGGCCCAACACCCTGTGCCGGTTGTTCTTTGGGTACTTGTACGGCAAAAGCGTTTGACTGGCGGACATACTGGTAGGCCGGGCAAAGTAAACGCGAGTAGCCCGGGCGGAAGAAACACAAACCGTCCAGCCAAGGGCAGAGCCCTAGGCTAAACGTAAATATAACGTCCTGTTGATGAGGGGCGGACCTAAAATCCGCCCCCCGAATAGAACCACATAAGAGGTATGTATTATGACAACGAAAGTTATTAGAGAAGTATTTGATTATAGCAAAAAGGAAGAACTGCCGAAGTATTCCCTTGACAAGGCCATTGAAACCTTGCGAACCAACGAAGATGTGCAAGCCAAACTTAAAAATATGGTTTGTTTTGCGCTGTCCGTAGAAGGTGGCGAACAGGCCTGCACTGTAAAAATGAAATTTATCAACAAAGAGGTTGCCGAAGCAAGCAATCCGGAAGAGCAATTATACCGCGCCCTTATTGCCCTTGCTAAAACGATTACAAAAGGGGTAGAAGGAGCCGTTAAAAAGGAGGAAAGCCATGACTAACGAAACCCCGAATGTGAGCACGCAACCCGCCGTGATGATGCCGACAGCTCCGGTGGTAAGCGAGAGCGACCTTGAAGCCGCTTTGAAGATTGCAGAACGCAACGAGCAACTCGCTAAAAAAATCAAACTTATTGCGATTAAACAGACAAACCCGAAGGACTGGGTGGACCAAGACGGAAAACCCTATCTGCAAAGCACCGGGGCCGAGAAAGTGGCCCGCGTATTTGGTATCAGTTGGCGCATTTGCGACGGATACCCCAAACGTGAAACGCACAAAGACGAAGCCGGCAGCTATTACATGTATTATAGCAAGGGCGAATTTTTTATGGGCGGCAGCACTATAGAAGCCGTTGGAACCTGCAGCCAGCGGGATAAATTCTTTGGACAAAAGGGCGGTGAGTTTCGCTCCGAGAGCGAAATTGACGTGACGAACATTATCCGCAAAGCCGTTACCAACATGGAGGTCAACGGCATTACGCGCATCTTAGGCATCCGCAACCTGACATGGGAAGAACTGGCAGAAGCGGGTATTCACAAAGAAAAAGCCGGCGCTGTTAATTACAAAACCAAACCCGGCGAAACGGAAGAGGTGGAAGGACCTGTGCAAACCCTGACCGCTAGAAGCGGAACCAAAAACGGCAAAGCGTGGAAACTTTACAACATCACCGTGAACAACATCCTGATGACCACTTTTGACGCCAAACTGGGCGAAGCAGCAGCCGAAGCCAAAAAGAGCGCGCAACTGGTACACATTACCTATAAGAACAACGGCAAAGGCAACAATATAGAAACGTTGGAAATAGTACGCATTGAAGAGCCGCAGGCGGACGCGGCGGATTATGAGTAGCACCGCCAAGGACACACCATGAAAATTACAAAAGTAAAAATTAAACCCAATAGCACCGAAATAGGATATTTGGAATCCGAGGCGCGGAACTCAAAAGAGGTCGTTTTCAAAAGTTGGGATAAGCAATCCAAAGAGTTTGTGGAATCGTTACAAGTGTTAAAACCGCATGTTATTTACATACTTGAACTGCCGGAAGAGTACGCTGAAACTTTAACGATTACCGGAATTAGCATTAAATACGAGGATGCCGGAATCGGCGTGGTAATTTCTGCCACAAAGGAACTGGACAGTTTGGACGCCCCTCTGTGCCTGAACACACCGTATATCCCGCCGCAAAGAAATGAAAACATGCACACCCCCATGTCCGGCATGTTGGAAATGACGGTGGATAAAATTACGGCTATGGCGCAGCAGTTTATGGAAGGTATGCACAGAGCCCAAGGACAACTGTTTGACAAGGAGGGAACCCATGGCAACTAACAGCGTATCCCCGGAAGTATTGGCAGCCGAAAAACTGGTGGAAGAAATACCGGCCAAGCGCAAAGCGGATTTGACCGCCAAAGCGCAAAACCGCTGGATGCCTAAAAACTTTTACGCAAGCGGCATTAGCGAATGCGACCGGCAAATGGTGCACTCCCTGCTGGACTGGGACAAAAGACCACTGGCGGACGCAGGCCTGCAAGCCATTTTTGAAGCGGGTAAAAGCGAAGAAGCGCGCATTGTGCGCATGCTCTCTGAACTGGGCTATGAGGTTATAGCCCAGCAAAACCCCATACAGATAAGACACCCCAAAACCGGCGAGATTATCTGCACCGGGAAAATTGACGGCAAAATCCTTGTGGGCAGGAGCGCGGTCCCCATGGAACTAAAAAGCATGAACCCCAACGCCTATGCCCGAATAAACAGCGTGGACGACCTAGCAAAAAGCCCCTTCTATCGTAAGTACATAAAGCAAATGCAACTGTACTTATACGGAAACGGGGAAGAAGCCGGCCTTTTTATTATTAGCGATTTCCGCAACATCAAGGTGTTTATTGTTTATTTGGACTTTGGACTCTGCGAGCAAATCCTAAAACAACTGGAACGCTGCTGGGACTATGTGAAAGCCAAAAAATATCCTGACCCGATAGACCGCCCGGACGTTTGCCAGTACTGCCCGTTTGAATTCCTATGCACCAAGACCACGGTCAACCAAGGCGCATCCTTCTTGGAAAGCGAAGAGTTGGAACAGAACGTCGCCCGGTGGCTGGAACTAAAACCCATGAAGGCCGAATTTGAAGCCCTAGACAAAGCCATTAAGGGCCCGCTCAAAGACAAAGACATTTTGAACGCGGTAATTGGCACGAAATACCAAATCGTCGGACGCAAACAGAAGCGCACCACCTATGACACTAACCTGCTCACGGACGAGCAGCGCGAAGCCATAAAACAGGAAACATCCGTCACGGTCTATAAAATTAGCACGTTGGAGGAGACCAAATGAACATAAAAAGAAGAGGACTCATGCAAAACGTATTGGGGCTCGTTGGGGCCATTGCCGCTATTCAAGCAGGCATAAAAGCCTGCTATATTGTAGACGACCGCATAACGGTTTTACAGCGAAACGACGGTTCTTATAGCTTTAAAGACCACTACACCGGACAGGAACCAGCGCAAAATGTACAAGACCAAATTATTAAGGAAATACAGGAGCGCAAATTATGAAAGTGAAACCGTGCCCGCATTGTAAGAAAGTAAAGCCGGTGGAAGAATTTAACCGCCGCAAGAGTAGCAAATCCGGCAGACAAAGCTGGTGCCGCGCCTGCCAACACGGGTACAACGAGGAATACGAGCCCATCCGGGAAGCACGCCAAAGCGAACTTGACGGCAAATTCCGCGTGACCCGCTACCCTAACGGGGTGACCGTGTATAAGCACAAGGACTTCAAACCATTATGAAAGAAAGCGCATTCCAAACAAACGTCGTCCGCATGCTAAAAGGCCAAGGGTTCTTTGTTTTTGCCGTACCCAATGGCGGCTCCCGGCACTATAAAGAAGCCGCGCACCTAAAAGCACAGGGCGTCATGGCAGGAGTGGCTGACCTCGTAATCTGCCTGCCAAAAGGGAAAGTTCACTTTGTGGAACTAAAAAACCTAAACGGAAAAGGCCGCCAAAGCCCCGCACAGAGGGCCTTCCAAGAGACTGTGAAATACTTGGGCAACCAGTACCACTTGTGGGCTTCGTGGGCCGATGTGGAGCGGTTTATGAACGACCACCGCAAAGAAGCCAAAAGTATGGAAGACGACCTGAAAGTGGGAGGGACCGATTAATGAAGATACCTTACATTAAAATATACACCGCAGACCTGCTGGCAAAAACGCGTCGGTTAAGCCCCCAAGAAATAGGGGAAGCGGTTATTGCGGCCTGCGAAATGGCCTTTGAAGGAAGCACCGAATATAAACCTGCCCAAGCAAATGCACAAGCATTTTTTAATATGCTTAATGACTGGACGGCGGAAAGCAAAGACTCGCTGAAAGCACAACGCACGCGCGCCAAAAAAGGAGCGCAAGCACGCTGGCAAAAAAGCGAGGTTTTAGACGGTGCCCAAGCATTTACAAAAGAAATGCCAAAGCAAAGTTTTACTCAATGCCATACAGATACAGAAACAGATACAGAAACAGATATAAAAGAAACTAAAAAGAAAAGCGAGCCGGAACCTTTGCTGCCAAAACCAAAACCGCAAACCTTACAGGACGCCGTGTTTGACCTTTTCTGGTCCGCCTACCCAAAACAACGGGCCGGAGCCAAGGACAAAGCCCGCTCCGCTTTTTATGCAGCCCTCAAACGCCACAAAGAACTTGACGGCATGCAGCTGGTGGCAAAAGCCCGCCAGTACGCAGGCAGCGACGAGGTGGCGCGCGGCTATGCCAAGGGCGCGCAAGCGTGGCTAAATGACGACCGCTTTTTGCAGGACTACAAGCCAGCCGGAGCGAACACGAAGGGGAGCCCCAATGCGCTACAAGAAGCGAGAGCCCGCGGAAACGCGCTTATTGACCGAATGTTTGGAGGACCCGAAAAATGAGTTTAGAAATGACCTGCCCCCATTGCCAAAAGCCGTACACTCTAAAAGAATTTACCGTCGGCAACTATAGCAGCAAAATCCCCTATCCGCAATGCGACTGCGAAAAGAGAGAAATGGCCCGGTTGGAAGCCGCCGAAAAAGAACGGGAACGCTTGCGCCGCATAGCGGCCCTCAACCTGCCAGCAATTTTTGAACCATTCCGGCTCAAAGACCTGACTTGTGAACACGCCGCAGACGCGCAAATCTACGTGGAAGGGTTCACTCCGCGCAAAAGCAAGGGGCTTTTTATCTACGGCCCGAACGGAAACGGAAAGACCACGCTCGGCGCGGTAATTTGCAAGGAACTTGCCTATCGCGGACGCAGGGTGCTTTTTACCACCATGACCAAGACCCTAAACGCCATGCAGGAAGGCGGCGGATACAACCAAGCAGCCAGCGCAACCAAGGTACTAAAAGACCTGACACTGTATGACTTTGTGCTTTTTGACGATTACGGGCGCGAGAACTACACCCCCCTGCGACTGCAAAATGTTTTCCAAATTGTGGACCAACTCTACACGCACCGGACGGTGTTTGCCGTAACGGTCAACCCGGAGTGCATGGGCCGGCTGCAGAATTACCCCGAGCTGGAAGCGATTAAGGACCGCATGGCGCAAGTGCTGATGAGTTGGGCCTTTACGGGCCCAAGTTTACGGAGGACGAATAAATGAGCGAGAAAAGAATTTATGTTACTAAAACAAGCGACTTCTGCCTAGATTTGCGTTTAGGCAGAGATATTAACGGAAAATGGGTCCGTTACTGTGCATCAGATAGGAAAGATATTACAGAAAAAGATTGCAAAAACTGTAAAAAGGCGCGTTACCTAGGCATTACCCGCGAGCAGGCCATTAGGAAAATAGCAAAGGCAATTTGCAGAACCGATGGAGAGAATTGCATAACTTGCGGCTTCAACTACAACGAAAAAGGTTGTAGAGAATATTTGAAATTTGGAAATTACATCACTCAGGCCGAAGAGGCATTGAACGCACTTTTGGAGGTCCACAATGACAAATAAATTAAAACCGTGCCCATTTTGCGGTAAGAAACCACACATTTATAAAGTTCCTAAATTTCCAAAAGGATATTACTGGACTGTTCAATG
>SAMEA104315430__coassemble_1065_pt1 | contig 9788 bp, 11 predicted proteins | sample SAMEA104315430__metabat2_low_PE_016 | metagenome-assembled genome bin SAMEA104315430 (sample SAMEA104315430) | gut metagenome | biome: Monkey gut; feature: monkey-associated habitat; material: faeces | place: China | collected 2013
CCGCAATTTATCAAAATTTTAACAAAAAAAAAAAACGAAACAACCCCTTTAAAAATAAGTCCTGCGGACGGCTTGCCTTTTTCCCTCTTTTGACTAATGGAGCAACACTCTTTTTATAATGTTGCAACCAACGAAACGACGGATCCCCGACAGAAACCCTCGGGGATGACAAAGAAAAACAATAAAACAGGTTCCGTCGTCCTGAACTCGTTTCAGGACCTACTTTTTTCATAAAGTCGTCATTCCCGAAGGTCGTAGTCGGGAATCTGTTGTTATAAAAAAAGGTCTTCCTGCTTGTCATCCCGGGCGTGGACCCGGGATCCAGTCTGTTTATTAGAAAAACTCCTTATTTTATTTCTGGATTCCGGTTTCCTGTTCGTATGCGGGCCCCGGAAGGACAATCACGCCAACAACAGCTCCCGTATAAAAACACTACGGGATGACAGTAGGGAAAAGGCCGTTATAAAATAAAAGTCATCCTGAATTGCCGCCCCTACCGCTAGGCGGCACCCCGTAAGGTTCTGTACGGGGTCCATTAATAGGGTTCAGGATCTACCGATTGTGCTGTTAGTTTTTTCCTTCTGTTATTTCTAACAACCCATAAGGTAGATTCCGAAAACCCTACGGGCCGCACCCTGCGGGCGGCAGATGTTCCGCACTCTTTTGATTTATTGGGGCACACTGTTTTTGCAATATCGCAAACAAACCAAACAACAACAAATGGTGTTATAAAAATTAGGGGGCATACCGCTTTTTGCTAACAACAAAAAACCCCCGCGCGGGGCGGGGGTCATACAAAACGCAATTAGGTTGGGAGTTATTTGGCTTCGGCCACCGGTTCGGCTTTGGCTTCCGGTTTGGCGTCGGCTACTTTTTCTTCCACCGTGGTCAAGGGGTTAATTTGTACCTTGATGACCGCGGTAACGGTGGGTTTCAAATAAATACCCACTTCGGTTTCACCCAAAGCCTTAATCGGCATATTGAGTTCAATGGCGTCTTTGGCGATGTTGTGGCCCAAGGCGTTCAAGGCTTTAAAGATATCGGCTTTGTTTACGGAACCGAACACCACGCCGTCGCTGTTGACGGTTTTGGTGAACGGAAGCACGACACCGGCCAATTTTTCGGCGATGGCGCGGGCTTCTGCGAGTTCCGCTTCAATGCGTTTGGCGCGTCTTTCGGCACCCAACTGCCAATTCTTAATAGCGCCTTCCGTGGCGATTTCGGCCAAGCGGTGCGGCACCAAGAAATTGCGGGCATAGCCGGGCTTTACATCAACGATGGTGCCCATCATACCCAAATTTTTTACGTTCTGTTTCAAAATAACTTTCATTTCTTGCGTCCTCCGGCTTATTTCTTGGGCAAAGAATACGGCAAGATAGCCAAGTTGCGATCGCGTTTGATAGCCTTGGTGATCTGGCGCTGGTGTTTAGCGCAGGTGCCGGTAATTCTTCTGGAAAGGATTTTACCGCTTTCCATAGTAAAGGACTTTACGAACTGAAAGTTCTTGTAATCCACATTTTCAATTTTTTCAGCGCAGACTTTGCAGACTTTTCTTCTGCTTTCAAAGCGCTTTTTGCCCATAAACGGACGCGCCGGTCTTTCGGGGCGGGCGGCCGGAGCAGCGGCGTTGGCCGCGGCGGGGGCTTGCGTGTTTTTAATTTCTTCGGACATTTGTTATCTCTCTTTGGTTCCTGTTAAAAAGGCACGTCGTCTTCCATTACGTCGGTAGTGGGGACGTCGTCCTTAGCGGCCGGCGCGGCATCAGCGGTGTGATAACCGCCGGCGGCGTTATTTTCCAGTATTTGGATTCTACGGGCCGTTACCTGCAAACTTCTGCGGGTTTGGCCGGTAGTTTTGTCGGTGTATTCGCTGCTGGTGAGGCGACCTTCCACGGAAATGGGGGTCCCTTTTTTCACCCGGTCTTTACACCGTTCGGCGGCAGCACCCCAAACCACTACGGGAACGAACACGGTGTCATCTTTCCACTCGTTTGTGGCAGCATCCAAATATCTGCGGTTGACCGCAATGTCACAACGGCACACTGCCTGACCTTTCTGCGTAAAAGCCACGTTAGGGTCACGTGTTAACCGTCCGACTAGAAATACAACGTTTTGTTCCGGTAATTTGATTTGTGCTGGCATAGCGACCTTATTTTGCAACGGCAGGAGCCGGTTTTACCTTCACTTCTACGGCGCACATCGTCATAGAGCGGAGGACTTTTTCGTTAAGTTTCAAGGCTTCTTCAAAAACTTTTACAAATTTCGGTTCGGCTTTGAACTTTAAGTAGAGGTAGAAACCATCGCGAACGTGGTTTACTTCGTGGGTGAATTTTCTTCTGCCCAATCTTTCTTCGCTGGTTACTTCTCCACCGTTTTTCGTGATAAGGTCTTTGGCCTTAACCACGAAATCGCCCACTTCTCCGTCGGAGAGTTGGGGTTTAACAATAATTACGCTTTCGTAAGTTTTCATATACCAATTATTCTTTTTTGCGTTTTGCAGAGTCAAAAAACCACCAAGGGCTTACGCCCCTGAGAATTTGCTCTATGGATATTATAACAAAATTAGAGGCAAAACGGACACTTTTGCACCATTATTTGTAGAGATAGGTTTCGTACTCGCTGTTGGTACGGGCCGGGGCTTGGGTATTGGTTTCCAAACGGCACACCCGCTGGGCTACACTACCCCGCCAATGATAATTATGGCACATCCGTGTATGGCTGTCAAAATTAATTTGAAATTCCGGCACATCGGTATAATAATCAGATTTACATTGTACCGTTCCTACCGCATAATCTCGTAGCACACAAGCAAATCCCTTACCAATAGAAATAGCATTGTAAGTGCCGGCATCACCTTGAAGCGGAGTACTATTTCCAAAGTCAAAGTCCAAGGCGCTAAAATCAGTCGTGTATTGGCCATTTGCCATAAAATAGGCGTCTTCCGCCTTGGCAATATTGTTAGCCATTACCACTAACTGCTGATAACGCGTACGCGCCACCACCGTTTGGTATTGCGGCAAGGCCACAGCCGACAAAATGCCAATAATGAGCACGACAACTAACAGTTCAATAAGAGTAAAACCTGCGGTTGTGGCCATATGGCTGGGTGCTGTTAAGCCGTCATCCCGTAGTGTCTTTATACGGGATCTGTTGTTTATAAAACTAAGTGTCATACTGGAAGGTTTGCCGGCGCGGAGCGTTCCAGTATCTGTCGTTTTCCACTTTTTTAATAAAAACGGATCCCCGACAGAAACACTCGGGGATGACAAAATAGAAGTAAATCCTTTCATTTTTTCTCCTTGTTAAGGCCTTTATATTTGGGCAAAACGGCCTTTTATACGCATTTTTATACGGCGGATACATCCGGGTACACCAACCGCGATTTATCAAAATTTTAACAAAAAAAAAAAACGAAACAACCCCTTTACAGAGAACGACAGAAAAGCAACAACAAAAAACCCAAAAAGTAGATCCGGAAACAAGTTCAGGATGACCGCTTTTTCATAAAAAGCCCTTTTTCCTCGTCATCCCCGAGGAATTGGCGGCCCGCAGGGTTTTCAGAATCTACCGATTGTGCCTAGTCGTTGTCGTCATCCTGGAAAGTCGTAGTCCAGGATCTGTCGTTACTCAAAAAGTGGAAAATAACAGATACTGGACAGAAACCTTCCAGTATGACCTTTTAGATAACAGCCACTACCCAAGCGGTAGATCCTGAACTAAATTCAGGATGACCTACTTATTTAACAACGACAACCCCCCCACAGAAAAATTCGGGGATGACGATTAAAAAATGTAAAAAAATTATTGACGTTTTAAGAAAATTTTGGCGGGAGAGGTGGCGCCTTTGATAAGGGAAAGTTTGTTTTCGGGCAAATTCAGGTATTCCGCCAGCAGGGTGCGCACGGCCTCGTTGGCGCGGCCCTGTTCGGCAGGCGCTTTTACCCACAGTTCAAAGGTGTCGGGGGCCTTTTGGACGAGTTTGTTTTTCTTTTCCCCCGCGTGTACTTTTACCTTAATATAACTTTCCATATTTCTATTGTACTTTTTTGCGCAGGGGACCGCCCGAATTTTCCGCTAAGCAGGCATAAAAAATCACTTTTGCGGCGTGTTCAGGTACAAAAACAACCGCAAAAGTGATTTTTATAATCGGAGTTTTCTTATTTGCTGACGATTAAACTCTTGGCCGTCATATCAGCCGGCTTTTTAAGGCCCATAACATCCAACACCGTTACCGCAATGTCGCCCAGGTTGCCCGTGGCAGCCATTTTGGCGTTCTTGTGGTCCTTGCTGACATACACAAAGTCCACCAAGTTGGTGGTATGCGCGGTTTTGGGCATATTGATTTTATCGTCCCACATTTCTTCGGCGTTGCCGTGGTCGGCGGTAATGAACACCGTGTAACCGTGCTTCAAGGCATCCTCGGTTACGAGCCCGGTGCACTCATCCACCACTTCTACGGCCTTGACCACGGATTCAAATTTGCCCGTGTGTCCGACCATATCGCAGTTAGCAAAGTTGATGACGATAAAGTCATACTTGCCGGTAGCGATTTGTTTGAGGGCTTCGTCCTTGACGATATACGCTTCCATTTCCGGGTGTTCGGCAAAGGTGGCGGGGTCAAAGCGGCCTTTAATTTCAATGCGGTCCTCTCCGGCGTACGGTTTAATTTGTTTGCCGTTAAAGAAGGACGTAACGTGTTTGAATTTCTGCGTTTCGGCCAAGCGCAACTGCTTTAATCCCGCATCGGAAATAACCTGCCCAAGCAAGTGGTCCATACCGCCGCCGTCGGTCATAGAGGGCAAGGCGTTGAACGGGAAGGCATCGTAATATTTGGTCAAGCCGCAATACACGCAGGGCACGCGTTCGCCGCGGTGGCCCGGGTAATTGTCGTCAATAAACGCGCGGGTCAGTTGGATAGCGCGGTCTTGGCGGAAGTTAAAGAAAATCACGCTGGAACCGGGTTCCATACCCTTGTAATCGCCCAACACGGTCGGCGGGATATATTCGTCCACCATAGGCGTATTGGTCGGGGTCTTCATCGTTTTATAATCGTTTTCCACCACTTCTTCGGCGGTGTTGCCGTGCAAGCCTTGGGCGTGGACGATTAAGTTATAGGCTTTATCGGTCAGGCTCCAATCTTCGCCGCGGTCCATAGCGTAGTAGCGGCCCTGGATAGTGGCAATCTTACCCACGCCGTATTCTTTAATTTTTTCTTCCAGCGTGCGGATAAAACCGATAGAACTCTGCGGCGGCGTATCGCGGCCATCGGCAAAGAAATGGATATATACGTCCTTAATGCCCTTTTCGGCGGCGTATTTCATAATGGCGTGCAAATGGTCCTGGTGGGCGTGTACGCCTTCATCCTGCACAAGGCCCATAATGTGCAACGGTTTATGGTTTTTGAGGCAGTTATCAATGCAGGCGGCAAACGGGGCGGATTTAAACAAAGAGCCGTCCTCAATGGTATCCTTCAAGCGTTTGAGTTCCTGCACCACAATGCGGCCCGCGCCCATATTGAGGTGGCCGACTTCGGAGGAGCCCATATAGCCCGCAGGCAAACCCACTTGTTCGCCGGAGGCTTCAATTTGCGTATGCGGATATTCGGCCAAATATTTCGTCATATTCGGCGTTTTGGCATTGGTTACAGCATTGTGCGGACCGGCTTTGGCATCGCCCCAGCCGTCGCGAATAATTAAAACTACTTTTTCCATACTTAATTCTCCTTAATTAAATCTTTCCAACGCTTTTGTTGGAACGAACTCAACTGTTCCAGCGTAGAAACGCCGTGCTTGCTAAGTTCGGTTAAAAAGTAATAAAAAATCTGTTCGGCCATTTTGGTATCGGCCATTGCACGGTGCCAGCCCGCACAGTTAATCCCCAAATCAGCGGCAATACAACCCAAGTTATTCTTGGCGAATTTGCCGCTCTTGCGCGCCAGTTTGAGCGTATCAATCACGGGATAGGGCGGAAAGCGCATCCCGCATTGGGCGAACTCGCTGCGTAAAAAGTTTACGTCAAAATCGGCGTTGTGCGCCACGATAACGCAATCATCCAACAAACCTAACAGTTTGGGCAGAATATCGGCAAATTTAGGGGCGTTAGCCACCATTTCGTTTGTAATACCGTGTATGGCAATTACGTCCGGGTGCATCGGCATACCGGGGTTTAACAAGGTGGAAAATTCCTCCACCGGGCGCCCGCCCTGCGACACGGAAACCGCCAGTTCACAAATTTTCCCGCCGTCATCCGGCGACAATCCCGTCGTTTCCGTATCCAAGCAAGCAAATTTAATTTTAGAAAGTTCCATACCTCACCACACTAAATAAAATCTCATCCGCACTAAAAATCCCGCCACCAGCGCCCCAAACACGCCTATATAAAAAGCCGCGTGGGACACATCCATTAAGCGGATTTTGCGCGCATACACGCACGCCCCGTACCACACCAACAGCCACACCATCCACCGCCAGCCGGGCAGGAGCATAATCAAAAAGAAAATCGCACGCACCATCATCAGCAGCCACCGTTCGTCAAAGGTAGGATAATCCCGCCCGTAGCGGTCCTGCTCAACGGAAAAGATAAACCAACCCACCACGCGGGTGGCGGTTACCAAACCCACCAAAAAGATTACCCACGATTCGGCAAAGAAATTGCCCGTTTCGTACAAGACCCGAAACGGCACGCACAGGAACAAAAAGAGCAAGTTGGCAAAAATCTTGGTAAAAAAGGTCAATACATAGCCGTGGCGCATTTTGCCGCCGAACTGAAAGAAACGGTCCGAAAATACGTGGAACGCACAGCACAGCAAAATACACATCCAGCCGGGCAAGTGAAAAAGTTCCAAAAACGGCCAAGGCATTGTTAAATAGCCATAGCAAAGCAAATACGCCCAAAACAAAAACACCACGCTGTGCAAGCCCGCGGCTTTGAGCCAGTTTTCTTTTTCCAACTGGTTAATCGTTTTATGAAAGAAAACGAAATCCGTCAAAAAGAAGGTTAAAAACAACCGCCAAAAAACAATCATTTCTGCTCCTTGGGGATAGAGAGCGTAAACACACTGCCCTCGCCCGGTTTAGAAGTTACGTCCAGCGTTCCGCCGTGCGCCTGCATAATTTGGCGGCTGATAAACAGCCCCAAGCCGTAGCCTTGGCGGTCCGTATGGACTTGATGATATTTTTGAAAAAGTCCCTTTAAATCGTGTTCGCTAATGCCTATCCCGCTATCCGCCACCGATAAATAATATCCTTTTTCGTCCTGCCACGCACGCACGCGCACAAAGCCTTTATCGGTAAATTTAATCGCGTTGGAAACCAAATTCATAATCACCCGCTGTAAAAGTTTCGGGTCGGCCGGCAAACGGTCCACCGCAATATCGGCAGACAGCGCAAGCCCTTTTTCCTGCGCGGCCGGGGTCAAAGTATCGGTAACGTTTTTGACGATTTCCGGCAAAGCCACGCTTTCCTTTTTGGGCATCATCATCCCGGCTTGCACACGGGAAACATCCAGCACATCTTCCAATAAAGAGGATAAATTCTTGGCGGCTTGGCTCATTAATTCCAAGTATTGCTTTTCCTCGTCCTTGGACACTTTACCGCTTTGCAAAATGTATAAGTACCCCTGCAAGCCGAGTAAAGGCGCGCGCAAGTCGTGCGCGACCGCGCGGAAGACCTGCTCCTTCATTTCGCTTACTTGGGCTTGGAGTTGCAACACTTGGTAATCCTTCAAATCGGCGGTCATTTTGTTAAAGGAAGCAATCAAATGTTTAAATTCCCCCCAGCCGATTTCCTCGTCTATTTTTTCGTCAAAATTTCCCGCGCTGACCTCTTTGGCCGCCTGCGAAAGCGCACCAATCGGCTCGCCCAAGCGTTCTGCAAATGTCAGCGCGCCGAAATACGCCAAGGTGGCAATAGACAATAAAAATAGGGCAATAATAATGTTAGTGTAATAAATACTGCGGTAAGCCTCGCTTTTTAATTGGAGTACGGTGGCATACGCCCCCAAAATAGGCGTAGGCGCAAAGGCCCCGACGTATGTTTCCTGCGGCGTGTTTAACTTTTTAATCAAGCGACTTTTGGACGAAAAGGCGTTCTGTAACGCTTCGGCGTCAAAGGCGGGCTTGTATTGGTAATCGTTGGCATAGACGGAGCCGTTTTGGTCCACAATGTAAATGCGCCCCGTTTGGCCGATACGCTGCTCTTGTATGCGCGAGAGAAGGCCGAAGAAACTCATTATTCCATATAAAAAATCCCCGTTGGAAAGCGGATAGATAAACTCGCTAATGGGGCGGCCGTCCATTACGTCAAAACTACTGACGGACAAGCGCCCTTCCTTGGCTAGTTCGGGCAGGGAGTCATCGCCCGACAAATTAATGGGCGGCAGTTGCTTTAAAATTTGGGTATCACCTACGCGGTATAACTCCTTGCCGGACGAATCCAGCACGGACAAAATCAAAAAGTCCGGGTTAGCGCCCAAGGCTTCTTGCAACTGGCGGGTAGGATTTTTGTGCGCGGTGAGGGTGGACGTAATGTTTTGCGCAAAGGACAAACGCCAAGTAAGGTCCTCTATGTGTTGGTTCATAGACGAGGACACTATTTGCGCCAAATTGGCGTGCGTTTCCAAAATATTGTTCTTCAAATGCACCTGATAGTAGGCCAGCAGCAGCACCATCGGGATAAGCGGCATAAGCACCACGGCCAGGAACAATTTGAAAAGTTTAGAAAATAAAGACATAATCCACCTTATTTAGATTATATCAATTCGGGGGGCTCAAACGGGAATTTTTGTTACGCGGCGGAAAGTTACGCCCCGGGTTTAGCGCCCGGGGCGTAAGATACTAACTATTTAGTCACATCCGTACTACCACCGCCTATGGTACCTCCCCCTATATTTCCCCCGCTACTGCCGCCCGTACCAGGAAAACGAACATCGTCGAGAGGTTTACAGCGAATTGGTACCTCCGGATCTTCTCCCGCCCCGTCATATTCACAACAACAATAGTTACAAGTTAAACCTTTTGCTTCATGCATACCCGCACCACAAGGTTCACAACCCGAAGTGTCTTTATTGAATTTACAACCGGTCATAAGCCACGTATTCCATTGACACTTTTCATAGTTCCAAGTTCTTGTTTTTGTACCTGTCATTCCATCACCGCACGGCTCCGAGGTAGCTTCGCCCGCCGGGGGTTCGCAGGAACTCTGTTCCGCTTCCCCGCAGACCAAATAAACCTCTTCCTTGTTCTTTAATTTGAGTTTCTGCCAACTCATCGTTTCCCCGCTGCACGCCGGGAACTTATAGCCAAACAAATTAAGTTCGCTCAAATACATATTGTCCGCTTGCAGTGTGTAACCTTGTTTGTAATTGGCTATGCGCAAATTGGTTTCAAAGTCAAAGTCCGCTGTACCGTTTCCGCTGCCCATAATAGCCGTGGAGCCTACAATAGCAGGCGCATCATTAAGTTCCAGTTTTCCCCCCGATACTTTTAACAAATTATTTACACGCAAGGATTTGCCTGTATTAAACCCCTCGTCTGTTGTACAACCCAAATTCATTTGGCAGGCAGATGTTAAGCCAACGTCCATTTGCTTGGTTACATCCACTTGGCTGTATGCCACATATTTTACGGGGAAATATGTTACCATTGTCATTTTATTGGCACCTGCGGCCATAGAGGCGGTAGAGACCAATAAAGAACATAAACCTATAAATAATTTCTTCATTTTTTCTCCTTGTTTAGGCCTTTATATTTGAGCAAAACGGCCTTTTATACGCGTTTTTATACGGCGGATA
>SAMEA104315430__coassemble_1129_pt1 | contig 9496 bp, 8 predicted proteins | sample SAMEA104315430__metabat2_low_PE_016 | metagenome-assembled genome bin SAMEA104315430 (sample SAMEA104315430) | gut metagenome | biome: Monkey gut; feature: monkey-associated habitat; material: faeces | place: China | collected 2013
ATGTATCCGCTGTATAAAAATGCGTATAAAAGGCCGTTTTGCTCAAATATAAAGGTTTTAACAAGGAGAAAAAATGAAAGGATTTACCTCTGTTTTGTCATTCCCGAGTGTTGTAGTCGGGAATCTGTCGTTATTTAAAAAAGAAAACGACAACAACGGATCCCCGACTAAATTCCTCGGGGATGACGGCTTAACCACAAGTGGTCGCCCGGCGAATATTTCTTGTACAGCAACGTCAGGTTTCACCTTAATAGAATTGTTGGTCGTTGTTCTCATTATTGGAATATTATCAGCAGTGGCGTTGCCGCAGTATCAAGTGGCGGTAGCCAAAAGCCGTCTGGCTACGCTAATTCCGTTGGCCAGTTCCATTGTGCAAGCAGAAAGAGTGTACTATATGGCTAATGGTAAATATACGGTAGATATGGACGATTTGGATATTGGGCTTGCGGGCGATTTTACCCGGAGCACTTTAAAGACAAATGAGAGTTCTTATGCTTCTAAAACGTCGGTCGTAACTTTTTATATTAATGGGGTCGGTGGGGCCCCGCGGGTACTTGTATCTTCTAAACAGACACCTTCTTTTATTATGATGAGTTTTGAGCCGGATATATATTATTGGTGTGGCGTACAAAAAGACAATGCCCAAGTGGAGTTAGGAAAAAGGATTTGTGCGGCTTATGGAGCGCCTGTTACAAGTACAAGTGTAGAAGCAAGTGGGTACTATTATTACCAATTAAGGTAATTTGTAACGAATCCGGCCCCGCTTTACTGCGGGGCCGTGTGATTTACAGATTATTTCTTTGTAACCTTTTTAGGTTCTTTGGCGGGTTCGGCTTGCGCTTGTTCCGCCGCGTCGGCCTTTTTGCCGTTGTAGTGGTGGCCGAGGTATTTGACATACAATTTATCTTCAATCTCGGCGGCCAGTTCGGGGTTGTCCTTTAAATACTGGCGGGCGTTTTCGGCGCCTTGGCCCAGTTTTTCATCCCCATAGATAAACCAACTGCCGCTTTTTTCAATAAATCCGGCCTCTACGCCTTTATCAATAATGCAGGCTTCACGCGAAATACCGTGGCCGAGAATCATCGTAAATTCGGCTTGGCGGTACGGCGGCGCTACTTTGTTTTTGGTTACTTTGGCGCGCACGCGAGTACCGATAACTTCGTCGCCCTTTTTCAGGTTTTCAATGCGGCGTACGTCAATGCGGACGGACGCGTAAAATTTAAGCGCAAGTCCGCCGGGGGTGGTTTCCGGGTTACCGAACATTACGCCGATTTTTTGGCGCAACTGGTTAATAAAAATAATGCTCGTTTTGGTTTTGTTGAGCAGGCTCGTCAGTTTGCGCAGGGCCTGGCTCATCAGTCTGGCCTGCAAGCCGACGTGGGAATCGCCCATTTCGCCTTCAATTTCGGCTTTCGGCACAAGGGCGGCCACGGAGTCCACCACGATTAAGTCAATCGCGCCCGAGCGCACGAGTTTTTCGGCGATTTCCAGGGCTTGTTCGCCGGAATCGGGCTGGGAAACCAATAATTCGTCCACGTTTACGCCCAAATTAGCGGCATAAACGGGATCCAAGGCGTGTTCCGCGTCAATAAAGGCCACGGTGCCGCCCATTTTTTGCGTTTGGGCCGCCACGTGCAAGGATAATGTCGTCTTGCCGCCGGCTTCCGGCCCGTAAATTTCAATCACGCGCCCGCGCGGGAGCCCGCCCACGCCCAAGGCCAAATCCAAGGACAGCGCGCCCGTGGGGATGGCTTCCACGTTCTTTACGCCGCCTCCGCCCAGTTTGCAAATCGCTTCTTTGCCAAACGCTTTTTCAATCTGGCCCAGGGCCAAATCAAGCGCTTTTTGTTTGTTTGCGTCCATACAACTCCTCCAAGTAGGTTTAAATGGTTACGGCGTCTTTTTGTTCCACCGCCGCGCCGTGAAAGGTCAACTTTCCGGCGGATTTATCAAAATCTACAATAATTTTGGTGTGGTCCGGGTAGCGGCTGATAAGGATATTTTCCGCCAGCGGGTCTTCCAGTTCGCGCTGTAACGTGCGAAGTAAAGGGCGCGCACCGTATTTCACGTCAAAGCCCTTTTCCACCAAGAAGTTTTTGGCTTCCTTCGTAAGTTCCAAGGACAGGTTCCTGTCGGCCAATTTGTCGTCCACTTCGTCTAAGGCCAAGTCCAAAATCGCGCCGATGTTCTCTTTGGTGAGCGAGTGGAAGACCACAATTTCATCAATACGGTTGATAAATTCCGGATTGAAGGTTTTTTTGACCTCTTCCATTACGTTCTTGCGCATATCTTGGTATTCTTGTTCCTCGGTGTGATGCGCGGCAAAGCCCAAGGTGTTGCCCTTGTTGGTAATTTCGCGCGCGCCGACGTTGGACGTCATAATAATCACGCAGTTTTTAAAACTGACTTTATGGCCCAAATTGTCGCTCAAAGCCCCTTCGTCCAGCACTTGCAATAAAATATTGTAAATGTCCGGGTGGGCTTTTTCCAGTTCGTCCAGTACCACCACGCTGTACGGGCGGCGGCGGACGGCTTCGGTCAGTTGGCCGCCTTCTTCATACCCCACATAGCCGGGCGGCGCTCCGATTAGGCGCGAAACGGCAAACTTTTCCATATATTCGGACATATCCAGCCGGATCATAGCGTCTTCGTCGCCAAACAGGAAGGTCGCCAAACTTTTGGCCAGTTCCGTTTTGCCTACGCCCGTAGGACCTAAGAACAAAAATCCGCCAATCGGGCGGTGCGGATTGCCTAATCCGGTGCGGTTGCGGCGGATGGCCTGCGAAACGGCCTTTACGGCATCGTTTTGCCCGATAATGCGCTCGTGGAGATGTTCCTCCATATGCAAAATCTTATCGGTTTCGCTTTGCGTAAGGCGCGTAACCGGGATGCCCGTCCATTTGGAAGCGACAAGCGCAATGTCCTCTTCGGTTACTTGCGGTACTTGCTTGTCGTGCTCCTCGTGCCATTTTTGTTTTAAATGGTCAATATAACCTTTCAAGCGGGCTTCGGTATCTTTGGCCGCGGCGGCTTTTTCAAATTCTTTGTTCGCCATTGCTTCATCTTTTTCCTGCACGGCCTGGTTGTATTCCAGTTGTTTTTGTTTGATTTCGGGCGGAAGCGCGGCGTTTTTCAGGCGTGCGCGGGCCCCGGCTTCGTCAAATAGGTCAATGGCTTTATCCGGCATAGCGCGGTCGGTAATGTAGCGGTCCGCAATAGAGGCCGCGGCGCGGACGGCGCCGTCCGTATAGTGCACCTTGTGGTGCGCTTCGTATTTGGAGCGGACGCCCTTTAAAATGTTGATGGTGTCTTCCACGTCCGGCGGGTCGGCTACCACAGGCTGAAAGCGTCGTTCTAAGGCGGCGTCGGTTTCAATAGATTTGCGGTATTCGTCAAAGGTGGTGGCGCCGATGCACTGCACTTCCCCGCGGGCCAAGGCCGGCTTTAAAATGTTGGCCGCGTCAATAGAGCCTTCCGCCGCGCCCGCACCAATAATGGTGTGGAGTTCGTCAATAAAAATAATCGCGTCTTTGGCGGCGGCCAGTTCGTCAATAATGTTTTTTAAGCGTTGTTCAAATTCGCCGCGGTATTTGGTGCCCGCCACCACGGAGGCTAAATCCAACGCCAAAATGCGCTTGTTGGAAAGCACGTCCGAGATTTCCCCTTGGGCGATTTTTTGCGCAAGTCCCTCTACAATAGCGGTCTTGCCTACGCCGGGTTCCCCGATAAGCACCGGGTTATTTTTGGTGCGGCGGGCCAAGATTTGCACCAGGCGTTCAATTTCTTCTTCGCGCCCGATAACCGGGTCCAGTTTGTTTTGGGCGGCCAGTTTAGTAAGGTCTCGCGTGTATTCGTCCAGCGTGGGCGTTTTGCTCTTGTTGACGGTGTTTTCGCGTTCTTTTTTAGGGGTGTTTAAATTGATTTCCTGCGAAAAAACGGCGTTGTCCTCGTTTAAGTCGCCGGGTTCCGCATCGCCGATAAAGTTAAGCACGGTGTCGCGCACGGAATCCAAATTAAGGCCTAAATTGGCTAAAATTTTGCCAGCCATCCCCTCTTCTTCGCGGATGAGGCCCAGCAAAATATGCTCGGTGCCGATATGGTCCGAGCCCAGCATTTGGGACTCCTCTACGGACAGTTCCAGCACTTTTTTGGCGCGGGGCGTAAAAGGAATTTCGCCCAGCAACATAATTGTATCGCCAATGCCCACCATTTTTTCAATTTCTTGGCGGACCTTGCGGAACGTTACGCCTAGGCCGGATAAAATTTTATTGGATACGGTGCCTTCCAAGGCGGAAAGCCCCAGCAAAATGTGTTCGGTACCCACATAGTCGTGGTTGAGGCGTTTGGCCTCTTCTTGCGCAATGAGGATAATTTTTTGCGCATTTTCGGTAAATCTTTTTGCCATCTGTATAAAACCCCTTTCAAACGATTACTACCATTATATAAAATAACGTGCCTGTCCGCGGGGATTACACCGGGCCCGCCAAAAGGGGGTAAAACTTGCAGCGGGGGGATATTTTGTATAATACCTTATATATGGAACAAGCAATAGAACGTGCCCGCAAAATCCGGGCCATTTTAACCGACGTAGATGGTATTTTAACGGACGGAAAAGTAAACTTTTTCGTACGGGACGACGGCAAAATAGACGAATTTAAATCCTTTAACACGCAGGACGGCTTGGCAGTAATGCTTTGTAACAGTACAAATATTGTGTGCGGCATTATTACGGGCCGCCGCCACCCGACCACGGTGGACCGCGCCCGCAACTTGGGCTACAAATATATGTACCAAGGGTTTTTGACCAAAATGGGGCCGCTGAACGATATTTTAAAGAAGGAAGGCCTTACGCCTGACCAAGTGGCGTATATCGGCGATGACATTACCGATATGCCGCTTTTAAAGGCTGTGGGCTTTGCGGCTACCGTGCCCAACGCGCTAGACGTAGTCAAAAATTGCGCGCATTACGTTACCAAGCGCAACGGCGGGGACGGCGCCTACCGCGAGATTATTGATTTTATTTTAAACGCCCAAGGCAAATTGGCCCCGCTTTTGGACCAAGTGAATAATTCCGCCTGGAAGGTAAACAAAAAATCTCAGTTGGAAATCGTTACGTCGCAGGAAGGCATTGCGTAATGAAAGGCAAGTTTATTGTTTTAGAGGGGCCGGACCGTTGCGGCAAATCCACCCAAGCCAAGTTGCTCTATAACCGGCTGGTGGAGTGCGGGCACGAGGTAATTTTAACGCGCGAGCCGGGCGGCACGCCTACGGCGGAGCGTATCCGGCAGATTGTGCTGGAACCGGGGCTGGATATCCGCCCAATGGCGGAGTTAATGCTGTATGAAGCCTCCCGCGCCCAACATACGCAGGAAAAGATTTTGCCCGCGCTGGAAGCCGGTAAAACCGTCATTTGCGAGCGTTATACAATGTCCACCTGCGCCTATCAGGGGTATGGCCGGGGCATTGATTTAAAAGTAATTGATGCTTTAAATAAAGTGGCTTCGCTTAGTTTACAGCCCGATTTGACGCTTGTATTTTTAATGTCGGATAAGTATTTTACCGAACGCGGCGAATATTTATTTTCGGACCGTTTGGAACAGGAAGACATCGCCTTCCGCCAAAAAATGCGCCAAGGGTATTTGGAAATGGTTAAAACCACACCCAATGCCTATTTGGTAGATGCAGATAAACATATAGACGAAATTCAAAACCAAGTGCGCCAACTGCTGTTGGAACGCCATATTATAGACTAATGCCGTTTGCCGATATTTTGGGGCAAGAAAAAGCCTCCTCGTACTTAAAGCAACTGGTCCGGAGCCAAAAGGTTCCGGGGGCTCTTTTGTTTTTTGGTCCGGACGGGGTGGGCAAACGCTTGGCCGCGCTGGAATTTGCCAAGGCGCTTAATTGCTTGGACGAAACCGCCCGCCAAAACGGCGATGCCTGCGGCGTGTGTGCCAACTGCGAGGCTATTGATAAAGGCACAAACCCGGATGTAACGTTCGTAGATTTTACCTATCAGGCACGGCTAGAAGTAAAAAAAGATTTTACCAGCAAGGGCTACGCCGAGGAACTGGAAAAGGAAATTACCAAACAGCAGCACATCAGCGTAGATACCATCCGCGATGTTACCGCCAAATCCCAGCAAAAGGCGGTGGGGAACGGGTGGAAGGTGCTGATTATTGACCAAGCCCAAACAATGCAGGGCGCGGCGGCCAATGCGCTTTTAAAATTTATTGAAGAACCGCCTGCTAAAACGGTATGGATTTTAATTACCAATAAGCGCGCGGCGATGTTGCGGACGATTTTGTCGCGCTGTCAGCCCTTATCGTTTGCACCGTTATCCTTGGAAAACATCAAAGATATTTTGACTAAAACGCAGGCCGATGTGTCCAATGCAGACTTGTGCGCCAAGTATAGTGCGGGCTCGGTCTCCGGCGCGTTAAAGGCCGCGGAAGCGTTGGATTTGTTGCAAGCGGGCGGCTTTGGCACCCCGCAAGGCCCCAGCGGCGTGGTGGCGGGGCTTTCCCGCACGTTGGTAACGGCAAGGCAGGAAGCGCAGTCTATTTTGGACGTGCTGATAATGGCTTTGCACCAAGCCTGGGTAAACGAGCCGGACGAAAACAAGCAATATGCTTATCAGGCAATGCTGAAACGATTTGAAAATTATAAACGCAGTATCGGGCGGAACGTATCGCCCGCGCTGGTGTTGGAAACCGCTCTAATGAGTTTGGACGGTTTAAACTTGCAGATTTTTTAATACGGAGAGAATATGACTAAGAAATTCTATATCACCACCCCTATTTATTATGTGAACTCGGTTCCGCATATTGGGCACGCCTATACGACGATTGCGCAGGATGTGCTGGCCCGCTACAAACGCTTAAAAGGCTTTGATGTGCGGTTTTTGACGGGGACCGACGAACACGGCGCCAATATTGAAAAATCTGCCGCCGCCGCCGGTGTAACGCCCAAAGAGTGGACGGACCAAGTTTCGGCCAAATACAAAGAATTGTGGAAATTGCTCAATATTTCCTATGACGATTTTATCCGCACCACCGACAAAAAACACGAGCAAGTGGTGCAGGCCATTTTTGAAAAATTGTTAAAAAGCGGCGATATTTACTTGGGTTCCTATTCGGGCAAATACTGCTTGTCTTGTGAACAATATTACAACGAAAGCGAAATTTTGGAAGGCAACCTCTGCCCCGTTCACAAAAAACCGCTGACCGAAGTGCACGAGGAAACCTATTTCTTTAAACTCTCCCGCTACGAAAAACCCCTCTTAAAATATTACGAGGAACACCCGGACTTTTTAAGCCCCAAATACCGCGCCAACGAAATTATTAACTTCGTTAAGGGTGGCTTGCAGGATTTGTCCGTTACCCGCACCAAAGTAGCGTGGGGTATCCCGGTGTTAAGCAACCCCAAACATACCATTTATGTATGGTTTGACGCGCTTATTAACTATATTTCCGCCGCGGGTTACGGCACGCACATTTGCGAGGATAAAACCTTGCACGAAGCGCAATTAAAGCAAATCAAGGCCGATAAATTTGAAGATTTGTGGCCGGCTGATTTGCATATGGTGGGCAAAGAAATCTTCCGCTTCCATACGGTTATTTGGCCCGCCGTGTTAATGGCGCTTGGATTGCCGCTTCCTAAAAAGGTGTTTGCCCACGGCTGGTGGACGGTGGAAGGGGAAAAAATGTCCAAGTCCTTGGGCAACATTGTGGACCCTGCCAAAGTAGCCGCCGAATACGGCGTGGACCCGCTCCGCGCGTTCTTATTCCGCGAGGTTCCCTTCGGCCAGGACGGGGATTTTTCTATGACGAGTTTCAAAAACCGTTATAATTCCGATTTGGCCAACAACATTGGCAACTTGCTTTCCCGCACGCTTAATATGGCGGCCAAAAACATTGGCGAATTGCCGGAAAAAATTGAAGGCGATTACAAATTGCTCGCGCACGCCAACGAGGTGGACGAAGCCATTGATAAGGCGTATGACGAATTGGCCTTTGATAAAGTGCTTGAAAACATTTACGGCTATGCCAGCGAATTAAACAAATTGGTGGACGAGAAAAAACCGTGGGAACTTGCCAAGCACGATGTGGAAGCCGCCAAGGCTGTTTTATTGGAATTAGTGGCCTGCCTGCGCAAAGTGGCGGTGTGGTTGGAGCCGTTTATGCCGACGATTGCCAAGGAAATGCAGAGAAGACTCCTGCCCGGCAAGATTGAAAAGTACGCTCCGCTTTTCCCGCGCTTGGACAAATAAAGTAGAGCCGTTTTTGGGGTGGCACGCTTATAAACGGGCGTGCCGCTTTTTTATCCCTTGCTAATTGGGGTAAAATAGATTACACTAACCTTATGAGAAAATTCTTCCTCCTCTTGCTTGCTTTAACGTGTGCGGCGGCTGCCCGGGCGGATATTTTGGGCGCGTCGTTTTTTGCCGTGGTGCGTTCGGGCGATACGGATAAGGCGGAGGAAATGATTCGCGCGGACAAAACCTTGGTGTTTGTGGAAGAACCCGGCGGGATGACGGCCTTTTTGGCGGCTGTGAAGAATAAAGACGTCAAAATGGCGCAGTTGCTGGCGGATAGTTTTTCCCGTTTGGACGTCCGCACCGAAGAGGGCAACGCCGTTCATTTGGCGGTTATTAATAACGACGAAGCAATGCTGCGTATGCTTTTTGCGTTTATGGACGAGGTGGAGCCAGATTTGTTTGAGTATTTGGCCAATGCCCCGCGGGGCAGCCGTACTTCGCCTGCTAGCGACCGTAACACCCCGCTCCATTTGGCCGCATTAAATTGCAACCGGGCGATTTATGATTTTTTGGTTCAGCACGGGGCGAGCGAAAAAAACTTAAACCGCCGCCGCCAAACGCCCAAACGGTTACTTTCTTTTTGCAACAAAAAGGCGGGCAAAAAAAGCCCTACGGCTATTGCCCCTGTTCCCGCGCCGGAAAAGCCCGCCTTACAAGAGCCGGTTTCTACTCCCGCGGCGCCTGCGCAAAGTTCCTATTGATGTCCTCCCGTCGTGTTTGGCGGCCCGCTAGTGTGCGGCCACTGTGGTGCGGCCCTCATGGCCCAGAATCTGTACTAATAACAGCAGATCCTAGACAACGGCTTTCTAGGATGACGACAACGGCAAACTATCCAAATTGTTGCCGTTTTGTTTACAAAAAGAGTGTTGCCCAATAAAATCAAAAGGGCGCGGAAAATCTGCCGCCCGCAGGGGGCGGCGCGCAGCGTGCCGTCATCCCGGAAGGTTTTTATCCGGGATCTGTCGTTATTAAATAAGACAGTCATCCTGAATTTATTTCAGGATCTACTGCTTGGGTAGTTAGTTGGTGCCGTTGTTTTTAACAACCCAATCGGTAGATTCTGAAACAAGTTCAGAATGACTTTTATTTTTTATAACGGCAAGAAATGCTGTTTTTGGTCGTTGCCTTTCCGTCGTTCTCTGTAAAGGGGTTGTTTCGTTTTTTTTTTTTTTTAAA
>SAMEA104315430__coassemble_1323_pt1 | contig 8386 bp, 8 predicted proteins | sample SAMEA104315430__metabat2_low_PE_016 | metagenome-assembled genome bin SAMEA104315430 (sample SAMEA104315430) | gut metagenome | biome: Monkey gut; feature: monkey-associated habitat; material: faeces | place: China | collected 2013
CAATTTATCAAAATTTTAACAAAAAAAAAAAAAATGAAACAACCCCTTAAAAAAGAACTACGAAAACGCAACGACAAAAACTACATTTTTTAGTCGTCATACTGAACTTGTTTCAGTATCCAGCGTAAGAGAGTCAATCCTCGGCTGGACCCTGAAATAAATTCAGGGTGACCGCTTGTTTAATACATAGTCTTTTTCTCTTGTCATTCCCGAGTGTCGTAGTCGGGAATCTGTCTTTCGCTGTTGTTGTTCTCTTACGAAACAACAGATCCCCGACTAAATTCCTCGGGGATGACAATGGAAAAGGTCCTCTTATAAAAATGGAGGGCATCCCGGGCGTGGACCCGGGATCCAGTCTGTTTATTAGGAACTCCCCAAAAGGCAATAAAACCCCCTTGGCGCATAATAATACACCAAGGGATATGCAAAAAATTTTTATGAACTAACTATTTGGCGGAGTGGCCGGCGGCCTTTTGTTTGAGTAAGTTTAACAAGGCTGAGCCTGTACCCGAATTTTGCCCCTGAATCGTCTGTGCGGTAGCGGCGGACGGGTCCTTGCCTTTGGCTACGCTCATAGCAGCCGCGGCCGAGGCCTTGGCGGCCTGTTCAGCGGCAGACGGTTGCAAACCCGAATCGCCCCCGCTTAGCTGCGCTGCCTGTTGCGGTTTAGTTGTCTTAAAATCTTTGGCCTTCATCGGCTGGTAGTTGCTCATAGAAGTTTGGGCCTGCGCCATTGGAGCAGGCGCGGCGGCTTTTTTGCCCCCCACCGAAGCATTGCTCCCCGTTTTGGCAACGGATGTTTCTCCCCCCGTTGTAGGGCGGGTAAAAGAAGATTGCGTTTCTGGGCGGGAAACTTCCACCGTAGTAGCCGGACGGCTGGCGATCGGCACCGTAACCGGGTGGCTGGCCGAAGCGGATGTGGCCGGTTTGGAAACCGTAACCGAGGTTGTCGGCTTCTTTACCTGTACGGCGGTAGTGGGTTTAGCGGAAACCGCCCCCGTCGTTGGACGAGAGACCGACACCGCGGTCGTCGGGTGCGACACGGAAACCTGCGTAACCGGAGCCGCCTGCAACGCAGATGCCCCCAGCATAATACCACTAATAATAAGAAAACGGTTCATTTTAATCTCCTTGTTATATAGTATAAGTTCCGTTTGCAAAGAGTCAAGATAAAAATCCCCAGGCACTCGCCCGGGGATTTTTTCAGCCTAAAATTATCTGCGTTTTATTTTTTCCCGGTGCTTTGCCCGCCCATTAGGGCCGATAAGTCCGGCATCTGCCCGGAACTTGCCGCCTGCATTATGGCAGACATATCCGGCACTTGCGGGGTAGTCGTACTGGTATCCTTATTAAAGGAACCGCTACGATGAGAAGAAGCGTTAGCATTTCCCGCGCGGGAACTACCCGCTTCTTTTTGGTCCTTTTGTTCGCCCGCCTGCGGCACGCCCGTTTGCGGGGCGGAAAGCCCAAAACTGCTCATCATTGACTGGACTTGCTTCATTGCGGCGGCTTGCGCTTGCTGTTGGTCGCCATCTTTCTTTTTCTCCCCGCCTTTGGGGTCAGCCTTTTGATTTTTTCCGGCTTTCTTGTCCGTTTTACTCTCCTTACCCGCCGAAGAAGTTTTGGGGGCCGCTTTGCCCGTTGTAGCCGGGGTAGTCTGCTGGGTGGCGGAAGCATCCGCCTGCGCAGTGGGCGCAGAAACCTGGGAGTTATTGCTCCGCTGGGTGCGTTGCTGGCGCGCACCGTAACTGCTAAAAGTGCGCGTGGCGGGGGCCGAAGCAGACTCTTCCGCCTGTTGGGAACCAAAATTTGCGCGCGACGTTCCCCCCACCCGGTACATTTGGGCAGAGGCGGTAACGCTTAACCCTAAAATAAAAAGTAAAAAACCAATTCTCATAAACCCCTCCTTTTCGGCTACTTTTTATAGTATATACTTACCCGGCGGACTGTCAAGAGTGAAAAGAGCCTCTTTTTTTGCTAAACTGTATGAAATGAATTTGCCTATCTACGACGTAATTATTATCGGTGCAGGTGCCAGCGGGCTGATGTGCGCGCGGGAGTGCGCACGCCTCGGCAAAAAAACGCTTTTGCTGGAAAAAGACGCCCTGCCTGCACGCAAAATTTTGGTTAGCGGCAACGGACGCTGTAACCTGACAAACGCCAATGTCTCGCCCGAATACTACCACGCGGACCCAGAGTTAATTTCGTCCGCCTTAAAACAATTTTCGTTCCAAAACGCGCTTGATTATTTCCACCGGTTGGGCGTACTCACGCAAGAGGAAGCCTTGGGGCGCGTTTTCCCGCAGACGGGCAAATCCACCGCCGTAGCCGAACCCCTTAAACTGTCCGTGAAAGAGGCCGGAGCCGAACTTTTAACCGGGCAAGAAGTCATCCGCGTAAAGCACGGCAAAACCTTTTTACTTTCTACCAAACAAGGCCAAACCTTTCAGGCGAAAAAATTGGTGCTCGCGTGCGGTTCGTGTGCGTATCCGCAACTAACAGGCACGAACGCAGGCTACGAACTTGCCAAAAAACTGGGGCATAGCCTTATCACGCCGCGCCCCACGTTAAGCGCACTCTGCGTAAAGGAAACCGCCGTCGCCCGCTTGATGGGCATCCGCAGCCAAGTGGAACTGTCGGCCTGGCAGGACAAAACCCTGCTCGCCCGCGCCGAGGGAGAACTCCTCTTTACCAATTACGGCGTAAACGGCCCCGCGGTGCTAAACATCAGTTCCGCCGTTTCCCGCGCCTTACCGCACGGAAATGTACCGCTGACGGTTAATTTTTTCCCGCAAATAAAGGAACCTAAAAAATTTTTGGAAGAACGCCTTAACCAGTTCCCTGCTAGAAAGCCCAAGGACTTTTTTGCTGGAATTTTGCACGAAAGCATTGCTAATTTGCTGATTGATTTTATAGGGCTCCGTAAAAATATCCCTATGCGTGAGCAAACCCCCAATAGTTTAAAACGTATAGGGGAAACGCTCACCGCGTGGCCGCTTACGGCCGTGGGCCTGCGCCCGTGGACCGAAGCAATGGCGGCAACAGGGGGTGTAAACACGAAAGAAATAAACTATAATACATTTGAGTCCCTCAAATGCCCGGGGCTGTTTATCACGGGCGAATTATTGGATGTGGACGGAAAAAGCGGCGGATTTAATTTACATTTTGCCTGGGCCTCGGGCTATATAGCGGCCAAAAATGCGTCGGAGGAGAAATAAGCATATGGTAGATATCGTTAGAAAGACAACCAGTTTAAACGACCCCTTGCACGTTGGTTTTGTGCGCACTTACTATGTGGACGGAAAGGAAGTATATCAGGAAACCTTGGATAAAAACTTGGATATTGAAAAACACTCCGGCACGATGCCCGACGGAATTGTAAAGGAATTTTTTGAAAACGGCAAAGTCTATTTTGAGTGCGAATTTAAAAACGGGCAGAGAAATGGCGTTTGCAAGATTTATTTTGAAAACGGCAAAGTAAGCATTGAAAAATTTTACAAAGACGGTATGCTGGAAGGCAAAGCCCGCGTCTTCCACCCGACGGGCCGCCTGTACAAGGAACTGTCGTACGTGGACGATATCCAAGACGGTAAAGAAGTAAAATACTACCCCGACGGCAAAGTATTGGAAAGCGCCGAATACAAAAAGGGCTACTTAAACGGCGTGAGTAAGGTCTATACGCCCGACGGCGATTTGCGCTCCGAGTGCACATATAAGAACGATAAAATCGTGGGCGATAAAATTATTTATCACCCCAACGGCACGATTGCGCTTATCTCCCCCCACAAGGACGGCAAACCCCACGGCGTAACCAAAAAATTCAGCGAAACGGGTGCGCTTATTGAAGAGTGGTTCTTTGAAGACGGCGTCCTGACGCTTAAAAAAGCGCACTAATCTTATTTGTAACCGCATAAGAACCCCGGGCAAAATGTCCGGGATTCTTTCTTTATAAATCCAAACGCGCCACGTTTCTTTTTGCTACAATAATAATGAGGAAGGATTTTCCTTCAAAATTCCGCTCCTACGGGAGCCCTATATAAGGATTCTAAACCAAATGATTATATTGTTTTTAAACTGCGGCAGTTCTTCCGTCAAGTACAGCGTGTACGACTGGGACCAGAAGAAAAGCCTTTGCGCCGGCGCGGTAGAACGCATCGGCATTGACGGTTCCTTCATCTCCCAGGACCGCAACGGTTATCCCACCTTTGAATTAAAAAGAAATTGCAAAGACCACAAAGACGCCATTAACTTGGTAATTGAAACGCTGACCGACAAAGAACACGGCGTAATTGAAAACGTAAACGTCATCAGCGCGGTAGGCCACCGTATCGTGCACGGCGGTAAATTTGCCAAATCCGTCATCGTGGACGACAGCGTAGTAGCGGAACTGAAAAACATTTCCGACTTGGCCCCCTTGCACAACCCGGCGCACATTATGGGTATTGAAGCCGCCCGCGCCCTGCTGCCTAACGTTACGCACGTTTGCGTAATGGATACTGCCTTCCACCAGACGATGCCGGCTTCTTCTTATATGTATGCCTTGCCGCGCAAGTGGTACACCGATTACCAAATCCGCCGCTATGGCTTCCACGGCTCTTCTGTATTATACACTTCCCGCCGCGCCGCCGTATTATTGGGCAAAAACGTGGACGAAGTAAACACCATCGTCTGCCACATTGGCGCAGGCGCCAGCGTAACCGCCGTAAAGAACGGCCAATGCTTGGATACCTCTATGGGTTTAACCCCGTTAGAAGGCCTTGTAATGGGCACCCGCTCGGGCGATATGGATCCGTCTATCTGCTTCCATATGATGAAGAAACTCAATATGAGCCCGGACGAAATGTACACCATTTTGAATAAAAAGAGCGGTATGTACGCCCTGACCGGGGACCGCTTTGCCGACCAGCGCGACGTGCGCAAGGGTGCCGCCAACGGCGACGAACTGTGCAAACTGGCCTTGGAAGTGGAATCCTACCGCGTTAAAAAATACATTGGCGCGTATATGGCCGCCTTGGGCCGCTTGGACAGCATTGTCTTTACCGCCGGGGTGGGCGAAAGAGCCACCAACATCCGCGAAATGATTTTAAAAGGCCTTGAAAACTTCGGCATTATCTTGGACGAGGAGCGCAACAACGCCGCCGACACCAACAAAGCCGAGTGCCGCATTTCCGCCGACAATTCCCCCGTCAAAATCTTTGTCATCCCGACCGATGAAGAAATCGTCGGCGTGCAAGATATTGTGGCCCTTCTGGCCGGAACGTACGACGTATATACCAAGTTCCGCTATATCTTCCAGGAGAAAGACTACCGCAACAAACTGCGCGATGCCGCTTTCATAGAAGAGGTTAAAAAACGCCCCTTCCTGTTAAAGGCAGCCGTTAATTTGCCCGAGCAGTTAAAGCAGGAGTTAAACAAGTAGTTTTGATGTGCGCCCGTTTGGTTACTCAAACGGGCGTTTTTTTAAAGCAAAAATGCAGTAAGACGTAACCCTCCCGGCCGAAACAGGTTCGCACCGGGCCCGCAAGTTGCAAGATGAACGAAAAAAATTAATTGGAGCAAATATATGTTCTTACCCAAAGAAGTAAAGTTTTTTGATTTGTTTGATAAGCAGGGCGAAAATATCGTCCGCGCGGCGGAGTTTTATAAAAAACTCGTGGACAGCGGCGAATTTACCCCCGAAAATATCCGCGAAATGCACGAAATTGAACACTATGGCGACGAACTCACCCACACCACCATTAACACGTTAAACGAAACCTTTATCACCCCGTTTGACCGCGAAGATATTTTGGCCTTGGCCAACCGCTTGGACGACGTTGTGGACAGCATTTACCTGCTTGCAAACCGCTTTTGTATGTACAAAATTCAAAAACCGACCGAATACAGCAAAAAAATGGGGCACACCATTGCCCAAACCTCTAAGGCTCTGCAAAAGGCTCTTGCCTCCCTGCGCAGCAACAAAAATATGAAGGAAACCCTTATTCAATGCGTGGAAATCAACCGCTTGGAAAACGAGGGCGACGTCCTGCGCGACGAAGCCATTACCTATTTGTTTGAAAACGAAAAAGACCCCATTATGATTTTGAAACAAAAGGAACTCTACGAACTGGGCGAAACGGTAACCGACTTTTGCGAATATGCCGCCAATATGGTGGAATCTATTTTGGTTAAAAATAATTAACGGAGCCCGCTATGCTGTGGATATTATTCCTGATTATTTTGGCGTTATTCTTTGATTATTTAAACGGTTTCCACGATGCGGCCAACTCGGTGGCTACGGTGGTTTCCACTCGCGTATTATCGCCCAAAGTGGCGGTTGCGTGGGCGGGGTTCTTTAACTTTGTGGCCTTTTTGGTCTTTCATACCGAAGTAGCCAAAACCATCGGCGCGGGCATTGTGGATATCCACTTTGTGGACGCAAACTTGGTCTTTGGCGCGTTAATGGGAGCCTGCGGCTGGAACATCCTTACCTGGTGGTGGGGCTTGCCGTCCAGTTCCTCGCACGCGCTTATCGGCGGGCTTATCGGCGCGGGGTTTGTAAAGGGCGGACTAAATGCCCTCGTGGCAGGCGGGATTTTAAAAACGATTTTGTTTATCTTTTTATCCCCCCTCTTGGGCTTTTTGCTCAGCATTATTATCGGCACGATAGTCTTTAACATTTGCCGCCCGTTTAACCCTTATAAAGTGGACCATTTCTTCCGCAAAGGGCAGTTGCTTTCTGCGGCGGCCTATTCCTTGGGCCACGGCGGTAACGACGCGCAAAAGACAATGGGTATTATCAGTATGCTCCTTTTGGGCGGGCTTGCCGGGCAGGAAGCGGCCCCAATCCGGGACTTTCTGCTCACGCACGAGGAAATGCACCAAGTAGCGCAAGGCACATTTATTGTGCCGCTTTCTGTCGTACTTTTGTGCCAAGGCTCTATTGCTCTCGGTACGCTTTCCGGCGGGTGGAAAATTGTCAAAACAATGGGCCAAAAGATTACGCGATTACGCCCGGTGGACGGATTTTGCGCCGAGTCGGGCTCGTCTATTTCCCTCTTTGTGGCCTCTATACTGGGGATTCCCGTCAGCACCACGCATACGATTACGGGTGCGATTGTGGGTATCGGCTCTCTGCGCCGCTTGTCGTGTGTACGCTGGGGCGTAGCCAACCGCATTGTGTGGGCTTGGTTTATTACGATTCCCGCCGCGGCCCTGATTTCCGCCGCCTGCTACCTATTAAAAACGTGGCTTATTAAATAAGGAAATTTGTGAAAAGAACCGCCCCGGGGTTTTACATCTCCCGGGGCGGTTTTTTATGTTAGAAGCACTCTTTTACCAACCATTTTTGCCATACTCACAAGTAAAATAACGAACCTCAAATATGTAGTCTTGGCAAAGTACAATTTCACAAGTCTTTCCCTCTTCACTACACGTCTCGCCGCAACCATCATAGTTTCCACGGCCCTCGCCGGCACAATCCACCTCGTTTCCACCATTCCAACCAGTTGGAGTCCAATAATATCCATAACATATTGTATCGCTAGTAGGTGCTGACGGACAACACTCACTCTTATGGCTGGCCTTGTAAGTAGCATCGCCGCACGAACTTGCAACAATGCACGCGCCATCCTCGTCCATAGTAGTGCCCGCCGGACAGGTGCAGGAGCAAGTTTCGGTACTCCAAACGCCCTTTTTCCAATTTGGGTTATGCCCCCCCATTTCACAACTTTGCGCACGGTATAAGACATCATCAGAGGTCATATCGCAACTATTTGTCCCCTGTTCCGCTTCCCCGCAGACCAAATACACTTCGTCCTTATTTTTGAGTATTAATTTTTGCCAACTCATCGTTTCCCCACTGCAAGCCGGGAATTTATAGCCGAATAAATTAAGTTCGCTCAAATACATATTGTCCGCTTGCAGTGTGTAACCTTGCTTGTAATTGGCCACGCGCAAGTTAGTTTCAAAGTCAAAGTCCGCCGTTCCATTTCCGCTACCCATAATAGCCGTGGAGCCTACAATCGCGGGTGCGTCATTAAGTTCAAGTTTTCCCCCCGCTATTTTTAACAAATTATTTACGCGCAAGGATTTACCCGTATTAAATCCTTCGTCTGTTGTACAACCCAAATTCATTTGGCAGGCTGATGTTAAGCCAACGTCCATTTGTTTCATTACATCTACTTGGCTGTATGCCACATATTTGACGGGGAAATATGTTACCATTGTCATTTTATTGGCACCTGCGGCAAACAACACATTTGTAAGCAACAGTGCACTTAATACGGAAAGCAGTTTCTTCATTTTTTCTCCTTGTTAAGGCCTTTATATTTGAGCAAAACGGCCTTTTACACGCGTTTTTATACGGCGGATACATCCGGGTACGACCACCGCAATTTATCAAAAT
>SAMEA104315430__coassemble_1567_pt1 | contig 7559 bp, 7 predicted proteins | sample SAMEA104315430__metabat2_low_PE_016 | metagenome-assembled genome bin SAMEA104315430 (sample SAMEA104315430) | gut metagenome | biome: Monkey gut; feature: monkey-associated habitat; material: faeces | place: China | collected 2013
CCGCCGTATAAAAACGCGTATAAAAGGCCGTTTTGCTCAAATATAAAGGCCTTAAAAAGGAGAAAAAATGAAAGGATTTAGTGATGTTAGCCGTGTGGCCACTTGCGCTGGTGGCGTCATTCTGGAAAGTTGTAGTCCAGAATCTGTTGTTGCGAAACGGCGAGATTCCGTACAGAAACCTTACGGAATGACGTCTGTTTGGGGAGGCCGCACGGCACACAGTGGCTTTACACTAATAGAATTATTGGTCGTCGTTCTCATTATTGGCATTTTGGCGGCGGTGGCGGTGCCACAGTATCAGTTGGCGGTGGATAAATCTAAATTTGCGTCCAATATGCCGCTGTTGGATGCTGTGGAAAAGGCCCAAGAAGCGTATTATTTGGCAAACGGCCAGTACGCAAGCACCTTTGACCAATTAGACATAGAGATACCAAAAAACTATGCGTATAAAAAGCCTGAGAGTTGGGGCGGGGATTGCTGGGCGACGGGGGAACCTTGGGGCTATCCGCATATTTGCACCAACCAATGTTATTCTTTTATTGCTCCGTGGCAGCCGTATGACGCCACATATTTTCGTACACATACGCATACAAGTTCTAATAGTAGGTTGTGTGTCAATGCTGATGCTAAAAGGGCCTGTATTATCGGAAATGAAAAGGCGAGTTCTCAGGGTAGTCGCTGGCGCAGGTTGTGTAACGCCTTAGGTACGGAAACCTCCCAGCGGTATGCGGGTGGCGCTTTTGCTGGTAAAAGCACTTGGGATTTGCGTTAATTTCTCCATATAAATTTGACCCCGCCCCGGGAGGTACAATTTCCCGGGGCGGGGTCTTATCAATAACGGGTAATTAGTCGGCTTTGGGTTGTTTGCCCACAATGTTTTTGATGTTTTTGCGCGTCGTTTTGACGATTACCTTGCGGAAGCACCACAACGCCCAAATATTGGGCACGGTCATCATCGTCATTGTAAAAATTACAAGCGCCCACATAAAGCGCGTGGAACCGTTGGCCTCAGCAGTGCGCAGTAAGGAGTCGGAAATCGTCCAATCCAGCGAAAAACTGGTGCCAATCCAACCGCCTACGAAGGTTAAAATAATAAACAGCACTCGCACGGGTTTTATGAGCACATTGGAGCCCTTGCACAAAAATTGCAAAGCCTTTTCCACATAATAGCCCCAGCCGATAATGGTGGTGAACGAAAATACCACCAGCGAGAAAATCAAAATCGGCGTACCGATATACGGCACGGTTTTAAACGCGCTGTTGCACAGGTTGGCCGCATATACGTTGGGGTTCTGCCAGTCGCCCGCCAGTACAATGACCATACCCGTCAGCGAGCAAATAAAAATTGCCCAAAATACGGAAGTGGCCGAAATAATCGCCATTTGTGTAGCGCTGCGGGTTTTGGCCGCGGCGGCCGCAATAGAGGCGCTTCCCAGCCCGGCTTCGGTAGCCAGTACGGCGCGGGTAACGCCTGCGCTTAACGCGGGCACCATTGCCTGCACAATCGCCATAATCCCCACGCCAGCGGCTCCGCCCAAGGCGGCCTTGCCCGTGAAGGCGCTTTTAATCACCATTACCACGGCCGCGGGAATTTCGGTAAAGTGCATACAAAGCACGATAACGGCAAGCAGTAAATAAAGCCCGCCCATAATCGGCACCAGCCACTCGGAATACGCGGCAATACGCTTTACCCCGCCGATAATCACTACGCCCGTGGCTATCGCCACAAAGAGCCCCACATACCACGGATTTAAATTGTACCCTTCGCGCAAGGCGTCAGCAATAGAGTTGGATTGCAATGCGCTTCCGGCGGTTAAGGCCATTAACACCGTACCCACGGCAAAAATAATACCGAGCCATTTGAACTTTAAAATGCGGGAAAGGTAATACATCGGCCCGCCCACGTATTCGCCGTCCGGCAGGCGCACGCGGTACTTGTAGGCTACCATACACTCGCTGTATTTAATGGCAAAGTTGAAAAATCCGGCTATTACCATCCAAAATAAGGCGCCCGGTCCGCCTTCGGATACGGCGGTGGTTACACCGATAATGCTCCCCGTACCCACGGTGGCGCCAATCATTACGGCAAGGGAGCCAAAACTGCTGACCATCCCTTCGGATTCCACTTTTTTTACCGACAGTTTCATCGCCGGCCAAGTGTATTTTTGTAGAAAGTGCAAGCGGATAGTAAAGTAAATACCTAAAAAAAGCAGGATAATAATCATCGGCGGACCCCATACCAAGGTATTGAATCCGTTCATTACGTCGTACATATGTTGCAAGGTCGGCGCCGAGGCAAACGCGCACACCGCCGTCCATAATTGTTGCAGGCTTTCCATCGTGTTTTTTTCTTCCTCCCAAACGGTACAACCTTTTTATTGTACTAAAATATAAGGGGAAACCTGTAAAAAATTCTATGGGAAAATCTTTCCAAATCCGCGCAATATGATATATAATTTAGTAACGCGCGGGTTTTCCCGCATAAATAAGGAGACGGGTTATGAAGAAACTTTTACTCGCGGCCTTTATCGCCGCTTTCGGCGCCGCCGCTTGCTCTTCCGGCAACGCCAACACCAAAACTGCGGATTCCCGCAATAAAGCGTCCGCCAAAGATGCTAAATACCAAATCATTGACCAAGAATTTGATAACCTTTTGGCGCCGGAGGCCGATTACGACACCTTGCCCGCCTACGAGTTGCAGGCTTGCGGGGATTCTTATTTGCCGCCTGCCGAACAAACGGTAAGAGGGGCCAAAAAGCCCGCCGCCAAGGTAGTCAAAAAATCGGCAGCCAAAAAGACGACCGCCAAAAGCACCTCTAAAACTACGACGACCAATAAAAAGGTCATCAACAATACCAATATTTACTATTTAGACGGTTCCGCGCCGAATACGTCCACCTCGTCTTCCAGCACGACGACTACCACCTACACGAGCGACGAAATTGCGCCGGACACCCTGCAATAATTTATGCTTACGCCGTTAGATAAGGAAGCACAACTTACACAAGAAGCCCATAGATTATATGGGCTTCTTAAATCTGTATCCAAAACCAAGGCCGCCAAGTGGACGTTTGAGGACTGCCTGGCCGCCGCGCCGTATGTACTGGCGATTAACCGCTTTAAAAAAGAGCAAAACGCCGTTATTCTTGCCCACTCCTACACTACGCCCGATTTGGTTTACGGCGTGGCTGATTTTAGGGGGGATTCGTATGAATTGGCGTTAAAGGCGCGCTCCTCTACCGCCGATATCATTGTTTTTGCGGGGGTGTGGTTTATGGCGGAAACGGCCAAAATCATTAACCCGGGCAAAAAGGTGGTTATCCCGGCGGGCCGTGCGGGGTGCACGCTGGCCGATTCTATGACGGGGGAAGATGTAAAAAAACTGCGCGAAAAACACCCCGGCGTACCGGCCCTGTGCTATATCAACAGTTCAGCGGACGTAAAAGCCGTGTGTGATTCGTGTGTAACGTCGGGCAATGTGTTTGATATTGCGCAGAAAATCCCCGGCAATGAACTTATTTTTGTGCCCGATATGTTAATGGCGCAAAATATTGACGCCGAACTCAAACGCCGCGGCACGCCCAAAAAGATTATTTCTTCCGGCGGGTCCTGCTGCGTGCACGACAAATACCGCCCGGAAATTGTAGATAAACTGCGCGCTGAACATCCCGGTATAAAAGTGTTGGCGCACCCGGAGTGCCCCATTGAAGTTTGCCAAAAGTGCGATTACGTGGGAAGCACCAAGGGGATGGCCGCGTATGTGGCCGCGTCGCCGGATAAGACGTTTGGGATGCTTACGGAGTTTGGCCTTGTCAACCGTTTGGAAGCCGAACACCCGGACAAAACCTTCATCTGGCCCTACGGTGTTTGCAGTTATATGAAGAAGAACAGTTTGATTAATACCCTGGAAGCCCTGATTGACCCTCGCCCCGACCAAGTGGTTACGGTGGACGAAAACATAGCGGCCCAGGCCAAAAAAGCCATTGAAAAAATGTTTGAACTTGCCAAATGATACTAGATAAAATTATTGAACTTGCCTTACTGGAAGATTTAAGTTTGGGGGATATCACCTCGGACACTATTTTTACGCCCGAAAACCGGGCCAAGGCCGCTATCCGCGCCAAGGAAGACTTAGTGCTGTGCGGTATGGACGTAGCCAAAACCGTGTTCCACGCGGTGGACCCGGAGGTCGTTTTTACGCCGCTTAAAAAGGACGGCGACGACGTGAAGAAGGGCGAAATCGTGCTGGAACTGACGGGGCGCACCTTGTCTATTTTAAAGGCCGAACGGACCGCGCTTAACTTTATGCAGCGGATGAGCGGGATTGCCACCGCCTCGCGCGAGTATGCGGCCATCGGCAAAAAATACGGCGTAATGATTGTAGATACGCGTAAAACCCAGCCCGGCTTGCGGCGCTTGGATAAATACGCGGTACGCATTGGCGGCGCGCGCAACCACCGCATTAGCCTGGCCGACAGCGTGATGATTAAGGATAACCACATTGCGGCGGCGGGCTCCATTACGGCGGCCGTCAAAAAGATTAAGGACGTTATCGGCCACACGCCCAAGGTAGAGGTGGAAACCACGAACTTGGACGAGGTAAAGGAAGCCTTAAACGCCGGGGCGGATATCATTATGCTGGATAATATGACGCCTGAGCAAATTGCCGTGTGCAAAAAAGAAATTGCCGGACGCGCGATTATTGAGGTTTCCGGCGGCGTGAATAAAACCAATTTAGAGGCCTACTGCGCAGTTCGCCCAGATGTAATTTCTATGGGGGCGCTTACGCACTCGGTTCCGGCGAAAGATTTGAGCCTAAAAATTGTACAATATATTAGTTAAGCGATTATTATAAGATTGGGAGTAGCAGATGAATTACAATAAGTTGTTTTCCCAAGTGGTAAGCCGCTCCAAGGCTTCTGCCATTAGAGAACTTTTGAAAGTGATTGCCCGCCCGGATATTATTTCGTTCGCGGGGGGGTTACCGGCCCCGGAATTGTTCCCCACGCACGAAATTGCCAACATTATGCAAGACGTATTGACAAAGACCCCCAAACAGGCGTTGCAGTACGGCACGACCGAAGGGCAAATGGAACTGCGCACGGAACTGGTAAAACTCTTAAAAGAGACCGAAAATATTGACGTAACCACCGACCAAATGATGGTGGTGTCTGCCTCCCAGCAGGCGTTGGATATGACGGCGCGCCTGTTCGTAAACCCCGGCGACAGCATTATTACCGCTTGCCCCACTTATTTGGGCGCGTTGCAGGCGTTCCACGTGGCGGGTGCGGACATTACGGGCGCGGAAAGCGACGCATACGGCATTTTGCCCGAAGATTTGGAAGCCAAACTTTCTGCGTTAAAGGCCCAGGGCAAACAGTGCAAATTTATTTACTTGGTGCCCGATTTTCAAAACCCCACGGGTACGACTATTCCCGAAGACCGCCGTATACAAATTCTGGAAATCGCCCAAAAATATAACACCTTTATTTTGGAAGATTCCCCGTACCGCCAGGTCCGCTTTGAGGGCACTTCCCCGCGCACTTTTTACGCGCTGGATAACGGCCGCGGCAATGTAATTACGATGTTTACGTTCTCCAAGGTGTTTGTGCCGGGCTTCCGCTTGGGCTACATCATTGGGCCGGAAGACGTCATCCGCAAATATGTCATTTTAAAACAGGCGATGGATTTGTGCACCTCGCCCATTTTGCAGTTGGCCACGGGTGAATACCTGCGCAGCGGGATGCTGATGCAGCACGTCAAAGAAATCATTGCGGCCTACCGCGAAAAACGCGATTTGATGTTGGAAACCTTGGCAAAATATATGCCGAAAAATGTTTCCTGGACGCGCCCCGAGGGCGGCCTCTTTCTGTGGCTTACCTTGCCCAAACATATGAACGCCACGGACCTGCTGCCCAAGGCTATTGAAAATAAGGTGGCTTATGTGGCGGGGGTGGATTTCTATCCGCAGGCCAATGTGTTTAACGATATGCGCTTAAACTTTTCTTACCCTACCAAGGAACAAATGGTAGAAGGGTTAAAGCGCCTCGCGCAAACCATTAAAGACAATCTGTAACCAACGGGGGAACCTTAACGGGTTCCCTCTTTTTTAGGTCCTTTGCCCTATATAAAAATGGGTCCAAGGGCCCTGTTATTTTGTGTGTGAGTTTTGCAAAATATAGGTATGGGTAAAAAATTATTTATTTTATTTTTAGCAGGGTTGTTCGTTCCTACGGCGGCTTTTGCGCAAAAAAATCCGCTTAAACCCTTTAAAGGTGTGAGGAAGATTTTGGCCCGAACTTCCAAGGCGGCTGTTCCGGCGGAAAATGCGGCCTTACAGCATTTAGTGGAGGGTACGCCCGAACACCAAATTTTAGCGCGGTTTTCTTCCCTTTTGCCTACGCGCGGAGCCTTGGCCCCGCTTTTAAAGGATGGCAAAATCAACACGGATGTTTCCAACGCCCTCACGCGGGAAGTATCCAGAGCCCTTTATAAAATGCAGGACCAAAACACCAATAGATTAAGCCCGTGTATGTTGGTGCTTTCCCAGCGCATCCGCTCGGGGATGAAACTCAGCCATACTTATTTGCTCGCGTTGGAATATGAACTGCGTATTGCGCAAAATCAGGCGGAACTGGAATTTCGCAAACGCTACCAATATTCCGCGGGGATGAAGCCCACGGACGATAACCCTAACTTCCGCGCGCTGTTGGGCGAAGCCACGGCCCAGCGGTTAAACGACCACTTTTTGCCGCTTTTACCGTCGGCGGACAGAGTTCGCTTTTTGAAGATTTTAATGCAAGGTGTGTTTGCCCCTACGGTTAATACGCACGAATTTTATGCGGCGCTTTTGTACCGCGAGGTCCGCACCGGCCTGCGCGATATGGGTGGCGCTATCGGCACGGATGAAGTGGAATATTACGGCCAGATTAAAGAAACACTTTTGTTCTGTGCACGCGTATCGGCCGAGGAAGCGGCTTACAACAGTTTGCAGTCTCCGCGTCAAGTGCGGGAACTGTTTGTCGACAAGTTGGAGGAGATGTCTCCCCGGTTTGCGGACAAGCCGGCGGTCCGTGCGGTGTGGGATAAGTTTGTAGCATATTACAAACACCGCTTTGACCCGCATACTCCGCAAAAATAAAGCAGTTTGACTGGATAATTTCTCACCCCGGTGGATTTCTTCCCCCGGGGTTTTTGTTGTTGTTAAATAAGGTAGTCGTTCCTCATTGCCGCCTTTACCGCTTGGCGGCCCCCATAGGTTTCTGGGCAGGAAGTGTCGTTATTAAACAAGTAAGTCATCCTGAACTGGCGGCCCGCAGGGTGTCGTCATCCTGGAAAGTCGTAGTCCAGGATCTGTCGTTGTCTTTTCGTTCGTTTGCGGCATTGCAAAATGGTGTGGCAAACAAAATAAAAAACGGGTCAAGCCAAGTTCCAAACTGCGCAACATTTCCAAAAAGTTTATCAATTAGCCGTAAATTCGTATGCAAGTTGCCAACGGTGTGTAGAGGCTTGACTCCGTTTTTTTTTTTTGGTAAATTTTTGCTAGCGGTAAGTTTATG
>SAMEA104315430__coassemble_1644_pt1 | contig 7274 bp, 7 predicted proteins | sample SAMEA104315430__metabat2_low_PE_016 | metagenome-assembled genome bin SAMEA104315430 (sample SAMEA104315430) | gut metagenome | biome: Monkey gut; feature: monkey-associated habitat; material: faeces | place: China | collected 2013
TATAAAAGGCCGTTTTGCTCAAATATAAAGGCCTTAACAAGGAGAAAAAATGAAACATTTTTTAGTAGCCGTTTTGTTGTGTGTGGCGGTAAATGCTCCGGCGGAAATTATTTCCGCGGTGTCTTATAACCCGTCCCGTATGGGCGATTACGTCTATTTAAAGGTAGCCGATAAGGCTAACTTAAAGGGCGGTATTGAAAGTAATACAATGACTGTCCGCTCTGGCGGGACTGTTACGGCCAGTTCGCCCAATTTAAATTATGATGTCCCTGCTGTGGTGGGTGCTTCTGGCTCTACCTTGGATATGCCGAACACGGCTATCCACGGGAGTGCGGCTAATACTTATAATAATTATCAGGCCGTTAATACGGGCACGCCTAGCGCGCTTTTGAATAACGTCTATGTAAACGGCGGGCAAACGACCGTCAAAAACGATTCTTATATTTCCACCTTGGACGCTGTGAATAGACTTAAACAAAAGGCGGCTACCTTGCGCGCGAATAAACTTTCTGTAAGCGGTTCGGAGGATGCAAGCCTTTACGACGGCGCGACGACGGACGGTTTTACCTTGGCTGGAAACGATATCCCGCACCCGACGTCTTCCCACGTCAATACGGGCTCGGCACTCAGCAACTGCACCTTAAAATGGGAAGAGCGCGTAACGAGCGATAACCAAAAGGTAAAACTTTTGGCCCTTGCAAATTGCGGGGGGAGCACTCCCAGTACGCCGGATACCCAAACTTGTTCCAATGCTACCTACAAGGCAAGCCACAAGAGCGAGTGCTGTCCGTCCGCCCTTAAAACGGATACGGTATGCTGGAAGAGTACCGAAGAAACTGTAGCGGGGCCTGTTCCCGATGTCTGTTCTTGCAGACCGTGCGCGATGGCCGCTCTTCCGATAGACGAAAACATACAAGCCCAAATGTGCCAGTATGGGGGAAACCGTTGTCATTGTATTATTACTTGGTATGTTTCGGGTGGCTTAAACAGCGATTTGGTTGGCTCATCTAGTAGCGCTTGTAGTGTTGCCAGGTGGCAGTCCTGCAAAACCACATACACCAAAAACGGTTGGTAAAAAGTTTTCCATATACAAAAATCGCCCCGGACTTTTACGTAGCCCGGGGCGGTTCATTTTTTATCTGCTAAACCTTTATTGTTCGTTGCCGAAAATGGTGTTTAGTTGGCGGTTCACGCGGTAGAAGGTGGCGCATTTGGGCATATCTTTTAAGCGTTTGGCGCCGATGTACGTCATACAACTGCGCATCCCGCCCAAAAGCGCAAGCAGGGTGGGCTCAATCGGTCCGCGGAAGGGTAGTTCCACCACTTTGCCTTCGCTCGCGCGGTATTTCTTCATCCCGCCGTAGTGCTTGTCCTGCGCGTATTGGGAACTCATCCCATAGAAAATTTTGTATTGCTTTTCCTCAATTTTCATAGCGCAGGTTTTGTCGTCAATCATATTCACTTCGCCCGTTTGAAAGGCCTTGGTGTGCATTTCGCCGCCGCTTTCGGCGTGCCCGGCCAGCATACCGCCCAGCATTACAAAGTCCGCCCCGGCGCAAAAACTCTTGCATACATCTCCGGGAACCGTGCAACCGCCGTCGGCGCAAATCATCCCGCCTACGCCGTGGGCCGCGTCGGCGCACTCAATTACCGTGGAAAACTGCGGGCGGCCTACACCCGTTAATTTGCGCGTGGTGCATACGGACCCTGGCCCGATACCCACTTTTACAATATCGGCCCCGTTTAAAATTAAATCCTCGCACATATCGCCCGTAACTATGTTTCCGGCCATAATCAGGGCTTGCGGCCACGCCTTGCGTACCTTGCGGATGTAGTTAATCAAATAGGGCGAATAGCCGTTGGCCACATCCACGCAAATATTGGCGCAGAGTTTTTCGTCCATTACGCGGGTTAATTTTTCAAAGTCCGCGTCCGATACGCCGGAACTGACAAAGAGCAAATCGTTGGAGCCGAATTCCTGGGCGTTATCCTTTAAAAATTGGATTAAATCCTCGGCGGAGTAATGTTTGTGCAGGGCACTCATCAAATGCTGTTTTTGCATTTCGCGCGCGACCTCAAAGGTTCCGGTGGTGGCCATATTGGCCGCAATAATGCCCGTGGCGTTTATCGTGCGCGGACACCATTTAAAGGTGTAGTTGCGCGTAACGTCCACTTCCGAGCGGGAAGCCAGGGTGGAGCGTTTGGGGCGCAGGAGTACGTCGCAATAGTCTAATTGGATATCGTCGTAAATTCTCATCAAATTCTCCCGGTTGGGGGAAAAACGGATTTTCCGCCCAAACCGTCTTATATCATACAAAATTTAAGTGCCTAAAACGGCAAAAAACCTTTTGCCAGACGGCGGTTTTTTAGATATAATGGGTATTGTATTTAGCCTAAATACAACTATACTTTTTGTTAATGGAGCCGATATGAAAAAAGGGTTTACCTTAATTGAATTGTTGGCGGCTGTGCTGATTATGGGTATTTTGACGGCTGTTGCCTTGCCCCAGTACCGCCGCAGTTTGGAGCGCACCCGCGTGGCCGAAGCCTTGCAAATGCTGCCCAGTATTTACGACGCCCGCGAAAGACTGGTAACGGAAAACGGCTGGACTTGGAGTGAAGGCCTGCACGCCGGTACGGCGGCAAGCAATGTGTCCTTTAAAAAGTTGGATATGGAAATGAAGGGCCAGCAGGGGACTAAAGCGACTACTTGGGTAACGGATAATTTTACCTATAACTTGGCTGATAATTGCCTCGGAATTTTGTGTATAGTAAATGCCGAACCAAATGTGTCGGCCAATATGTTGCGCGGAACCTACAAAGGGACGACTATTTATTATACCGGTAATGACTTTTTTTGCTGCCCCGGGTCAGTGAGCGATTCTTGCGAGCGCTTGAACGTAACGCAGGCAAGTAATTGTTCTTTAAATCGTTTTTAAAAGGATAAAAGAAAATGAATAAAAAAGGTTTTACGTTAGTTGAATTATTGGCCGTAGTGCTGATTGTGGCTATTTTGTCCGGCGTGGCTTTGCCGCAGTACCGCAAGGTGGTGGAAAAGGCGCGCTTGTCGGAAGCGGAAAGTATGATGCGTGTAATTTACGATTCCAGCGAACGGTTAGCCGGAGAGTTTGGCTACCGCAACTTTGTGGAAATGTATCAAAACAACGCGTCCAAGGCGGTTTTAAGCCGTATGGATATGTTTGATTCGTCCAATTTGCCCAAGGGGTGCTCTCTTTCCGGCAATACGCTTACCTGCTCCAAATTTATTTTTACGCCTTATGTGGTTAAAAACGGGCGCTATTTTGTGCAGGCGAAAAAGCGGGACAATCCCTATAAAGATACGTTAATATTGTTTGACCGCGGAAATCAGCAACTTTATTGCTCGCCGGACGGCGACGCGTGCGATACCTACGGGTTGGATGTACTGTAAGAGGATAATATGAAGAAAAACTTGTTTAACGGCGGTTTTACGCTGGTGGAAATTTTGGTAGTGATTATGATTGTGGCTTTGCTTGTTACAATGGCAATGCCTATGTACGAAAAAACGGTGGAAAAAAGCCGTATGACCGAATCTCGCACGATGCTTAAAAAGATTTTGGAATCCAAACTGCGCACCTTGGATAATATGGACAAAACCAATTATTCTAGCGGGCTCTTTGGGTTTGAAAACTTGGACGTCAGCGTCCCGTGCGTAAATGCTTCCGGCGAGAAACTTTCCCGCTGTGCCGGGGATGTCGTGGCCACGAAAGACTTTACTTATAAGTTGTTGCCGACGGGCTCTATCCCCGGCGGTTCTACGGCTAATATCGCCAACGCGGTTTGCGCGGTACGCCGCTCGGGCGATTATGCGGGCGTGAACTTCCTGTATTTGGGCGAGTTGGAAACGAACGCGGACAAAAGCAAATTCTTTTGTAATAACGGTGGCGTAACCGACGGTTGCGCGGTGTACGGGTTGGACTCCACAGGTTCCGCTTGGTGCCGTTAAGTTAAAAGTTATTTGAGTATATCAAAACCCCGGGTTTATTTAACCCGGGGTTTTTGCGTGTATTGGGGAAAATGGTGTGCTAGGCTCGGGGATTAAATCAGAGGGCATACTGAACTGGCAGCCCGCTAGGGTGCGGCCCACAGGGTGTGGTGCGCAGCGTGTTGTCATCCCGGAGTGTTTTTATCCGGGATCTCGTTGTTTCGTAAGGGGGGCAACAACGGCAAAAACAGATTCCCGACTACAACTTTCGGGAATGACGACTTTTTCTCTTTTGTTGTCTTTATATGATAGTCTCTGTTGTTTGTTGTTGCTGTCACCCTGAATTTATTTCAGGGTCCAGCCGAGCCTTGACTCTCTTGCGCTGGATTCTGAAACCCCTGCGGGTCGCCAGTTCAGAATGACCTTAATTTTTATGGCAGGCCTTGTTTTATTGTTTTTCGTCGTCATCCCGGAAGGTTTTTATCCTGGATCTGCCGTTGCTTTTCCGTCGTTCTCTGTAAAGGGGTTGTTTTGTTTTTTTTTTTTGTTAAAATTTTGATAAATCGCGGTGGGTGTACCCGGATGTATCCGCCGTATAAAAATGCGTATAAAAGGCCTTTTTGCTCAAATATAAAGGCCTAAACAAGGAGAAAAAATGAAAGGATTTAGTGATATTAGCCGTGGCTTTACCCTCATAGAACTATTAGTCATTATTCTCATCATCGGCATTTTGGCGGAACTGGCGCTGCCGGATTACCAGCGTGCCGTAGAAGTCAGCCGTGTAGGCGCGGCCTTGGCATATAGCAGGGCATTTAGGGATTCGGTGGACCGTTATTATATGGCGCATAACCGCTTCCCTACCAGCCCGGATGTTTTGGATATTGGGCTAACCGAGTGTCCTAAATATTTTGAGTGTCGGTATGGATATCTGGCTACGGAAGGCAAATTGGAAATGTGGCGCAAAAACGGACCCTTTGAATATGGGCTTTTTACGCGCCCAACGGTCTCTCCTTATATGCCGGGAACTATTTATTGTATTGCTAGTCGTAAAAAGGCCCAAGGAATAGAGTTTTGCCAACATTGGGGGGAAGAGGATTCTTCACCCGATGAGCCAACTTGGTTTAGTGTGCTGGTGCAATAAAAAATCCCCGGGGCTTGAATATTGCTCCGGGGATTTTTTCTCTGCGTTTTATTTGTAAAGTCTTTCTAACTCTTCGGCCAGTTCGTCGGGCGATACATTGCCGATTTTTAATACCTTATTGTGGAAATCCGCCAATGAGAACTTTTTGCCCAGTTTCTTGGCATATTTGGCGCGCGCGCTTTCCAGCGCATCCAAGCCTGCCGCATAGCCCACGGCTTTGCCGGGGTTCAGCGCAGACTCTTTAATAAGGGCTTCGGCGTCCTCTTGGGCAAATCCGTTTTCACCTACCAAAAAGTCCATAGCGTCGTTATAGGAATACTGGCGGCTTTGCAGGCGCATATCCACCAAGGCCGCGGCGGCCCGGCGGTAATTGTGCCACGCCAAAAACAGCAGTTCGTCGTCGGTTACGATATACCCGGCTTCGCTTGCCAGTTTAAGCGCATATTCGTTCCAGCCGTCCGCCATACTCTGCGCCGGATAAAAGCGGCGCGCGGCGGATAAACCCGCCGTTTGGGCGGTTTGATAGTAGCGGCCCGGCACCAATTCCTGCGCGGTTAAAAGTTTGCGCGTTGGCGTGTTGTAATCGTGCACGAGTTGCTCGGCCTTAGCGCGGCGGTTTCCGAAGGGAAGCCTAATAAAAAAGTCGCTCCGGCCGTTGTTGCCAAAGGGCGGCAGGAACAAATTGGCCTGCGTGTAGGCGTAATATTGCGGAAGCGGTTTGACCGCAAACGATACCTGTCCCGCGGGCAACAGGCCGTTATCTGTCAACAGGGCCGATAACCGGTTGGCCTCTTGCGTGAGCAAGGCGGGCAAATCGGTTTCTTCGGGCGCTTGGGTAATGCGTTTGGCTACCGTGTAAAAATCCTGCGCGGTCGGCGGAACAAATTTACCTTTTTTCGCCTTTTTTTCTTTTTTGACGGGTTCTTGTTTTTGCTCCTCTATGTTTAAACCGTCAATCACCGTTACTTCGGCTTCGTCTGCCGTTACGCCCTGCGCAAAGGGTTCCAAAGCCTTGGCCAGTTGCTTTTGCGAAGCCAAAAAATCTTGCGCAAAACGCTTTTCCAGTTTAGCCAAGGGTTCCGTGGTTTGATAGCGGTTCTTTAAAATTTTGGCGTAGGTTTCCTTGCCCAAGCGGAAATCGGCGGCCGATTCCTGCTGGGATTGTTCCTTAAATAAATCAAACATTTTTTTAATGGAGCGCTTGGCTTCGTTCGCTTGGTTTTTAATTTGTGCGGCGGCGATGTCGTCCTCGGCGTCCTGCACTAAAATATCCACCAGTTCATCAAAGGAAATATACGCGTAATACGTTTTTTCCATCGCCAGGCGCGCCAAAAAAGCGGAGGGGTTTACCAAATTTTTTTCCGCTTGGTCCGCTACATTTTTTAAATCGTTGAGCCGCGCGGTTAAATCGGCGCGTTGGCGGCGGGGGGAAGAAGCGGGTTTTAATACCACGTCATACACCGCATCTAACGCATCGGCGTAATACAGCGGGTCGCTCTGGGCGCGGTGCTGCTGCAAGGCAAAAATATCGTCGTCCATCGCCTGCTTTAAAAGGGTAAAATCGGCCCGTTTGGAAGGGGATAACTGCTTGGCGGAAATCTCGTCCAAGGTGTTGCGTACCGCACGCAAGGCGGCCAGTTGCGCGGCCTGTGCGCGGGGGGAGCGGTCGTTCAATTTGGCATTGGCCGAAGCGTAGCCTAACCGCCCGGCGCGTTCAGGTTCGGACGTAAGCGTTACGGAGGCGTAGCGGTTGGCCGCATCATCCAGGGCATTGTCCGTTAAAAGGAAATCAATATTTCCAAAGTCAAAGCCCGTTTGGGCGTTGGCGGCGGAAAAAGCAAAAAATCCGCAGGCACAGCCCAATACAGCAAAAAATACATTTTTTTTCATAAGTTCCTGTTTGGTAGTAAGGTAAACGCTCCCGGGGAGCGGACAAAGATATTGTATTTTTTGCGTGCGCGCTTTGTCAATTTAAAAAGGTTTGCTAAACGCGGTGAAATTTGTTACAATAAATTATCTTCAAACGGCCGTACATTTAATAAAGGTTTACCCGCAAGGCCGTTTTTGCTATAATCTAGTTATAACCCTTTCCGGGCCATTAGCTCAGTTGGTAGAGCAGACGCCTCTTAAGCGTAAGGTCGTGAGTTCGAGCCTCACATGGCCCACTTT
>SAMEA104315430__coassemble_1662_pt1 | contig 7221 bp, 7 predicted proteins | sample SAMEA104315430__metabat2_low_PE_016 | metagenome-assembled genome bin SAMEA104315430 (sample SAMEA104315430) | gut metagenome | biome: Monkey gut; feature: monkey-associated habitat; material: faeces | place: China | collected 2013
CGCTTTTTAAGCCCTTTATCGGCGCGTGCCTGGGGGCGGCTGTCGGCGGAGCCGTGATTGCGGCCTGCCACGTTACGTCCGCTATTCCGTTTGGCGTTTCGGGTGTGGTGCTGTTTCTCGCGCTATCCAATTTGCACAGCGCCATTTTTTACGGCGTAGGCTTTTTAACGGCGCTTGTGGCCGGGTTTGCCATTACGTGGAAACTCGGTTTTGACGATCCGCCCAATGAGTAAATTTTACGCAAAAAAGCCCCCATTAGTTTGGGGGCTTTTTTGTGTGTTACTCGCCGGAATAAGAGGGAAAATTGCCAAAGAAAATATCCGCCCGCACATTTTGCCCGTGGCAATAGTCGGTAATCTCTTTGGAAAGTTCCGCCCAGTAAGAGGTATCCTGTTTAATGTGAATATCGCCCATTAGCGGTAAGGCCTCGGGGTAATGCCCTTCCACAAAATCCATTACCTTGCGCTGAAAGGCCGGGCGCATATTCAAACTGTCAAACCCGTAGCGGTTTACATAAGGCTTTGTTAAATGGATAATTTGCTTCCAATCCGTAATGCCCGGGAACAGCGGCGCCACCATTACGGCGGTGGAAATGCCCGCCTCGTGCAAGGTTTTTAAGGCGTTTATTTTGTCCGCCACGGACGACGCCCCCGGCTCGGCCACCTGACGAAAGTCCTCGTCAGCAGACGAAAAGGAAAGGGCTACTTCGCATTGGTAAAGTTGCTTAAACAAATCTATATCCCGCACGGCGAGGGCCGATTTGGTAAGGATATACACCTTGGCTTGGCAATAGACAAGTTGCTTGATGATGTTGCGGGTGAGCCCGTATTCCTTTTCATAAGGATTATACGGGTCGGTTACCGAACTTAACATTACGCGGGTGCGGAAGAGTTTGCCCGGTTTTAGCGGTGCGTCGCATTGTTTAACGTCTAAAAAATCTCCCCACTCCTCGTTATGTCCGCTGAATTTGCGCATATATTCCGCATAGCAATAAATACACTTGTGCGGACAGCCCACATACGGGTTTATGGCGTAATCAAACCCGGAAATTTTGGATTTGGAAAGGAGCGTTTTAACAGGTGTCGTATCAAGGCGGATCATAGCGGATTCTCCCTAGCGAAATATTTTTATATAGTGTACAATATCTACAAGGAGAACGAAATGCAACTTGCTACTTTGCATACCTGGTGGGACAAAATAAAGCATTTTTTTGACTTTGCCGCGCGCCGCCGTGCCTTGTACGAACAATGGGACCGCTTGGCCTCCAACGGCGACGAAGAAGCCCGCTACCGCCTGCTAATGCTCTACCAAGAGGAAGGCCGCGAATATTATCCCCTGGCCTTTAAATGGACGGTGGTAATGGCCAACAAGGGCGAGGATTGCGGAGTAATGTTGCAAGCGGCGGAAATGTACCAGGCGGGCGACGGTGTGCCCAAGGACGATTCCAAGGCACTCTTGTGGTTTGAGCGCGCGCTTTCAATGCACATTGTGCAAGGCAAAAATTCTCCGCTGTCTGTTGACGCTTCCAACTATATCCAGGAACGTATCCAAACCCTGCGCCGCGAATTGGGCCGCTGACGTTTGCCCAAGCCCCTGTTTTTTATTTATCATATACATATGCAGCCCAAACGGTTTCTTATACCCTTTTTACTTACGGTGGGGATATTTATTTTGCCCGCCGGGCCGTTGCACGCATTTTTCCCGTTTTCGTTTGGCAAGCAGGAAATTAAAACCGATTATTCCCAAACCGTGTGGGACCGTATGATGTTGGAACAATCGGCGGTGGATATGCGGCGCGGTATGGGCGAAATGAGCCAGGCGCGTTATAAAGAGGCCACGGACAGTTTTGCGCGTGCCGTTATCAAAAACGCCAAATCGCCCTTGCCGTATTTGCTGTTGGGGGCGTCGCTCTATTGGAGCGGTAAGGTGGAGGACGCCATTAGCGAATATAAAGAAGCGCAACGGTTAGACCCCAAAAATCCCTTATCATACCAGTTGCTTGGCATTGCCGCCGGGTGGAAGGGAGACGTAAAACAGGCGCAGGAATACTTTTTAAAGGCCAACGAACTAGACGAAAACAAAGCCGATACGCATATGAATTTGGGTTCCACTTATGCGGTGGAACAAAATTGGGAAAAGGCCTTGGAGCATTTCCGCCGCGCGGCGGAACTGGCCCCGCAGGAGCCCTTGTACCATTACCAGTTGGGTACTTTATATGAAAATATGGGCAGAGACGAGCAGGCCGAAGCGTCCTTTAAAAAAGCGTTGAGGCTGTTCCCGTCGTATGAGGATGCCCAGTTAAGTTTGGGCGCGTTGGAAGAAAAATTAAACCACCCGCAGGAAGCCCTAAAATATTACAAAAAGGCCGTGCGCACCAAGCCCGGCGATTATGTGGCGCGGCTGCGCTATGCGTTTTTGCTCGTCAAACAAGGGGATAAAAAAAAGGCGCGCGAAGTGCTGGAAGAAGCATTTTCCATTACCCGTTTTAAGTCGGAGGGGCTTGCCTTAAACGCTGTGTACCGTGCAAGCGGACGGGCGGCGGAGGATTTTAAAAAGCAGATTGAAGATTTTAAAATAGGCCTTGAAAAGGTGTCTGCTTCCAAGGCGGTAAATATTGAGGTTTCCTTGGAATATAACCCCGTTTCGTCCGCTCCCAAAAGCGCGGGCCGTCGCGGGCAAACCTTTGAACAGGCCTACCAAACCTTGCGCGCGGAAAGTGCCGCGCCGGATAACCTTTCGCCCCGTGCCTTTAAGCGGATGTTTACCTTGCCCGAAGCCTCCGCTGAGGAACGCCAACAGCAAATTGATAATTTAATTTCCGGCTTGGAGCAGGCGGTGGCCGAGGGGAGCGGAAAGTATAACGTCAATTTGTCTATGCAGGGGCGGACGGTGGATTTTGCTTCGCCTTCGGCCCTTACGCAAAACAATTTAAATGCGCCCAAAGCCGTGTATGATCCGCGCATTGTGGGCAACGATATGGGCCTGTGGGTAATGGGGCGGACTTGGATTTTTTTCGTAGATGACGCGGCGGCCGAATTGCAGGAGTCTTTGCCGGTGTGTGCGGCTGATAACTTGTGCGAACTTTTAACGGGCGTGGCCGCCTTGGCGCGCGGAAACAGCGCGCAAGCCAAGCAGGCGTTTTTGTCTGCGCAAAACAAAAGCCCGCAGGACGAACTGCCGTGGCTGGGGTTAGGCACGGCCTCTGTGGTGGCGGGGCAGGACGACGAAGCCCGTACGCATTACGAGCGCGCCTTGCGTTTGGACCCCAAAAACAAAATTGCCGCGCGGAATTTAAAGGTATTGGCGGAGTAATATGCAAAAATACGGACAACATTTTTTAATTAACGAGAACGTAATTAACCAAATTATAGATGCGGCCCTGCTGTTAAAAAGCGAAAATCTGGTGGAAATAGGCCCGGGCAAGGGGGCTCTTACCACGCGCTTGATTGACCGCGGGTGTAAAAATTTTACCGTCGTGGAAATTGACCCGGAAATGGAAGCCTATTTGCAAAAGACCTTGCCAAAAACGGCGGGCGTAAGCATTTTGCGGCAGAATTTTTTGCAGGCCGATTTGGAAAAACTGGCTCCGCGTCCTACGTTGTTTGTCAGTAATTTGCCGTATATTGATGCGGCGGATATTTTGGATAAAGTGCTGGGCTGCCCGCACTTTCAGGCGGCGGTGTTTATGTTTCAAAAAGAGCAGGCCCAGCGTATCCGGGCCCGCGCGGGAGAAGAGGGGTATGGCCCCTTATCCGTTTTTAGCCAACTGCGCGCGCAGATTAGCCCCATTTGCAAGGCGGGGCGCGGATGCTTTAATCCGCCGCCCAAGGTGGAAAGTATGGTGCTGGCGTTTATGCGCCCGGGCACGCGGTTGGTTCCCGCCGACAAGTGGCCGTCCTTTAAAAAATTGGTTAGCGTGGCCTTTTTGCACAAGCGCAAAACTTTGTTTAATTCTTGGTCGCTGGCCGGGTACGACAAGCAAAAAATAACGGACGTGTTAGCCGCCTGTAAGGTTAAACCGACGGCGCGGCCGGAGGAAATTCCGCCCGCCAAATATGTGGAGTTGTGGCAAAAACTTTGCTGTTAAATAAAAAATATCCCGTGATTAGCGGGATATTTTTTCGTCTGATAAGCGGTATTCCAAAATTTTTTCTCGCGGGATAAACGGGCGGATGAGGTTTAGACCTAACTTTTCTACCGCCGCAGTAATGAGGGCGTTTTCGTCTGTTTCGTGCGGTGCGTAAAAGCGGCCCGCTTGCAAAAATGCTTCCAGCGGCGCGAGCCCAATCAGTTCACTCCCCGTTACGGCAAAACCCAATTTCTCGGCTTCGCGCTTGCACGCTTCAAATACGTCCGCCATACCTGTTTGTTTAAAATCCGTTAAATTAAAGGACACCTGCGCCGCTTGGTAGCCGGGCATTAGCCAGCCGATGGCCTTGACGGCCTTTAAGCCGCCGTTTTTTTCGCGCAAGCACGCGGCAATTTGTTTGGCCGGAGCCGTGTCCGTGGTGTTTAACGAAACATTGTACGCCAGTAAAAAGTTGCGCGCACCGATAACGCTCGCGCCCGTTTTGGCGACGCTTGCGGTAAATTCCGCCGGGCCTAAATCGGGGGGGAGTTTGCGTAATTTGGCGGGCAGACTTTCGTATTCGCCGCGCCTTAAATAGGCCAAGTTTTTGCGCTCTGCCGTGCTTGCGTTCGCTTCGTAAAAATATACCGGGATATTTAACTTAGCCACCTGTTGCCCCAGTTTTCGTGCTTCGTCAGCGGCTTCCTGTAAGGTCATTTGGGAGATGGGCACAAACGGGCACACGTCCACCGCTCCCAAGCGCGGGTGCGCGCCGTGGTGAAAGCGCATATCCAGTAAATCGCAAGCGGCTTCAAAAAGTGCAAACGCGCTTTTGCGCACTTCGCCGGGGTCGCCCGCCAGCGTCAGCACGGTGCGGTTGGCGTCTGCGTTGGCATCCACATTTAGCACCTTGGCGCGCGAAGCGGCGTCCACCCGGCGGACGATAGAATTTATCACGTCCGGGCGGCGGCCCTCGGAAAAATTTGGAACGGCCTCCATTAATTTCATAAAATAATTATACCCCTTTTGCACCGCCAAAAAAATATTTAAGAATATTTGCACCATTTTTCCTAATTTATAGTATAATAGTTGTAGGTACTTATTAAGTTTAAGTACCCGTAAATTATAAAAGGAAGTAACAAGTAAAATGCCTAAAGGAAAAGTTAAATGGTTTAACGACCAGAAAGGTTACGGCTTCGTAACCCCCGAAGATGGTTCTAAAGATCTCTTTGTACACTACCAGGAAATTCAGGGCGACGGTTTCAAAACCTTGGCCGAAGGTCAAGAAGTTGAATTCGAAGTCGTAGAATCTGAAAAAGGCCCGAAAGCCGTTAAAGTCGTCAAACTGTAATTTTTTGAAAGACTTTATAAACCCCGTGGCCGCAAGGCGACGGGGTTTTTTGTCGTTTGTTTGCGGAGTGTGAAATAAATGAAGAAGACGTACGCGCAGGCTTCTCTTAGCGAGTTGTGGCACTTGTCCTACCCGCTTATTGTTACAATGGCCGCGCAGGTAATTATGCAATTTGCGGACCGGATGTTTTTGTCCTGGTATTCGCACGAGGCCTTGGCGGCTTGTGTGCCCGCGGGCGTATTGGCGATGACCTTTTCCTCTATGTTTATGGGGCTTGCCAGTTACACGAGCGTGTTTATCTCGCAGTATTACGCCAAAAAGAAATATGCCTCGGTTACCATTTCCTTATGGCAGGGTGTTTTGCTGGCGGTGTTGTCGTCGGTGCTATTGGCCGCGCTTACGCCGGCTGGCGTGGGGCTGATAAATTCCTTTGGGCACGATATGTCCGTGCGCGTGCTGGAAATAAAATATTTTAGTTTGTTAAACCTCTTTGCCGGGCTTACTGTGATTAACAGCGCGCTGGCCAGTTTTTTTAGCGGACGCGGCAAAACCAAGGTGCCGATGTGGACTTCGCTCGTCGGGAACATCGTAAACATTGTGCTGGACTATATTATGATTTTTGGTAAGTTGGGCTTCCCGGAAATGGGCATTATGGGCGCGGCGTGGGCGACGATTATCGGCTGTGGCGCAATGACGCTTATTTACACGACGCTTATTTGCGCGGGCAAGATTCGCCGCGAGTTTAAAATAACGCGTCTGGCCGGTTTTTATAAACCTGTGTTTGCGCGCTTGGTGCGCTTTGGCCTGCCCAACGGGTTCGGCTTTTTAATGGACATTTTATCCTTTACGCTGTTTACGTTTATGGTGGGCAGTATTGATGTACTGTCCTTGGAAGCGAGCAATATCGTAATGTCTATGCAGCCCGTGGTGTTTATGGTTATTTTGGGGCTGGGGATGGGTATTCAAATTTTGGCGAGCAAATACCAAGGTTTAAAACGCCCGGATTTGACGTTAAAGGTGCTTAAAAACGCGTGCAAATTGGGCTACCTGTATGCGGGCACGGTGGGGGTCGTGTTCTTCTTTTTCGCCCCGTTCTTTGTCGGCTTATTTGTCCCGGCGGGCTCGCCCAACGCGGCGGAAATTGCCGCTAAAACCTATCCGCTTATGAAACTGATGAGTTGCTTTGTGCTGTTTGACGCTACGTATCTGATTTTCGGCGAAACCCTGCGCGGGGCGGGAGACACCAAGTTCTATATGTTTGTAATGCTCTTTTGCGCGTGGGGGTTGTTAATCCCCGGGACGTGGCTGATTGTATATAAGTGGCAGTTGTCCGTGTTCTGGGTGTGGAGTTGGCTGACGTTTTACGCCGCGCTGACGGCCGTGCTGATGGTATGGCGCGTGTGGCTGGGCAAATGGAAAACGATTAGCGTAACCGGAAATTAGGTTTACTTTGTGTTGATAAAATGTAAACGCCCCGGGTTTTTGCCCGGGGCGTTTTTGCGTCGTTTTCAAAGCAGGGGTCATCCTGAAACCCTGCGGGCCGCACCCTAGCGGGTCGCTGTTAGAATAACCCCTAATTTTTATAACGGTCTTGTTTTATTTATTGTTGTTTCGTTTGGTTGCGACATTGCCAAAACAGTGTGGCTCCATTAATCAAAAGAGAGTGGAAAATCTGCCGCCTGCTAGGGTGTCGTCATCCCGGAAGGTTTTTATCCGGGATCTGGTGTTGTTGCCGTTGCTGTTGCCGTCACCCTGAATTTATTTCAGGGTCCAGCCGAGGATTGACTCTCTTACGCTGGAT
>SAMEA104315430__coassemble_1731_pt1 | contig 6989 bp, 6 predicted proteins | sample SAMEA104315430__metabat2_low_PE_016 | metagenome-assembled genome bin SAMEA104315430 (sample SAMEA104315430) | gut metagenome | biome: Monkey gut; feature: monkey-associated habitat; material: faeces | place: China | collected 2013
GCAACGACAAAAAACCCAAAAAGTAGATCCTGAAACAAGTTCAGGATGACCTCTTTTTTCATAAAGTCGTCATTCCCGAGTGCCGTAGTCGGGAATCCGTTGTTTGTCGTTGTTGTTCTCTTACGAAACAACAGATCCCCGAACCCTGCGGGCCGCCAATTCCTCGGAGATGACAGCAATAACAATGAGATCCCGGATAAAAACGCTCCGGGATGACGGCACACGACAAAATAAAGTTGTTATAAAATAAAAGTCATCCTGAACTTGTTTCAGGATCTACCTTATGGGTTGTGGTTGTTGGCGTCATCCTGGAAAGTCGTAGTCCTGGATCTGTTGTTATTAAAAAAAGGAATAGATACTGGACAGAAACCTTCCAGTATGACTTTTTAGATAACCACTAACTACCCAAGATGTAGATTCTGAAACCAATTAATAGACCCCGGACAGAAACACTATGGGGTGCCGCCTAGCGGAAAGGGCGGCAGTTCAGAATGACCTACTTATTCATCCCCAAGCCTAGCGGGCCACCGATTTAGAATGTCCTTTTAATTGAAAAACCCCCGGCTACGCCGGGGGTTTTTTATTATGTCTGTTTTTTCTGTCTGCCTTTGTGGTTACTTTCTAAATATTTCCGTTACGCGGTTAAAAATGCCGTTGCAATAGGCTATTGTTAAACCATAGTTGGAAAGCGCCACGCCCTTTTCCTTTAAAATATTCAGCCGGCGCATAATCTGCGTGCGCGTTACCATACACCCGCCGCATTGTACGGCCAATTTGTAGGTTTGGGCATCGTCCGGCAAGGCATCCAAATTAGCCACCACGGTAAATTGCAATTTTTTGCCCGTGTATTTTTGCAGCCAGTTGGGTATTTTCGTACGGCCGATATCGTCGCACTTGTTTACGCTGTGGGAGCAAGACTCCATAATCAGCACCTTATCGCCGTCCTGCAAGGTATCAATCGCGCGCGTACCCTTTAAATAGGCCTCAAAATCCCCTTTTAAGCGCGAAAACAAAATGCTAAAACTCGTCAGCGGAATTGTGGGCGGAACCACGGAACTAACGTATTTAAACGCTTGGGAATCCGTTACCACCAGTTTGGGCGTATGCGTGCGCAAATAATCGCTCAGTTCGCTGTCCTTTAAGCACACGGCCACCGCACCGATATCCAGCAAGTTACGTATCGTCTGCACTTGTGGCAGAATAATACGCCCCTCGGGTGCGGAAGCGTCAATCGGAATCACCAATACCACCTCGTCCCCGGCGCGGACATAATCGTCCAACAGTACCGACTGGGCATAGGAACTCTTGGGCAAGTGTTTTTTAATCATATTCAACAGAACAGGTAGTTGCGGCGCCTTGCACGAAAAATCTACTACATCTACCCCTTTAATTTGTGCGCTTAACTGATGTAAATCGCTTTTGTTATGCACTAAAAAGAACGGCACATTGCGCGCGGTGCACAGTTGCATTAAATTTCTATCGTACGAATCTAATTCGCCCGTGAATACCAAAATCGCCAAATCCACTTGATCCAAGGCTTCGTTGGTGCGGCGCACGCGCTGGGTGCCCAAGGCGGACGCATCGTCAATCCCGGCGGTATCCACCAAGGTTACCGGGCCGATACCCAAAATTTCAATAATCTTTTTAACGGGGTCCGTCGTCGTACCCGGGTGGGCGGCCACGACGGAGACTTCTTGCCCCGTCAAGGCGTTAATCAAGGAACTTTTGCCCACGTTCATTTTTCCAAAAATGCCGATATGCGGCCTGTTTACTTTTACCATAATAGGAATTATAATATTTTTCCCCTATCGCTGTCCGTGCGGCGGGCTCAATATAAGGTATAATAAAATAAAGTCCGTACCACGAGGTTATTACTATGAATAAGTTTGATGTGTATCTAAAAGACCGTGCCAAGTTGGTGGAAAAAAATCTTTCCAAATATATTTCCAAAATCAAAAACTCTCCTAAAATTTTGACCGACGCAATGGATTATTCCTTGGAAGCCGGCGGCAAGCGCGTGCGCCCTATTTTGCTTATGGCCACCGCCGAAGCGTTTGGCAAAAAAGCGGCTGACGTAATGCCCGCCGCCTGCGCCGTGGAAATGCTACACACCTATTCTTTAATCCACGATGATTTGCCGTCTATGGATAACGATTCTCTGCGCCGCGGCAAACCCACCAACCACAAGGTATTCGGCGAAGACCTTTCCTTATTAGCGGGTGATGCGCTTTTGACGTATGTGTTTGAAGTGTTTGCGCAAAACGGCAAGGTAAAAGCCATTGGCGCGGAAAACACCTTAAACGCGCTGATGAACTTTGCCAACTGTGCCGGGGCCTCGGGTATGGTCGGCGGACAAGTGGCCGACGTGTATGCCGAAGGGATGGGCGCCGCCGATGCAGCCAGCACGCGGGCAGACAAAATCCGCAAAATCTCTAAGCCGCTTGCGGATAAATCCCTGCACTATTTTATGCTCCCCTCTACGGTTAAGGAAACCACGCCTGAAACCATTTTAAACTATATCCACGCCAACAAAACGGGTGCGTTAATCCGTGGCAGCGTGGAAACGGGCGCCTTGTTAGCCGGAGCCAAAGGCAGCGATTTAACCTTGATTAAAAAGTACGCCAACTGTATCGGCCTTGTGTTCCAAATCGTGGACGATATTTTGGACGTTACGGCCTCTGCCAAACAGTTGGGCAAATCCAACAGCGACAAGGAAAACGGCAAACTGACCTTTGTCAGCCTGTACGGCTTAGAGGGCAGCCGCAAGCACGCGCAGTTGTTAATCGCTAACGCGCAAAAAGCCTTGAACGCCCTCAAAAATGTCAAAAAGAGCAATCTGTGGCCGCTGTACGAAATGGCGGAATTTTTCAAAACCAGAACGTATTAAGGAGTAATATGAAAGTTCTCCCCAGTATTCAAAGTCCGCGCGATTTACGCCTGATTAAAAAGGAACTCCTCCCCACGCTGTGCGAGGAATTGCGCCAAGTAATTATAGAAACCGCCAGCCACAACGGCGGGCACTTGGGTTCCAGTTTGGGCGCGGTGGAAATCATCACGGCCCTGCATTATGTTTTTAATACACCCGAGGATAAAATTGTGTTTGACACCGGGCATCAAGCCTACGCGCACAAATTACTCACGGGCCGCCAAAAGGAATTTTCCACTATCCGCACGCAAAACGGCCTTAGCGGATTTCCCAAACGCACGGAAAGTGAATACGATACTTTCGGTGCGGGGCACGCTTCCACGGCTATTTCCGCCGCGCTGGGGCTGGCTATCGCACGCGACCAACGCAAGGGAAAAAATAAAGTAATTGCGGTGGTGGGCGACGGATGTTTGACGGGCGGTATGGCGTATGAAGCAATGCAAAACGCAGGCCTGCTGCGCACGGATATGCTGGTTATTTTAAACGATAACCAGATGTTTATCTCCAAGCGCGTGGGAGCCTTGGGCAAGGCGCTAACCAAACTGCTGACCACCAAATATATGCAACTGGCCGAAGAAAAAGCCACCAACTTTTTAAAACGCTTTGACGAACTGGGCAACAATGCGGCCAAACTCGCCAAGCGGGCACGCTCTATCCTGTTTCCCGGTACGCTGTTTGAGGAAATGGGCTTCCGTTATTTCGGCCCGGTAAACGGGAACGACATTAACGAAATGATTGAAGTGCTGGAAAACTTAAAGGACGTAAAGGGCCCGGTAATGCTGCACGTGGTTACCAAAAAAGGCAAAGGCTATAAGCCCGCCGAGGAAAAGCCGACCAAGTTCCACGGTATCGGTATTTTTGACGTGGAAACGGGCGATTCCTTGGGCAAATCTTCTGCCCTTACGTTTACAAAAGCGTTTTCCGACGCGCTTTTGAAACTGGCGGAAAAGGACCCGGCGATTGCCGCCATTACCGCCGCAATGCCCGAGGGAACGGGATTAGACGCCTTCCGCGACAAATTCCCCTCCCGCTATTTTGACGTAGGCATTGCCGAGGAACACGCGGCCACCTTTGCGGCCGGACTTGCGGCAGGCGGCGTAAAGCCCATTGTCGCGCTCTATTCCACCTTTGCCCAGCGTTGCTACGACCAGATTTTGCACGATATTTGCTTGCAAAAACTGCCCGTTGTGTTTGCGCTGGACCGCGCGGGCCTGGTGGGTGAGGACGGCCCCACGCACCACGGCGTGTTTGATTTAAGTTTCCTGCGCGACATCCCGAATTTGATTTTGGCCGCCCCGGCGGACGAAAACGAAATCCAGCATATGCTTAAAACCGCCTTTGACGCAAAAGCCCCCTTTGTCCTGCGCTATCCGCGCGGAGCGGGCTTCGGCGTGAAATTAGATGACGAACCCCAAGACTTGTCTATCGGCAAGGGCGTATGGCTCAAAAAAGGTAAGGACGTTACCATTTTGGCCATTGGCAACCGCGTACACCCCGCGTTGGCGGCGGCCGAAGCGCTCAAAAAGCATAAAATTGACTGCGGAGTCGTCAATATGCGCTTTGTAAAGCCGTTAGATACGCAGATTATTGACGAAGCCTTAAAGGTTTCCAAGCATTTGGTTACCGTGGAGGACAATATGCTGGCGGGCGGTTTTGGCTCGGCCGTGGCCGAATATCTGGCCGACAAACAGGCCAATTTCAAACTCCTGCGCCTGGGCATTGGAGACGAATTTGTGGAGCACGGCAAGGTGGCTAACTTGTTTGACAAGTTGGGCCTCAATGCCGAACAAATGACGGAACATATTTTAAAATGGATAAAGTGAGGACTTTATGACTACCAAAGAACAACAAGCCATTGAGCACGAAGATTCTTATATTAAAGCGTACGAAGATATTGCGCTTTTGAAGAAGGACATTATGCGCCCCGTGCGTATGGAATTAGAGGTAATGAAGCCGGAAATTTACCTCCGCCATTTCAACGTAACCGATACGGTGGTTTGCTTTGGCAGTGCGCGCGTGCGTGAGGAAAAAGATGCCGCCGCCAAACTTAAAGCCGCCAAGGAAGCCCTTGCCAAAAATCCGTCCGATAAAAATTTGCAAAACCGCGTGTACGAAGCCGAAGGATTGTCCAAACTTTCCAAATATTACGACGAAGCGCGCAAATTCGCCAAAATCGTGGTACAGCACGCAGGCGACCGCTTTGCCGTGGTAACGGGCGGCGGCCCGGGCTTAATGGAAGCCGCCAACCGCGGGGCCTTTGAAAACGGCGGGAGAAGCATCGGTATGAACATCACCCTGCCGCACGAACAGCACCCCAATCCGTACATTACCAAAAATTTGGCGTTCTTGTTCCATTACTTTGCTATCCGCAAACTGCATTTGGTAATGCGCGCCAAGGCCTTTGTGGTGTTCCCCGGCGGGTTCGGCACGTTTGACGAACTGTTTGAAATTTTAACGCTTGTTAAAACGGGCAAAAAGCAGGAAATCCCGATAGTGTTGGTGGGCAAAGAGTTCTGGAATACGGTAGTTAATATTCCGGGTTTGGCCTCCTACGGCGTGATTTCGCCCGAAGAAGCCGAATCCTGCGCCACGGTGGAAACCGCCGAAGAAGCGTGGGACATTATCGCCAAGTTCTACAAAATTAAATAACGCTCAAAAACGTACAAAAAGCCCCGCCTACCCGCGGGGCTTTTTTATGGAGTGCGCTTCATATACAAAAGCGGGTAGGGGTTGCCTTGCTCGTCGTAAGCCGTCCGTTTGTAAGTGGTAAATCCCAAATGCTCGTAAAATCCTACCGCCTGTGGGTTCTGCTCGTTTACGGTCAACTCCCGCAAACCGTAATGCGCGATAGCGTATTGAATCAGCCGCCGGCCCAGGCCTTTCCCCCGTTCTTGGGGAGCAATAAACAGCATTTCAAGCCGCCCTTTTTCTACGCCCATAAAGGCAACCGGAGCGGTATCTTCCGCCACAATCAAATGTTCAACCTGCCTTAACGCTTGCGGCACATAGTTTTTGATTTGGCTGATTTCCGCCGGAGAAAGAAACAAATGCGTTTCCTGCACGGATTTTTCCCACACGGCTACTAATTGCGACACCAACTGCGGCCCGCGTTGGCTGACTTCCAGTATTTGCATAATAATTATTATATGATACTTCTCATTACAAATAAAAATCTACTGGATTACAAAACGCCGCCAACTGCCGTCGCTGTCCTCCTCAGAGGAGCCGATTTCGCTACATATTTCTACCGCTTTTTTATTGCTTGGCTGGGCGGCACAATAGATTTTACCGGGCAAGTGTCTGCCGCGGAAATCGCCGGAGGCCACAATGACGTAAAAATATTTTTCAGCCGAACGGGAAATAGCAAAACGCCCGTTTTTTAGTTGCTCAGGACCATCCCAATGGAAATTTTTTGCCAGAGATTGCGGGAACGATAACGTGAGCGAATCCAAAGAAGACGCATACCGTGAGTTCTGCATATAATATAATTCCTGCGCGTGGCGCACCGAACGCACCAGGCCGACGGCTTCCATAGCGCGCGTCTTTTCCACCACTTTTTCGTATTGGGGCACAGCCACCGCCGCCAATATGCCGATAATGAGAACGACAACTAAAAGTTCTATAAGGGTAAAACCTGCGGTTGCCGTGCGAACACCCCAAACAATGCTGTTGTCGTCATCCCGGAAGGTCTTTATCCGGGATCTGTTGTTTATAAAATTAAGCGTCATACTGGAAGGTTTCTTTCCAGTATCTGTCGTTTTCCACTTTTTTAATAAAAACAGCTCCCCGAACGCTCCGCGCCGGCAGACACTCGGGGATGACAAAACTGAAGTATTTGCCGTGCAGCCACTTATGCTAGTGGCGTCATTCTGGAAAGTTGTAGTCCAGAATCTGTTGTTACGAAACGGCGAGATTCCGTACAGAAACCTTACGGAATGACGTCTGTTTGGGGCGGCCGCACGGCAAACATTCATAAATCCTTTCATTTTTTCTCCTTTTTAAGGCCTGTATATTTGAGCAAAACAGCCTTTTATACGCATTTTTATACGGCGGATACATCCGG
>SAMEA104315430__coassemble_1854_pt1 | contig 6649 bp, 4 predicted proteins | sample SAMEA104315430__metabat2_low_PE_016 | metagenome-assembled genome bin SAMEA104315430 (sample SAMEA104315430) | gut metagenome | biome: Monkey gut; feature: monkey-associated habitat; material: faeces | place: China | collected 2013
TCAGAATGACCTTCTTATTTAAATAACGACAAGATCCCGGATAAAAACCTTCCGGGATGACAGCACCCTGCGGGCGGCAGATTTTCCGCACCCGGCACGCCGTACGCCTCACGCTACACAGCATCCCCCCGGCCCGGCTAGGGCCCGGCACGGTTTAATTGCTATAATAAAATTATGTCCGCAAAAAAGATTTCCACTCCTATAAAAAAAGCCCCCATTAACCCGTTCGGGGCGTTTATCCGCAAATGCTTGCCCGTCGTGGCCGGCTGGATGAGCCTGCTTGTCAGCATTTCCTTTTTTACCGGTACGTACGACACCGCCCAAGTAAAATTAACCCTGCTCCACACGGGGGCAATCGTCCTGCTAGGCTTATGGGCCGCGCTTAAAGTGGCCGAGTGGAAGAGCCCATTCACACGTCAAAATTTCCCTTTTTTGCTCCCAATATTGGCGTACCTGGGGTGGAATATTCTTTCTTTTATATGCGGTCCCTTTCATTTGGAAAGTGCCGAGGAATTTATCCGCCTGCTGATGTATGGCGGGATAATGCTGTTAATCGCCACCGAATTTACCCAAAAAGATATCCGCACGCTTACTAAATTTATTGTTATTGCCGCGTGGATTTCGTTTGCTTATGGGGCCTTGCAAATAGTGGACGGATTTTTGCCGGGGGCAGATTTTCTGCCGTGGCGAGGCTTTTTTACGCGCAGAATCTTCTCCACGCACGCAAACCCGAACTTTTTTGGCGCGTTCGTGGTGTTTGCCTCGTGCGTAACGCTGGCGCAATATTTGGCTACGCGCAAAAAATCCCCGCTTGTGCTTTTGGGGCTGGGGCTTGTGGAACTATTTTTCACGGAAAGCAAGGGCGCGTGGCTGGCGTACGGGGTGGCCGCCGCGGTGGGTACTTTTTTATTTACAAACCGCCTTTTCCCCACCAAACATATTAAAAAATTAAACCTCGTAGCGGTGGGTATTCTCCTCTGTGCGCTTGCGCTGGCCGGCGTCTATACGGCCAAGCGTTTCCAATCGGTCAGTTTCCGCTCGTTTACGTGGCTTTCCACCTTTGAAATGGTGCAAGCTTCCCCCGTTATGGGCACCGGGCCGGGCAGTTTTAAAATTATTTATCCGGCCTATAAACGCCCGCAAATTTTTTATATTGAAAACTCCCACAACACCGAAACCCAACACGCCGAAAATGAATATTTGGAACAATGGGCCACGGCGGGAACTGTTGGGCTGGCAATCTTTTTGTGGATGCTCATTTTTGTTTTTATTTGCGCGTGGAAGAACTTGCGCCCGGTAAGCCAATTATCCGCTGAGGAGCGCGAGCGGATTTTTTACCTGTTGGGCTACGCGACAGCCTTGGCGGGCCTAATGGCGCACGCGTTTGTGGATATCAGTTTGCGCTTTGCTTCCAGCGGACTCTTTTTTGCGGTATTTATCGGGGTAATTATCGCCTTATCTAACCCGCCGCAGGAAGACAATGAAAACGAAAAAATCTGCTTCTCTGCGCCTTGGCTTTTGTGGGCGGCCCGGTTGGTGTTAGCAGTAGCCTTGGCTTATGGGGCGTGGCAAGTGTTAGGCGAATTTAAAGAGATTTCCGGCGCAATGTCCGCCCGCAAACTGGGCGACGGATTTTTGATTTGCTGTGCTTGGGGCGTGCTTGTATTTTGCGTGCTGGGCGTGGGCTATGTGTATTTGCGCGGTGCGTGGACGAGCCGGGCGGCGCGAACAGGCCTGTTACTGGCGGCCACGGTGCCGGGGCTGGTGTGGTTTTATGGGCTTTTTCAGGCAAACCATTATTACAGTTTAGGCGTGCGTTTGGTACAAATGGGCAACGCCGAAGGGGCTCTGCCGTATTTTACGCGGGCCATAAAATTAAACCCGCTTTTGACGGAATACCGCCAATACCGCGCCAATACCTTTGCCACCACCTTGGATTTGACCACGCAGTTTTCCCACGCCCGGGGCGATACGGACGCGCCGTCCAACGATTACGCACGCGCGTTAAAAGATTTTGCGTATGTGCTAAAATACGCGCCCAACCACACGGCTTTGCATCAAAGTACGGGGCAGTTGTATTATGCAATGGCGTTGCGGGCCTCGCAAGGGGCGGCGCAGGCCAAAAGTGCGGACGAATTTCAACTGTACAGCCAAAATGCGCGTGATAATATGGAACAGGCCAAGCGCGCCTTTCAGCGTTCGCTGGTGCTGGACCCGGTAAATGCGGAAACATACCTCTTTTTGACGAGCATCGCCCTAATGGAGCGTAACCCGGCGCAGGCCCAAGCGTGGATAGACGTTTATAAGCGTGGGCCCAAAGGGGTAACAGAAGAGGAATTTTTGGAAACGAACCGCCATAATCCGCGGATGAATGCGCTGGAAGCGCAAGTGCAAAAAATGCGCTTTTCCGTCGGAAAATAAGAGAGTATGTGCAAAGTTTCCCGTTTTTTTGTAGAATATATACGTTAGAAGTAAACAATTTGCAACGCCAAGATAGCTCAGCTGGTAGAGCAATCGCTTCGTAAGCGATAGGTCCGGGGTTCGATCCCCCGTCTTGGCTTAAATTTAAAACCACGCTCGCGCGTGGTTTTTTGATTTAAGGCAGACAGCAGGCAAACTGCTTTATGCCGCAGGGATTTGAAAGGCGGAGCGATGTTTTTGTTTGTGTGCATATGGTTCCACGGCGCACAAGGCAAAAACCGCGAGCCCGGGCTGCAAGCATTTTGCGTCAGCAAAATGACTGGAAGCCAAATCCGCACCGCCGGCTCCGCCAGGTTCGGTATTTCCCTCGGCAATATCAAAAAGTCTTGCCTGTTGCGCGCGGTTTAAAATCATTTCCCCGCACCGCTTTATTGCGGCTAATAGGGTAAGTTTTCTATAATGTTTTTAAATTTTACCGTCGGATAAACGATAGGCCAAAATATGAAAAATGTACTCCTTTTTATTGTTTGTATTTGTATCAGCGGGACGGTCAGCCTTTGGCTCGGGCAGGACATCGGTTTTGATATCCGCAATTATCACTTATATATTCCCTATGCCTTTTTACACGGAAGAGAAGCCGTCGATTTGTTAGCCGCAGGACCAGTGCATACCTTTTTTAATCCGCTGCCGGACATTCCGTACTATTTGATATTTTCTTATTTAAACGCCTGGCCCAAATTAACGGGGTTTTTATTGGGCGGATACTACGGGCTGTTGTTATTTGCTCTTGTTAAGTGGACGACTCAAATTATGCGGGAAAATACGGCGGAAGTTAAATGGCTGCGCGGAATGACGGTCTGTTTTGCATTGACGGGACTATCTTTTTTGCAAGTGGGACATTCCAGTAACGAAATTCTGTTAGCGTTATTTGCCGTATTGGCTTCTTATCTTTTATTTTGCGGAACGGACGAACGGCTGCGTTTCCAGTTAAAATATCTTGCGGGGGCGGCCTTTTTGGTTTCCTTTGCGGCGGGACTTAAATACACGGCGGCACCGGCGGCAATAGGGGTAGGCGTTTGCTGCCTGTTTTTGCTAATCAAGAACAAATCTTCGTACAAAGCGTATTTGGGGGTGCTGGGCGCCGCCTTGGTGGGTTTTTTACTGGCAGACGGTTATTTTCTGTGGCACAAATGGCAGACGTTGGGCAACCCGTTATTTCCCTATTTCAACCATATTTTTAAATCCCCTTTCTTTCCGGATAAAGCGTTGCCAAACAGCCCTTATGTGCCGCACGGTTGGAAAGAATGGCTCTTTTTGCCTTGGTTAAGGATAAAGTTCCCGAACTGGGACTACCTCTTGGATTTTCGGCTTATATTGGGAACGATTTCTTTTATACTGCTAGGTGCGGGAGGGTTATTTTATATCAAAAAGCAGCCGCTTGTTAAGCCGTATATACTGCTTCTCGGGTTATTTATCGGCACCTACATTCCTTGGGTAATTCTCTTTGGCAATATGCGTTATGCCGTTTTTTTAGAAATTCTGTCTTGCTTACTTTTTATCTGTCTGCTACGGAGGTTTGTCCCGACAAAAATCCTCTGCGTGCTGTTAGTTGGGCTGTCGATATTTTCTGTTATGCGGCCGCTGCCGAAGTGGCCGAGGAAAAAGTTTGCCGTCAAAAATATCACATTTTCCCGACGCGTTTTTGTTAAAGATGGTTCTTTGGTGGTGATGGGAGGGCACTTTTCTTTTTTGATCCCCTTTTTAAATCCCAACGCACGCTATATAGGAGGCATCAATTTTTACTCGGAAAAACTTCCCATTTCACGGGGGCAACGCCGTTTTCTTGCGCCTTTACAGTCCTTGGATTACCAACATAATTTCCCGATACGAGAGGAAATCAGGAACCATAAAGGGGATATTTATCTGTTAGCGCCTTATCTTCCTTGGGTGTGGAATAATGACTTTTGGAATGACTACGGTATAGATGTTTCCAATAAGTACTGTCAGGTTCTTAACACCAATTTCTTAAAATATCCCCTTTTTCTGTGCGTAGTTAAAAAAGCCGTTCAATGACTAATAGCCTGGTGTTGGATTAAACGCGCGCGGCGCTGAAAGCGCTTGATATACTTCGGGTCAATCTGCCGGAGAATTTCTTCCTTTTTCTCGGGGGATTCATAAGTGCGGAAAAACGGCATAACCACATCTGTCCCCGCCGCAAAAGCCTTGTTCATCCGCTCTCCCAAGTCGTTAGTTTTAGGGCCACCTGCCGCCACCATATTCAAAGCATCTGTAATGATAATGCCTTTAAAACCAAGCGTCTTGCGTGCCAAATGGTAAAGTTTAGCCGAATAGGAGGACACATTCTGCTCATCAAGCGACGTATATAAGGCGTGCCCCGTCAGCAAACAACCGTATTTCTTACTTTCTTGAAAAGCAGTTTTCATTTGGCTTGTAATTTCCGCCAGACTGGCATTTATTACGGGGATAGTTTTATGAGAGTCCACCTTATCGCCAAATCCCGGGAAATGTTTATAGCACGGCACTACGCCCGCATCGGCCAAGCCTTGTGCAAAAGCATCGGCCAAGGCCTTGGAAACTTGCGGATTGACAGAATAATAACGGTTCCGTCTAAAAATATCCTCACGGTCAATTACGTCCGCCACGGGAGCAAAAACGACGTCTATGCCATAACTTTTTAATTTCCGGCCAGTGCGCCCCCCCTCTTTAAGGGCCTGCGCAACGGCCAAATCAAAATCTTTTTGGGCAATATCCCCAAAATGGCTGGCGGCGGGGCTGTAAAAGGAAGAATCAAAATTTCTCAAACGGTTCACAGAACCGCCCTCTTGGTCCAAAAAGAAAAGAAAATCTTTTCTTCCCAACGCATCTTCCAACTCACGGCGCAACTGGTTGGGGTCCATATCGCGATGTTTAGGAATACTTAATACAAAACCATAGGGATTTATCCGCTTAAAAAAATCTTTATCTTCCTGTGGAAGCGGATAATGCGGAATAAGTAAAAGAACCGGCATAATATCCTGCCGGGGATTTTGTTGGCACCCTGTCATCAAATATAAAACGGATAAAGCAAACACAATACTGGTTAAAAATTTTTTACATAATAACACAATCATAACCCTCTAAATGGCCTGTCCTTTTAAGGACAGGCCATTTTAGTATCATACAAGTTTCAGCGCAACTACTATATTACTTAGTACAAGCGTGTGGTTTGACAGTACAGTGGTATCCCCCACTCCCTTCTATCGGACTGCAACTTCCGTCTACATGCTTCCCATCCGAGTCGATACTACATACTACGCTATCAGTGAGATCGGCAGTGTTAGTACATAAGACGCAATTCATGTCGTCGCCATCACCTAAGCCACCGCAATCGCTGCCACCGCTACCGCTACCACCACTTTCGCTACCACCACATTCGCTGCCACCACATTCGCTGCCACCGCTACCGGTATCACAGGAAGCGCAAGCCCCGCACTCATACGCATCCTGGCCTAAATTCGTGCAATATGCACGCAAGTCTTCCGGACAGGGATCTGGCGTGGGGCCAGGGGTAGGGCCAGAGGGGGTGCTACATTGGGAGGACGATGTTTTACTACAAGAACCCCAATCACCTTTTTTCCACTCGCCGGTAGTAGCATCACACGTTACAGTGCGTTTTCTTGTACCGCACTTGTTACAAGTTTCACTGGTGCTAGGTTTCTTTCCGGTGCACTCACAGGTATCCGCAATAGAGCAATCCCCCCACGCACTCCAAGTGCCCGTGGTCGTATCGCAGGTTCTCGTTTGCGTGCCGCCGTTTTTGCAGCCGCAGGCTTGCGTAGCAGAGCCCGAACAAGGGATAACTTTCGGGCCGTCATCCCCACCCGCCGCGCACTCCGCTCCGCTTGTATAATCTGCCTTGGCAATAAGTTCATTACACGCTAGATAATTTTTATTGAGTTTTGCGCATTGTTCCGCACTATCACAGCATAAGCGGCCATCCCGGTAAGACGGCATTTTTAACGTGTAGCCGTATTTACCTTTACTCGCCGCTTCCATACCCGTGTTCTTTAACGTGTAGTTAAAGTTTTTGGTATTTAATGAGGCCAAATTGACCATTTCCGCGTCCGTGGTGTAGTTTTTATCCAGGGCGCAGCGTTTTTCTTGTTCCGTACGGACGGCCGCCATCATTTCTTCGGCTTCCGTCGTTTTGCGCGTTTCTATCACTTTA
>SAMEA104315430__coassemble_2607_pt1 | contig 5335 bp, 6 predicted proteins | sample SAMEA104315430__metabat2_low_PE_016 | metagenome-assembled genome bin SAMEA104315430 (sample SAMEA104315430) | gut metagenome | biome: Monkey gut; feature: monkey-associated habitat; material: faeces | place: China | collected 2013
ATGTATCCGCCGTATAAAAACGCGTATAAAAGGCTGTTTTGCTCAAATATAAAGGTCTTAAAAAGGAGAAAAAATGAAGAAAATCTTTGCAGGGATAACCGCTTTGTTGTTGGCGAACCTCGCCATAGCCGCGGGTGCCAACAAAATGACAATGGTAACGTATTTCCCGGTGAAATATGTGGCGTACAGCCAGGTGGACGTAACCAAGCAAATGGACGTGGGTTTAACGTCGGCCTGCCAAATGAATTTGGGATGCTCTGCGGACGACGGCTTTGATACGGGCAAATCCTTGCGCGTAAATAATTTGTTAAAGGTAGCGGGGGGAAAACTGGAACTAAACGACGCTCCCGCCATCGTGGGCAATACGGCCTTTGTTGGGAGCGGAAACGGGACTGCGGAATTTGATTTTGAAACGAACTTGCGTGTTAATAACTACAAGCAAGGATATACGTTGCAAACGGACAATATGTATTTGAGCGAACTCAATTTGTTCGGGTACAAATTTCCGGCGTGCAGCGGCAGTACGATGAGTTGGCAGAAGTTAAAACTGAAAAACACGGAAGAGGTGTATTTAGCCTGCGGCGAAGCGACCGCCGGAGAAGATCCGTGTGCAAATGAATCCAAAAAAACTTATTGGAACGGTACCGCGTGTGTGTGCCCAAATACGCCTGCCCAAAAAAAGGAAGATTTGACGTGTCCAGGCAATATGAATGGTACGCAATATCGTACTTGGAACGATGAAACGTGCTCTTGGGATTATACGAATAATTGTTCGGAATATACTTGGAAGAAAGTTAATATAACCATAGGGGTAACAGCCAGTAGTTATTGTCCTTATAAGATAGAATCACGAGCGGGATATCCTACTGTTAGACGGTGCCAATCTATTACCAGTGTTTCTTTTTCTGGGGTCAAAGAGGGGGATAATTGTGCTGGTAATTACGGTGTAATTTGCTATAACGATAACGACTGTAATATTTCAGGTTCCTATGGTGCGGGCTATTACTTATATTCTCCTCTTTATAAATGCCAATAGTTAAATTAACTAAATAAACCCGCCCCGGGAAATGTACAAACCCGGGGCGGTTCCTTTCTGCCTAAAACGTAAATTATTTGTCTCCTGTGCTGCCAAAACCGCCTGTTCCGCGGGCGGTACAGGAGAGGTCGTCGGCCTCTTCAAAGGAAGGGTAAAGCGTGGGCAAAACCACCAGTTGTGCAACTTTTTGCCCCGCTTCAAATACAAATTCGCGGTCGTTTAGATTGTACATACACACCAGCAGTTCGCCGCGGTACGGCGCATCTACGAGCCCGGCCATAGCCTTAATGCCCTTGCTTTCTACCGAACTTTTACCCCAGATAATGCCCGAGGTATTTTCCGGCAGTTCCACGGCAATCCCGGTGCGAACCTTCCCTACCGTGTGCGCGGGCAAAACCGTGCGTTCCAGGGCGAATAAATCCGCGCCCGAATCCGTCGCGTGCGCGCGGTGCGGAAGCAAAGCGCGCGGGTCCAACTTTTTGGCTTTAATAATGGGTTGTTGCATATCAGTTCATTAATTTTTCAATTTGCGTAAGCGCGTTTTGCGCGTAAATGCGTACATTTTCATCGCCCGTCTGCGCAAGCACCTTTAATTGCGGAATTAAACTCTTTAAAAGCCTGGTGTCAAAGGCTCTGTCCGACGTGTAGGTAAACGCGTCCGGGTTGGATAATACGCCCGCCATATACGCGGCGGCGCGGGCGGCGTTGATACGCTCGTTCTTGTTGGTGCTTAACAGCCCTTGGCGGACGGTATCTACGGCGTTGCCGGTCATAAACCCGAGTGCCAGCGCATAGGTGGCCGAAGCGGGGGAATTGTAATCGCGGCGGAGTTCTTTTGCGGTGGCGGACAAGGTGTAATCCCGGTTTTTGGCAAGCCCGGTGGCAATTTGGCTCTGCACGGCGGGCACGGTTTCCGTCTTGGCCATTTTCAAAAGTTGCTTGGCGGCGCCTTCGCTGTGCAGGGTGGTCAGCCAAGCGGCGGCCGCGGCGCGCGTGATATCATCAGCCGAGGCAGAAGCCTGCTTTAAATATTTCAGTTGCGCTTTGGCGTCGTCCGTCAGCACGTTTAAAGAGCGTACTGCAAAGGCCGGGTCGTAGGCGTACAGGCGCACGATATCCAGCGCATAGTTTTGGTCGTTGGGGTTGATAATGCCATAAGCCCCGGCGGCGTACGCGCGCAAGACCAGGTCCTTGCTTTGCAGGGCGTTTTGTAAAACGGGGGTTAATTCCTCATACACCGCGCCCATCGCCGTAATAATAACGGCGGCAAAGGTTTGTTTGAGCGCGTCGTCGTTCTTTAAAACCAAGTTAAAAAGGGCGGGTTCCTGCGCCTTGGCGGGCGGATTTTTAACCAAACTGGCCCCAGCGGCAAAAACGGTGTCCGGGTCTTTGGACGAGCGGAAAAGTTGCAATACGCGCTGGTTTTCCGCCGCGGTGCGGTTATTTTTTTGCAAGAGCGGCAGGGCCTGTTGCAAGGAGTTTTGGGCCGAAGCCGATAAGGCGGCACACAAAAGGGCCGCTAGTAAAAGGTGTTTTTTCATATTGTTATTATACCATTATATACGCGCGGGCCGGACCATAAAAAACCCCGGACGCGGGGCCCGGGGAAAGGAGGAGGAGAAAAAATTAATTTGCGGCAAAGGCTTCTAACAAGCGTTCGGCATTTTCGCCGCCTTTAAAGCGGTTCTTTTCTTGATTGGCGTAAAAGCGCAAACTGTCCGCTTCTTTCAGCACGACAATCTTCGTTCCGCCCAGCGCCAGCAAAAAGCGCAGATTGGTTTGATTTTTCATAGTTACCCCACAAGTTCATTATTCTTATACATTAATAGAATACCTGTTTCTTTGGGCGCAAACAAGGGTCTTTGGACCCAATAAAAATTAGGCCCCGGCCTAGGGGATATGGTAAAATACCCCTATGAAAAAATTATTTCTTTTGCTGGTCTGCCTGCTTTTGGCAGGTGTTTGCCGGGCGGAGGAGTCCCGCCTGATTATTAACCCCGGGCGCGAAACCTTTGTGCATTTTCCGTCCGAAATTATGGGTTCTAACTATACCCTTACCGTTTTTCTGCCTGAGGAATTTGTGCCGCTTTCCAAGCGTTACCCCGTGGTGTATTTGTTTGGCCCCGGCCCCAAACAGGCCGAAGCCGGCCACGCCTTAGCCGCCAAGGAACAGGTGCTGGCGGTGTCGGTAAATTTTGAAGAGGAAGATTATAAAGAGGCGGACAAAATCGTGCGCTTTTTGGCGCGCGAGTTGGTGCCGTATATTGATACCAATTATTTAACGCTGGCCGCGCCCAACCGCCGCGTGCTGGCCGTGCAAGGGAACGAGGCCGCCAAGGTGGCCAAGGAACTTTTTTATAAGCCTAATTTGTTTGGCGCGCTGGCGCTTTTTTCGCCGGGTGCCGAAGCGGGAAACTGGGGGGAATATGCCCCGTCCGCACGCGTTTTTGTAGCGGGAAATCAAAGCGAACTGGCCGCGGCGCAAGCGTCTTTGGAGCGGAATCAAAAAGCCTACGGGCGCGATTTTGCGCTGGCTTATGGCGCGGAAAAAGCAGATTGGTTTAGCGCGTTGCCGCTTGGGTATTTGCTTTCTACGCCTGAAAAGGCCGCGTTAAAGCGGTTGCAGTCCAGTGTATCGGCCAAGGAACTGGTGCCGGGCGGTGCGATTGCCCTGCGTGTAAAGGCGCGTTTAAAGGGCGGTTTTGTGTTTGATTATGTGCCGCCTGTGGTGCGGTTTAGTCCGCCGTATTTAACTTGGAACGCGGGGCTTGGCACCCTGGAAATGCTGCCCGGAGCCGAAAGCGGGAGCGTAAAAATACAGGGCGGTGTGGATAAAATCACGTTTTCCACAAAAATTACGCTTAAAAAACAATAAAAATGCCCGAAAAAGGGCTTTTTATGCAAAAAAAAGTAAACTTGTCAACAGTTTTTTGAAAAAGTTTAAAAAATAAGCAAAAGGGGGCGTTTTTCAAATCCCCGACGGGAAAAATCGGTTTTTTTATTTTATCCCCCTATACAATGGGTAAGTTATCCACAGAAAAACGGACTTATCCACAAGGTGTGAAAACCGCGCGCCCCCGGAACCCGAAAAAAGGCCCTTTTTGGGGGATAAGTGTAGAGTAGCGGGGGAGTTATCCACAGGTTATCCACAGCGTGTGGATAACGCCTGTGAAAATAAAAATTATCCGCGCCGGGCGCGCTTTTGCTATAATCAAAACAGGAGGATTTTTATATGAAATTAAGAACCTTTTTATTATTCTTATGTTCTGCGGCGTTATTTGCGTGCGCGTCATCCCAAAAGAACGACGAGGATATTCCGCGTCCCGCCAAGCGCGACCCGGTGATTGACGAGCAAGCCAAAAAGAACGAAAAACTCTATAACCAGAGCGAGGCCCGTATGGCTAAAACCCTGCGCCTGCCCGCGATTACTTACGAATTTGACTCTATCCGCCCGCCGGAATATGCCTATCCTTTTTTGGATAAGGTAGCCAACGTAATGAAGGACAAACCGTCCTTGCATTTGATTGTGGAAGGCCATACCGACGTGTTGGGTACGGCGGAATACAACTACTGGCTGGGGGCTTCCCGCGCCGCGGCGATGAAGGCGTATTTGGTCAGCCGCGGGGTAAATGCGGAGCGCATCCGTATTCACTCCTACGGCAAGGACAGACCGCTGACGCTGGATAATTCCAGCGACGGACGGAGAACCAACCGCCGGGTGGAATTTTCGTTCACCACCCGCAAATGGAATTCCATTTATTAATAAGTTAAGTTTTTTCTAGTCTTTACCCCGGAGGATTTCTTTTCCCCCGGGGTTTTTGTTGTTGGTCGTTTATAAAAATAAAGGTCATACTGGAAGGTTAGCCGGCGCGGAGCGTTCCAGTATCTGTTGTTTTCCTCTTTTTAATAACGACGGATCCTGGACTACGGCTTTCCAGGATGACGGCAAAGAGTAACGACACAATCGGTAGGTCCTGAAACGAGTTCAGGACGACGGACCTTATTTTATTGTTTTTTTGCCGTCATCCCGGAGTGTTTTTATCCGGGATCTGTCGTTGCTTTTGCCGTCATTCCCGAGTGCCGTAGTCGGGAATCTGCTGTTTGTCGTTTTCTCTTTTAATAACGACGGATCCCCGACTAAATTCCTCGGGGATGACAAGGAAAAAAGGCCTCTTATAAAAAATGGTGGTCATCCTGAACTTGTTTCAGGATCTACTTTTTGGGTTTTTGTCGTTGCCGTTTTGCGTCGTTTACTGTAAAGGGGTTGTTTCGTTTTTTTTTTTTGTTAAAATTTTGATA
>SAMEA104315430__coassemble_3382_pt1 | contig 4522 bp, 3 predicted proteins | sample SAMEA104315430__metabat2_low_PE_016 | metagenome-assembled genome bin SAMEA104315430 (sample SAMEA104315430) | gut metagenome | biome: Monkey gut; feature: monkey-associated habitat; material: faeces | place: China | collected 2013
TTTGGGCTAGATATCTAGCGGACTAGTAACAGAGGGCAGGGCCCGCATATGAAAACCCCCCGGCTACGCCGGGGGATAGTTATTATTCGGAGAGGGTTGTCTTTTCGTCGTATTTATGATAGAGTAACATAAGTAATCCTAATAAAGAGGCCTTGAAATGAACGATGAAAAACCAATATTTAGCGTAGTAATTCCTTGTTTGAACGAGGCCCCTTCTCTGCCGGGTTGCTTGCAGGAAATCCGCCAAGCGGCCGACGCCCTGCATTTGCCGTATGAAATAGTCGTGGCCGATAACAATTCTACCGATAATAGCGCGCAGATTGCGCGTGAACACGGCGCGCGGGTGGTGTCGGTGGCCAAGCGCGGCTACGGTTCGGCGCTCAATGCGGGTATTTTGTCCGCCCGCGGGCAAGCCGTGGTATTTGCCGATGCGGACGGCTCTTATCCGTTTTGTGATTTGGCCCGCTTTATTACGCCAGTTCTTAATAACCAGGCCGATTTGGTGCTGGGTAACCGCTTAAATAATACCCTGCAAGAGGGGGCGATGCCTTGGCTCAACCGCTGGTTTGGCACGCCCTTTTTGTCCTTTGTGTTGCGGGCTTTATACCCGATTCCCGTCTATGACTGCAACGGCGGAATGCGGGCGTTAAAGCGCAGTAAGTACGAAGAATTGCGCCTGAAACAGCCGGGTATGGAGTTCGCCAGCGAAATGCTTTTGCGCGCGGGCCAACACCGTTGGCGGTATATGGAAATCCTCATTTCCCTGCGTCCGGCGCACCCCTCGCATAAACCCCACTTGCGCCCGATTAAGGACGGCTTCCGCCACCTGTTTGCTTTGCTTAAATACCGGTTTTGCAATGAAGATTAATCCCTTGTTGCGTGTGGTTTTGCCGCCTGTTTTGTTAATGGCGCTGGGCGGCCTGTACAGCGTATTTGTGGGGCAGGATGTAAATTGGGACTTGCTCAATTACCATTTGTATAACCCCTTTGCTTTTTTAAACGGGAAAATCGGGCAGGACTTTATGGCTGCCGGCGTGCACTCCTGTTTAAATCCCTTGCCGGATGTTTATTTTTATCTTCTCTTTAAATGCTTTTTTTATTATCCGCGCGTGATAGCCTTTTTTATGGGGGTTCCCTATGGGCTGTTGGCGTGGGCCGTATATTTATTAGCCAAGGAACTGTTTGCTAAAACATCATACCCTCGCGCGTTGTCTGCCGCGGCGGCGGCTGTTGGAGTAACGGCGGCGGGGGTAATGTCCCAAATCGGGATGACGACAAACGAAATCCCGCTGGCTGTTTTAAATGTGTGGGCGTTGTGGTTTTTAGTGCGCTTTGTGCAGGGCAAATTTTCCGTGCGTGCGGTGTACGGGGCGGCCTTTTTGGCCGGACTGGCTACCGGGCTAAAATTAACGTCTGCACCGTATGCGGTGGCCCTTTTGGCGGGGTTCCTGTTGTGCTGGAAACAACAGGCGCACCCGGTGAAAAACTTGCTGTGGTTTTGCGTGTGCGGGGCGGCTGGGTTTTTGTTGGCGGACGGGTACTTTTTATGGAAATGGTATTCCCTGTACGGCAACCCGGTTTTCCCATACTATAACCAACTGTTCCACTCGCCGTATTTTGACCCTGTTTTTGTAACGGAAACGCGGTTTTTCCCAAAAACGCTTGTGCAATGGCTGTTTTACCCTTTTTATTGGGTGGTTCGCCCTGCCGCTTTGGTAACCGAGGTCCCCGTGCAGGATATGCGCTTGGCCGCTGGGCTGGTGGCTTTGGCGGTAAGTGTGTTCTTGTTCTTGCGCCGGAAGATGGCCTTTGGGCGCATTTTTACGGTGATAGGGGTGTATTTTGCGGTAGCCTATATTTTATGGCTGACCCAATTTTCTATTTTGCGCTATGCGGCGGTGCTGGAAGTATTAAGCGGGCTTATCTTGGTGGGTTTTATTGCCCGCTTGGTGCGTGGGCGCTGGGGGGCATATTTAGCGTGGGGATTACTAGCTGTGCTTGCCTTGGGATACCAAGTGCCCGATTGGCGCCACGGGGAATATTTTAAGCAGGCTGTGGTATTTGACAAAAAACCCGTAATAGAGGATAACTCCTTGGTGTTTTTTATGCACTTGCCTTCTTCGTATTTAGCCCCGCTGTTAAACCCCAAGGCTATCTATATGGGCGGATTTTTATACCACCCGGAGGATTACCCGCTGCACGAGCAGGAGCGCGCCGCCAAACGCAATAACATCCAACCCCAGTATTTGCGTTATCATTTTGAAGAGGCACAGCGCCAAAAAATTGCCGCGCACGACGGCCCCATTTATCTGGTGTCTATTGACTGGCCGGAACTTGTCAACGATAACGCCCTCAAACGCTTTGGTTTGCAGGGCAAGTTGGAAAATTGTCATCCTTTTATGACGAACTGGACGATTTATTCGCCTCAGTTGGCTATCTGCCGGGTGGAAAAGCGGCCCCGGTAGTTTTTGTGTATAATACAAGTATGAAAAAATATCTCTTTTTGTGTTTTGCTTTTTTGTTTACGGCCCCGGTGTGGGGCGACTCTGCATTGACGGCAGACTGCGCCAATACGGGCCGTTGTAAAGCCGGGGTGGAAATCCCCGTTCCGACGGCGGACGATTTAACCTTGCGTGAGCAAGTGGGCCAAACCATTATGCCCCGCGTGTTAATTGGCGAGCAAAAAGCCTTTAAAAAGGCCGTGCTAAATGGCGAGGTTACGGGCTTTTTTATCAAAGCCAAAGAGGGCGCCGTTACGCAGCCAAAAATTACCGCTAAAAACCAGGCGCGCTTTATTGCCCGCCAGCGCAAACGGTTGGAAAAAACCATCCGCGACCTAAACAAATGGGCCGCCAAAAGCCCGCACAAAATTCCGCTTTTGTTAGCCGTAGATTACGAGGGTGGAACGGTTACTTCGCCGATGTTTATGGGCCTAAAACAAATGCCGTCCAATATGCTCTTGGCGGCTTCGGGCGATGAAAAAGTGGTGGCGGATATGTACACCGCGCAGGCCAAGGAAATTTTGCTCTCCGGCGCCAATACGGCGTTGGGCCCGGTTACGGACGTTAATTCCAACCCGCTTAATCCCATTATCCAAACGCGTTCGTTTGGGGATAATTCTGCTGACGTCGGCCGCTTTTCGCGGGTGGCTTCGCAGGCGCTTGAAAATAATGGGGTGCCGTCCTTTACCAAGCATTTCCCGGGGCACGGCGATACGTCGTCCGATTCCCATTACGAACAGCCCGTAACGGCTCTGCCCGCAGAAGAACTTTGGCAAACGCATATTTCCGCCTTTCAGCCCGCTATCACGGCGGGGGGAACGGGCGTATTGAGCGCGCACGTCGTCTATCCGGCCTTGGATAACGAAAACACCGCTTCCTTTTCCGCCAAAATTTTAAAGGGCCTTCTGCGCGAAAAAATGGGCTTTAAAGGCATTATCGCCACGGACGGGCTGGATATGGGCGCCGTAAAAGGCGTGGGTGTGGAAGAAATTGTCCGCCGGGCGTATGGCGCGGGGAACAATTTGCTGTTATTAAGCGGAGACATCCGCAACGTAAAAACCGCCCGCACTTATCCGGGCCGCGCCGCCGATTATATAGAATATACGCAACTGGCGGCGGAGCCAGCGGTGTCTGTCGCATTTGTGCGCGAATCGGCTGAGAAGATTTTGCAATTAAAGGAACGCTTGGGGCTGTTTAAAAGCCGCGCCGTTGCCACAGATACGGGTTTTTTAGTGGCCGCCAAACAAGCCGCCGAAGCCGGAGTAACCTTGGTGCGCGATGAGCAGAATTTGCTTCCGCTTACAGATAAAAAGGTTTGCGCGGTACTGTTTGCTGACGGTATTTTCAGTTTGCAGTTGCGTGCATTTACAGATACTTTATCCAACCATTTGCCGCAAGTGCAGGCGGTGTATGCGCCCCGCACGCCCGGGGAGACTGACGAACAGGCGGCCCGTGCGTGTATGAACGGGTCGGATGTAGTATTGCTGGGCACCAGCCGCACAAGTGTAATGGACCCCAAGCAATATGCCTTGGTGCAGGAACTTTTCAAACAGGCGGAGCAAAATAATCAGCCCGCGGCGCTAGTGTCGCTTTTGAACCCGTACGAAATTGCGCTTTACCCGCAGGCCAAAACGGTGTTAGCCTTATATGGTCCTACGGCGGACACGGCGCGGGTGGCGGCGGAAATTTTGCTCGGCTTGCGCCCAGCCAAAGGCCACTTGCCCATTAAATTAAAATAACGGTATTTTTTTGATAACCCCGGGGAACGCCAATTCCTCGGGGATGACAAGGGAGAAAAGGGCTTCTTATTAAATTAGCGGTCATTCTGAACTTGTTTCAGAATCTACCTTATGGGTTGTTAAAAACAACAGAAAAAACTAACTACCCAATCAGTAGATCCTGAACTAAATTCAGGATGACTTTTATTTTATAACGGCTTTGTGGTATCACTTTTTTTCGTCATCCCGTAGTGTCTTTATACGGGATCTCGTTGTTATTGTCGTCATCCCCGAGTGTTTGGC
>SAMEA104315430__coassemble_3470_pt1 | contig 4440 bp, 3 predicted proteins | sample SAMEA104315430__metabat2_low_PE_016 | metagenome-assembled genome bin SAMEA104315430 (sample SAMEA104315430) | gut metagenome | biome: Monkey gut; feature: monkey-associated habitat; material: faeces | place: China | collected 2013
ACGAAACAACCCCTTTACAGTAAACAGCCAAACAGCAACGGCAACAACAAACGACAGATCCCCGACAGAAACCCTCGGGGATGACAAACAAAAGAGGAAAAGCCGTCATTCCCGAAAGTCGTAGTCGGGAATCTGTTGTTGTCGTTGTTGTCCCCCCTTACGAAACAGCGAGATCCCGGATAAAAACCTTCCGGGATGACGACAAAAAACAATAAAACAGGGCGTCGTCCTGAACTTGTTTCAGGACCTACCGCTTGGGTCGTTGGCCTTTGCCGACAATTCAGTATGGCACCTAAAAAAGTAAGCGGGGCAAGGAAATGCAAATCCTTGCCCCGCGCGCAATCTCAAATTCCGCCGCAATTATTCTTTAAACATCGGATAGAAATAAATACCCATATACACCGGGTTATCCGTAAAGCCCTTTACATTTTTGCGCATTGCCCATAAGCCCGTGGGGTGGACAGTGTAAATCTGCATTGCGTCCTCGTGCATTAAGTTATGCACTTGCTTATATAGCGCACTGCGTTTAGCAAAGTTGGTTTCCGACACGGCCCGCTCAATCAGCGCGTCCACCTGCGGATTTTTGTATCCCTGCGAAAGCGCATAGCGCCCTTGGCTGTGCAAGAACGGGAAATAGAAATTGTGCGCATCGGCGTAATCGGCCACCCAGCCGCGCGCCCACATCGGCATTTGGCGTTTGGCGGTTTTCTCCAAGAACGACGGCCACGTTACGCCGCGCAAGTCAATTTGGAATTTGGGGTTCAAACTTTCCACATTGCGTTTTAAAATTTCGCTTGCAATTTGGCGCATATCGCCGCTGGTGTTGTAGGTAATGGTAAATTTAAAGCCCTTTTCCCACACTTGGCCACCCCAAGCCTTTTTAAAGAGTTCCTCGGCTTTCTTTAAATCAAAGGGATATTGCTTAAAATCTTTGTCGTATTTTACTAAACCCGCCGGGGCCGGGCCAATGGCGCGCTCACCGCGGCCTTCCATAGATTCTTTTAAAAAGGAATCATAATCAAAGGCGTATTCAAAGGCTTGGCGCAAGTTTTTATCGGCAAAGAAATCGGCGGGAATCCCCTGCCCGTCCAACTTGCCGGAACCTACATCCGGGTTGGCCTGCATATTGATATCAAGCGTAAAAAAGATGACCGGGTCCGTGCGCAGGCGGGGCAAATTATCGTACAAGGCCACTTCGGGGTTACCCTTAATTTGCGCCGCAAACTTGGTGGAAATTTCCGCCACGTCCGCATCGCCCGTTTCCAACATCAGGCGCAGTGTAGAGGGTTCGTCCACCGTCAGCATATGGATAAATTTTAATTTCGGCGCACCCGCAAAATAATTTTCGTTCGCGGCCAAGGTCAGGCGTTTGGCGGCAATGTCCCAACGGGCCACGCTAAACGGGCCCGAGCCGTTGGCAACCGCAAAAAACGGAGAGGAATCCTTGGCAAAGTTGTTAAACTGCTTCCAAGTGTCTTCCGTGCCGTCCCACGCGCCGTGCGAAACCGCCCAATCCTTGCTGACGATGTAACTCCACCGCGCAATAATAGAAAGGAACGGCGCAAACGGGCGTTTTAGCGTTACCACCACGTTATCCCCATCCACGCGCACGGCGTCGGCGGCGTCCTTAAAATTGACTACAATTTCGCCCTTATCATTGCGCGTAGAGGATACGCCCAAAATCGGTTCCAACAACAAACTGGACGGCCCGCCGGACACGTCGGAAAGCAAAAAGCGCAACAGCGAATAGCGCACATCCTCGGGGGTCAGTTCTTCCCCGCCTTGGAATTTAATCCCCTTGCGGATAGGAAAGGTATAAGTGCGTCCGTCGGCGGAAATGAGGCCGTTTTCCTTGCTAGGTACCGCCGTAGAAACGGACGGGAGCAAATCGGTAAGAGAGAAGCCGTCAAACTTTAACAGCGTGTCATACACGTTAATTAACAACCCGTGGGTTACCCCGTCATAGGAATAAACCGGGTCCAGGGATTCCATTTCCCCTTTATGCGCCACCACCAAGGTATCTTTCATATCTTGTTTGGCGCAGGCCGAAAACAACAACACGGCACACAAAAACAGCAAACATTTCTTCATTTTTTCCTCACCACATACGCGGCGCCTTTTTTATTGCACAGCCACGCTTTTGCAAATTCCCGCGCGTCATAGGCGCGCAAAACTAAATCTTTTTTTAAAGCGGCCGGGTCCGCTACTAAAACTTTTCCGTCCTTCCAGCCCCGGATTAACACCAAGTGCCCGGGCGTATGCTCTATGGCTGCGTTTGCCAGTTCCCCGCGGTTGTAGCCGATACTGGCCACCACCAAGGAGTCTTCCGCTACAAAATTTTTGAGTTCACTTAATGCGCTAAAACGCCGCACATATGCTTCTGCCCCGCGGGCCGAAGCCGCGGCCACATTAAAAACCCAGTTACCGAAAATGCCCGCCGTTTGGTCAAAGACCTCTTCCAATAAATCCTTTAAAGCGGTTTTAATACCTAATGCATTTAACGCCATACAAAGCGAAGTTGGGCTGCAAATGCGGCGGCGGTCCGGGTGGGTTTGCTCCATTTGGGAAATCGGGGTTACTTCGTGTTCAAACGAACCAGCGGGCAGACGGGCGGCGCTTTTTTCGTCATACGCAAAAGAAGCGCTTACTGCCGTTACCGCCAGCGAAGTTACTTCCGCCCCGCCAAATAATTTTAAACGATAGCGGTAGGCTTCCGCCGGAGCCGATAAAACAAGTTCATCCGTCGCCACGCGGCCAAAGGCGTCCTCTTGCGCCGAGAAACTGCTCTTCATTTTGCCTGACAAAAGCCCCAACTTATAAAATCCGCTCCATTTTTCCTTTACGCACACCTGTGCTTCCAATAACAGCCAACCGTCCGCCGGAGAGCGAAACCCGGCAGACAAAACAAAAGACGAAAAGGGAAACGGTGTTTTAAACACGCGGGAAACCACGGTTTGGATACCGTCTGTTACCGTTTTGTCCGCTATGTCGGCAGGAGTGTGCAAAAGATTGAAGATACAGGAACGCTGTTGGGCCATATAAAAACCTTTATCGGGGCACCCGGACTTGAACCGGGAACCTCCCGCTCCCAAAGCGGGCGCTCTACCACTTGAGCCATGCCCCGAACGTGTATATTGTACCAATTTTAGGCTAAAAACCCTATAAAAATATGCCCCTTTATTTGCGGCGCGGAATACGGTCCTGCGGAAGGACTTCGTGCAGATGTGAATCGCGCTCTACAAATGACGGGTCCTTGGTGAGGGAAATATCATACGGGCGGAATAAAAAGTTCCCGCTGGGCAGCAAATCCAACTGGCCCCAGCAAGGCTTTTTCCCCACCTTTAAAAAGGCACTTATTTGCATAATTTGCTTGGTGGGAATACTTTTAGGCGTAGTAAATTCCTGTATGTGCAATCTTTGCGTGCGGTAGTGCGGCGGGATAAGTCCGCCGACGTGGAGCATAATGGCAATGGGTTTTTCCTCGCTCATTGCAAAGCGGACAGCAAAGTCCGGGTTTTGGGAAAAGTGAAGCACGGGCCAAGCGGTTTGATAGTCATAGGCTTTGTTCACATCCAGCCCATTTTTAAAGATATTGCGCAAATCGTTTCCGTCCGCGGACAAACGCATCCCGCGCAACAAATCAAATGCGTAGCGCGGAGCCGGGTACGGTGTATTGCGCAGAGCGGCGGTTTCTTCCCACGGGTTTTCCTGCCATTGGACGGTTTTTAAATCGCGGATGACATACGCTTTTCCCGTAAAGCGCGGAAGTCCATAAATAAGTGCGGCCTCTTGGGGGTGCCCGGCAAGCCACATAAGGGCCTGCGGTTTAGACAAATTTTTATGCTTTTGCACCATAGCCACCGCACGGGTTCCGGCGTGCGTATCGGTTAATAAGAGTGATTTTTTGGGAAGAGATATTTCCGTTACGCCGCCCGGCAAATCTTTTATATGGAACGCAGACAAGCGAGCCTTGATCCCCGGAGTTAATACACAAGAAGCCAAAGCCTTTTGTACGTCCGGGCGCATTGGAATTACTTGTACGGCAGCTACGGGAGCAAAAGAGGGAACCTTAACTGCCCGCGGCACCTGCACTTTAAAGGATGTTTTGATATTGCGGGGCACAAACGCGCGCACGCTTTGCGCCGCCAGCGGACCTGACGCAAAAAGGGAAAGAGAGAAAACACACATCGCGCGCCAAAACAGGTTCATACCCGTATGGTAGCAGAAAAAACGCAAAATGTCATCCTATTTGTGGGGTACGCGTATTTTTCCCGTCCTAGCGCAGGCAAAGCAGTGGGAGGACTTCCTTCCAAGGTCGGACGCACACCAAGCAGTTGGTGTGCTTGGGCGCAAAAAAGCCCACGCTTGCGCGTAGGCTTTTGAATACTGCGCCCACCAGGACTTGAACCTGGAACCCACCGATTATGAGTCGGTTGCTCT
>SAMEA104315430__coassemble_5224_pt1 | contig 3458 bp, 4 predicted proteins | sample SAMEA104315430__metabat2_low_PE_016 | metagenome-assembled genome bin SAMEA104315430 (sample SAMEA104315430) | gut metagenome | biome: Monkey gut; feature: monkey-associated habitat; material: faeces | place: China | collected 2013
CTTTGAGGGGGTAGTGACAATTGTGTCGTGGGAGTTCGAGTCTCCTCCTCTTCACAGAAGAAAGGTTGCTTTGTTGATTTGCGGAAATAGCTCAGTTGGTAGAGCACAACCTTGCCAAGGTTGGGGTCGCGAGTTCGAGTCTCGTTTTCCGCTCTTAATCGAAGGTAGCCTTGCGATTTGTTCGCTTGGGCTACCATTTTATTTTTAATGCCATTTGTTCTCTCTCTTTGATTTACTATAATATGGCTTTTATGGAATGGGGCTGCCGATAGAGAGAACGTTTCTTTTATTATATATCACGCATAATATGAATATTTACGCTCGCTATTTTAATCAAGAGGCTTTAGTGCACGACTACGACGAGTTAATGGGGTTTCTTTCGTCTATTCCTGAGATAATGGTAACGCAACGAATGGAAGAGGATGTTAAGGCTTATGTTGATAGTGATATGCCTTACCCGAAACGTTACAAAATCCGTCCGCGCGTTTATTTTATCCTAATCAAGACCAATGCGCAGTCAATGGAGGAGTTTAAGGCTAATCATCGTGAGAATGGTGATGATAATGCTACTCAACCTTCTAATAGTGATATGCGTCAGTATATGATCCCTGAGCCTGCTTTCAATAAGAAAGACCTTAAGTTAGCTCAGTTGTCAGAGGAACGTTCTGGTTGGTATTTGGGTACAATCGTTTTTAAGCGCGTATTTTTGGTCTTTAAAAGCACGGCCACTGCCGCGCCCACCTGCCCGGCCCCGGCCATACACAAAATCGGAAACAAGGGGTTCATCCCCAACATATCCACCAGTTGCTGGTGAATCGGCACTAAACTTTGGTGCACGCCCATCATCACAAGCGGCAAAAAGGTTCCGCCCAACAGCGCACCCGTCAGCCAACCGCCGTGCGCCAAGGCCTTTTGCGTAAACAGCGCGAGCCAGTCCGACAGTTCCCCCGCCACCGGCTGAATTAACGCCAAGGACAAAAAGCCCACCACCAAAATAGTAAGCGTCGGCGTGATAAACATTTCCCACGTGCCGTTAATAAACGCGCGCAAGCGTTTTTCAAACCAACTGCCCGCCAAGCACACCAACAGCACGGCAATCACGCCGCCCTTGCCCGGCATTAACGGTGCGCCAAAGAGCGTAATTTTGGCAAGCGCAGGCATATTCAAAATACCCGCAAACGCCACACCCAAGGCCGGAGTGCCGCCAAATTCTTTATTGGCGTTATACCCCACCACCGCATTTAAATAGAAGAAAATCCCCTGCCCGAACACCGCCAGCAGGCCCGCGGCATTGGGGCTGTCCGCCAGCACGGTTTTAGCCAAAATATTGCTAATCCCCAACAGCAACCCACAGCCGATATACGCCGGAATCAGCGGCAGAAAAATATTCCCCACCACCGAGCAAGCCTTGCTTAGCCAACTGGAATAGCGTTTGCGGACGGCGATTTTGTTTTCCTGTACATCTCCCACACTAGGAGCCGGCTCCTCTTTGGCCGGGGCTTGGTAGGCCGTATTGGAAAGTGGCGCAAAATGGTGGCGTTCCTGGAAATAAGATGCCAACTTCCCCGCCGTAGAAGGCCCCACAATCAACTGGTGCTGTACGCCCGAATAAAAGTAACCCGCCACATCCGGCACGTTGCGCAAGGCCTCGGCCTTTACCAAGGTTTCATCCTTTACGGTAAAGCGTAGTCGCGTCATACAGCAACCCAGCGTGGCGATGTTATCCACACCGCCGACGGCCTTCAAAATTTCCTCATACATATTTTTTAAATCGGCAGGCATTTATTTTTCCTCCGTAGCAATAAAATCCCATTGGTTTTGTTTGGCGTTGTAACGCTCCATACGCCCGGTGTTAATGTGGAAATACATCCCTTCCAAATTCAGCCCTCGCGTTTGCACGGCGGACGCCACGCACGGAATTTGTTTTAAATGGCCCAACTGGTCCAGTACGTTATTTTTAATGGCTTCTTCCAGCGTGGCCCCGCGGTACGAGGTATGCGTGCGGTCCAGCCACGCGCGGATTTCGGGCGTTAATTCCTCCAAATGTTGGAGTTTGGCGACGGCGTTGCAATCGCTATGGCCCAAAATCACAATGTTTTGCACCTTTAAGTTTTCCACCGCAAAGCGCAAAGAGGCCATCATAGAAAAGTCCTCTTGGTCAATTTGGTTAAGCATATTGCGGTGCACGCAAATATGCCCGTCGTTTGTATTGAAGATAGCCTCGGGGCAGACGCGGCTGTCAAAGCAACTGACAACCATTGAGTGCGGCGCCTGCGTATTGGCGATTTGCTCGGCGTGGATAGCACAGAAACCGCGGCGGACCGGGTCCCCGTTAAAAAAACGGCGGTACCCTCCCACCAACTGGCGGAGCCCGTTATTGGGATAAGTAATCAAATTCATACTTATATTGTAGCAGTTTAGAATTGCCCTGCGCGCACCTTGCAGGCCGCAGCCTGGCGGGCGGCACCCTAGCGGGCCGCCATTTTAAGGCCGTCATTCCCGAATGTCGTAGTCGGGAATCTGTTTTTGCCGTGGTTGTTCTCTTACGAAACGACAGATCCCCGACTAAATTCCTCGGGGATGACGACAAGAACCAAAACGTACTCAAATAAGCAAGGCTACTTAACAATGGTCCAGCGGTTGCCGCTGCCCACTTCGGCGCCTAAGCGCTTGCAAATGTTTTGGGCAAATTCTATATCCGCGGCGTTGGAAGAATCCGTTCCGCACACGATATTTGCCTGCCCGGCGGCTTGGCTGACGGAGTGGCGGTAGGCCAACAAATAGGGCTTTTGCTTATGGTACGCGGCTACGGAAATACCCGCAAAAGTATAGTTAAAATATTTGCTTTGCGGCACTTTAACGTCCAAATCATCAGGGTTATCCGCGTACGAACCGTTTGCCATATAATACACTTCTTCGGCGTCGCGGAAGGTCTTTAAAACAGCGAGGGCTTCGCTGGCGCGGGATTTTTCCACCGCCCAAGTATATTGCGGCAGAGCCACCGCCGCCAAAATACCAATAATAAGTACGACAACTAATAATTCAATTAAAGTAAACCCTTTCATTTTTTCTCCTTTGTAGGCCTTTACATTTAAGCAAAACGGCCTTTTATACGCATTTTTTGAGTGAATACTTCGGTATGATAAACACACAATATTTATATTTTAACAAAAAAAGAGAAACTACACCTTTATGAACAAGTCCTGCGGACGGCTTACATTTTTCCACTCTTTTAACTAATGGAGACACACTGTTTTGGCAATGTCGCAAATCAACGAAACGGCAGCAATAAATAAAACAAAGGCCGTTATAAAATAAAAGTCATCCTGAATTGCCGCCATTACCGCTAGGCGGCACCCCGTAAGGTTTCTGTACGGGGGCTATTAATAGGTTTCAGGATCTACTGATTGGGTAGTTGGTTGTTACTGTTGTTTTTAACAACCCATAAGGTAGATTCT
>SAMEA104315430__coassemble_6296_pt1 | contig 3072 bp, 2 predicted proteins | sample SAMEA104315430__metabat2_low_PE_016 | metagenome-assembled genome bin SAMEA104315430 (sample SAMEA104315430) | gut metagenome | biome: Monkey gut; feature: monkey-associated habitat; material: faeces | place: China | collected 2013
AGCAGACGCCTCTTAAGCGTAAGGTCGTGAGTTCGAGCCTCACATGGCCCACTTTGGATTTTCAAACATAAAAGAAGTGAAAAATATAGGACGGGTGGCGGAACCGGTAGACGCGTACGCCTTAGGAGCGTATGGAGCAATCCGTGAGGGTTCAAGTCCCTCTCCGTCCAGATTTTCGGCTATGCCGATACAACAGGAGTGAGTACGATGTCCATCTTCAAAACTGCCCAGGCCGGGGAAGTAAAAACCAAACAATTAGGCAAAGAAGGCTGCCGCGTTACGTTGTCCGTGGAAGCCGCCCCCGAACTGGTAACTAAATGCTTTCAAAACGCCGCCGTGCAGGTGCAATCCCGCGCGCAAATGCAAGGTTTCCGCGCCGGTAGAGTGCCGCTTGACCTCGTTAAACAAAATTTTGCCGGACATATTAAAGAACGCGCCTTGGACTTGACCGTTAAAGCCGCTATCAATGCCGCTATTGCCGATGCCAAGTTGGATGCGGTGGCCGTTCCTACCCTCACCAAGGCAGATTTCGCCAATTTCAACGAAGGCAAAGCCTTCCCGTTTGAAATTGCGGTAGATGTCGCCCCGGAATTTGACGTAAAAGATTACAAAGGCATTGAAATTGCCAAAAAGCCCGAAACCGCTACGGACGCTGACGTAAACGAAAACCTCGCCCGCGTGCAGGATGCCAACGCCCGCTTGGAAAGCGCCAAAGACGGCGCCGTTATTGACGATAAATGCTATGCGGTTGTGCATTACAAAGGCCAGCGCAACGGCAAAGACGATTACAAATTGAGCGCCGACAGCGAATTGGTGGATATGTCCGCCCCGCAAACGATGCCCGGCTTGGCCGAAGCCATTAAGGGCCTCAAAAAAGGCGACGAAAAAGATTTTGAGTCCAAAGATGGCAAGGATACGATTTCCTTCCACGTCGTGGTGGACGATATTAAAAACAAACTCGTGCCCGCGTTGGACGACAGTTTCGCCAAAGATATGGGCTTTGACACCTTGGCCGCTTTGAAAGCCAAAGTAAAAGAAAGCCTGGACGAAGAAGCCAAACAAAACGCCCGCCGCGACGAAATCGCCCAAATTGAAAACCACTTGGTTAAAGCCAACGATTTTGCCTTGCCGCAAAGCCTGGTGGAAGAATATACGGAATCTTCCCTCAACAACTTTGTGCGCAGTATGACGCAAATGAAGCCCGAACAGTTAAACGCTGAACAGCGCAAAGCGTTTGAAGAACGCATCCGCCCCAGCGTGGAAAAGGACTTGCGCATTGGCTACATCGTGCACGCCATTGCCAAAAAGGAAAACTTGGAAGCCACCGAGGCCGACTGGAAAGCCGAATTGGATAAGAGCCTTGCTTCCAACACGCAAAATAAGGCCGACGAAAAGAAAATTAAATCTTTCTTTGACGAACGCAAAGCCCACATTTTGGCTACGCTTTCCGAACGCAAAGTATTTGATTTCTTGAAAGCCGAAGCGAAATATAAATAATTTTGCTAAAAACTGAAAATTGAAACTACCGCCCCGCTTGGATTTTTCCCCGCGGGGCGGTGCTTTTTATATAGGGTATGCTGTTGTTACTATTGCCGTGTGTCGTTGTCGTCATCCTGGAAAGTCAGCCGGCGCGTAGCGTTCCCAGATCTGTTGTTATTAAATAAGGAGTAGATTCTGGACAGAAACCTTCCAGAATGACTTTTTATATAACGGCAAACTACCCGAGTGGTAGATTCTGAAAACCCTGCGGGCCGCCAGTTCAGAATGACGCTCTTGTTTTATTGTGCGGTTTTGTCGTCAGCCCGTAGTGTTTTTATACGGGATCTGTTGTTATAAAAATTGGGGTCATCCTGAACTGGTGGCCCGCAGGGTTTTCAGGATCTACTGCTTGGGCTGTTGGTCGTGGTCGTCATCCTAGAAAGTCCGTCAGCGCGGAGCGCTGTCGTTTTTCCTCTTGTTTTTGGAAAAAAATAAATTATAATATAAATGTATCTCTGTTTTTTAACGGGAGTATTTTATGAAAAAAACCTTATTTTTATTTACCCTTTTGTTGGCGCCGTTGGCTGCGTCTGCCGCCAGCGCGAACAAAATGACGATGGTAACCTATTTCCCTGTGCCTTACGTGGCGTACAGCCAGGTGGACGTAACCAAGCAAATGGATATCGGCCTGACGAGCGCCTGCCAAATGAACTTGGGCTGTACAGCGGACGAGGGGTTCAGCACGGGCAAATCCTTACGCGTGAACAACGCGCTGAACATCGCAGGGGGCAAATTGGATTTAAACGATGCTCCTGCTATTGCCGGGGCGACAGCCTTCATTGGTAGTGGCAACGGTGTGGCGGATTTTGATTTTGACACTAATCTGCGCGTAGCCAACTATAAGCAGGGCTATACAATGCAGGCGGACAATATGTATTTGAGTGAACTCAATTTGTTCGGCTACAAATTCCCGGCTTGCAGTGGGGAAACGATGAGTTGGCAGAAGTTAAAACTCAAAAACAAAGACGAAGTCTATTTGGTCTGTGGCGACGCGGAAAAGGGTTCCTGCGAACCTCCGGCGGGCGAACCGACGGAAAAGGCCTGCGATTACGGAACCGGCACCCAGACAAGAACCTGGAACTATTCCACCTGCCAATGGAACGATTGGAATAAGTTGAACTGTCGTTTAGATTTGGATAAAGATAAAACCTATGTATGGGTGCTAACGGAAGCGAACTATCTTGGTACCTCCTTTCCTACGAATACCTCTGTGTTGGCAACTTGTATGGTTGCCTTTACTGATACAAGAGAGGGTTTTGTTTCAGGGGGGGCTTTGAAAAGCGAAGTGGCTGCAAGTGCAATACAAGGCCAAGCAGGGGCTTGTAATAGTGCAGGCGTTGGTAATAAGTGTAAAGTGGGTCTCGTTACGATAGAATCAAATGTTGGTGGGGCAAAGAAATATTATTACCCAACCTACACTTGTACTGCAAAATAGTTTTAGAAATCCCGGGGAGTGTTTATAACTCCCCGGGATTTTTTTGGTACAAAGAAACCACCGGCTATGCCGGTGGTGGAAGAAAAGGTTTACCGGTG